>Ga0209380_10000006_pt1 | contig 188337 bp, 175 predicted proteins | sample HubBroMetageWFT6_FD_188347 | JGI IMG/M metagenome (GOLD analysis project Ga0209380, IMG submission 188347) | Warmed and freeze-thawed soil microbial communities from the Hubbard Brook experimental Forest, New Hampshire - Hubbard Brook CCASE Soil... | ecosystem: Environmental > Terrestrial >...
CTGTTGCCGATCGAATTTTCGAAGAAATTAGGACCAATCGATGTGAATTGGGAAGCCGGCTACAGCGCGGTGCATCTCGGCCCGGACGGGTGGCTTGCAGGTCTCGCGGCCGGACACGATGTGACGAAGAAGTTAGAGGTGGACGCGGAGTTATACGGGCTTGGGACATTCAACGGTTCCAATAACCAGCAAACCATAGACGCGGGAATACGTTATAAACTGCGCCCGCCATTCATCCTGCTGATGATGGCTGGGCGAAGCGTCGCGCCCGCCCACAGCCCAATGGATCTGCCATCACCGCTGGGCTTCGTGAAGGCTACGCTAGTCCCTTAGCAGACTCCCAGTGACCCGGTCACCCGCGAGGATTATGGGCTGAGCGTCGAACCCGCGCGAAGGGAGGAGGTGCCCAGATGGCGTTAGTCCGCGGAGTCTTCGTTTCGATCACCCATTGCCCGAACATCGCTCTCGCGCTTAAGGACAACTCACATCCTTGCAGCGCAATCGTTCGCTCACAGCATGTGCCGGAGAACGATTTCCAGCTTCCCGAGCCGTGGCGCGGCCAGATCGACAAAGCACGAATCTTGTTCGTCGGATCCAACCCTTCGATCGGCGACGATCACTTTGCCCTCCGTTCGTCGCCCGACGAGCAGGTCTGGGAGTCCCAGCATCTGGCGTTCGGTGGTGGCAGCCGGCCCTACATCGCAGATGGAATCAAAACCACAAAGCCGGATGGTTCGCCGCTCAAGGTCGTTCGCTACTGGTCATCTATCCGAGCTCGCGCGCGCGAGTTGCTCCCCGATGCTATACCCGGCGAAGATTACGCGGTTACGGAAATTGTTCATTGCAAATCTGTGGACGAAATAGGGGTCGACGAAGCAGCGCTCACGTGCTACAACCTTCATGCGAGCAACGTCTTTTCGGTCTCTCCCGCGAAGGTCGTCGTGGTGTTGGGGAAATTTGCGCGAGAAGCGTTGCTAGGTGCGAAAGCGGATTTTCCGCCCTTGCCGCTGGATATGGAGCTTGGAGGCAGAGCGAGGGCGGTTCTTTTTCTGCCGCATCCAAACGCCCGAGGCGATGAGAAATCTCTGGAGGCTCACTACGACACTTCCGCGTTGGATGGAGTCAGGCGACTTCTCACGACGGCATGACGCATCTGCCTCATTTGACGGCTCAGCTCGACCGCGCCAGAATGGCAGCGCTTAGCACGGGGCGGATACCCGACGACGACCAGATCACTAGCGAGGATCGGGTGATCGGCCGCGTCAAGGACTATACGGTCGTGTACGCTCCCTTTGGTTTAAAACCTAGACCGAAGGCAAGGGTGATCTTTGTCGGCCTGACGCCCGGGCGCCAGCAGTTGGCGATTGCCATGGAAGTCGCGAGAGAAAAGCGGACGCTTGATCCGGAAGTTCTCGCCGTCGAGTTGAGGCGACGGGTTGCCTTCGCGGGTCAGATGCGGACTAATCTCGTTCGGATGCTCGATGATTTAGGGCTCTCGCACCATCTCCAAATCGAATCAACAGCCGATCTCTTTGGCTCAGCACAAGACCGCTTGTTCGCGACGTCCGCACTGCTCTACCCGGTTTTCCGCCGCGGTAGGAACTATTCCGGTGATCCCGCGATTCTGCGGGAGCCGCTGTTTATTGATATGCTCGAATCGCTATTGGGCCCTACGCTGCAAGCGATGCCGAAGGCGATGATCATCCCATTTGGTCGGTGGGCAGAAGCGGCGGTGCTCTATGTGGCCAAGCGAGGCTTCCTCGATCCTGACAGGGTGTTAAAGGGCCTCCCACACCCGTCTGGCGCAAACGCGCATCGGCCAGCGCTCTTTGCCCAGAACGCAGCAAGCATGCGCAGTCAACTGGGTCGCTGGTTTCAACAGATTGGCGAAACCTAGCCTTCGCCGATTCACCGGAGGGAGCATGAAGCAAATACCTACCTGGAAGGAAGCCGTTCGCGGTATTGTGCAGACGCTGCCGCGCGAGTTTTCTCTTGGCGACGTACTCGCATACCACAACGAACTCCAGCATCTCTTTCCAAATAACCGCTTCATCGACGCCAAAATACGGCAGAGCCTGCAGGTGCTGCGCGATCAGGGCTTGCTGCGATTCGTCAAACCCGGCCACTATGAGCGCACCGATATCCCGCCAGTCTTCAGCCCGCTGGTCGACTTCTCCGTAGCCGCGGCGTTCGTCAGCGCCACGCAGGCGGCACGGGTCGCGCTCGAAACATGGGCATCGTTCAATCTGTACTGCCTCGAGTGCGCGAGCGACGCTCTCGATCCGCTGCCGAACAACACGCCAGTTGCCGACTTCAAGTGCTTCGTCTGCGAGCGAACCTATCAGCTCAAGGCCAAAGACGGGCGCTTCGGGACGCGCATCACCGGCGCTGCCTACCAGCCGACGATCGACTACATCCGCCGTGGGGAGATGCCCGAGCACATTCTCGTCGAGTTCGACAAGCGGTTTAACACTGTGGTCTTCGTCGATGCCATACCGGGCCGACTGATCACTGAAGATCGCGTCATTCCTCGAAATCCGCTGACGGCGACGGCGCGTCGCGCCGGCTGGCAGGGCTGCAACATCGTGATCTCCGGCCTGCCATCGGTCCGCATGGTCGCGCCTGCCGGGATCGAGCGAGGCAAGGTCCGCGAAGAGTGGAAATCCCTCTGAGGAATCAAACGGAGCTGCGAATCGGCGACATCGCAGCCTTAATGCGCCACGCCCGAAAGTCGGCGAGCTATAAGCCCGCACTCCTCAAAACGCTGGTGCGATGCTGCCGGCAATCGGACGATCTGCGTATCCCGCTCGATGCCATCGGGCGCGAGTTTACGAAGCTGTACTGGAATCAGACGGTAGTCTATCATCTGCGCCAAGCGGCGTCACTCAGCAAGGAATCGATGGCGGTCAAGCTGATTCGGCGAATCGCTCAAACATACAAGACGCGCGATCTTGCGGAGTTACCTGCAGCTGGCCGCGCGAAGATCGACCACCAGATGTCAAAGTTGCTAACGGTGAACGTCTTGAGCGCATTTCACGCCAGCAGGCCGTCCGGGATGCCGCTGCTCTATCGGTGGGAGCCCGGTCAAGACCACGTCGTGATCACGCCCGAGGCTCACTCCTTTTTGAAAGCTCAGGCGGCGGCTCTCGAGCTCGTCGCCAACTTCTACTGGGCTGAGTTCCTGGAAGGCTGTAACCGGCTCGCGCCGCGCATCGTGCAGAAGGTTTCGAGAGACGCTGCCTCCCGCAAGTCGCTGCGGAAGTATTTAAAGATCCTGCGCGAGGAGTCGAGCCTGCAATGTTTTTATTGCGAGTCACCGCTCGGCGAGAACCTCGCGATCGCCGTCGACCATGTCATCCCGTGGAGTTTCCTGCTGGAGGACGATCTGTGGGACCTCGTCCTCGCCTGTAACAGATGTACTTCTGCCAAATCCAATTGGTTGCCGGATCACCCGTTCATTGAAAAGCTGCTCTCCCGGAACAGGGAGCTGTCCCGCACAGGCATATCTCTGGCAATCGGTGAGCCCGAGATCCAGCGGCTCTATGAGGCGGCGATCTCGGTTGAGTGGCCGCGGTCATGGTCGCCATGAAGCGCTATGGAAAACTCGTGCGGGACCGCATTCCCGAAATCATCGAGCGGACCGGAAAGTCAGCCACCTGGAGAGAGCTTAGCGCCGACGAGTACCGGCTCGCTCTTCGGGCCAAAGTTCTCGAAGAGGCAAAGGAGCTCGTGGACGCGGCGGATGACGCGCTGCTCTCCGAGCTCGCAGACCTCGAAGAGGTTATCGAAGCAATCCTTGGTGCTTACAATCTAACCCGCGATGAGCTCGAGGCGGCCCGGCAGAGGAAAAACGACGAGCGAGGAGCTTTCGCAAAACGATTATTCCTGGAGTCAGTGAGCCCGTGATTCTGCACCGCCGAAGCACTGCCCGGCAACGACGTTGACCTCCCTCGCGAAGACGTCGCCACTGCTTTGCAGATGCGCTTCAATCGAGCGTAGCGAAAACGTTAGAGTTATGGGTGGCATCTTAGCGAATCAATGCGCGTATGCAGAGAATAAAAATCGAGCAACACAGCGCCGCCGGCCTGCTGTGGTTCATGGGCTGGCTCTTCACGATCGGGTTTGTCCACTTATCCTTTTGGAGCGGCGCCCTCGCGCTTGTCCTGTGGCCTTATGATTTGGGTGTTTTCTTTAACCCAGTGAGCAAGCCGATGTGAGTTGCGCTCAACCGACGCCACCGCTGGCCCCCCTCGACAAGCTCAGGGTGACACAGCATGACACGTGACGGGTGATGCGCGAATACGAATCGGCATGATAGTTCGTTTGTCAACGCTTTGGCCAAGCGTTGCATTTATGTTCTCCGTTGCGCTGGCGGCGTGTTCGAGCGGATCGCAAAGCGCGGCGCAGCAGAGCCCGGCCGCACAGCAGACGACTCCGGCCGAGCTGCACTGGGCAGCATGTCTCGACGTGCCTGACACGCAATGCGCCGGCTTAGCGGTGCCGGTCGACCCGGCAAAACCCGACGGCGCGAGGTTTACGCTGCGCATCGCGCGCGTACCGGCCTTCGACCCGAGCCGCAAGAAGGGCGAGCTGATATTTCTTCCGGGTGGTCCGGGCGCCGGTATCCTGCAGATCATCGGCGGCAACTCGAGAGCCGAGCACCACGTCGACGAACTCCGCCGCGACTACGACGTCGTGACGTTCGACCCGCGCGGTATCGGCGAGAGCAATCCGATCCGGTGCGCGCCCGATTCCGTGCCGTCGCCAAAGCCGCCGACCGGCGAGGGGCTAACGGCCGACGAATTCAAGGCAATCACCGATGCCAACGCGGCGATGTTCAAGAGCTGCTACGCGTTGACGGGCGAGCTCTTCCGCCACCTCTCCGCGATGGACACCGCGGCCGACGTCGAGCAAATACGGCTCGCGCTGGCGCCCAACGATGGACTGATCGCGTACGGCGGATCGTACGGCTCTCATTACGGGCAGGCCTATCTCGAACGCTACCCCGATCGCGTCAAAGCCATGGTGATCGACGCGGTTATCGATCACAGCATCGACTTGCCAACGGTAGCGGCGCGCAACGTCACGTCGGTCGGCGACTCCTTCGATCGCTTCGTGCGGTGGTGCAAAGGCGATGCGTCGTGCGCACTGCACGGGCAAGACGTCGGCGCTGTCTACGACTCCGTTACAACGAAGAAGCCGGAAACCCGCATCCTTATTTCACAGTTCTTGTCGGCCGGCAGCGATCCCGATTTCGGTTGGCCGATGATTGCAAAAATGATGGCCGAGGTAAATCGCGGCGATGCCTCGATGCTCGAATCCATGACGGGAACCGGAGCGGCTGCTACGGCGAGCACGTCGGAAGACCCAAATGTTCGCGCCGGCAAGAACGGGCTTTTCCCGGGAGTCTTCTGCGCCGATTACGGGCCGCAGAACGATTACAACTCGTTGCTGGCGACCGCTAACGTCCTGACCGCGCAGACGTCGCGCTTCGTTTGGAAGTATTGGGACGCGAATCCGATCGCGCACGCGTCGCTGGGCGTGCCGGACTGTGCCGGCTGGCCGTGGCCGGCGAGCAATCCGCCGCACACGCTCGTCGTCGGCCCACATCCCAACGTGATGGTCATGAGTCCCGCCTACGATCCGGCAACGCCGCTGGTCAACGCACTCGCGGTCTGGATGCAGATTCCACAGGCGCGCCTGCTGATTGCCGACGTCGACGGCCACCAGGCCTGGATCCTTTCGCGCTGCGCGTTCGACGCGGCTCGGCGCTTTCTTGACGATCCCTCGTCGACACAGCGCACGACGCTCTGCGCGAGGTAGAGCGCGCAAGTTCGCGAGGAGCGCGCTCCCACCTCGGGCAAATGTGCTCGAATGGGTCGGTATCGGACGGTTCTGATCCCGCTCCTCGTCGCAATCGCGTACGTCGTTGCGGCGAAGCTCGGCTTCACCTTTGCGTTCGCGACGAAGCAGGTGACGGCCGTATGGCCGCCGACCGGCATCGCGCTAGCCGCGCTCTTACTCTTTGGCTATCGCGTCTGGCCGGGCATCTGGATTGGCGCTTTTGTCAGCAACGCGCTCAGCGCCGAGCCGGCGTGGGCGGCGGGGGCGATCGCCACCGGAAATACGCTCGCGCCGCTCTTCGGCAACTTGCTTCTGCGGCGATTCGGCGATTTCGAAACCTCGCTCGAGCGCGTGCGCGACGTGTTGCTGCTCGCGCTCTTCGGATCGGCGATCGCGATGACGGTCTCGGCGACCAACGGCGTCGCCGTGCTCGCGCTTGCGCACATCGTTTCGTGGAGCGCCTACGGATCGGTCTGGTGGGTCTGGTGGGCGGGCGATGCGATGGGCGTACTCTTCGTCGCGCCGCTGTTGCTTACGTGGATCGCAAGCCTGCAACGAAAGGAACGCGCGGACGGCGGGGCGCTCGAGCTGAGCGCACTGGTCGCGATCGTGCTCGTCACGAACTGGGTCACGTTTCTGACCAGCTTTCCGCTGCGCTTCTCCGTCTATCCGCTCATCCTGTGGTCGGCACTGCGCTTCCGTCAACGCGAAACGGCGACGCTGATCGCGCTTAGCTGCGGCGTCGCCGTCTGGGCGACGGCGCACGGCATCGGGGCCTGGAGCTCGGGCCCGTTCGATACGCGGCTTCTGCAGCTCGACAGTTGGATGGCCATCCTCGCGATCACGGGCCTCGTAGTCGGCGCGGTCACGGCCGAGCGGCGTACCGCGCGCGCCGAGCTTCAAACGGTGTTGCAGCAGACGAAGGAATCGGCGGAGACGCTTCAGGCCGCGTTTCTCTCCGAGAAGCTTCCGCAGCGCGCGGGACTGCGCTGCGACGCGCTTTACATCGCGGCGGAGCGCGAAACGCTCATCGGCGGCGACTGGTACGACGCGTTCGATCTGCCCGACGGGCGAATCGCCTTTTCGATCGGCGACGTAACCGGTCATGGAATCGACGCCGCGGCGGCTGCCGCGCGCTTTCGGCGCAGCATCTACGCAGCCGCATTCGAAACCGAAGATCCCGCGCAAGTGCTGGCGGAGGTCGACCGCGTTCGAGGTGAGAGCCCGACCGATCAGGCCACTGTCCTGTTCGCTACCATCAGCGCGAATCTCTCGGAGCTACGCTACGCGAGCGCAGGACATCCGCCGCCGGTCGTTGCCGATCCGCGCAGCGGCGCGCGTTTTCTCGAATACGGAAGCCTGCCGTTCGGATGCGGAGTCCCTGTCGCGGCGAAAACGCACCCCGTCACCCTCGAACCCGGCGCGGTGGTTCTCTTCTACACCGACGGCCTCGTCGAGTTCGACCGCGACGTCCAACGCCGCGAACGCGCCCTGTTAGCGGCCGTGACCCGGTTGACGGAGCATCCTACTATGGAACGCCCCGCGGCGTACATCCAGCACAGCGTCATGGGGTCGGCGCGACCGTCTGACGATACCGTGCTTTTGGTCGTTCAGATCAGCGGCGCCTCGGCGTAGGCGGCGCGGTCTTGCTCGTCTAAGGTGCAGAGCGCGGGCGGCGCGAAAAGCGCTCGTGTGACGCGTGAACGTTTTTTGGGCGCCTGGCATCTCGTCTCGTCGGAATGGGACGACGCAAACGGCGCAGTTATCTCGCCGCTTGGGGAACATCCGGCGGGGCAGCTCATCTACGACTCGTCGGGAGCCGTTTCGGCGCAGTTGATGCGCCGCCATCAGCCGTGCTTTCAGGATGACGATTGGCGAAAAGCCACCGACGAGGAGAAGGCCGCAACCTGGACCGGTTACTTTGCCTACTTCGGAGCCTTCACGGTTGACGAAGATGCCGGCACGGTCACGCATCACGTCGAGGGCAGCTCGTTTCCCAATCTCGTCGGCACGCAGCAAGTGCGTCACTATTCCTTCCAGAAAGATCGCCTCTCCTTGGAAGCGCGCACGCCATGGGGGCGCGTAATTCTCGATTGGGAGAGAATGCAATGAACGCGGCGCTGCGCACACTGCTTTTCGGCACTGCTCTTCCGGCGTTGGTCGCAGCGGCGCCACCGAACAACGGTCCGGCGTTACAGAACCTGATCCGCCAGCGCGTTCGCTACGTGTTCGTTATCTATCAGGAAAACCGATCGTTCGATCACTACTTCGGCACCTTTCCAGGCGCGAACGGCATCTACTCGCCGGAAGCCGGCGCACACGGCCTCGCGCAGTATAACCCGCTCGCCAAGCGCAACACGCAGGCGTTTCGCATCGTCGCGCCCGAGGTCGGCCTGCTGAACAACGCGCGCACGATCGTCGATGCCGGCATCCACGGCAACGCGATGGACGGCTTCGTCGGCGCGCAGGCCGCGTGGGCTCAAGCGCTGCCGCCGCCGGCTAAGAAAGTGCTCGGCATGACCGACCCCGCCGACGCCGCGTCGGTCGGCGACGAGGCGATGGCGCACGTAGATTGCGATACGATCCCCTATCTCTGGACGTACGCGAGCCGCTTCGCGCTCTACGACTCATTCTTCCAAGGCGCGCGGGCGCCGTCGGCGCCGAGCAACGTCGAGATCATCGCGGCGCAGAACGGCGAGACGGAGTACAAACGCTACGGCGCCGCCGGTCCTCCCTACACGCAACAGCCCGTCGGCACCGCCGGGCGCGGCGTGCCGATGTGGGTCGATCTCGATCCCGCGTGGGGTCCGTACAACGCCGTCGAGCAGAGCAAGGAGCGGCAGGTCGATCAGACCTATGCCAACGTGCTGCTCAACCTCGAAGGCGCGCAAGCCGGCAAGGTGACGAACTACACGCAAGACATCGGCGACGACATCGCCTTCCTGCGCGGCCAGGGCGACTCGCCCGTCAACTGGACGTGGTATGAGCAAGGCTACGCCAATCCAGCCGATCCGCAGCGCGTCACGCTCGTCACGCACCATCTCGCGCCGCACTATTTCGGCTACGTCGCGAACAATCCGACGATGGACCGCCACATCGCCGACATCACGCAGTTTGCCACCGACGTTCAAGGCGGGAAGCTCGGCGACGGCGGACTCTTCTATCTCAAAGGCGGATTCGGCAGCAATCAGGCGCTCAAGCCCCCTAACGCCGCGCCGCATACGTATCTCGGTGACGACGATCATCCCGGCGAATCCGATTCGCAGGTCGCCGAAGCCGACGTCGCCGCGCTCGTCAACACGATCGCGCGCAGCAAATACTGGGACCAGTCTGCGATCGTGATCACCTGGGACGATCCGGGCGGCTTCTGGGATCACGTCCCGCCACCGCAGTGGCTGATCTGTCCCGACGGCAATCCGTGCGGCGACGGCCAGCGCGTGCCGTTGCTGCTGATCTCGCCCTACGCGCAGACCGGCGTCGTGCACGAGTACGACGATCAGGCGTCGGTGATCAAGTTCGTCGAGCATCTCTTCGGGCGCACGCCGCTCGCGCAGCTTCCCGACGAGGCGCGCTACATGCCGTTCGGTCCGCGCGACGCCACCGACGAAACAGGCGATCTCTCGGGCGGCTTCGACGAAGCGCGGCTGCGCGACGAGAAGCCGCCGATCTCAGCCGGCGCGGCCGTCATTCCCGACGACGTCGTCGGCACGATACCGAGCCCGTGGTCGTGCCAGTCGATCGGCGTTCAGCCCGTTCCGCCACCGCCCGGAACGTCGGACGCGCCGCCGCCGGGCTTCAACCCGCGCGTCTTGGTCGTTCCGTTGCCGACGCCGCGCACGTAACGGCCATGCGCGTGTTATTCGTCGTCGCCGGGATGGCCGGATATCTCGGCCTAGCGATTTATGGCTTCGGCGGGTTCGCGGCCTTTTTTGCGCAACCCGCGCTCATCGCGCTTGCCCTCGCCCTTCTCGTCATCACGGTGGCCGCCACTTTTGCCGGCGGCGAACTCTCGACCGGGGAGCGCGAGGATCGCTCGAACCGCTGGGTGCTCATCCCGCTTACGATCATCGGATTTGCGCTCGGATTCGTTCCTGCCTATACCGATCGCATCGGCTTTCTAACGATCGATGGCGACGCGATACGCTGGTTGGGCGTGGTGCTCTTCGCGATCGGCGGCGCGCTTCGGATCTGGCCGATCTACGTGCTCGGCAATCGCTTCAGCGGACTCGTCGCAATCCAGCAGGGCCATCAGCTCGTCACGACCGGTGTCTACGGCGCGATCCGCAACCCGAGCTACGCGGGATTGCTCCTCAACTGCATCGGATGGAGCCTCGCCTTTCGCTCGGGCGTGGGCTTAATCATGACCGCGCTGCTCGTCCCGCCGCTGCTGAGCCGCATTCGCTCCGAAGAAGCGCTGCTGGCGTCGCACTTCGGCGCCGAGTACGACGCGTATCGCAAACACACGTCGCGGTTGATTCCCGGAATCTACTAGACCGCAAAAGAGGCGGCCGCCGCTCCGTCGAAACGCCCCGGCGTGGCCTTCTTCGATCGCGCCAACTCGATCGCGAAACCAGGCTTCAATCGGTGGCTCGTGCCGCCGGCCGCGCTCTGCATCCATCTCTGCATCGGCGAGGCCTACGCGTTTAGCGTCTTCACCAAGCCGATGGCGCAAGCGATCGGCGTCACCGCGCCGTTATCCGGCGTCGACTGGAGCGTGCCGCAGCTCGGCTGGATCTTCAGCCTCGCGATCGCGATCCTGGGGCTCTCGGCGGCGTTCGGCGGCAAGTGGGTCGAACGCGCCGGTCCGCGCGCCGCGATGTTCTTCGCCGCATCGTGTTTTAGTCTCGGACTCATCGTCGCCGCGCTGGGGGTCAACTGGCACCTGCTTGGGCTCGTCTATCTCGGCTACGGCGTCATCGGCGGCTGTGGTCTGGGCATCGGCTACATCTCACCGGTCTCCACGCTCATCAAGTGGTTCCCCGACCGCCCCGGACTCGCGACCGGAACGGCGATCATGGGCTTCGGCGGCGGCGCGCTGATCGGCGCGCCGTTATCGGTATTGTTGATGAAGCATTTTGCGAACGCCAACGGTACGGGCGTGGCGCAGACGATGGCCGTGCTCGCCGTCCTCTACTTCATTTGGATGTGCGTCGGCTCCGTGATCGTACGGCTGCCGCCCGACGGCTGGCGTCCCACAGGGTACGTGCCTCCCACCGCTTCGCAGGCCATGATCACAAACAAGAACGTCGTGCTCGAGTCCGCGCTGCGCACGCCGCAGTTCTATCTGCTCTGGGCGGTGCTCTGCCTAAACGTCACCGCCGGAATCGGCGTGCTCGGCCAGGCCTCGCTGATGATTCAAGAGATGTTCGGCGTCACGGCGATCGCCGCGGCCGGCTTCGTTGGACTATTGAGCATCTTCAACATGGGCGGCCGGATATTCTGGGCGTCGCTCTCCGATTTCATCGGCCGCAAGATGACGTACGCGATCTTCTTCATCCTCGGCGCGGTGCTCTATTTCTTGGTTCCGACGTTTGGACACATGCACGCGCTCGCGCTCTTCGTGCTCGCGTTTCTCGTGATCCTCAGCATGTACGGCGGCGGCTTCGCGACGATTCCGGCCTACCTGCGCGATCTCTACGGCACGGTCAACGTCGGCGCGATTCACGGGGCACTGCTAACGGCGTGGTCGGTCGCCGGCGTCGCGGGGCCGGTGCTCGTGAACTACATTCGAGAGTACCAGATCGATCACGGCGTCGCCAAAGCCGACGCGTATTCGATAACGATGTACATCATGGCGGCACTCTTAGTCGTCGGACTGCTCTGCAATCTCGCCGTTCGGCCGGTGCACGAGCGACATCACCTCGAAGAACAGCCGGTAACGACGTAAGGAACGAACGATGGATCGACTCGAAGAGCAGATGCGCCCCTCCGACAGCAGCACGACGATGCTCGTGCTCGCGTGGCTCTGGGTCGGCATTCCGCTCGCGTGGGGCGTCGCGGTCACGATTCAAAACGCGCTCAAGCTCTTCGAATAGCACGGCGCGCCGGCAGTTGGTCGCGAACCTCTCCGATCGTTTCTCTGAGGCACTTGGCTACGCCAATCAGGTGCATCGCCTTCAAACGCGCAAGGGAACCAAGATTCCCTATGTGAGCCATCTTCTCGCGGTCGCGAGCATCGTTTTGGAACGCGGCGGCGACGAGGACGAAGCGATTGCTGCGCTACTGCACGACGCGCCGGAGGATTGCGGCGGCCGTCCTATACTCGAGCAGATACGCAAGCAATTCGGCGATCGTGTTGCAGAGATCGTCGAAGGATGCTCCGACTCACTGGAGAGCGATCCGCTCGTAAAGGAAGCCTGGCGCCCGCGCAAAGAGCGCTACCATGCTCACGTTCGCGAAACAGCTAACCTCTCAGTGCTGCTGGTCAGCGCCGCGGATAAGCTTCACAATGCTCGCTCCATGCTCTCCGACCGGCAGCGCCTGGGACCCACCCTTTGGGAGCGCTTCAAGGGCGGCCGGGACGGGACGATTTGGAACTTCGAGGTATTGCTCGAGGTCTATGCCGCTTCAACCGACGATCGCGTGCGAGCAATCGCCGCTGAACTGGCCCCCGTCGTAGCGGCGCTAGCGGAACTTAGCTGACCTACGGCGTTAGTTCGTAGACGGCGCCTTTGCTCTTAGCGCCGCCGGCAGACGCTGCGCCGTAGAGCTTACCGTTGACGGCGATCGGGCTCGAGCGCGGCGTGCTGCCCTCGCGGATCGCAAACGTGTGCACCACCTGGAACGTACCGTCAGGTTTCACCTCAAAGATCGTCCCCTGATTTTTCGATCCCGCTTTTGGCGCCGTTCCGTAGAGTGCGCCGTTCAGCACGGCGAGCCCGGAGACCGGAGAACTTCCGTCATTATGACTCAAGCTGTGAACGATGCTTTCGCTGCCGTCCTTTTTTACTTCGAAGATGGTGCCGCAGCAACTCGCACCGCCGATGCGCGTCGTACCGTAGAGCGCGCCGTTGAGAGCGGCGAGCTTGCTCTCCGGACCTGAGCCGTCCGTATTGCTGCCGATGCCACCCCCGAAACTATGCAGCACGCGCTCCTTGCCGTCGGAAGCAATCTCGAAAACGGTTCCGTGGTTGTTGGTGCCGCCCAAAATCGTCGTCCCGTACAAGTGGCTATCCAAGAGCTCCAGCCCGGCGTACGGGTTTGCCCCATCGGAGCCGCCGGTGAAGCTATGCAAGACATGCTGTTGGCCGTCGGGGGTCACCGAAAAGACGGTGCCGAGATTATGGGCACCACCGTTCTCCGTTGTGCCGTAAAAAGTGCCGAAGACGTCGACCAGATCGCCGCGCGGGTCGGCGCCGTTGCTTCCGTTGAAGCTGAAGATCACGTGGAGCGTTCCGTCCGGTTTGATCTCATAGATCGTGCCGTGACCCGATGAACCGCCGCCGAACGTCGTGCCGTACAACGCGTGCCCGCGATGAATCAGCCCGGCCAACGGCGAGGAACCGTCGCCATAGCTGCCCGTAAAGCTGTGCAGCACCTTTTCGGTGCCGTCGGCCTCGATGACGAAGACGCATCCGCGGTCAGACTTGCCGCCGGAATAGGTCGTGCCGTAGAGCTTGCCATTTACCGCGACGAGGCGCGCCTCCGGCTTGACGCCGTCCCCCAAGCTTTGGAAACTGTAGATCAGGCGATACGTAGCGGCCTCGGTTCGCGCTTGCGTAGCCGACGCTCCGGCGGCGAATGGCGTCACTGCGCTTTGGTGCGCGCAGTCCGTAAGCAGCGCGGCAGTCAAGAGCGAGGCAACATACGCGCCGTTCAATAAAGTTGGCCTCATCGCGATGCTACCGGTAAGCGTTCGTTGCCGGCGTCGATTGGATGCGCGACGATGCGATAGTCAAACTCGATGTTCGAGCGCCCGCGCTCGGTCTCGCGCACTTGAAACCCCAACGGGGTCTTCATGCTGACGTAAAGGCCGCGCGTATCGCCCAGCGGGGTGAGAAAGACGTAATACCACCGGCGATCCATCATCGAAGCGAAGGCTGAATCGAACCGTACCTCGGCGACCCCGCCGTTCATCCGCGCCGTTCCGACGTCTTCGATCGTCGCAGTTGCCGATTCCGCGGCATAGGCAAGTACGCGCTGTCCGCGATCGTTGCGGTGCGTCGACCGCAGCGCCGTGCCGCCGTCGATCGTGCCGGTGCACGAGAGGTTCGCGTTCGAGTCGATCGAGCAGTGGCCGCCGTTCACCGAATTATATCCCTGAAAGATCGCGGTATTGTGGCTGTCGGCGATAGAAACCAATGCAAAGGTGCCGGAACCCTTCGAGTCGGCGGTCACCCCGACGCCCTTATCGTTGAATCCGTGAACGCCCGATGCCGCTTTTGCAAGCGAGACGCCGACGACGCCGTTGCCGTTGGACGACTTTCCGAAGACGCCGTCGGCCAAGCCCGTCGTTCCCGTGCTCAGACCCCGCACGCCGGCCTTACCGCTGGTCGACGTGGTGACGCCCACCACACCGTCGGTCGGGGCGATACCCCAAACGCCCCAGGCTCCGCCGCCGGTCGAGCTGCCGCCGACGCACGCCGTGCCGCTGCTGCAATGATAGATCTTGCCGGCATCCGGATTCGGACGTTCGGCGCGTACGATCCCGAAGCTCGAAACTGCCACCGCCGCTCCTACAGCGACCATCCCAAGGATTGCACGGCTGCGCCGCAGTGATTCAAACATTGCGTTTCCTCCTGTATGAGTCTTCAGCATGACTCGGTCGCCATCCCGGGAAAAGTGCCGATTATGATTCGCGATGCCGGCCTCGTCATCGGCGCGATGTGGGTGGCATTCGTGGCCTTTTGGATCTTCGAAGCGACGCGCGCGAAGCGCGCCGCGCGTGGCTCGGCGCTGCCGAGTCTCGTTCGAGCGCTCGTGCTCATCGCGATCTTCCTCCTGATTCGAATATCGTTCGGGATGCATCTTTTGCGGGGTTTGCCTGGGCCGATCCACGCGAGTCCGATCGTGGCGATTACGGGGGCGGCCGTCTGCGCACTGGGGATCGGCGTTGCGATGTGGGCGCGCGTCTATTTGGGACGCAACTGGGGCATGCCGATGTCGCTGCGCGAAGGCCACGAGCTCGTTACAACCGGCCCGTATGCTCTGGTGCGCCATCCGATTTACAGCGGCATTCTGATCGCACTGGTGGGAACCGCCGCCGTGCAAGCGCGCTGGCAAAGCGTCGTGCTGCTCGTCTTTTTCTTCGCATACTTCATCTACGCCGCCAAGGTCGAAGAGCGAACGATGCGCGAGCAGTTTCCGGTCGAGTATCCGGCCTACGTGCGCCGCACGAGGATGCTGATTCCGTTCGTGCTCTGAGCTCGGCCCGGAAAAACCGCCCTTCGACGCGTTTCGCTGAGGATTCTCAAGCGAAGCCCTTGTAGTTACGCGGGGTTTACCGTGGCGCGGCCTCGCGAGCGCGTGTTAGTGTGATGCCATGTATTATCGCATCGCCGTGATCGGCTTCGTAACGACCCTCGTCGCCACCGGTTGCGGCCAGTCCGTCGCGCCGTATGGCGGCGATCGAGCTGCGGCGCTTCGTTCGGACACCGGGTCGGGCTACATTGAGACGATCTTGCACAAGTTCACGGCGAGTCCCGACGCCGCGAGTCCGGAAGCGGGCGTCATTCTCGACACGAACGGCGATCTCTATGGCACCACGGTCGCCGGCGGAACTTATCCGAGCTGTCCGGGAGGTTACGGCACGGGGTGCGGCACGGTCTATACGATCGACTCGAGCGGCAAGGAGCGGCTAGTGTACAGTTTCCGCGGCAAGCCCGACGCGAGCGAACCGTTTGCCGGACTGATTCGCCGCAACGGCGTCTTCTACGGCACGACCGCTAGCGGCGGCAACTATAAGCCGTGCTATAGCTACGGCGGTAACGGATGCGGCACGGTATTCAAGATCGATCGCAGCGGCCACGAGAGCCTGCTCTACCAGTTCAAAGGAAACTTTGGAAGCGGCCCGACCGACGGACAAGGCCCCGAGGGTGGCCTAATTGCCGACCCGTCGGGAACCTTCTACGGCACCACGCCGTTCGGCGGTAAAGACGAGTCGGGAACGATCTTCAAGGTCACCAAGGGCGGAAAAGAGAGCGTGCTCTATTCGTTCACCGGATACAGCGACGGCGGCCGGCCATATTCCGGCGTGATTCGCGACGCGTCGGGCAATTTCTACGGCGTGGCCTATTTCGGCGGCAACAGCGCGTGCACGGGCGGATGTGGAACGATCTTCGAGCTCGGCGCGAGCGGCGCACTGACCGTGCTCTATCGCTTCACGGGCGGCAAGGATGGCGGAAATCCGATCGGCGGGATGGTGATGGACGCCTCCGGCAATCTCTACGGCACGGCGCAGAACTACGGCGATCTCAGCTGCAACAAACGCGGCGGCAACCCCGGATGCGGAACCGTCTTTCGGCTCAATCCCAAACACAAGCTCAAGGTGCTGCACGAATTCGCGGGAAGTCCCGACGGCGCGGTGCCGTCGGAGAATCTGATCATCGATGCGAACGCAAACCTCTACGGCACGACGTCGTTCGGCGGCAGTAGCAGTTGCAACGGCGGGTATAGCTGCGGCACGGTCTTCGAAGTCGATGCGCGCGGTCGCGAATCGGTGCTGCATACGTTTGCCAGCGGGTCGAAGGACGGCGAAGTCCCATACGGGCCGGTACGGCGCGATGCCGCCGGTAATCTCTACGGCACGACGGTCAGCGGCGGCCCCGGTCCGTGCAACGGCGGCTGCGGTGTGGTCTTTAAGCTCAGTCCCGGGTCCTAGACAGTCGGCGGCGTAGTCCTCTCTCCTACGCTTTTATTGTAGGAGGGTTGGAAGATGAAGATTTCGCGGTTATTGTGCATTGCCCTGAGCATCGTTGTGGCAACGTGTGCGCTGTACGGATGCACCGCAACGGAACCGCTCACGCCGGTGCCCGGCTCGATGGGTGCGAGCGCCGAACGTCCGAGCCACGTGGTGCCGACACACGCGTATGGGCGCGATCTGCTGTACGTCACCTACGGTGAAGACGTCAACGTCTACACGTATCCGGGCGGGAAGCTGCTAGGTTCGCTCGGCAACGTCGGCGGCAGTCTCTGCTCGGATCGGTACGGCAACGTTTTTGATTCGCAATACTACCAGGACGACGTTCTGGAGTACGCGCACGGCGCCGCCATGCCGAAGGCAACCCTGGAGGACCCCACGTTTGCCGGAGCCTGTTCCGTCGATCCAATAACGGAAAGCGTCGCCGTCACGAGCGGCGGGGGCGTCGTCATCTTTCCTTACACGAAAAAGTACGGTTGGCGGTTTGCCAAGAGTTACGCGATCCCGAACATGCAAGGTGCGAGCTTTTGCGGATACGACGCCAGCGGCAATCTCTTCGCTGATGGCGGCGGCGCCAGCAGTTTCGCGTTTGCGGAGCTGCCCAAGGGCGCAAAGAGCTTTAAAGCCGTCACGCTGAATCAGAGCATTGCGAGAGCGGGCCCGATCCAATGGGATGGGACGTATCTCACGGTTGCCGATTTCGGAGCCGGGTCGACCGCTTCGGCGGTCATCTATCAGTTCAGGATTACCGGCAGCGCCGGGATCGAGGCCGGCTCGACGACGTTATCGGATTCATACGGCGACTCGCCGTATTGGATTCATGGCGATCGTGTGGTCGGTCCCTATCGCCCGCAAAAATACGTTGACGGCGTCGCCATTTGGGCATACCCCGCGGGGGGTTCGCCGCTAAAGAATTTCGCCTCGGGAACCGGGGCCGATGACGTGACCGTTAGTGTCGCGCCAGCACCATGATTGCAGCGCAGATGAAAAACAGGCCGAAGGCGATGTCGAGAGTGTCGATGTTGAGTTGTTTAAGTGATCCAATCATATCTACACTATAAAACGCTCCATCGAACCGAGGAGTTCCAGCGTGCGCGCCCAACCCTAACTTAGGTCAATTAATCTAAGGCAAAATCGGAGAGGGCGCGGTTTACGCGCCCTCGGCTGCCCTACGAATCTCGTTGATGTCGAGCTTCTTCATCTGCAGCAGCGCGTTCATGGCGCGCTCGCGCTTTGCGGGATCGTCGTGGCCCACATACTCGCTCAAACCTTGCGGAACGATGTTCCACGCGAAGCCGAACTTGTCGCGCAGCCAGCCGCATTGAAGGATTTGGCCGCCATCGGCTAAGCGATCCCAGACGACATCGAGCTCGCCTTGCGTCTCGCAGGTGACGAAGAGCGCGATGCCGCCGCGCGGCGGAACGTCGGACTCCGGTCCTTCGTTCACCGCGCCGCCGTTGAGCGCCATGAACTCTTGTCCCTCGAGCGTGAACTCGATCATCATCGCCATCCCCTTCTCACCGGGGCCGCTGTCGCCGTAGGGAATGACTTTGTCGATCTTTGAGTCTTTGAAAATCGAGACGTAGAAGTCGGCCGCCTCCTCGCCCTCGCTGTTGAACCAAAGCAGCGGCGTGATCTTTTGTTCCGTGCGTACCATGGTCTGGTTGCTTCCTCTCTTCCGTCGCGTGGGTTACAATCGCTCGAGTAACGATTCGTCGTCGAGGCGCGCGAGTTCTTCAGAGACGCGCGGCCGCACGCGGGCCGCGAGTTGCGCGGCGATTTCGCTGCGACGACTCCTCTGCAGCGCGTCGCGCCGCTCGAGAAAGCGTTTGACCAGGCCGCGCTCTTCGCCGGTGAGATAGACGGTGGGCGAATATGCCGGCTCTTCCCCTCGTCGAACGAGATCGCGCGGCACCGCGAGGCGCGCGTCGCGCACGACGATCGTGCCGGCGGCGAGATCGCCGAGACGCTTGTTCTCGGGTGAGATCAGCGCGCTGATTGCAGCTAGGATGTAGTAGCCGACGATCCACTCGCCGACTCGAATGAGGTTGCGGATCAGCGAGGCGCCAAAGTCGACCGGATAGCCGCCGTCGCGTACCACGCGTAAACCGAGGAGCTTCTTGCCGGGAGTCTGACCGTTCCACGCCGCCTCGAAGACGATGAAGTAGCCGAAAAAGACGACGAAGACGATCGATACGATGAGTGCGATCGCGAGGCTCGTGGCGAGCTGATCGGAGATCGCCGACGGGCCATGCCGAGCCGCCTGCAGACGCGAGCCGGCGAGAATCAGTCCAGCGAAGATCGCAGCGATGATGAGGATTTGAATCGCTTGGTCGACCATGACCGCGAGGAAGCGACTCCCCAAGCCGGCGAGCTCATAGTGAAATGCAATGCTTTCGGGCGTCCGAACCTCAAGCGTCCGATCCATAGTAGCTAGGCTCGTAGGTTCGACGGCGGCGCGCCGCCAACTTTTCAGCCGTTGAATCAAAGCACGTTCGTATCGCGCCGCTCGGGTACGTGGGAGGAGCTCGATCGACTCCTGCGGCGCGGTGCCCGGCGCCTGGACCCGGAGCAGATTGCGGAACTTGGCCGGCTCTACCGCGCGACGACGAGCGACCTCGCCTACGCGCAAGGGCGTGGATACGATACCGCGCTGCTCGAGTATTTGAACCGGTGCGTCGCGCGCGCCCACGCCCAAGTCTACGCGAGGGCGCCCGAAAGCGGCCTGCAACGCATCACGGATTTCTACACGAGCGCCTTTCCGCAAGAGTTTCGGCGCTCGCTGCCCTTCTTTACCATCTGCACCGCACTCACGGTTGCCTGTGCGGTCGTCGCCTACGTGCTCGTGCGCACGCATCCAAACGACGCCTACGCGCTGCTGCCGAAGTTCCTCGTCTCGGAGAAGATCCGCAAGAGCCTGCACGATTCGAATTTTGCCGTCGACCCCGGCTTCGCGCCGGCAATGTCCGCGGCGATCATTACGAACAACATCAAGGTCGCCATCATCGCCTTCGCCGGCTGCGTAACGCTCGGTGCGGTCACCGTTTACATCGTCGCGACGAACGGCTTGATGCTCGGCGGCATGGGCGCGCTCTTCACCAATGCGGGATTCGGCAGCGACTTCTGGGCCACGATTGCGCCGCACGGCGTAATCGAGCTGACCGCCATCCAGATCGCGGCGGCGGCCGGCCTGCTGATTGCGGCGGCGATGGTCTATCCGGGGCGCATACGGCGGCGCGATCTGATCGTCGCCAACGCGCGTCGCGCCGGAACGCTGATTCTCGGCGTTGCATCGATGCTGGTCGTCGCAGGTACGATCGAAGCCTTCGTCTCACCGCGGCGGTTGCCGGAATCGCTGCGCATCGCGATCGGCTTGTTCACCGCAGTAGTGATGATCCTCTACTTCGCCGGCGCCGGACGGCAACCGCCGGAGGAGGTGAAAGCGCCGGACTAGTCCGCGATCAGCGCCTCGGCGCGGCGCCGCACCTCGGGCGGAAATGGGCTGGAGCGGCGGTTCGCGCGATCCATGTGGACGGCGATCAGCTCGCAGACCGCGCTGACTTCGTCGCGCTGCGTGTCGCGCATCTCGTGCACGAACGTCATCTTCCGCTCGCCGATGCTCAGGATGTGCGAGCGAATCTCGACGGTATCACCGGGGAAGAGCTCGCGCCTGTAGGTGATGTTTTGCTGCACGCCCGCGACGCCGCTTTGCGTCTCTCGCATATAGCTTGCGGTGATGCCGATCTCCGCGAATAAGTTCCACGTCGCCTCGTCGAACTTCCCGACGTAGTACATGACGTTCATGTGACCCATATGATCGCAGTGCCACGGATGCACGACTCCGCGATAGGTCGGGATCGTTTTCACAGTAGCCCGCGGCGTTTCACGCGCAAGTATTCGTCGATCAGTGCGGTGGTCAGTTTCTTGGCCGGGACGTCGATGACGATGACGCCGGCGCGTTCGAGCATCGCTTTGGCGAGGCGCCGTTCATTCGCGAGACCGACCGCCACATTGGCGCGGTAGGCGGCCGCTACCGAGTGCGGTTCCTCCGCGAGCGCGTCGCTCACGGCGGCATCGTTCATGAAGACGCAGATCAGCAGGTGATGCCGTGCCAGCGAACCGACCTCGGCCATGACCGAGGCTTGCGCGAGCGGATCGATGACGTCGGTAAGAAAGACGATCAGCGAGCGTTTGTGCAAGTGATGCCGCAGGTGCGCAAACGCACGCGCGTAGTTCGATTCCTCGAAGCGCGGCTCGAGTCCGTAGAGCAGGTCGGTAAGGTGCGCGATCGACGACCGCGTCGAGCGCGGAGCGCTTGCAGCGACGATCTCGTGCGCGAAGGCGACGAGGCCGACGCGGTCGCTCGCCAGCCCGGCAATCGTTGCGAGCGAGAGCGCCGCGGTAACCGCATAATCGAGTTTGCGACCCGTGTCGATGCGCGGCGTCATCAGGCGTCCGCAATCGAGCAAGAGCATCACGTTTTGGCTGCGCTCCACTTCGTGCTGCGCGACCATGAGTTTCCCGCGGCGCGCGGTCGCCTTCCAGTCGATCCGGCGGAACGCGTCGCCGTCGCTCCATTCGCGCAGCGATTCGAACTCGGTCCCGGAGCCGCGCAGTTTCATGCGACGCAATCCGGCTTCGATCGTGCGGTTGCGCAGATGCAGCTTGCCGTAGCGCTCGACCGCGGCGAGGTCGGGAAAGACGCGGATCGGCTGCGGCGCCGGGATGCGCAGGCGCCGGCGGATGAGGCCGAGTGCATTTTCGTACCACACGTAGAGCGTTGCGAGCGAATCAGCGCCGCGGAACATTGGCGTAACGGGGCGCTCGATCGTCGCACGACTCTGCGATGCAACGTCTGCGACGAGCTCGTCGATTTCATACCGCAGCGTGTGCGCCGGCGTTTCGACGATCCCCACGCGTATCGCACGGCCGGAGCGGTTCTCGACGCTATACTCGATGCTGGTACGAATGCCGAGCGCAAAATGCTCCGGCGGCGTACGCGTCACGTGCAGCGACGACCTCGGTGGCCCGAGGATCGCGTCGGCGATCGTCGCGATTGCGAGCGCGGCGGCGAGTACGATCGCAAACGGAACGAAGAGCGCAACCCCCGGCGAGAGTGCGAGGAGCAACGCGATCGTCGCGAGCACCCACAAGAAGCGCGCGGTCACCCAGGCGGGCAGCCACAACCTAGACACCGGACAGATTTTCGCCGCGGGGGACGGGGATTGCGGCGAGCACGTCGCGCAGAATGGCGTGCGCGGAGATCCCTTCGATTTCGGCGTCGGGTGCCACGATCAAGCGATGCGGAATGACGAAATCGGCGACGTCTTTTACGTCGTCGGGCGTCGCGAAGTCGCGGCCGGCAATTGCGGCGGCGGCCTGCGAGGCGACGAGCAGTTGAATTCCGGCGCGCGGTGAGGCGCCCAGCGACAGGCGCGGGTGCGAACGCGTCGCGGCAACGATGCGATAGGCGTACTCACGCAGACCGTCCGAGAGATGCGCGCGGCGCACGGCGTCCTGCGCTTCGATTACCTCGGCGGCGTTGGTAATCGGCTCGACGTGCGACGCTTCGAGCATGCGCGCGTCGAAGCCGGCGGCGGTGCGCGCGAGCAGTTCGAGTTCCTGCGCCTCTTGCGGATACGTCGATTCGACCTTGACCATGAAGCGGTCGAGCTGCGCTTCGGGAAGCGGATAGGTTCCTTCGTATTCGATCGGATTCTGCGTCGCGGCGAGCAAGAACGGCTGCGGCAGCGGATACGGCACGCCGTCGATCGTGACGCGCCCTTCCTCCATCGCTTCGAGCAGCGCCGACTGCGTCTTGGGCGGCGTGCGGTTGATTTCGTCGGCGAGCACGACGTTTGCGACGATGGGGCCGGTGCGCGTGGTGAACTGCGCCGTCTGCGGATTGAAGACGGTCGTGCCGACGACGTCGGATGGCATCAAATCGGGTGTGAAGGCGATGCGCCGAAACTCTAGGCCTAGCAGCAGCGCGAGCGCCCGTACGGCGAGCGTCTTGCCGGTGCCGGGCACGCCTTCGATCAGCACGTGGCTGCGTGCGAGCAGCGCGATCGTCAAGCCGAGCGTCAGCCGGTCGGCGCCGACCAAGACGCTTTCCATTCCGGCCTCGAGGCGGCCGGCGAGTTCTTGCACGGAGGTCTTCACGCGTGCTCCTTTCGCACCCGGTAATCGTCGATTGCCCGCGCCACCACCTGGTGGTCGCCCGGACGACGGCGCGATCGGCGCATCAGCTCGGCGACCGCGGTAATATAGTGCGACGAGTCGCGCTCGTCGGCCAGCTCGGGAAGATAGGGGGGCGCAAACGGGACGTTCGCGCCGATCAGGGCGATGAGCGCGAGCCCAACGACGATCCAGACTGCGGCTCGGACGGGACCTGGGAGCACGCCCCAGATCGTCGGGTTCTCGCTGTAGCCGTGCGCGTATTCGTCGAAGGCGACGACGCCATTGCCCGCGATGACGTTATAGGCGAAGCGCACGTTGTCGGCGTTGCGCACTTCTGCATTCCCGAATAGTTTGGGTGCGGTAATCGCGATCACTTCGCCGCGACCGAGACGATACCAAACCGCGACGATTCCCTGCGCCTTGGCAAGCAGCGGGATGCCGTGCGCGTCCTTAAAAGGAAAAACCGTGTCGATCGATCCGCGGACGCGCGAGATTCCTTCGGTGTAGGCGTTTCGCGCCAGCGGAATCGCATCGCCCCGGTAGGGCGCAATCACCGAGGTACCTACGCCGGGTGTGATGTCTTGCGACCCGGCAAACAGCGCGTCGATCACGACGAGGCGACCGCCCTTGGTCACGAAGCGGCGTAGCAGCTCCGAGCCGTACTTGTCGAAGCCCGGAGCGTTAGGTTCGTCTTCGTAGCCGGTAATCACGAGCGTCTTGATCGACGGATCCAAATAGGCGATCGCGCGCTCGAAGCGCCGTGCCGTCACGCCGGCGCTCTGCAGCACTTCGTAGAGTGCCTGGTAGCCGTTCGGCCCCGTATCGTAAGTGGAGAAGTACGACGGGCGCTCTCGTTGCGCGATCGTGGTGCGCTCGTAGGTCAGCAGCGCGAGCAACGCGACGCAAGCGATGACGACCGCGAGCTCGCGCCGGCGCGTCATGCGTGGCCCGAGAGCGTATCGAAAGCGCTAACCGCGCGCTGCCAGTGTGATGCTTCGACGGGGCGCTCGGCGTAGGCACGTTGCACGAATGCCGACGCTACCGCATCGAATGGCGCAAGCAGCGAAACGTTGTGAGCGCGGAGGCTGCGACGTAGATCGCCGACCGTTGCGCTCGACGTGGCGTCGACGGCACCCTGGCGATCGAGCAGCGCGACCGTTGCGGCGAAGAGTAACAACGCGGCGGAGCCGTAATCGCCGACTGCCGCAGTGGCGCACGCCCGATTATAGAGGGCGAGCGGCGACGGCAGATCCTCGAGCGCCGACGTCCGCACGCGCGACCGCGATCGCGCGAGCTGCCAGCCCATCGCCAGACGTACGACGATGTAGAGTAAGAGCAGGCCCATCACGACCAGCAGCACGTCGCCGATATCGGCAGCCGCTGCGCGGCCGACGCGTGCGTGGCCGAAGAGTGCCTCCCAGAAACGATGCCAGCGTTCGGCGATCCAATCCCACGCGCGCATCCACCACGATTCGCCGGCGACGCTCGCCGGGGGCTTCGACAACCGGTACCGGCCCGCAACGGCGAGCTCGCGTTGCACGAGTGCGTGCAGATCCGCAACGGCCGGCGCGGCACTCGCAGGTGCGCGTGGTCCGGCGTTAAGACGAGCGAGAGAGTGCGCGGGGTTTGCGTGCAGCCAACGCTGCGTCAACACCTCTCGCGACGGCGCCGCGAGCGCGAGCGCAAAGGTGGCAGCGACGATCACGCGGGTTGGGTGGCGCCGAGATGCTCGAGGCTCGACTCCAAATCGTACCCCTCGCGCCGTATGCGCACGTCGAAGTAGTAGATAGCGAAGAGCACGACCGCAAACGGATTGATCACGGCGGTGGGGAGCGTTTGAACGACTGCCTCCAGGAGCGGCCAATGGACGAATGCCGCAAAGATGCTCAGCAAGCTGAAGATCGACGACGCACCCAAGATGATCGCGCCGGTCGCAAGTGAGAAAAGCACCGCGCGCCAAAACTCGGCGCGGTTAAAGACGCGCGAAAAGCCGAGCAGCAGCGCCGCGACCGGGTTTTGGTCCTCAATGACGACGGCGTACATCGCAAACCCAAGCGCGACGAGCAACGGCGCCAGCAGCGGCAGCATCAGAAAGAATACGCCGAGGAACGCAACCACCCCGACGATCACGGCAATCGCCGGGAGAGTCGTCGTGATCGCCATCGTAATGAAGACGATTGCGATCGCAACGACGATCGCGGCGACGTACCATCCCATGATGACGAGAAACTCGAGGCCCAGCAGCCCTAGAATCTGCAGCCAACGACGAATTACGACCTCGTAGCAGGCGCGAAACTCCACCGGGCGAGCGCGGTAGAGCCGCGCGACCCCGACCGCAACGGCGTTCATCACGAAGGGTGAGAGCAGGTAGGCCACGAGCATGACTACGATGAAGGCCGCGACGCCTGCAGGCGAATCGAAGAGCGTCGGAATATGCCCGACACGCGCGACTTGCGGATTCTGCAAGACCCGGAACATCACGTCCATCTCCGGTCCCGAACCCAGCGCGATGATATATTGCAAGATCGCAAACGGCACGACCAAGACCATGACGATCGCCGCGAACGGCACGAAGTTCCGCAAATACAGGGTGACGGCGCGATCGAAGATCTCGCCGAATCCCAGGGGTCGCAGCTCCATTGCCGGCCGGGTTCTTGGCAGCTTACGCGAACACCCCCGAGCGACCGTTCACGCGCGTCCACGCCCCGATCTGAAGCGGCAAGAAGAGATGACCGCCGGCGGCGAGCGTTTCGCGCTCCAGGCGTTGCGCGAAGCTCTCGGCATTGAGAGCTTCCATGTCGACCGCGTCGTTACATAGCGCGGGCTGCAGCTCGCGGATCGCCGATTCGAAGAACGTGTAACCGAGCGAACCCGGCCCCGCAATAACGCGGAAGTCGCTGCGCATCCCCGGCAGCGGCAACCCCGCTTCGGTAAAAAGATTCACCAGACGCAATCCCATGTCGACGTGCACGCCGGAGTCGCGCATGGTCTCGACCGACCAGCGCGCGAAGCGGCGATAGAGCGGCACGTGCGGCCAGTCGGAGGTTTGCGACCACAGCATCGAATCGTAGTGCCACTCCTGGAAGACGATGCGGCCGCCGTCGTGGACGAAACCGGCAGCCAGACGAATCGCCTGCGCCGGATCGCGTTCGCGCATCAGAAAGAATCGGCCGACGACCGCGTCGACGGGCGCCTCTAGATGCAAATTCGCAAGCTCGCCGACGCGAAATTCGATGCCCTCGAAACCCTCGGCTTCGGCGCGAGCGCATGCGCGATCGACGTTGGCCAGCTCGGCGTCGAGCCCGATCACCATCCCCGCGCGTCCAACCCGTTCGGCGACCAGCAGGGCGAGGTCGGGGAGGTCGGCGCCGAGCACCAGGACGCGCATGCCGGGGGTAATGCCCGCGCAGGCCAGCAGTTCTTCGGTCAGCGGTTGGGCGAAGGCCGCCTCGACGGCGGGTCTGTGTTCGATTCTCATGCACCCATTCTCGCCTTCGGCGCCGCCGGGGACCACGAAGATACTCACATTTTCGCCACGAACGATGGCTCGTACCGTGGCTGAGCCGCTCGGAGAGGTCCTGCGCTCGCTTCGTTCCGCCGCTCTGCTCTCGCAAGAAGCACTCGCGGAGCGCTCTGGACTCTCCACGCGCACGGTCAGCGATATCGAAACGGGCTCGGCGCGGACCCCGCGCCTGATCACCGTGATGCTCCTCGCCGAAGCGCTCGGACTCTCCGAAGCCGATCGCACGCGTCTGCAGGATGCCGCGCGCAAACCCGCGGCACAACCCCCCGCCCCGGGCTTCGCAGCGAGGACGGTGCTGAAAGCGACGCTCCTGGTCGGCCGGGACGCGGATGTGCAACGGGCCGGCGAACTCGTTGCGCGCGAGGAGGTGCGGCTCGTCACCCTCGTTGGGCCGGCGGGGGTCGGCAAGACGAGCCTCGCCACCAGAATCGCCGTCGACCACGCCGGCTCGTTCGAAGACGGGGTCGCGGTTGCGGAGCTTGCACCGATCGCGGAGCCGCCGCTCGTTCCCAATGCGATCGCGCGCGCACTCGGAATCCGCGAATCGGGCGAGATGCCGGAGAGTCAGGCGGTCGCAGCCTATCTGCGCGATCGTACGATGCTGCTCGTGTTGGAGAACCTCGAGCATTTGACGCCCGCGGCCACGTGGATTGGCGCGCTGCTCGCGCAATCGCCGAAGCTCACGATTCTCGCGACGAGCCGCGAGCCGCTCCACTTGCAGGCCGAACGCGTCTTCGCGGTGCGCCCGCTCGACAAAACTTCCGCGGTGAAGCTCTTCGTCGAGCGCGCGCAGATGGTGAAGCCCGACTTTGTGCTCAACGAGGCAAACTCGGCGGCGGTCGAGACGATCGTCGACCATCTCGACGGCTTGCCGCTAGCGATCGAGCTTGCCGCACCGCGTCTGCTCCTGCTTCCGCCGAAGGCGCTCGCGGCGCGGCTCGAACGGCGCCTGCCGCTGCTGGGCGACGGCGCTACCGATCGCCCGCAACGGCAGCAGACGATGCACGGCGCGATTGCCTGGAGCTACGATCTGCTCTCTGAATCCGAGCAGCGGTTGTTCCGGCGACTGGGCGTTCTGCAGGACGGCGGAACGCTCGACGCGGCCGCCGCCGTCGGCGGCGACGAGCGCGACGAACGCTCGATTCTCTTCCGGCTCGCACCGCTCGTCGAGAAGAACATGCTCTGGCTCGCGGAGGATGTCGATGCCGAACCGCGCGTTTCGATGCTCGAAATGCTGCGCGAGTTCGCAAACGAACGGCTCGCCGAAAGCGGCGAGCTGCCCGACGCGCAGCGGCACCACGCCGAGCACATGGTCCAATTCACGGCCGGTGCGGAGCGACAGTTGACGAGTTCGGCGCAAGGCCGCCGGCTCGTGCATTTGGAGCGCGATCATGCCAACCTTCAAGCCGCGCTCGAGTGGGCTGCAGCCAATGCCGAGATCGAGATCGGGTTTCGCCTGCTGAGCGAGCTCTGGCGATTCTGGTGGCTCCACGGGTATCTCAACGAGGGCACTACCTGGATGCGCAGGTTTTTGGCGCTGCGGTCGACCGATGCCGGTGACGTGCCGGACGTTTTGTTCCGCAGTGTGCTGCGCGGATACGTGGTGCTGCTCTCGGCGCTCGGAAATTTCGACGAAGCGAGGGAATCGTGCGAACAGGCGATTGCGCTGCAGCGCGCGGCCGGCGACGATGCGGGGCTCGCGGCATCGCTCACCTCGTTCGGCGTTATCTGTCAGTTTCGCGGCGAGTACGATCGTGCCGAAGCCGCGCACACCGAAGGGCTCGAGCTCCGGCGGCAGATCGGCGACGAAGCCGGCTCGGCGACCTCGCTCTCGAACCTATCGTCGGTCGCATATAGCAAGAGCGAGCTCGCGCGCGCCGAGGCATTCGCCGAAGAGAGCGTTGCGATTTACCGTCGTCTCGGGCACGAGTCGGGGCTCGCCCATGCGTTGATGAAGATCGGTCTCGTCGCCGCGGGCAAAGGCGAGCACGCGCGTGCCGAGGAGCTCTTCAGCGAATGCCTGCGGATGCAGCGCGCGATCGGCGACACCGGCAGCATCATGTATTCCCTGGTAAATCTTGGCGCCGCTGCGCACAAGCAGGGCGAGTACGCGCGTGCAATGGAGCGATACCACGAGGCGCTCGATCTACTCGACGCCGTGCCGAACAAAGCGGCGCTCGTCAAGACGCTCGAGGATATCGCCGCGACGAGCGCCGCGCTCGGCGATCCGGCCCGTGGCGCGCGTCTCTTCGGAGCGGCCGACGCGATGCGCCGCACGATTCGTTCGCCGATGTTTCCCGCCGAACGCGTCGAGTACGAGGCCACCGTCGAGTCGGTGCGCACGATGCTCGGTGAGGATGCCTTCGACGTGCAGTGGCGCATCGGCGCGAGCATCACCCTCGAGCGCGCCCTGGAAGAAGCCCGCGAAACGCGAGTGCCGACCGCGGCGGACCGCAATCGGCACTTGGGTGCGTCTCGTGCTTGAGAGAGTTGGCTAGTGGAAGTTTCCTGAGGGGCTGATCGCGACGCCGTAGACCTGCGCGGCGCCGGGCGTGAACGTGTTGAGCTGCTTCTTCTTCGGATAGCTGTACTCCACGACGCGTCCGTAGAAGCGATCGGCGACGAAGAGCCGGGTGCCTTTGTTGTTGAGCGTGATGAACTCGGGCGTGCCGCTCGTCACGAGCTGCGTCGTCGACTGGCCGGGAACGATGTCGTCGACGCCGGGCACGTACTGGTCGACTGCGAGGAACTCAAACGGCTTGCTGGCACCAGGCGAATGCACCATCGTGATGCCGCCGGTCTGACCGAACGAGTAGCCGTACAGCTGCGTGCACGTCGAGGGGCCGGGATAGCACGTCAGGGCGCCGCCGGTGGCGACGTCGCTGCCGTTGAGCTGATATTCCAGCGCGTAGATCGAGGTCTCGCCCTGTTGCGTGGCATTGAGCAGCGTGAAGCCGGAGATTATCTCCTTCTGCTGCGGTGCGCTCCAGGTGGTACTCGGCGACGACGAGCCGGCCGGGAACTCCACGATATAGTTGGTCGCGCCGCTGAGCGGCGTGTTGGAGACGTACACGTTGCCGAAGCCGTCGACTTTGACGTCCCACGGTCCGTTCAGACCGTTGCTGAGCGTCATCTTCGGCGAGCTGGCGTTCTTAGCGTAGACGGTGACCGTGTTGTTGATATAGTTGGCGACGTAAAGATTTCCGGAGAGATCGGTCGCGAGACCGTTGGGGCCGGAGACGCCTTGCGTGATCGTGCGCGTCGCGGGCGGATTCTGCGTGGTGGCGGCTGCGTTAAACACCACAACGCGGTTGTTTTCGTTATCGCTGACGAAGAGTTGCTGTCCGCCGGCGTCGGGATTGACGCGCTGGGCGGCCGAACCTTTGGCGTTAACGGCGGCCGGTACGTCGAGATGCACCGAGCTGGGCGAAATCGGAGCTGCGGGGAGAGAGGACGAGGACCCGCTGCAGCCGGCGAGCGACTGCGAGAGGACGGTAGCGATCGCGACGCCCGTGATGGTGCGCAGCGAGAGGTTGAGATAGCTCATGGGAAGCGCCTTTCGTTTGTGAGAGAAGTGGGGTATCTCGACCCTACCGCTCCGGGGGGCGCTAAACCACGAAGTTTCTAGACATTTGCCCGCCAGACGGGAACCGCCGCCGCGAGCCCGATCGCCAGGATGTTCACGAAGCACCAGAAGGCCGTTCGCGGCATAGTGCTAATGACACCGGAGCTTTTACCATGATCCATGCTCTGCTGTGCGCCGTCGTCCTCGCCGTTACCCCGTCGGAACCGGCGCAGTTGTTTGCTCAGGAGCGCGCCGCAGCGGGCGGGGCCGCCTGGGATGCGATCGGCGAAATCGTCGAGCACGGTATGTTTGCCGGCGCCGGCTTGAGCGGCCCGTATACGAGCTACGTCGATACCAAGACGGGGATGTCGCGAACCGCTCTTACAATTTCCGGTACCACGCAAGCGCAAGGCTACGACGCTCGTGGGGCCTGGTCGCAACAAGGCGGCCTCGTGGAACCGCTCGAGGATCCGGCGAGCCTCGCATCGGCCCGGACAGCCGCCTATATCGCGCGCAACGGTTGGTGGAATCCGACCAACGACCCGGCTACGTTTACGTATCTCGGACGCAAAGACACCGGAGGCAGCTCGTACGACGTCGTTCGCGTCGTGCCGCGCGGCGGCAATCCGATCGAAGGATGGATCGACATTGCGACGCATTTGCTTGCGAAAACCGTCGTCACCGATGCTTCCAACGTCGTAACCACGACAACGCTCTCCGATTATCGCTCGACGCACGGCGTTATGTATCCCTTTGCCACCATCGTGAGTAACGGCAACCCCAAGTACGATCAGCATACGAGCGTAACCGCAGTAGAGGTCTCGGCCACGGCGAACGTTGCCGACTTTACCAGGCCGAAGAATCAGCGCACGGGGACCATCGCCGGCGGAAAGACCTCGACCACGATTCCGTTCGACCTCGACGACCCGCTCCACGGACATATCGTAATCGCCGCTCGCGTCAACGGATCTCGGCCGCTTCACGTGGTCTTCGATACCGGCGGCAGCAACGTCGTGACCCCGCAATCCGCGAGTGCGATCGGGCTTCACGGCGGGGGAGCGGTCGCGGCCGGCGGCGCGGGCGAGGCGCAAGTCTCGGTGCAGCTAGCGTTCGGGGCGACGTTGACGGTCGGCGAAGCGACGATCTCCGATCAGCAGTTCGGAATCTTCCCCCTCCCCGCGTCGCTCGTCGGCATCACCGGTAAGTACCGCATCGACGGGATCGTCGGATACGAGATCCTCAAGAACTTCGTCGTCTCGATCGATTACGTTCATCGGCGCCTAACGCTGACCGATCCGGCAGCATTCGTTGCGCCGCCGGGAGCAACGGCACTTCGGTTCAGTTCCGCAACGATACCCGTTCTATCGGCGAGCATCGACGGCGTGGACGGAACCTTCATGGTCGACACCGGCAACGCGTTCTACAATACCGTCTCGCGAGAGTTCGTTACGGCGCATGGACTCGAGTCGAATCTCCCCGGCGACGTCTTGGTGCAGAGCAGTGGAAACATCGGCGGCGCGATCCAGCCTCGGTTGACGCGTCCGGCAACGTTTCAGATCGGACCCTATCGCCTACCCAGGCCCGTCTTTGCAGTGACGAATACGTCAAAAGGCGCGCTGGCAGGAACTGCATTCTCCGGAAACATCGGCGAGCCGATCCTTACGCGATTCAATATCGCCTTCGACTACGGCCGAAGCACGATCTATTTGAAGCCGAATGCGAACTTTGCCAAGCCGTACCTCGGTACGCTCGATGGGATGTCGCTCTACGAGCCGCGGGTTGGTGAGATCCGGGTTGCGTTCGTCAACCGTGGTTCACCCGCTGCGGCTGCGGGACTCGTTGCGAACGACCGTATCGTTTCCGCGAACGGCGTTGCCGCCGCGAAGCTCGGCCTAGCCGGAATCGCGCAACTCGAGCGAAGCCGGGCCGTGCTAAAAATCACCTACGAACGCGGCGGTGCGAGGCACGCCACCACGCTTGCACCGCAGGAAATGGTCCCGTAGATGCGCTACTCGCGCGCCGACTTTATCGGTTCGTCCCTCGCCTCGTCGGCTTTGCTCGCCGCCGGCATGCCCCTTCGAGCATCCACGGCGGCGGCACCGAACGTCCGGCTCGTTCCCGTGCGGATCGATCCGGGCCGAGTCATTCGCACGATGGTCGGATTGCGCCCATTTCGTGCCGCCGGATTTATGCTGCGCGCCGAATCGTTCGGCGGCAAGGTGCTCGTGCACAACTACGGTCACGGCGGCGGTGGCTTCAGCCTCTCATGGGGCTGCGCGACGCTCGCCGCCGACTTAGTTGCGGATCGATCGCCGTCGCGCGCCGCCGTCTTGGGATGCGGCGTAATCGGTTTGACGACGGCGCGCATTCTGCAGGAGCGCGGCTGGCAAGTGACGATCTACGCCGCCGATCTGCCGCCGCAGACGACCTCGAATATCGCGGGCGCACAGTGGACCCCCGTCTCCGTCTTTCTGACGCCGCAGACGACGCCGGCCTTCATGGAAACGTTCCGTAAGGCCGCGCGAATCGCGAATCGCGCCTTTCAGCTCATGGCGGGACCAACCTACGGCGTTCGCTGGCTCGACAACTACGTGCTCAAGCGCGACACGCAGCCGGGCGGCGAGCTCGATTTTGCGGAATCGGCCGGCATCGCCGATCTCTATGCCGACGTCGCGACGGTCGATCCGGCCTCGGTGCCGTTCGTCGGCTTCCCCAACATCCGCCGCTTCGCGACGATGCTGATGGAACCGAACACGTTTCTCCCGGCGGTGCAGCGCGATTTTCTGTTGCAGGGCGGAAAGATCGTAGTGCGCGACTTTCACGACCGATCGGAGATCGCGGCGCTCCACGAGCGCGCGGTCTTCAACTGCACGGGCCTAGGCGCGCGCACGCTTTTCGGCGACGCGATGCTTCAACCAGTTCGAGGGCAGCTCACAATTCTCGAGCCCCAGCCCGAGATTAACTACATCTATCTAGCGACGGGACCGCTCTACATGTTTCCACGCGACGACGGCATCGTCTTAGGCGGAACCTTCGATCGCGGCGACTGGTCGACGGCGGTCGATCCCGCGACCCAAACGCGGATTCTCGCCGCCCACGAAGCGATATTCAAAGGTTAAAGACCTTACCTGTAATGGACCGGCGCTGCGCATCGATTGCCCTCATCACAGCGGGTCTGACGGTGCTGGCCGTTCGTTGCGTTTCCGCGGATCCGGTTGCATCGCCCTCGCCGGCGCCCAGTCCCCAAGCCTCAGACCCGTGCGACGGTCCCGACCGATTGCTGGCAACGGCTAACCGGCCGACCATCGGGTACAGCGCGTGTGCGGTCAAGAAGGGTACGGCCGTCTTCGAACTCGGTTATCAAAACCAGGTTAACGGCACGCCCTCGAAGGGCTCGGTTGAAAGCCAAGTTCCCCAAAACTTTCTGCGTATCGGCGCGGCCACGCGCTTTGAACTCGACGTCATCGGACCGAATTACGTCGCAACGCGTGAGTATCCGGGAACGTCCGGCGTGACGCACGGCGTGACCGATTCCGGCTTGGGCTTCAAGTACGAGCTACCGCCGGAGGGGCGATGGACGATTGGATTCGACGGGCTCTACACCGGTCCGAACGGTTCGCCGTTCCTGACTGCCGGGAGCGCCACGTTGACCGGCAATCTCGACGCTTCGTTTGCGTTGAGCCCCGCCACGAGCATCGGAACGACGGTCGCGCTGACTTCAACCGGTGCGTACAAGAACGACATCCGCACGCGTTACGGCGTCACCGAACCCTCGTTCGTCGTAACGACCCAAATTCCGAACTCCTATCAGTTTTATGCCGAGTACGTCTTCGTGTCGAAGATCGCGCCGAACTACGGCGGTCGCGCCTTTACCGACTTCGGCGTGCAGAAACTGCTGGGCAGCCGCACGGAGATCGACGTGGAGTACGGCCACGCCTTCACCGGCGACCGGGCGCTCCAATTCAACTATATCGGCTCGGGAATCGTGCTGGAGTTCTGGTAAGCGAAGTCGAACCCGAGCTCGCCGCGTTCGAGTGCAAGCAGCTTCGCCTTCGTTTCGAGGCCGCCGCCGAAGCCGACGAGCGCTCCCGAAGCGCCGATCACGCGATGACACGGCGCGACGATCGGTATCGGATTGCGGCCATTCGCCGCGCCGACGGCGCGCATCAGGTTCGGATCGCCGAGTTGCCTCGCGATCTGCCCGTACGTGCGCGTTTGGCCGAACGGGATCTCGAGCAGCGCGGCCCAGACGCGTCGCTGAAAATCCGTGCCGATAAAATCGAGCTTCAGATCGAAGATCCGCCGCTTACCCGCGAAGTACTCCAAGAGCTGCCGCTCAGTCTCGACCAGCAGCGGATGCGCGAGATCTTCCGCGGCGGCCGCGACCTCACCGATTGGCTTCGACGTCTTCCACAGAATCGCAACCAAGCCGCGCTCACCGGCGACGAGTTTGAGCTCGCCGACCGGCGATTCCATCGCCGTGTAGGCGTATCGCATTAATCCGTGCACTTCGGAATGCGCGCGTGCGACGGCGGCTCGTAGGGGTCCCGCGGAGCGTACATCGCGTGCCACGGCCGGCGTCCGTCGACGCTCACGTGGTACGTCGGCTCTTCGCCGCACCACGAAGCGAAGTCGAAGCGATCGCCTTGGCGGCTTAGCTTCGTGACGGTTAACGTGCTCGAGACGAACGGCGCGCTCGGAACGATCTCCTTCGCGGCGCCGCCACGAATGAGAAAGGCCGAGCCGCCCTTGCCTTGGAGCAAGAGCGTTCCGACCCCGTGCTTGTCGATGACGATGCCGCTTGCCTCATCGATGCCGATCCCGAGCACGACGGTGGGCCGGCGGCGCACTTTGCCGGCCGCGATTTGACGCGCCATGAAGACGGCCGTTCTGCCGAAGCGGTTGCGCGTGACGAAGTGCATATCGGTAATCGCATCGTCGAGCGGTGCGAAGTGGAGAAAATCGTAGGTGAAGCTAATGAGATGTTCGTAGGGATGCTTTACCGCGTTGCGTGACTTGGCGTCGCGCCGGATGTCGTTGATCGCATCGAAGACGAACTTCCCGAGGATCGCTTCGCCGGCGCTCGTACCGCCGACGACGCCGCCCGCGTCGTAGACGCCTTGCACCGCGGATTGAATCGGCGTGCTCTTCCAGATGACGTACTCGGCTTGATCGCCGCCGGCGAAGAAGACCGCCGAGGATCGCTCGACGATCGCCGCAGCCGCTTGTAGCGTTTCCGGCGGCGAGCAGACTGGTACGAGCAGCGTTCGCACGGAATGGTAGGGCGCGAGCCGATAGATGTAGCGATCGTAATCGTTATTGCCCGTGGCACGCAGTACCACGAGATCGCCGCCGCGGCGACCGTGCGAGCCGGCGATGGTGTCGTGGATCCAGACGAACTCGCCGTTGACGTCGGTTCCGCCGCCGCCGAGCACGAGGCCCGGGCCGTGCAGCTCGATGCGATGCGGCTTGGGTGCGCCGACGGGTTGGTAGAAGATCGGCTTGCACTTCGCCGGCTCCCGCAGCAGCGCCGGCGACGCGGACCGCATGGCCGGCACGGCGCCGCTGCACGCAGCGAGCAGAGCCAAACTACAGGCCGCCACAACCGGCGCGCATCTCACAAATGCGACGTTCTCGGCCGCCTCACTTTGTCAGTTTTTTACAGGTGCGCTTCAACCAGCTCGCGGGAGTCCGAGAGCGATCCGTCGAGCAGACCGATCGTGCGACTCGCATAGCCGGCAAAGCGGCGGTCGTGCGTGACCATGACGATCGTCGCGCCCTCCGCATGCAGATTCGCGAGCATCTCCATGACCGCTTCGCCGTTTGCCGTATCGAGGTTCCCGGTTGGTTCGTCGGCCAGCAGCACGGATGGGTTTCCCGCGAGCGCGCGCGCGACGGCAACGCGCTGCTGTTGACCGCCCGAGAGTTGTGCCGGAAAATGCTTCGCCCGGTGAACCAGGGAGAGCCGCTCGAGCACCTCGTCGATCCGCCGGCGGCGTTCCGCGGGCGTGACCCCGCGATAGATCAGCGGCAGCTCGACGTTTCCGCGAACGTCGAGATCGCCGATGAGGTTAAAGTTCTGGAAGATGAAGCCGATCGCGCGATTGCGCACCGCCGCGCGATCGTCGGTCGAAAGCTTTGACACATTCTTTCCGTTCAGCGTGTACGTTCCGTCACTCGGAGAGTCGAGCAACCCGAGAATCGAGAGCAGCGTCGACTTCCCGCAACCCGACGGCCCTTCGATCGAGATGTACTCGCCGGGCTCGACCTCAAGGTCGATGTCGCGCAGCGCGCGCGTCTCCATCTCGTCGGTAAAGTAACTCTTGCAGATTCCTTCGAGTTTCAATAGCATGAACGTCACTTTCTTAGCGTAACGTGAGCGCGGGTTGACCGGAGTAGGCCGAGGTGTCGGAGACGATCACGCTATCGCCGGCGTGTAGACCCGAGAGCACGGCGACGCGATCGACGGAGCCACGGCCGAGCCGTGCCTGCACGAGCTGGGCCCGCGAGCCGCCCGGCGCGATGCGGTAGAGCTCGACGGTGGATTCGTCGGAGGCACCGGCAGGGCGCTGGATCGAGAGCGTGTCGGGAATACGCGCCACGACGACCGTCGCGTTGACGTTGAGTGAGGGCCGCGCTCCGGGCGGCAACGCCCGGCCGAGCGCCACGTCGACCGCGACGCTGCCGCTATTCGCCGTCGGCGCGATTCGCTCGATTCGTCCGGCGACCGTACCGTTGCCGGTATCGATAGCACACGGCATACCGGGAAAGATGTCGCGAACTTGGGTTTCGGGCACTTGCAGAACGGCCTTGAGCGACCGCGTATCGGCAATTGTCGCGATCTCGGCGCCGGCCTCTAGCCGCACGCCGGGGTCGACCGCCACGCTTTGAACGATCCCCGGCGCGGCCGCACGCACCGTGAGCGCATCGATCTCCGCTTGTTTGGCCGCCAGCAACGCTCGCGCGTCGTTGACTTGCGCCTGCGCCGCCGCAACGCGAGCCTCTTGATCGGCGGCTTCGACGCCGATTTGGGACTGATTGATAGCGAGTTCGCGCTGCGATTGAATTCGCTTGATCTTGGCGATCTGATAGGCGGAGTCGGCAACGTAGCCGTTGCGGTGCAGCTCCGCGGCCGTACCGTAGTTTGTCGCGTCGACCTCCATTTGCGCCTGAGCCGCGGCGAGCGCCGATCGTTGCGCCAGCGCCGAAGCCTGCAGTTGCGCCTGCGCGCTGCGAAGCTGCGCTTGCGCGACCTGCAACGCCGAGGCGGCCCCAACGAGCGCCGCTTGCGCGTCGGGGCTCGCCATGCGGGCGATCACGTCGCCGGGAGCGGTTACCGCGCCCGGCTTGACCTCGACGCTCTGAACGACACCCGGCTCGATCGCGTCGACGACCCTAACGTCTTCGGCCGAGAGAATGCCGGCGGCAGCGACGGAGATCGTGAGCGCACCGCGGCGCGCAGTATCGGTAACGATCGCCGAACGGTCGACGATCGGCCCGGCTTTGCTCGGAAGCAGCAGCGCGACGGCGGCGATGACGGCTGCGAGCACGGCTGCGCCGGCGAGTCCTGCGAGCAAATGGCGCCTCCGCGGCGGCGCGGCAGCGTGCCGGACGTCCATGGCGTTCATTCGCAGCGCAGCGCAATCGCGGGGTCGACTCGGGTCGCGCGGACCGCCGGTCGCGCGGCCGCTGCGATCGCACTGGTCAGCAAGAGCAGGATGACGCACGCGAAGGTCACGGGATCGAAGGGCGAGAGCTGATACAGCTGCGATGCGATGACGCGCGCTCCCAGAGCCGCAATCACCAGCCCGATTGCAATCCCGAGGCCGGTGACGGCGAGCGCGCGTCCGAGTACGTCGAGGACGATGTCACGCGCCGCCGCTCCCAGCGCGATCCGTATGCCGAACTCACGATACCGCTGCGTAACGCTGTACGAGACGACGCCGAAGATGCCGGAGAGCGCGAGCAGCATCGCGATGATTGCCAGCGAAAGCAACAGGCTGACCGCCGAGCGCGCGTGTGCCGTGGCAGCCGCGAAGAGGTCGCCATAGGATTGCGGCTGCGGCGCCGCCATCTGCGGATCGACGAGCGCGGCGGCGCGCGCCAGTTCTGCCGTCAAAGCGGCACGGCTCAGCCGCGTGCTGCGAATATCGGTTGCGAAGAAATCCATCGGCGTCTGCGCGAGCGGCACGTAATACGTCATGCGCGTTGCCCTCGTCAAGCTGTCGCGCGTATCGGCAACGACGCCGACCACGGTGCGGGTCGCGCGGTTCGTGCCGTTGACGCCGGCGGTTATCAATCGCATGCCGACGGCATTGCCATGGGGCGCATAGAGGCGCTCGAACGACTCGTTGACGACGGCTACCGGCAACGACGCCGGAACGTCGCTGCCGTCGAGCACCCGCCCGCGCATCAGCGGAATCCCCATCGTGCCGAAGTATCCCGGCGAAACGGCGTTCATCGAAGCGATCGGTTCCGATCCCGGAGCAAAGTGACGGCCGACGATTCCAAAATCGAAACCGAAATGAATGTTCGAGAGCGGGTAGTTCAATCCGAGTGCAGCCGAATCGACTCCCGGAAGCGCTTGGACCTCGCCCAACCAGCGCTGCTGAAAACTCACGCGGTCGCGCAAGGCCGGATAGCGGCTTTGGGGGAGTGAGATCTGCGTGCTGATCCACAAGCCTCCCTGACGAACTCCGACGTCGCTTTGCGTCATGAGGTAGTAGCTGCGCACCATTAATCCCGAGAGCGCAACCAACGCCAGCGCGAGTGAGACCTCGATCACGACCAAGGCCGACCGGGTCGGGTTGCTCGCGGCCGAATCGGTCCGTCCCGTTGCATTGAGCTCGCGCGCGAGGTCGGGCCGCGCGATCGATCGCATCGGCCAGAACCCAGCCAAGATCGTCGTCGCCGCGACCGCGGCGATTGCGTAGAGCAACGCCCAACCGTCGAGCGCTATCGATTCGGCGCGAGGAAACCCCGCAAGCGCGGGGCGCAAGAATGCGATCGCAACGTACGCCAACGCCACGCCGGCGATTCCGCCGATCGTCGCGAGCAGGCCGGTCTCCGCCAGCAACTGCGTACCGAGGCGGCGCGTCGATGCGCCCAAGGCGGCACGCAGCGCGAACTCACGATCGCGCGTCGACGCAGCCGCAAGAACCATGTTCGAAACGTTCGCGCAGGCAATGATCAGGATCCCGATCGCCGCGCCGAAGACCGTCCAGAGCGCGATTCTGAAATCGCCGAGCACCACGTCTTCGAGCGGCCGCACGTAGTATACGATCGACGCTTCGACGGGATACAAGCGTTGCAGTCGCGCTGAGATCAGCTTTAGATCGGCATTCGCGGCAGCGACCGAGACGGCCGGACGAAGCCGGGCGATCGTCCCGATGTATTGAGCGCCGCGCGCAGCCGGCGGGGCGACGTCGGGCTGCACCTCGATGAAGTCCGGCGCGGTGAGACGGCCCTCATCGGGAATCGGAATCGAAAACGCCGCCGGCGCGATGCCGACGATTTGATAGGCCGTACCGTCGAGCACGATCGGTTTTCCGACGACGTCGGCCGCGGCGCCGAAATGCGAACGCCAGATCCGGTCGGAGATAATCAGCGAGTGCACGCCTTTGGCCTCATCCTGCGAGCCGAAGAAGCGCCCGAGTTCGGGACGCTCGCCCAGCGCCGCAAAGATCGGCGGCGTGACATCCAAACCGTTGAGCGCAACCGGGCGGCCGGCGCCGGTGAGCGTCGCCTGGTCGCGAACGACGCCGCCCACGTCGATCAGCGTGCCGCTCTGCGTGCGGAAATCGGCGACCTCGGGAACGGAGAGATCTGCCGCGAGTGCCGACGTCTTCGTATTGACGTAACGAAAGGCGACGATACGCCCGGGGTCGTCGTACGGCAGCGGTTTGAGTAAGACCGAGTTGAGCACCGTGAAGACCGCGACGTTCGCGCCGATTCCCAGCGCAAACGTCAAGGCGACGATTGCGACGAAGAGCGGCAGACGCGAGAGACGTCGCGCGGCGTAGCTCACGTCGTTGGCCAGCAAACCGAGGCGCATGCGCAGGCCGCTGCCCGCGATATCCAGCGCGGCAGCGAGCGAGCTCATCTGCGACTCTTCCAAATCGCTGAGAATCTCTTCGCGAAATGCCTTGCGAAAGTCGGCCGGATAGGCGATGAGCGCGGCGTCGAGCAGCAAACGCCGGGCGGGGCTCATCCTTGCACCGCGGTCAGCAGCTTGTACGAGCGCGCGAGCCGAACGAGCTCGTTCATTCGCATCGCTTCAGCCGCAGCGACGCGACGGCCGAGCGGCGTCAAACGATAGAGCCTCCGGCGCGAGTCGTCGTCGTCACCGCCGTCGACTTCGAGGATCCAGCTGTCCACGAGCATCTGACGAATCAACGGATAGAGCGTCCCCGGCGTCAGACGTATCATGCCGCCGGTCTCCGCCTCGATTGCCCTGGCGATCGCGTACCCATGGCGCTCGTCACCCGCGATCGCGAGCAAAACGTGGAAAGCCTTCGGATTGAGCGGCAGCAGGTCGCGAACGTCGGATTTTGCCATGTTAGTATGACTCCTCGATATATTGGAAATACAATATATCAGAAGACGCCGAGAATCAAGGCCGGTGCAAGCGAGCGAGCACCGGCAGTAGGGAACGCTCTGCGATTTGCCAAGTATCCCTCATGCGTCGGGTTCTCACCGTCGCCGCTCTCGGCGTTTTCACCGCCTGTTCGGGCGGCTCACACCCCATGCCGCTTACCGGAGCGTTCTCCAACTCAACGGTCAAGGCTGCGCGCGGCTGGGTCGCCGCCGCGAAGAAACCGATCCTCTTCGTTGCCGATCTTCAAAATAACGTCGTTCATCTCTACGATCCCAACACGCCCAACCCGCAGCCCGAAGGTTCGATCACCGACGGCATCTCGCAGCCTATCGGCCTCGCAGTCGACTCAAAGGGCGCGTTATACGTAAACAACGTGGGCTACGGCCACAACGGCATCACGATATATTCGCCAGGTCAGAGCGAGCCGCGCTTGACTATCAAGACGATCGGATACTATGGCATCGCGATCGACTCGAAGGGCAACATCTTCGCAACGAGCATCGCCGGCACCGTCTACGGCTATAGACCCGGCGCGAAGAAGCCGTTCGAGACGATCGGCGGCTTCGTCAATCCGGTCGGCATCGCAATCGACAGCAAGAACAATATCTGGGTCGCGGACGATAGCGCGAGCAAGGTCTACACGATCCCCGCCGGCACCAAGACCGTCAAGGACGCGCAGCTCGTTGGTCTCAACAGTCCAATCGGCATCTGCTTTGGAACGAGCGACACGCTCTACGTCGGCAACTATGGAGCGTCGTCGTCGTTCGCGACGATTTATCACGCCGGATCGAAGAAGCCGTTTGCGAAGATCACCGAGGGAATGAGCGCGCCGACGCTCAACGGTATCACAGCATCCGATATTTTCTTCCAGTCGAATCAAACCACCAACGTGGTCGGTTACAAGAAAGGGTCGAAGAAGCCGTTCTCGACCGTCACGGGCAACGGCGATCCCGCCGGGATCGCATCGTCGCCGTTAGTCAAGAAGTAGCGCGCACCGACGTCATCGTCGTCGGGGCCGGCGCCGCCGGCCTTGCCGCGGCGCGCCGTTTCGCACGCGGTTCGAAGCGGGTCGTCGTTCTCGAAGCGCGCGATCGCGCGGGTGGCAGGGTTTTGTCGTACGCGGGCCCTGACGGCTCGTGGGTCGAGCTCGGCGCGGAGTTTATCCACGGCCGCGCGGTGCTCACCTACGATTTGCTGGACGAGGCGGGCCTCGCGTGGGACGACGTCGAGGGCGAGCGCTGGACCGTCTCACCCGGCGGTGCGCTGCAACCCCGTAACGACTCGTTTGCAGCGGATCCCTCGCTCTTCGATGCGCTGCGAGAGATACAAGGCGACGTTAGCGTCGACGAATTCTTTCGGCGCTTCGCCGGCGACGACGCGATCCAGCGGCGCATCGAAACGGCGCGCGCCTTTCTCGAAGGCTTCGATGCGGCCGACCCGAGCATTGCAAGCGCGCGAGGAATCGCCGCCGAGTGGCGATCCGGCGTGGACGAGCGCATAATGCGCCCCCGCGAGAGCTACCGGCCGCTCTTTGAGTACCTTTACGAAACGGCCCTGAGCGCCGGCGCCGAGTTTCACTTCGGCGCGATCGTCGCGCGGATTATCTGCAACGATGACGGCGTCACGGTGGAGATGCGCGATAAGAATGGAGCGCATCGCGCGTTCCGCGCGCGGTCCTGCGTCGTCACGCTACCCACAGGCGTGCTCCGAGATTCCGGCGATGCAGCGACGGTGACGTTCGAGCCGGCGCTCCCCCCGGAAAAGCGCGCCGCCCTGCAAACGATCGAGACGGGCGACGCCATTCGCGTCGTGCTCTGGTTTCGCTCCCGCTTCTGGGAACGGATCGACGGCGGGCGTTATCGCGATGCCGCATTTTTTCAGGCACACAGCGAGCCGTTCATGGCCTACTGGAGCGCTATCCCGCGGCGCAACAACGCCGTCGTCGCATGGAGCGGCGGACCGCACGCGGCAAGGCTGCGCGATGCCGGCGAAGAGGCCCGCATCGACGCGGCCGTTCGCGGGTTCGGCGCGCTCTTCGGCGACGAGGAGCTCGCGCGCCGCGAGTTCATCGCCGGAGTTGCTCACGATTGGCGTACGGATCCGTTTGCGCGCGGCGCGTATAGTTATCTGGCAGTCGGCGGAAGCGGCGCTCGCGAAGTCCTCGGAGCGCCGGTTGCGGGCAGGCTCTTCTTCGCCGGAGAAGCGACCGCGCTCGACGGAGAGAGCGGAACCGTGAACGGCGCACTGCGCAGCGGCGAGCGTGCCGCCGAGGAGGTCGAAGCCGCGGATGAATGAGTCGCCGATGGCCGCGCTCGCCGCATGGTCGACGTTTTACACGATGGTCGGGTCGGCGGCGGCCGCCCTGACGGGACTCATGTTCGTCGTGATCGGCATGGTGATGGGTTGGGCGCGCCGCCGGCGGTCGCACGACGGCCTCTCGGTCTTCAGCACTCCAACGGTCGTGCATTTCGGCGCAACCTTGCTCGTCGCCGCGATCCTGATAGCGCCGTGGCATTCCGTAGCCGCCCCAGCAGTGCTCGTCGCACTCTCGGGGCTGACCGGCCTGGCCTACATGCTGCGCCTCATCTACCGCACCCGCAACCTGGCTTCGTACCGCGCCGACCTCGACGATTGGGCGTGGTATAACATCTTGCCGTTCGTCGCGTACGGCGCGCTCTGCGCCGGTGGCTTCTGGGCCCTGGCGTCGCTCGAACGCGCGCTGTTCGTCATCGGGAGCGCAACGGTGCTGCTGATGTTCATCGGCATCCGCAACGCTTGGGACATCGTCACGTACATCGCCATCAGCGAGGAGTAGGCGCCCCGCGAACTTTTGGGGGTTCAACCTATGGAGCTATCGCTCGCAGCTGTGCTATGATACGAGCCCGAGGCGAACTAGCCAAATGCGCTAGCTCTAAAGGGCTCGTCTCGCGGTCCTGAGGAGATTTGATATGTTTGGATTTCATCAAGCGGCCGCTCAATTGAACCCGGGGTACATTTGGGGAACGGGTTGCCACTACTGCACGCGCACCTGCTGGGATACCTGTGGGTTCAGTTGCGGCTGGGGCAGCGAGACTACGATCTATCAGGCCCTGGCTCACGTGAATCCGGGCGATCCAGTCGAACAGTTGGCCGCGCTACGCAAACACCTGGAGTCAACGCTCGCCGGGCTGGACGCCCAGGAGAAGGCGCTGCGCGAACGCACCACGAGCGCGAAGGGCTAGTCGACACCGCACAACCGGCCACGCGTTTGTCGCGTGGCCGCTTGGCGGAGTTATCGGTCCAGGCGCTGCGGCACGCTCAAATACTCGACCGCGCCCCGGTCGAGAGTGTCGCGGCGCGCCTCTACGCCTGGAACCGCTTACCTTCATCGGCATGGCGGCAAGTACGGGCCGAGCCGTCGCTAATCGCCAAGGCTGCGTCCGCATCGGCCGGCAGTGATTGGGAACAGCTTGCGCCGGGACCGCCGGCCACGCCATGGTGCGTGTGGCGGCAGCGCGACGCGCCGGCGATGCCGACGGGAAGATGCTGGAAGCTTTACGTCAGCCCGCGTCCGCGTCATCTCGCCGAAGCCGTCTGCGCCGCGCTAACCGCTTGCGCCGGCCTCTCCGTCGTCAGCCTCAAATATGGGCTCGACGCCGAGGGGATGCTGCGCCCCGACAAGCTCGTCGTGCACCTCGCTAATGCCCGCGCCGTGCGCGAACTAGGGCAACGCCTCTTGAGATCGCTTGGCGGTGCGCCCGTACAGGGCGTGCCGTTCACGTGCGAAATTGGCGGCGACGGACTCCTTTCGTGGGGCATCGATCCGCCGCGAGATCCAGCGGCGCAGACGGCGTTGAGCTGGCGATCGTGGGTTACTCTGGTCCTCGCGAACGCGCTCTGCGACGACGCCGGCACCGACGTCGAGCCGTGGGAGCGCGCGCTGCGCGAAGTAAAGCGCGTAGGCGTGAATCCGCAGACGTGGGAGCCGGCGAGTGATCTCTGGGCAAACGAATCCGTGACCGCCGAGACCGAAGCGTGAGCATAGCCGCGCCGTTCATCTTGCCCGAAGACGTCGTCGTCTTTCACAACTCCGAGCTCTCTGCGGACTTACGCCGGCATTCGGTACCGGATCCCGACGCCTACGTCGTGACGCGTTTAAATGCGCGGCAGGTCTCCACGCTCATCGATCGGGCGGCGGCCGACCTGATCGAGGGCTTTCGCAAAGCTAGAACGATCGTGGACGCCGTCGTCGATTTCAGTCGCGAACGCGGCTTGAACCCACAGGAGGTGCTCGACAAGGCGTTTCCGCTGCTGCGCCAATTGATCGTCGCGAACTTCTTGGTTCCCGACGGTTCGCAGTGGGCCCAGCGGATCGTTCCGACGCTCGAAACCGGCGCAGAGTTCAACGGATGGACGGTGGAACAGTCGATCCACGTCATCGAGGACAGCGAAGTCTACAAGGTGCTCGACAGTACGCGAAATTTTGCGGCGTTGAAGATCGCGCGGCCCGGCCACGAGGATCGGCTTGGCGCTGCGTTGCGACATGAGGGGGCTATTCTGTCGCTCGCCAATGGAACTGCGGCCCCACAGTTGTTCGAGGCCGGAGATCGAAATGGCACGCCGTTTCTACTGTCGGAGTGGTGCGATGGCGCGCCCGTTGCGGCGCTCACACGCCGGATGCAGCACGCGGATGATGCTGCCCCGCGTCTGCACGAGCTTTGCGTTCGCATTCTGCGGGCATATGCGGAACTGCATGCGCGTGGCATCGTGCAAGGCGATATCCACCCGAACAACGTTCTCGCGACGGAGGACGGCGACGTACGCATTCTCGATTTCGGGAATGCGCGTGTCGTCGACGATTCGGGACCGCTCGGTTCGCCTCCGCGCGGCGGCGCGGCGTTTTACTTCGATCCTCAGCATGCCCAAGCGATGCTCGCGGCCGAACCGCCGCCGCCTGCGGATCGAGCCTCGGATCAGTATTGTTTAGCAGTCTTGCTGCGCGAGCTGCTCGTAGGGCAGTCCTATCTCGATTTCTCGCTCGAGCGCGAGCGCATGCTCCGGCAGATCGTCGAAGATCGGCCGCTTCCCTTCGTTCATCATGGAGCGGTTCCGTGGCCGGATGTGGAGGCGGCGCTCGCTCGTGCCCTCGCAAAGGATCCGGCGGAGCGATTCGCGAGCGTCGCGGCGTTTGCCGATACAATCTCAAGCGCCGCTCTCCCCGTCGTGCCCGCCGCCAAGGCACCGCGCCGTCCGCACGAACTGCTCGCGGACTCCCTCGACGGCCTCGCGATCGAGGGACGCGCCTTCAAGGAACTCGACGATCCCAATGCCTTATGCTCGGTGAATAGCGGGGCCGCTGGAGTCGCGTACGCGCTCTACCGGATCGCGAGCCTTCGCGAGGATAGCGCGCTGCTCGCGCTCGCGGAGTTATGGATCGATCGCGCGGAACGGCGCGCCGATGACGACGCCGCGTTTTACTGCAAAGAGATCGACCTCTCGCCGGAGCAGGTCGGACGAACCTCGCTCTTTCACAGCAACGCCGGCCTCGCGTGCGTGGAGGCGCTGATCGCGCTCGCAAACGGCGACCGAATGCGAGCGGAAGGCGCGGTCGAGCGTTTTCTCTCACGCGCAGCGCTCGCAGACGGCCGGCTCGACGTAACGATCGGAATGGCGGGACTCTTGCTCGGGTGTGCGGCGCTGATCCCAGTTCTTCCACCGGCCGGCAGACTGCGCGACGCCGTCATCGCACGCGCCGAGCTCAACTTTGGAATCGCGCACGGGTGGGGCGGCCTGCTCTTTGCGTTGTTGCGCTGGCGCGAGGTGTGCCGCCGCGGGGGCACCGAGCCGCAGCTTGAGGCGCGCTTGCGCGAGCTGGCCGAACACGGCGAAGCGTACGGAGAGGGATTGCGCTGGAGATGGGACGCACGTCCGGCGCCAAACAATTTCATGAGCGGATGGTGCAACGGCAGCGCCGGTCTGGTCCACCTCTGGACGCTCGCGGAGCGTTCGTTTGGCGACGCCGAGTATGGCGTGCTCGCTCGGCGCTGCGGACTCTATGCATTCGAAACGCACGCCGAACTCGGCGACCTCTGCTGCGGAGCAGGCGGATCCGCCTACGCCATGCTCGATCTCTACCGGCATACCGGCGATGCGGAATGGCTTCAGCGCGCTCGCGCTCTTGCTGAGCGCGCCGCAACGTTGATCGGGCGATGGGCGCTCAGACGCGACAGCCTGTACAAGGGCGAAGTCGGCATCGCGCTGTTGATCGCCGATCTGGAGCGGCCCGAACTTTCGTGCATGCCGCTCTTCGATCGCGAGCCCTAAGGCGCCACCTGCCCGTAGCGGAGTCTTTACTTCGAAGCGGGTAGATAGCTGCCATGAGCAAGGCCGTAAATCCCACGAACTACGATATGATCCCGACGCTGGTTCCTAAAAAGGAAGACCTTATCTTCGCCGTCATCGAGACGCCGGCCGGCATTCGTCACAAGTATGCCTTCGAGCCCGAATACGGAATCATGCGCCTCAAGATGACGCTCGCCGAGGGATTGATGTGGCCGTACGACTACGGATTCGTTCCGCAAACGCTCGGCGACGACGGCGATCCGATCGATATCCTCGTTCTCAACGAGGCACCGACGTTCTCGGGCTGTCTCCTCGCCGTGCGCGTTATCGGCGGGGTTCTTCTCAAGAAGAACGGCATCAAGAATAACCGGCTCGTCGCTTGCCTGCCCCGCCAAAAGGGCGTCGCGCTCAAGACCGACGGCTACGATAAGATCGACGATCTGCCGAAGGAACTGTTAGAGGGTGTCGAGCGATTCTTGGTCGAGTATTCCGCCGTGGAAGGCAATACGATCACGTTCGAAGGGCATTGCTCGCGCAAAGAAGCGTACAAACTCATCGAAGGCGCCCATAAGGCGTTTGAGAAAAAGCAGCGCAAATAGCGGTACGCTCTATTCGTCGATCTCGATCATCAGGCCCGAATGGTCGGAGAGCCGATCGATCCGGAAAAGAGGATCGTACTCAGCCGCTCTTAGTTGCGGCAGAACCGCCGGCGAAAGAAATGCCTTGTCGATTCTCCAGCCGGCCCGGCTGACATACTCCGGATCGCGCCTGAACGGATACCAGCTAAACTCGTACTCGCCGGGGTGCAGATACGCCCAAGCCTCCGTCCATTGATGTTCCAACTCGAGGTAGAGATCGGCGGTACTGAACTCGTCGCGAAGTCGTCCCGAACGGACGTTGATCTCGATGTCGGTTTCGCTCCGGCCCGAGTTGAAATCGCCGATGCAGATCGCCGATCTGCCGGTCTCATTGCATCGTTTCGCGGCGGCGATCAGACACCGCAGGTGCGGGCGCTTCCGGTCCTGTCCGGGCAGATAGACGCCGTAGACGTGCATGCGTGCAAAGTTCGCCTGCAAGACGGCGTTCGGGTATTCATCATCGGCAAGGCCGAAGGGATTGACGGTCGGCGAAAACGGTTCTTCGGCCACGATCAGCACGCCGTTGCCTCTCTTGGCCGGAGTCCAGGCCTGATGCCCCAGCCCGACGCGCTCGGCCTCGGCGCGGAGCAACGCGCCGGCAGCGTTGTCGCGATACTCTGAAAAGACGACGACGCCCGCGTCGAGATGCGAGAGCCGGCGAACGATCGGCGGAATCGTCGTCGCGTTGCCGCCCGACCGCAGGTTTACTGTGAGAATCCGCATCGGGAGCCGAGACGGCGCGCGTAGACGTGCGTGAACTCCGCGCCGAATAAGAATATTTGCGCCGAGTAGTAGACCCAGATGAGAAAAAGTACGAGGCCGCCGAAGCTCCCGTAACCGGAAGAGATGCCGGCGCGCCCCAGGTACCACCCGAGCACGAACTGACCTCCAACGAAGAGGAGTGCGGACGCCGCGGCGCCGAGCCAGACGTCGCGCCACATGATTCTGCACTCGGGTAAGAATTTGAAGAGCAACGCGAAGAGCGCTGCAATCATGGCAAAGGAGAGAACGAAGTCGAGGACTTTGACCAGGGTTGGGAACCCCGGAAAGATCTGCGCCGACGCGGCGGCGGCGAACGTGAGCCCCGTGTTGATCGCAAGAAAGATTATCAATAAAAGAGCAACCGCAAGCACCGCTCCAAACGAAAGCAATCGCTCCTTGACTGCCCCAAGCAACGTCCGCTTTGGAGCGGTGACATCCCAGATCGTATTGAGCGCCTCTTGCAACGATGCGAACAAGCCGATCGCGCCGACGACGAAGAGCGCCCAGCCGGCGGCTTGAGCGAGAATGCCGGCTTTATGCTGCGAAAGGCTCGCCATGACGATTATACGGATAACCTGCGCCGCTGAAGCGCCGGCCGTCGAACTCACGTAGCCATAGAGAACGTCGAGCGCCGCCTGATGGCGTCCCAAGAAGAACCCCGCGATTTCGACGACCACGATGATCAGCGGAGCAGTAGCAAAGATCGTGAAGTACGCCATTGCCGCCGCTAACCACGGCGACTTGTGGCGCTGGAACTCCGAGAAAGTTACTTTAAGAAGCTCTCCCATGTTTTCGTGGCCTCCGGCAAGCGGTACCCGGCTAGCGTACCCGCCTCGCTGACGATATTCACCCAATTGCGGTTGTTTCAGTTGATTCGAGATGGGGCAGACCATGGGAGAACGGAGGTTCGATACAACGAACGATGGATGTGCTATCGCTGCTTAAAAAAGATCACCGTACCGTCGGCGCGCTCTTAGACCAGGCAACGGCATGTGAGCCCGATGACGAACGGCTCGACGCCCTCGCGACCGAGATCGAGGCTGCCCTCACCATACACGCAGACCTTGAAGAGAAGTACTTCTACCCGGTGCTCCGGGAGCGGGCCGAAGAGAGCGAAGACACCGTCGATGTCTTTGAAGCCTACACGGAGCACGCGCTCGTCAAGAAATTGATCGAGTTGCTCAAGTCGCCGCGCCAGCCCGCCGAGCAGTTCAAGGCCGAGGTCCAAGTTCTTGCAGAGAACGTCAAGCACCACGTTAAGGAGGAAGAGTCGAAGATCTTTACGTTGGCGCGCGAGCTCCTCGACGCCGACGAGCTCGAAGAGCTCGGTGAGACTATGGCAGCCGCCAAGCAGCGATTGACGGCGTCCAGCGCACGGCCCGCGAACCGAGCGCCGGCGAAGCGAACCCCAGCACGCAAGAGCGCGCCGGCTCGCAAGACCGGACCAGCCCGCAAGAACCGAACGAAGCGTTAAAGCCGGCCGGCAGCCCAGACCCGGTTGTTCGACGAGAACGTCGCCGATGCGGCGATCAGCCATGATTCCCGACCATCCGGGCATCTGGCTCTATCACTGTCACCTCAACGTGCACCTTGAGGCGGGAGTGGTCGCGCGCTTTCGCACGCTGCGTGAGAAGGGCGGTCGATCCCGATAGGAGTACGCGACAGCATGCGGCAGATTTTCGCGCTCGCGGCGGCGCTCGTCGCGTGCATCGGCGCCGATGCCCCCGTTCCAGCGTGGCTCGTGGCGAAGCCCGGCGCCGTCGTATTCACGAGCACCGGTGAAGAAGATTCGCCGACGACGCCCGTCTGCCCGACGGTAGCGTCGTACCGCGAGTACGTCGATGAGAACGGCGCGAAGGGCTGCGTCGAGCGCCCCGCCGGCGTTAAGGTGGTCATCGATGCGATCGTTCCGGCGACGGCCGCTTTGGCCGCAATGGCGAAGGTGCACGCTCAAAGCGGCGCGTTTCACGGCTACACGGCGCTTACCGAGTTGTTGCCGCCGATTCCAAAGGGCGTCGCGATTACGCTCGCACCGGCCGCCAACGAAACCCTTACGATTTCGGGGGAACAGCGCGCCGAACTCGGCGCCGGCTTAGATCTCGGAGCGCGAGTCTCGGCCGTGACGCTGCGCTTCGATCCGGCGAACGATCAGCGCGACTTACTCGTGCGCGTAACGAGCGGCAAATTCGCGGGCAAGTCCGGCTGGCTCTTCGCGCGACAAGCCTTCATCGGCGATCTGCCTATCAACGTTCTCAAGTAAGTGCAGTGAAGCACCACCGCTAGGTTTTGCGTTTGTCGGCGATCGCCTTGGCGACTTTGAGCGGAATCGCACCGCCGGGAATGACCAGATTGAGCGTCTCCGCTCCGAGGTCGAAGAGCGTTTCGGGTTTTAGCAACTGCGCGACTACGGCCATCGCGGCGCTGGGCTGCGTTTGAAGTTCTCCCGTTACGGCATCGACCGTCAAGTCTACCGATTTGTTCTTCGAGGCCCACGCACACTTGAAGTTGTAGGTCGGCCGAAGGTAGAGATCGATGCACTCGACGTTCACTCGCTCCTCTTTGACGTCGTCGGCATCGGCCGGGCGGACGTCCTCCCCAAGCAGCGTTCGAATTACCGACGAGGCTCTGATCGCGGGCGGTACGATCTTCGCGCCTTCGGGAGCAAAATCGTCGAGATCGACCGCGTTCACGTGCGCCTTGAGATATGGCTGGGCGTTGATCGGCTGACTCGTTAGCGCGTCGAGCCAGAGTTCGCGTTGCTCGTCTCGCTCGCAGTGTTCGATCGCGGACAACTCAATCGCGCCCGCATTTACGGGGTGATCGCTTCCCCCGATCGTCACCGAGGCGACGTGCGCCGTCTTGATCGGGACCTTGTACGATTCGCTGCGATCGTACCGGAAGCGCAGATGCGCCTTCGCGTGCCAGACGGGAAGGTACCAAAGTCCCAGATCGGAGATCGCGATATCCTCTTCTTTTGGGCGCGCAAAGAGCCGCGACAGGGTTCCAAACGCCGATGCTTTGTGCGCGCTCGCGCGACCTCGAGCTTCTTCCGCCGTAATCACCGGTTCGACGTAGAAAGCGGCCTTCTCAGCGATCACGATTTCCATGCGAAACCCGCTTCGTCGGCGCTCTCGAATATCCGTCCGGCGCTAAAAGGTGGGCTGCGTAGCCGGTCGAACGAATTCGCACTCGGCTATCGGGTTGGAGTGTGTCATGGGTCTTCTCCGTACGTATGCTCCCGCCGCGCTCGCGGCAATCGCGCTCGCCGCCTGCAACGGGACCAATAGTTCGCCCACCGTCCCAACTAGCGCGCCGGCCGTATCGCGCGCAGGCTCGAGCTCACCGATTACGCACGTCATCGTCATCGTTCAAGAGAACCGAACGGTGGATAATCTCTTTCAGTTCCTGCCGGGGGCGAATACTTCATCGTACGGTTTGAATCTCAACGGCCAACAAGTCACGCTACATTCGGAGCCGTTGACCGCCAAGTACGATCTCGGACACCGGCATGCGAATTGGCTGGCGGATTACAACAACGGGAAAATGAACGGCTGGACCAAAGAGAATTGCGCCGGCAAATGCCCGATGAATGCGGCATACGGATACGTTCCGCAGAAGCAAGTCCAGCCGTATTATCAAATGGCCGAGACGTACACGTTCGGCGACGAGATGTTCCAGAGCGGCGAAGGCCCGAGTTTTCCCGCGCATCAGTACATCGTTAGCGGCACGTCGACGAACCACGACGATTCGCCGTGGCGCGTGGCAGAGGATACCGGCGGCAATCAGGGTGGATGCGATTCGGTCCCCGGATCGAAAGCGCCGATGATCAACGCCGCCGGGCATGAGGGTGATCCGGTCTTTCCGTGCTTCGATCGCGCCTCGATCTTCTCGCTGCTCGACGCGGCCGGCGTCTCTTGGCACTTTTATCAGACGCTCACCGGTCCGGGACCGTGGAACTCGGTCGATGCACTACAACCGATATGGCAAAATAAGCAAGAGTACTCGGCTAACGTGACCACGCCGTCCGCGCAAGTGTTGTCCGATATCGAGATGGGCCGGCTCGCGAACGTCGCGTTCGTCACGCCAACGCAAAGCGAATCGGATCACTCGGGCGACAACAAGGGTACCGGGCCGTCCTGGGTTTCGTCGATCGTCAATGCGGTCGGCTTGAGCTCGTATTGGAAGAGTGCCGCCGTCATCGTCATTTGGGATGATTGGGGCGGCTGGTTTGACCATGTGACGCCGACGATCTACAACTCGTACGAGGTCGGAATGCGGGTGCCGATGATCGTCGTCTCGCCCTACGCCAAGCCAGGCTACGTTTCGCACGTCAACTACGAGTTCGGAAGCATCCTGAAGTTCATCGAGGAGACCTACGGTCTGGGTTCGTTGGGCACGACCGACGTGCGTGCGAACGACCTAGCGGACTGCTTCAACTTCACGGTGCCGGCGCGCAGGTTCACGAAAATCTCGGCGCGGTATCCGGCGAGCTACTTTCTGCACCAGTCGATCGCGGAACGAGGCCCGGAGGATTACTAGCTAATCGCGCACGGTGATCTTCAGCGCGAATCTCACCGTGGCGAACCTCCCGATTGTGGAAGGTGCCCCTCGCGCAATGAGGCGTCGAATCGGTCGTTCGCCGGGTACCAGTCGGCCCGACCGGACGGCATCAGATCGAAGAGGTGCCAGATCGGACAGAGCAAGTCGATCCCGCGCTCGCGGCCATCGAGCAGTGGATGCGCCGTGTAAACGTGGCGCACCACGTCGCCGTCTTTCGCGAAGACGGCAACCGTAGAGTCGGGATTACCATCGGTGTCCTCGGCTTCCAAGTCGCGAGCGAAGGCGGGACCGTCGTCGGAGAGCAGACGCAGCCGATGCCACTCGCGGCGAGCGCCCCACGCTTGCAGCTTGTCGAGCGGCGCCCGCGATGCTACGGCGAAGTTCGCTCGCTGCGTTACGTGCGGGGCGATCCCGTTGAAGCCGTCGATCCACAGCGAGCACATCGGGCAGAAGTCGTCGTCGTCCGCCCAGTACATCAGATGGTAGAGAATCAGGTAGGGCTTATCGTCGGCGAAGAGCTCGGAGAGGCGAATGTGCTTGCCGTTCTCGATGAACTCGTAGTCGGGCACGCACGGTCCCGGCGGGAGGCTGCGCCGCATCGCGGCGACCGCCTCGATGCGGTCCCGCAAATCCATCTCCGCTGCGCGCAAGCGTTCGCGCGATTGGCGATATGCATCGTCGGCGCCGGGCATGAGAACGCTTGGATCCGTCATTTTACGTCCTTTCGTCCATCTGATTGGAAATCGAAAGAATCGCCGAGAAGCACCGAGAAAATGCTGCCATGAAGCAGCCCGTTTCGTTAGGGACTTTCGCTTACCTGGCCACCCTCCGAGCCGAGCGAACCGTTCCTTTCCTGCGTACCGTGATAGGCGCGGTGTGGTTAATCGCAGCCCTGCCAGCCTGCGAGGGAACTCTGCCGGCGTCGAGTCAGTTCTCGGCCGCTAGCGTGCCGACGTCAGTACGTGAGCCTGCGCAAATTGCCGAGCGAGGACCGCTCGTTTATATTGCGGACAGCCTCGGAAACTTTGTCGACGTCTTCAACAAAAAGGGGCGGCTCGTCGGAAAGATTACTGCCGGCGTCAGCTATCCGGAAGATCTCTTCGTGGACGCCGAACACAACCTCTGGGTTGCCAATGGCGGCGCCGGCAACGTACTGAAGTTCAAGCGAGGCGCGACGAAAGCGGCTTCGGTATATCGCGACGTTACCGATGCTTGGGCTCCGGTCACCTGCCCGAACGGAGCCCTCTACGTGGCGAATTTCAGCGGGAGCATCGCCGTCTTCGCTCGCCGCCATCACACCCCGACGGGCTCGCTGAACGAAAGTTACGGAAACGCCGACTCCGTCGAATGCGACGCGAACGGAAATGTCTTCGTGACCGTGACGCTTCTCAGCCCGCCCGGCTACGTCGTCGAGTTTCCGTCCGGCAAGAACAAGCCGGCGTTGCTTCCGCTCTATTTGCCGAACCCCGTCGACGCCAAGCCCGATCCCGCGGGAAACCTGTTGATCCTCGACTCGGCGGGCGGCGGATACAATACCGTTACCGAGTATACGGAGCGCGGATCGCCGACCGGGAAGTCGATGCCGACCGGTGCGAACTGGAACCAAATCACGATCAACCCAAAGGGGAATCAAATTTTCGGCTCCGACCAGAGCGATCTCAAAGGCGTGCTGCTCTCGTTTCCGAGCGGAAAGCTACTGCAGACCTACACGGACGGCGGCTTCCGGCAGCTCGGCGGCATCGCATACGATCCGGGTTAAGCGATCGTAAGTCCGGGCAAGTGATTTAAGGCTCGCGAGCGAACGGAGCTCGCGTGCAGCCGGGGCCTGATATGCGCATTTCGATCGACGGAACGGAACGAGCGATCTGGCCCGATGCGCGCCCGAGCGCGGAGACTCTGGATGGCGTGATTTGGCTCACGGCGTGGTTGCGCCCGCGGCGCGGTGGTGAGCTCGACGTCGGCAAGGCTCAGACTCTGGGGGCGACGCTGCCGTCGAACCGCACGTACGCCGACCGTGCGACGCTGACTCAACAGACCGGCGCAGACCCGGCTGACGTCGACCTATTGCGCGGTTACTGCGCGACCCATGGGATCGAGATCGTTGCCGAACACTGGCGATCGGTCGTGATGAGCGCACCGATCCCAAAGCTCGTCGAAGCCTTCGGAGCGACGGCCGGTATCTACGAGTTACCCGACAAGCGACGCTTTCGGCATCGCTCGGGAGCGCTGCACGCGCCGCCCGACGTCGCCGCGATCTTACGAGGGCCCTTCGGGATTCATCAGTGGCCGCGTTCGCATACCGTCGGTGCGTTGCACGGCGGCACCATCGCACCGTTGGCGACGAATGAGATTACCGCGCGGTATCGTTTTCCGGATGCGGACGGGTCGGGCGAGACGGTCGGCATATTGCAAATGCGCGGCGCGTTCAACGTGAACGACTTTACGAAGAGCATGCACGCTCAAGGCATATCGGCGAAGACCCCGATCGTCAAACGCGTCGACAATGCCGAGCTGACCCACACGATCGAGACCGCCAAAGACATCGAATCGGCGATCGACACCCAGGTCGTCGCCTCGCTTGCGCCCGGAGCGCAGATCGTCGTGTATGCAACGCCGGATGACGAGCGCGGCGTACTCGACGGCATTCGTTCCGCGATCTTCGACGACGAGCATCGCCCCTCGGTGCTCTCGATCAGCTTCGGGTTTCCCGAGCAGCTCTGGACGCCCGTCGCGTTGACGATTCTCGACGAGCTCTTTACCGCCGCGGCATTGCTCGGCGTTACCATTCTCTGTGCGTCGGGAGACCATGGGGCTCAAGTCGACGATCAGGGTGTAGCGCACGTGCTTGCACCGGCATCGAGCCCCTTCGCGCATGCATGCGGCGGCACGCGGGTTCCACCGGGTGCGGACGCCACGGGCGAAACCGGTTGGGAGAGCAGCGGCGGCGGTTTCAGCGCACGTTTCGGCATCCCGGGATGGCAGAGCGTTGCGGCGCAAGCCGCGAGCGCGTACCATGCCGCGCCGGGCCGCGGCGTTCCCGACGTTGCCGCACAAGTTTGGCCCGGTTACGGAGTTGTCGTCGAAGGTTCTCAGCTCGCGTTGGGCGGGACGAGCGCTGCCGCGCCGGCATGGGCGGCGCTAACTGCGCGCCTCAACCAGCGGCTCGGAAAACCAATCGGATTCTTTGCACCGTTGCTCTACGGTGCGGCTCCCGGCACGATCTTACGCGACGTTCTCTCAGGCGGAAACGATCGCTACCAGTGCGCGCCGGGGTGGAATCCGTGCGCGGGCCTCGGCGTACCGATCGGCGATGCGATCGAGAACGCCCTACGCGGACAGGCCGGCCGTTAGAACGTCAGTGGGTAACGCACTCGAGCGCATCGTCTTCGAATACAGCATGCGCACTCTTGTATTTTTCGACGACGATCGATAGCCGCTCCGTATCGCATCCTGGCAACGCGGCAAGTTTTGCGTGAAGCTGGTCGATGGCAGCAGCGTGCGCGCTGATTGCCGCGGCAGCTTGAGTTTTACTGTCGGACATGCTCTTCATATATCGCCGTGGCGCAAGCGAGCGCCTCTTTTTCCGCAAAGCGCGCCCCGAGCTCCATCGCACTCGCGATCTCCGGCTGCGATCGCATCGCTGAAAGCGTCCGCATCAGTCGCTCGTGACCGTGGCGTTCCGTATATTGTCGTGCCTCGCCGCTCGCGCGATGAAGCGCGTCCAAGAAACCTGCTAACGATGCGGCGCGCTCAAAATCGTGCAAAAGCGCGCCCAGCAAAGCGGCGTTTTCCGCTAAACTAGCGAGCCAGCGGTTGCCAGTTTGTTGCTGCAGCCCCAGAGCCTCCCGCAGTGACGCGCAAGCATCTTCGAGATCCCCGGCTTCCATGGCGTACGCGGCGAGATTGGAGAGCGCGAGCGCCGTGTACACCGAGTTGAGTCGGGAGTACGACTCGTGCGCCAGGCGTGCCGCGTTTCTCGCTGCTTCGACGTTCCCCGCTGCATACTCGAGCTCGCCGAGATTGAGCAGGGCACTCGCGTGCGCTTCGCTTCCCGGCCGTTCCAGCCGCGCGACTTCCAAGAAACGACGGCGGGCATTGTCGAGGTCGCCGCGTTGCAGATTACTGGTGGCCCACATGCGAAGAACCGCGTTTGTCGCACGACGCGAAAGGTGCTCGGGCGTTTCGTAGGCTTGTGCGAAGAACCGCTCGGCCTCGTCGAAACGCGCGGCATGAGAGCAGGTCGTTGCAAGGTAGCCAAGCGCGTGAGCGATTTCGTCGGAATCACCGGCTCGCTGAGCTATCTCGACGGCGCGAAGCGCGAGCTTTTCGCGGTCTGCCGTCGATCGGCCGGTCAACCACAGCAGGATGACGCAGTGACGAAGGAGCCGCGCGAAGACAAGGTCGTTAGGCATCGCATCTTCGAGCGCAAATGCGGCTTCGAACCACCGTAATGCTTCATGCGGCGTTGCGATCAGCTCGGGCCATTCAATATCGGCGAGCAGTTCGAGGCCGACCGCGGGATCGTGCTTCTGAACGACGGTCCAGTCGAGGGCGGCGCGTACGTTGCCCAACTCGGCGACCAGGCACCGACGCCACTGCTCGTCCTCGAGATCGGCCGCGAGCGGTGTGAGCGCCCGTACGAACCCGGCGTAAAAACGCGCATGCGTTGCGGCCGTCGCTTCAGTCTCGCCCGCTGCTGCGAGACGCTCGTGCGCGTACTCCCGAATCGAGACGAGCATGTCGTAGCGCCGCTCTTCGCCGAGGGGCTCCACGGCGACCAGCGATTTATCGACCAGCGAAGTAAGCAAGTCCAGCGCTTCCCATTCGTCGCATTCACCGGCGCAAATGGCGACGGCCGCATCGAGCGTCCAGCCGTCGACGAAAATCGAAAGCTTTCGAAAGAGTGCTCGAGCCCGCTCGTCGAGGAGATCGAAGCTCCAGTCGATGGTGGCGCGGAGCGTTTGGTGACGCGGAAGCGCGCTCTTGTCGCCGCCGGTGAGCACGCGGAACCGTTCTCCGAGTTTTTGCGTGAGTTGCTGCGGGGAGAGCAGTTTTATCCGCGCCGCCGCGAGTTCCACGGCTAGCGGAATGCCGTCGAGACGGCGGCAGATTTCCACCACGAACGGCGCGTTTTCATCGGTGAGCTCGAACCGCGAATCCGCCGAACGCGCACGCTCGGTGAAGAGTTCCATGGCTTCGTTCGCTGCCAGCGACGGAACTTGAAGAGCGCGCTCTCCGGCAATTCCCAGCGGCTCGCGACTCGTTGCCAGAATGCGAATCCCCGCGGAGGCGCCTAGGAGCGCAGCGGCAACGCGCCGCGCTTCGTCGACGAGGTGCTCGCAGTTATCGAGAACGAGCAGCAGCCGGCGCCGTTCGAGATGCGCTGCGAGCGACGCGAGGAGATCGTCGCCGCGCACGTCTCGTACGCCCAAGACCTGCGCGATCGTCGTTACGACGAGCGACGGATCGGAGATCGGAGCGAGCTCGACCATCCACACGCCGTCGGGAAAGCGATCGAGCAGCTCGGCTCCAGTTTGAATCGCACAGCGAGTCTTGCCGGCTCCCCCGGTGCCGAGCAGCGTCACGAGACGATGCTCCTCTAACAGCGCCTTGATTTCGGCGACCAGACCCGTGCGGCCCACGAAAGAGGTAAGCTGTTGCGGGAGATTATTCGGAAGATAATCGAGCGATCGCAGCGGCGGAAAATCGTCGATCAAATCGGAGGCGGCTAACTGATAGACGTGCTCGGGACGAGCGAGATCCTTTAAGCGCTGCGCGCCAAGGTCGCGAAGCGTGCTGCCCGGGGGAATGGCCTCCTCCAGTAGTGCGGCGGTGGTTCCCGAGATCAATATCTGCCCGCCGTGACCGATCGCCACGAGGCGCGCGATTCGGTTGAGCGTAGGGCCGAGATAATCGCCCTCGTGCTCATGCGCGTGCCCCGTGTGCAGCGCCATCCGCACGCGAAGGCCGCCGACCGCCGAGAAGTCCTGCCCGATCAGCGCGCGCTGCGCGCGCAACGCCGCGGCGCTTGCATCGAGCGCCTCGGCAAATGCGGCGTAAACTGCGTCGCCCATGAGCTTGAAGACGTATCCGCCGTGTGCCTCGATCGCCTCACGCAACAGATCGTTATGCCGCGCAAGCGCCGCCGCCATCGCGGCGGGATCGCGTTCCCAGCGCTCAGTGCTCCCTTCGATATCCGAAAAGAGAAACGTGACCGCTCCGGTAGGACGCCCCGAATGTGGCTGTCCCGTGTGAGCCTCTGGCACTTTAGCTTCGGCTACTCCTCATCTCGCCCGCGCACCTTCGACCGTGCTACTCGGTAAGGCCCCACGTCGAGATGTTCGGCCCCTGATGCTCGCGAAGGCGCCGAGCATGACGAGTAAACGTATCGGGGAAGACGCCTCGGGCCGCAGTTATTCCGTCGTCTTCGACTTGGGCGACGACGTACTGGAGCGTTTGCAGGATTTCTTGCGCGCCGAACGCGTGGAAGCGGCGCGGCTCTGCGGCATCGGCGGATTCCATCGGGCGATTCTCGGGTACTACGATATGGAAGAAAAGCGCTATCTGCCGATCGAGGTGAACGAGCAAGTCGAGGTACTATCGTTCATCGGCAACGTGGCCGCGTATCGGGGCGAGCCGAGAATTCACGTGCATTGCGTCGTCGGGCATCGCGACGGCCGCACGACCGGCGGACACTTCTTGAGCGGTGTCGTGCGTCCCACGCTCGAACTCACCATCGACGAAGTCGCGGTCGGGCTTCGCCGCGCCGATCGGCCCGAAATCGGCATTCCGCTGCTCTCTCTCTGAGAGGCTATGCGCCGGGCGGACGATACGTGACGTGATGCTCTATGGCGCGATCTGCTTCATCGATAGTGATCAACGGCGTCGTGCTGCTCTGCACCATTCCGGAGGCACGAACGGCGAACGCCGCGGTGAGTGCTGCTTCCGTGCCCGGCAAATCGACGATGATGATGGCGTCGTCGCTTCCAAATGTAAAGTAGAAGGTCTCGAGTTTACCGCCCAGCGCGGTCATTAGCTGCTCGACGGCCTCGCGCCGCTTCGAGGCGCTGCTCTTCAAAAGCCCCTCGGTACCCTCGGACGTATACTTCGCTTGAACTAAGAACTTCGGCATTCGTAAGCCCTCCTCTGCGCGCCGTGCGTGCCGTTGAAAAAGTTTATTCGAACGTTTGCGTTACGTTGAAGATCAATCCGAACGGATCGCGCATGTAACAGCGCGGAATGTCGGGGTCCTCTTCGAGGAGCGCGCAGCCTTGCGCCAGTAGCCGCTCTTTGGCTTGCGTAACGTCCAGGACCTGGAACTCGAAGACCGATCCGTTGTCGTCACCGTGCTCAAAATACAGCACGAACGCGCCCAAATCGAAACCCAAGAGGTTCTCCGCTTCGGCAACGATTGGAAAGCCGAGCACGCCGTTATAGTAGGATTTCGCCGCCGCAAAGTCCGTTATGCGGAGCATCACATCGTTCGTGGCTCTCATGCGGTAGCGTTCCCCCTCCCCCCGGCGAGCGACGCCGCGAGTATCATCCAGGCGCAGTAAACGACGACCAGTAGCCGGTTGATATAGCCCGTAACGGCAATCACTCCGGGTGGGAGTATCGTTGCAATCGGAAGCGGTTTTCCATCTGGCGGGACGTGCCCGCCGGCATGGGTGAACGTTACGAATAACGCGATAACGCTACCGATCATCAAGAACACCACAAGCAGCGACAGGAGCGCGGTCCATAACAAAGCCTTTCTCCTGCCTGTCGGCACGGCTCCGTCGCGACTGATAGCGGCACTTATCAAGATCGCTGCAACTGGGAAAAGACCCGCTCCAAGCACGTCGGCCACGCCGTGCAACGGCTGATTGATGTCGAAGATAGCGGCCAAGGTTTCCCCGATGCCCGCTACTACGAGCAATCCTAAACCGATCTTGCCTACCGTACCGCGAACGAAACCGCGCAATGCAAAGGCTAAAGTCCAAGAACTCAGCGCCCAAAAAGCGAACATGAGGGAGAGCAGCCAGCCAAAACCGCCGTTCGCGTATTCGCTGACCACTCGCCACGAAGGATCGAACTGCGGACTGAGCACGTGCAGGGCGAAAAGCGCAATCAGCACGAGGATAGCCGACGCGACCGCTACCCAAGCAGAGGCTGTCAGCGACTGGCTAGTAGCCATCGTTCGCTGCATGACGATGCTCACTACTCCGCCGGCTTCTGCGCAGATCGGCGCACCGCAAACTTGACGATCCTCGTTATTAGGCCTAACGGAAGTGGACGATCCAGTGGGAATCGAGCCGAGCCCCTCGCCGTCTCATACTTGGAGAGGTCGTTCTCAAACGCGGCAATGGCTGCAGCGCCGGGATAGAACCCGATGTGCGCTTTGAAGGCTCCAAACCAGACGACGGGTTTTCCATCGAGGGCAAAGGCGGGAAGGTTGTAACTGATCGTCTCCTGCGCCCGCGGCGCAGCCTTTTTAACCGCCAGACGCACCTCGCGGAGAGCCCGCTGCGCGTCCTTAGGAAAACGTTTACGATAGTCGTCGAAGTCTCCCGGTACGATCTTCTTCATACGAGAATCTCTTCGAGCCGGCCGTAACTCGCGGACATTCCGTCGGTCATCCCCGACTCAAGCGCCGCGTCCCGCTCCTCTTGAGATTCGAATATCATGGTCACGGTCAATGTTGAGCCTCCATCGGTATCTGCGAACGCGTAGGTGCAGAGCGCCTCGCCCGGCATGCCATCCATCGCCTCGGTGTGGACGAAACGTTCGGGCGCGCTAATTTCGCTAAACTCCCCTTGCACGTCGAACTCCGTGCCGTCCTTATCGTTCCGCCAGACGTAGCGGTATCGTCCGCCGGCGCGGAGATCGATTTCACATATGGGCATGCTCCAACCCGGTGGTCCGAGAAGCCATTTTTGTACGTGCTCGGACTTGGTATGAAAATCAAAGACTAACCGAGCAGGGGCATCAAAGCGACGCGTAACGCAGATCTCGCGGCTCGAGGGGGTCGTTACAACCACGGTGGACGGCATCTCTATTTCCCTTTCATGTGTTGCGCGAGCGCTCTATCGAGCCTTTGGTAAGTCTCCTCCCACGTTTTACGGTAGCGCTCGATCCAGCCGGTCACTTCATGCATCGACTGCGGCACAATCTTTGCGGGGCGCCGTTGTGCGTCACGGCCACGACGTATCAAGCCGGCTTTCTCCAAGACCTTAAGATGCCGCGAGATCGCCGGCTGGCTGATGGAAAAGCGCTCCGTCAGTTCGTTGACCGACGCGTCGCCCTGCGCCAATCGAACCAAGATCGCACGCCGTGTAGGGTCCGCGAGCGCAAAAAAGGTGCCGTCTAGGCGTCTGGTATTGAAATGAAAGTCCATAAGGTATCTGTTATATAACCTGTATATTATATAATCTCAACCACGATGTCAAGACTCCTCGAGCCACGCCTCCATTCCACCGCGCAGGTTCATCGCTCGATCGTAACCGAGCGCGTTGAGCTTGCGCGTTATATATGCGCTGCGGGCGCCGAGGTGGCAGATCACGACGATGTCGCGATCGGTCGGTATTTCGTCCAGACGCCGCTCGACCTCGTCCATCGGAATGTTGATCGAACCGGCGATCTTGCCGTCGATCATTTCTTCGGGCTCGCGCACGTCGAGCAAGAAAGGCGCCGCCGTGCTCCGCAACTGCTGCTCGAGATCGACCGGCGATATGGCTTTTATCAAGACTCCCTTTCCCACTTATGAGCGGGTGACCGCGTCGCCATAGCAAAGGAGCACCCATGCACGTACGAACGATCGCCGTTTTCCTTGCCCTCGCACTGGCGCCTGCCCTCGTCGTCGCCGCTGCGAGCTCTCCGCCGCCACCGATCTTGAAGCTCGCGAACGCGATCATTCATGGTACGAACACCGACGATCCGTCTGGGTTCTCCGGGCTCTTCACGAACGACGCGGTCGTCGTCGATGAGAACCCGCCGTTTGTATGGCGCGGCGGCGGCGCGGCCGTCGCGTGGTGGCACGTCGTCGACGCGGTGACGCGGAAGGCCAAGCTGACTCAACTGAGGGCCACCAACGTTCGCACGAGCGAGTTCAAGCAATCGGCAACCGACGCATATTTAGTCCAGGCGATGACGATTACCGGAACGGTGGGCAGCAAACCGTTTTCCGAACCGGGAACGATGACCTATACGTTCCACAACGTGGGCGGGACGTGGCTGATCTCGACCATGGTGTGGACGACGAAGCCCTGAAGCGAAACCGTTTCGGTTATCGCGCGCTAGCGATCGATCGGCCACATCGCCGGCGAGGGCTTTTCGCGCACGATTGTCGTGGCGTGCAGAACGCCGGCGGCATCGTACGTCCCGCCGGCACCCAACGGCTCTCCGACGATCAAGGGGACGCTTCGCTCGCGCCGCACCGCCTCGGAGTCGTCGACGCGAACCATTTTTCCGGTGCGCGTGCGTAAGGTAAGGTACGAACCGTTAATCGCAACGAGCGCTCCGGTGACTGCGTGCGGAGCTCCCCCCGTAACGTGGGGGGCTTTGACTAACGGCGTGCCGCCCTTCGCGTTCGAACCGAGAAGCCCAAAGATGTCGAGCTGCTCGTAGCTCGCGACGTAGACTTTTCCATTGGCTACGACTGGAACCAGATTTGCGTTTCCACTACCCGAAACCCAGCTGCCTGCCGAGGCCTGGTAGAGCGTTTGGAGCGACGAACCGCTGCTCGGAGGCTCTGCCATAAACGCGAAGAGCGTGATGTTCCCAGGCACCGACTGCGGACGCGCGAGCGCCCAAATAATTGCACCGGGGCCTTTCCCGTTCGACGAGACGGTCGTGAAGAAACCCGGATCTTGGCCGCCGGGCAACCCGGCAGACGACCCCGCCTCGACCAACTTTGCCGAGCCTGATTTTTGAACTTTCCAAACGGTCACGGTGTTGCCGCCGCTGGCGACGATGCGCGGAACGGAGTCGCTTGCGGCATCGAAGTACGACTGGCCGCACCAGCATTGGCCGATATTCACCGAGTCGACGACGTGATTGCCGCTCGGATTGTATCCGCCCAAGTTTTTCTGATGCATCAGAAAGAGCGTCCCCTCTTTGCCGGCTGCTGCGGCAAGCGGGAGTTTCGACGCCGATTTCGGCAATAGCAGCACGCCGCCGGATCCGAAGTCGACGTCGTCCTGGTCGAGTTGCTTGACGTCGGACGGCGTAAAGAAGCTGAGAATTTGCGTGAGATCGGGACTTACTCTCGCGACGCTTTCCGAGATGTTCGTGATGCTGTTATACGACGTTCCGGACGGATCGGAATTGCCGGTAACGAAGTAGAGGTTCCCCGCTGGGTCGGCAGCGACGCCGTACCCCGACATCCAAATCGAAGACAGGAAAAAATTGTTTTTCGATGTCGCGAGCGTGTCGTTTAGCCGGTTCGCTGCAAGCGGCGTCAGCGACCCGGCCTGCCAACCGAGCAGCCAGCCGCGTGACTTCGATGCGCTAAGGTCGCAGAAGCTCCCGAATCCGGCATAGATATTGCCGTTCGATTTGAGAAGGCCGGGGCGTTGCCGCTGGTACGTCGCGTTGAACGCATAGGTCGACCCGTCGCTTAAGGTGTGTGAGGCGGTAACGAGCACCGGTGCGACGACGTCCGTCAGGTTGCTCAGGTTAAGTTCGTGAATGTAGTAGGCCGGTTGTCCGCTCTGCGTCGTATAGGCGGCGACGTACATTGCGTTGGCCTTTTTGTCGATGACGGGAGTCCCGTCGATTCCGACGTTTGGCCCGTTGTTGTTGCAGCCTAGCGGCGTCGTAACGGGAGCGCCCAGGTTCTGTCGGAAGAGTATGGCCCCGCTCGAGGCGTCGATCGCGTAAACCGTATTGCTCTCCGTAGTAACGTACGCCACGTCGTGTTTACCCGGAGAGGTGCCGCTGGTCGTCGTTTCGTCAGGGACGATGAGGGGCTGCGTATCGACTTGGTCGTCGAGCGCTGCGGTATGGAGCAGGCCGAAGGATCCGCTGTTGACGTTTTGATAGGTCAACACGGTCTCTCTATTATTCCACCCCGTCCGTCCGTTATCGTAGTGGTACGTGGTAACGGCAATCTTATGATGCCGCGCACGACTCACGGTCGCCGCCTGCGCGTCGCGAGCGTCTTCGAGAATCCGCCTCGGCCGATCGCCCTTTGGATAGCCGTAGAGCATAACGGCGGCAGTGCCGGTAGCGTTTAGGCCCTGATTGGGTACGACGACGCGGCCACCCCCAATCCAGAACTGCAGCGGGCTGCCGGCGCCGGCGAGCGCGGTCCGGTCAATCATCGTAGCTCGCCCTTCGCTCACGGCGTACCGGACGATCGTCGTCGGTGGCGAACCGCCGTGCGGACTCTCTACTGCGAGGTATTTGCCGTCCCATTGAATCGCGCCGAGAAGGGGACGCATTCCGTTCCACTCGATCTCTCTGAAGCGCGCTCCGCCTTTCGGCAGCTCGACTAAATTGACGGTGCCGTCGAGACGACCGGCGATTGCCTCGACGAAGAGATCCCCCAGGTCGTCGTACGTCACCGATCCATAACGATCGTTCCGTCCGCTCTCGCGATATACTTTGGCATTGCCTTGAGCGCCGCCGTAGACGGCGACGCCGTAGTTGCCGGATGCGCCACCCGAAACGGCGAGGTCTCCGGTCGACCGATCCACCGCGCAGAATTGCAAGGCGCCGCCGAGCTGGTTACGCAATACGGCGAGCGGTTGCGTGCCGGCGTGGCCGTATTCGAGCACCTCGTTGCCTTGCGGGATAAAGACGTCGCCGTCTCTATCCGAGCAGAGACCGCTCGCGTGCCGGTTGAGCAGCCACCCTTTCAGCGCGCCTTGCGGATACGAGTAGACGTAGACGCTGCCGCCTTTAGAACTCGATAAGTAGAGGAGATCGAGCGTATCGGCATCATTCGCCATCCACGAGGCTTCATGCGCGCCGGCTGCCGCGTTCGGCTCACCCGGAATAACCGGATTTGACCGTTGCGCAGACCCCGTGCCGTTGCCGGTACACGCGCTGAGCAATACCACGCCGGCCAGTGCGAACGTTCGAGCCGAATGCAAAGTCATCTCGCCTCCGATTCTGAGTAGCTTCCATAATATACAGCATTTTGCTTCAAGCCGGAATACGGCAACGACTGCAGCCATATCGAGAGTGCGGAGAAGACGTTGGTGGCCCAAAGGGTTGCATCGGGCAGCTCAAGAAAGGCGCCTGCGATTAGGGGTGCTGCCTTGCGTATCAAAGCAGTCAGCGTGCAACCACGTGGCGAGCTCGTTGGTCGAGAGCGTGAAACCGAAGAACTCGGTTCGTATCGCCGTGCCGCTGCCGAGGGCCACGGACACATCGTATTGGTGGGCGGGGAAGCCGGAATCGGCAAATCGCGTTTACTGCGCCAGTTTGAATCGATAGTGGTGAGTTCGCGGGCGATGCTGGCCTCGGCCCGTTGCGTCGAGTTTGGACAGGCTCCGCTCGCCCCACTGCGCGAACTGTTGCAGCAGCTCGAACGCCGCAGTACTGCGGTTCGCGATACGGTTACGCGTTCGCTCATCGAACGGCTTGCCTTCGAGCGTGATGCGGAGATCACACCAGGATGGCTGCCCGAAGGATCGCTCTTCGAATCCATCGATAGCGCATTTGCCCGTTATGCGTTGCGGGGCACTCTGGTGGTCACGATCGAAGACATTCACTGGGCCGACCGGTCGACGCTTGCGTTCCTAACGTACGTCGCCGACCGCCTCGAAACGCGACGGATTCTCATCGTCGCGACCTATCGAGCCGATGAAGTCGGCTCGAAACATCCGCACCTTTCAGAATTTTCGGCAATGCTCTCGAAGCCGTTAGTCTCGACGATTTCGCTCGCGCCGCTGCGCGACTTCGCGATTCACCGGCTCATCGACGGAGCGACGACGCGGCCGGAAGCGCTTTCATCGACGACGGTTGCCGAGATCGTTAGGTTGAGCGAGGGCAACCCGTTCTTTGCCGAAGAGCTAATCAAGAGCGCGGTCGACGCGGGCGAGGGAGCGCGGGCGGCCGAGCTGCCTCTCTCCATTCGTGCGGCCGTTTTAACCCGCGCCGCCCGCCTGACGGAAGAGGATAGCAAGGTCATCTCCCTGGCGGCGGTCCTCGGCGAGCGTTTTGCCGTCGAACAGCTCGTCGCGCTCGGCGGTGACCGAGAAACCGTCTTGCACGCGCTCGAACGAGCTCGCGCGCTGCGCCTGCTCTCCGATGAAGCGACGACACCCGGCGAAGTTTGCTTCCGCCACGCGCTGACGCAAGAGGTTCTCTACGGCGAGCTTTTGGCCGAACGCGTGCGTCCACTCCACGAAGCGATTGCTACCGAACTGGAGAGAACTCCCAACCGCAGGGCGGCCAGCGTGCAGCTCGCGCACCATTGGCGACGAGCCGGTGACGCAGTGAAGGCCTCGGCCTATGACGAGATCGCCGGTGACAACGCGTTTGGTATCGGCGCTTTCGCGGATGCGATTCTCTATTACGAGCGAGCGGTTACGGCAAGGCGAAACGATGCGCAGGTCGAGCATAAGCTCGGCGTTGCGTTGGGAATGATCAACGAGCTGCGCGCGGCTATCGACCGCCTAATACATTCCGGCGACCTCTATTGGCAGGCCGGCGATTTCGAGGGTTTTGCGGAGAACGAATCGGCGATCGTTTCGCAATTACACAATTTAGGCGACGTTGCTGCCGCCACGACCCGATGTCACGAGGCTATCGAGACGTTGAGCGCAAAGCTGCCGCCGGAGAAACTCGACTTATTTCGGACGCGGCTCGCCTTTCAATGCATTGCGGCGCTCGACGATAACTCCGCTTCGGCGTTCTTGAACGAGATTCGCGAACCGATCGCCGATCCGAAGATCGCAATGCACGCATCGTGGAGCCGGTTCAGAGTCGCGGCGATGCGAGGAGAGGTCGAACAATGGCGTCGTTTTTCGGCGCGCGCGCTTGACGCCGCTGCGCGACTTAACGACGGCGGCTCTTGGACGCGGCACCTGCATTGCCAGATCGGACTCGATGCGATCGGTCTCGGCGATGTCGAAACGGCGCGCGAGCACTTTCGCGCGGCAGTGCACTCGAAACGCGAACGGCGGTCGATGCAAGGGACGGTGCTAGCTGCGGCCTCCGCCTTCGAGCACACCCTTCGCGGCGATTTCGCCACGGCCGAGGAACTACTCCGCGAAGTGAGCGAGCTTCCACTTCAGAGTTATCCGGTTCTCGTGCACGTGAAGGCCGCGAACTTTACGCTTGGAATCTGCTGGGGCGACGATACGCGCCTGCTGCGTGACGATACGGAATCGTTCCTCCGCTACGGTACGGAGCGCGGGATGCACGTAGCTCTCGGTCTTCTTGGCGGTCCCTACGCGTGGGCGCTCGGTCTGCGCGAGGAGCACGCCGAAGCAGCGATTTGGATCGGCCGGATAGCCCGCGCCTTGCCGGGACCACACCGATTCCTCTTTGCCTATCTCGCTGCCGCTCAGTTTGGAGATCCTGAAGACGTAATCGCGATGCGCAGGCAGCTCGTCGCTGCGGCCGAGGGCCCTGAGGACCGCGCGAACAAGGCCGCGCTGGGACTCTTCGATGCCTTTGCCGCTCAGCGCGGTATTATTGAGGCCGACGTGCGCGCCGCCGCTCTCGATTCTGCGGCGAGATTTGATGCCATTGGGTGGCCGTGGCTCGCGGCGCGCGGCTACGAATTGGGCGGTGAATCCAAACGGTCGTCCGAAACGTATCGCTCGCTGGGAGCTTTACGCGATCTGCGGCGCGTTGACACCACCCGCTCCTCCGATTCGGTCTCCTCGCTCTCGTCACGAGAGCTCGAGGTCGCCGAACTCGTTGCGGCGGGCCACTCGAACGACGAAATCGCGCAGTTGTTGCACATCAGTTCTCGCACGGCAGAAAAGCACGTCTCCTCGGCTCTGCGAAAGTTGAACGTGCGATCGCGCGTGCAGCTCGGGCGGCTGCTCGCGCGACAGTAGGGTGGCGGCCGGGAATCGGAATCGAAGTCATCGTGAGGGCTCCTCCTACAAAGTGCGCCCTCTAAGGATGCCTCCGATACGAGTTGGGGTCGATGCGTAGAATTACGACTCTTTGATGGCTCGCGCCCAGACTAAAGCGGCTCGACCTTCACGCTGGTCATGGCGTCACCGCGCCGGATCGCATCGAGCGCTTCGAAGCCTTCGGTCATTTGCCCGAACACAGTATATTGCCCGTCGAGAAACGGCGCATCGTCGAGGCAAATATAGAACTGCGAGCCGGCTGAGTCCGGATTAGAGGCGCGGGCCATTGCGACCGTTCCACGCCGGTGAGGTCGCTTGTTGAACTCCGCTTTAAGGTGATAGCCGGGGCCTCCCGTTCCATCGCCCCGCGGGTCGCCGCCTTGAACCACAAAACCCGGTTCGACCCGGTGGAACGCGAGCCCATCGTAAAAACCCGCGTCGGCGAGCTTCATAAATGCCCCAACGTGGAGCGGCGCATCGTCGGGAAATAGCGTGAATACGATATCGCCATGAGCCGTGGCGACGCGCACGCGCGAGCCGCGCGCTCGCTCGGTATAGTCGTTGAGTTCGGTCGGTTGGGGCGGAACGTGAGACATACGGCAAGCGTTGTGCATCGAGAGTCCAAAGGCCTCGTCGTACCCCTGAGAAGCGGCTGAGGCCGACAGCTCTCCAGAGACATCAAAAATGGCTCAAGCGACTCTCGAAACCACCTTTTTAGTTTTCTTCGATTGCGGGATTGCGCGTGGAAGGAGCACGCTGAGTGCAGGGTGTTACCCTTAGATCTGAAGTTGAGGTTAACCAATCATGGCAAGAGCACTTTCTCTACGAGGTTTCCTGAGTCTGCTCGGTTTGCTTGCTGCATTTAGTAGTCAGGCAAGTTGGGCAGCGGCTGGTACACTCGGAGGTATCGGCGGCATCGTAACCGATGCGAAGAGCGGAGCCCCGATTGCTGGAGCGCAAGTGAACATCAGTTCGCCGTCGCAGGTGGTCACGGTGACAACCGATGCGCACGGACATTATATCGCCTTCTCGCTGCAACCTGACGATTATACGTTGACCGCACAGAAGGATGGATACGAAACGCAATCGCTCGCGGGATACAGCGTTAACGCGGACCAAACACAGCAGTACGATCTGAAGCTCGAACCCGGCTCCACGGCAAACTCAGGATGACGTAGACCCTCCGTTGCTCGGCATGCGGCCTCGCGATCCGCGAGGCCGCTTAGGCTACAGGATACAGATCCACCAAACCCACGCGATGAGAACCAGTTGGAGCGGAAGCCGAATGTAAAAGGCCTGCGCCGTACCGATATCCGCATACAGGCCCGGATGCATCGCCATTTGCAGATTTGCTGGAAAGACCGCGACCATGAGCACAATAAGGCCCACGCCGGCGAGTTTTCGGGTGTTGGGCATCAGCACGCCGATGCCGCCGAGAACCTCACAAATGCCGCTAATCTGAACGAGCAGGGCGGGCGCCGGAAGCCAAGGCGGGACGATCCGCACGTAAAAGCCGGGATGCACGAAGTGATTGATGCCCGCCGCTATGAAGAAGAGTGACAGCAGGACCAGCGCAATGCGCCGCACCAGGCTGTTCGCGGGCGTTAGGGGTGCGGCCATCGGCAGCGCACCCCCTTCGCGAGAGCCTCCGTCGTCTCTAAGACTTGTTCGTCGGCACGAGCAGGAAGCTGGGGAAGAATATATTGACCGTATTGTTTTCGAGCTGGTTTGTGTAGTCTCGCGAGGTCGAGACCTTCACCGGACTCGTAAATGAATATTCTACCCAGTGACCGTTTGGTGTGACCGGGATTGCCTTCTGGTGTACCAGCTTTTTCTCCGTCGGCGTGAGCAACGCGAACGGATTGCCCAGTGTCACGGTAAACCCGCTCGGGAAGAACTGATCGAAAAGCGTTACCGTCGTTGGTTGAAGCGGATTTGCGAACGATGCGCCCTGAAGTAGTTGATCGTAGACCATCAGGTGATTGGGGTGTGGAGGAAGCGCGGGGGCACCATACTTCAGCGTCGGGACGCACAGGGCCACCGGCGTTACGAACGTGGTCGAGTTCTTTTCAAGTTGGTTGACGTAGTTTTTCGTCGCCTGGATCGTCGGTGGCTTATTTATCGGATAGCACACGAAGTGGCGATTTGGCGTGACCTTTATCGGTTTTCTGTAGAGCAGCACCTTCTTCGCGGGTGTGCAGGCAATCTTCGTCTGAGCGAGCTTCGTTTGGAATCCACCCGGAAAGAACTGGTCGAATAGCTGCACGGTTGCGCCGGCAAATTGACTCTCGGGGACAACATTATAGCAGATAATGTGGTTGTAGCCTTTTGGCGCTCCCGAGTCGTCGCGAATCGAAGCGATGTAGCTCTGGTGCGCAGCCGAGGCCCGTTGCGCCGACGTCAGCGTGACGGCGGCGGTGAGGACTGCGGCAACGACGCTGAGGCGGAAAATGCGCTGAAGCAGCATTTTGGGCTCCTAAACTCACGGCTACGGCATTGGCACCGCAGGGTACTCTTCGCGGCCGTGGCGTTCATGATACTCCCGCTTGGTGGGCGATGCAAGCAGGCCTACGCCATTTCCACCCATTGACGGACTGGAAATGAAAAAGCGAGCGCACGATGCGCTCGCTTTTCCCTTTGTGTGTCGGCGAGATCAATACGCCTTAATGCCGTTTGGAGTTCCCCATCCGGTCGGTCCGCTGTACTTTTTGTAGCCACCGTTGTTCTTCGATAGGCCGGCCTGACAGAGATAGTCGCTGCAGTTGCCGTCGCTGCCGGAAGTGATTTGGTGCAGCAATCTCCGGTGTTTTTTTCTGTTCAGTTGCCAGAACGTTTTGCCGCCGGTTAGTTGGCTCTCGTTGCCGGCGAGCGCGACGATACCGGCCGTGAACGGCGCTGCGACGCTGGTTCCGCAGACGCCGATCCAGCCGCCGTAGAGGCCGATGTACTCGGCGACGCCTGGGCTACAGCCGGCCTCGGCAGAGATGTCGGAGATCGTCTTACCGCTGCAGTCCGGATCGTGCTGCCACGACGGCTTGGGCGTGGTGGTCGCGCAGCCCGCTCCGGCGCCGTCCCATGCGGTTTCGCTGTAGGTCGACCCGGATTTTGCTAACTGCGTGCCGCCGACGGCGAGCACGTTTGCAAGCGCGGCCGGCCACTCGATCTCTGGATATCCGTTGTCGCCGGACGAGGCGATATAGGCGATGTCCGGCGTGCTGAAGTAGTTCGGGAAGTTCGAGTCGCCGCAGTTCTCGCCGTAGTTGAAACTGCTGCATCCCCAACTGTTGCTAAGAATCGTCGCACCGAGCGCAACGGCGGTCGCTTCAGCCTTTTCCAAACCGCAGACCACGCCACCGCAGTTGCCGCCTTCGATAAGATAGATCGTGCACTTGGGACAGCTGGCAGAGACCATGTCGATGTCGAGGTCCGTCTCGACGCACCACCCGAAGTCCTCGCAGCTCTCCGGATAACCGGACTGTTGTCCCTCCTCATTGTACTTCGCGAAGGTTGCCGTTCCCAGCCCGAATGCGCTGCGGTAGGTCGCGAGGTCCGACTCAGCGTTGGGCAAGTCCCCAAGTTCGATGAGCGCGACGATCGTTCCCGATCCTTTGCCAAGCGATGGCGCAAGGTTATAGCGAGTCTGCATATCGATGGGCCGCCAGCCGCAGCTGCCGCCGGATGGCGAGCAATCTGGCTTCACGCCCTTGGTCACAACCAATACGTGGCACTGTACGCCGCCCGCAAGTGTCTTGCAGGCGCGCCGGGCTTCGTGCTTGGCTTGCCATTCAGGCACAAAGTGCCTGGAGGCAGAGGACCCAGTTTGCGACGGGGCGCCGGATGTTGGAGCGTTCGACGAGCCGGCCGCGTTACAGCCTGCGATCGCCAGCGCCACTACCAGCGGAAAAATCCTCAAAGATACCCTCACAAATGCTCCTTTACATGAGTCGGTCTGGGAGCGGCAGTATTATAAGGCGACAGCAGCGGCGCCTCCAATTCGGAGCGCGCGGCAGATTAAATGCGCGGCCAGTACTTGAGCGACGTCGCCGTATTGAAGAGCACGATCGGCGGCGGCAGATGCACGCCTGCATCGCGCAGTAACCGAAGGCCGGCGAGGGTGGCGGCACCCTCCTCCGTAACGTCGATGCCTTCGCGCCGATGGATTTCGCGCATTGCCGCATCGGCGGCTTCGTCGGAGACGGCGACCGCGTGACCGCGCGACTCCCGAAGCGCTCGCAGCGACAATCGATCGCCGATTCCCCCGGGAACGCGCAAACCCCACATTGCCGTCGTGCCGTTTTCGACCCGTGCGGCCAACTCTTCGCCGGCATTGAAGGCCCGGACGATCGGCGCGCAGCCTGCGGCTTGCACGCAGACCATCACCGGCCGCGCCGATCCGATCCAACCAAGGGCCTCGAGCTCATCGAAGGCCTTCCACATTGCGACGAGTCCGGTACCGCCGCCGGTAGGATAGACGATCGTACCCGGAGCATCGCCGATCTGCTCTACGAGCTCGTACGCCATCGTCTTCTTTCCCTCGACCCGATACGGCTCGCGGAACGTCGCGCAATTAAAAGCGCCGTGTTCTTGAGCATACTGGGCCGCGATGCGGCCCGCATCGTCGATCAAACCATCGACGAGCACGACGTCGGCGCCATATCCACGCATCTCATCGATCAAGAGCGCCGGCGTGTCGCGTGGAACGTAGACGCGCACGGGCAGACCGGCACGCGCGCCGTAGGCAGCGAGCGCACTGCCGGCATTGCCCGCACTCGGCGCAACGAGTGCGGCGGCGCCGAGCCGCTTGGCGACGGTTACCGCAACCGACATACCGCGCGCTTTGAACGAGCCCGTCGGATTCTGGCCTTCATCCTTAAGGTAGAGCGCCCCGCCTCCCGAATCGGCCGCCAATGCCGTCAGCGCGAGCAGCGGCGTTGCGCCTTCGCCCAGCGAGATCGGTCCCTCGTCAGCGCCTATCGGCAGCATCTCGCGATAGCGCCACATCGTCCAGGCACGGGCCGTTACCATCGCGCGCGACATCTCGATTTCGCCATAGCGCACGAGCAGGGGGGCGCCGTCATGTGGGCATGTGGTCGCTAACACCTGCGGCGAAACGCGGTGTGCCGCGTCGCGCGAGCACTCTAAATGTTGCGGCAGCATCAGCCTGGCGCTCCCGTCATCGCGCCACCGCGCGCCCAGAGAAAGTACACGGGGATCGCGCTGAGCAGAATCGCGATGCCGACGAGACCGTCGCGCGGATCGGCCACGCACGCGGCGACCGCAACTCCCCACGACGCCACCAAATAAACGACCGTCGAAACGGGATGTCCGGGCGCGCGAAACTCTCCCAACGGTGCCGCGATGCGAGCGCGCGCGCGCAAAACGAGGAGCGCGAGCGCAAGCAATCCGTTGAATGCATAAAACGTCGAGACGACGTAGTTGAGGATCTGATCGTAGTTACCCCACAGCACGATGAGCATCGCGACGACGCCTTGCACGGCGATCGCGACCACTGGGGCGTGCGTGCGCGGATCGATCCGCGCAACGTGGCGAAAGAAGAGTCCGTCTTGCGCCATCGCCTGATAGAGGCGCGGAACCGTCAGCACTCGGTTGCTGATGAACGCGAGCGTCACGACCGCGACAACTATCGAAGCGATGCGGCCCCCGAACGGACCGGCCCACGCGAGGAGTACCGACGAGGCCGGAACCGGCGTTTGCGCCAAGCCGTTGATACCGAGCACGCGGAGGCAGCTCGCGTTGACGAGCACGTAGAGGATCGTGACGCAGGTCATGCCGAGAATGAGCCCGAGCGGGAGCGTTCGCGCCGCGTCTTTAGTTTCGGCGACCATGAAGTTGGCGACCATCGCGCCGTTATAGCTGAAGAGGATCGGGACCATTGCGATGCCGAGCGCGCCGGGCCAGACCGGCATCGCGGCCGGCGCTCCAGGGCTGCTAGGCGCCGCCGGATGCGCGAAAATGCCGGCTGCGACGATTGCCAGCAGCGCAACGATCTTCAGCACGGTCAACGCGCTTTGAAGCCGGTTCCCGGCGCGCACGCCGAACGCGTTCACGACCGACAGCGCTGCGAGCGCAACCGCCGCGACAATTGCGGGCGCAAACCGAAGGCCCGTCAGCGAGAGGAAATAGCCCGCGAAAAGCACCGCCGCTGCGGCGATGCCCCCGCTAAACGAGGCGAGCAATCCAGTCCAACCGTATGCGAATCCGACGATCGGATGAAACGCATCACTCAGATACGCATACGGTCCGCAGCCTTTCGGAAGGCGAGCGCCCAGCTCGCCGAGCACGAAGGCACCGCAGAGCGCAACGATGCCGCCCACGAACCACGCCGCAATTACGAGGCCCGCTATGGGCAGGCGCTGCGCGACGACCGCCGGCGTGCGGAAAATGCCCGACCCGATGACGCTCCCGACGACGATCAGCGTCACGTCGTATCGCCCGAGATGGCGCGCGAATGAGTGCGCGCGCACCGTCAGACCGGCGCTTCGCCGACGATCGTCGCTCGACGAACGAGGCGGTGCGCGGGGAAGTAGTCGGCGAGCGCGCAGTGCTGCGTCCAGCGATTGTCCCACACCGCCGCGGTTCCAGCACTCCATCGCCAGCGAACTTGAAACTGCGGCGCGCTCATGTGCTCGAAAAGAAAACGCAACAACGCCTCGCTTTCGCGCGGCGAAACGCCCTCGATATGCGAGGTAAAGTCTTGGTTGACGAAGAGTGCCTTTCGCCCGGTCGCCGGGTTGGTCCGCACGACGGGATGCGAAACGGCCGGATGGCGCGCGTACATCTGGTCGCGACGGTCTTCCATGCCGAGCGCCGCGAAACGCTCCGGCGTAAAGTTCTTCGCAAAGGAATGAACCGCGCGCAGCCCGCCGACGAGCTCCTTGAGCGGATCGGAGAGCGTTTCGTACGCCAGATACATATTCGCCCAGAGCGTGTCGCCGCCGAGGGGCGGTATGTCTTCTGCGTAAAGGACCGCGGCCTTCGGAGGAGTCGGGAGGTACGTGACGTCGTTATGCCAGCGATCGCTGTTCGCACGCCGCATCGCGTCGTGCTCGAGGACCATGATCTCCGGAGCATCTTCGTGACCGGGATAGAACGGATGCACGTAGAGCGGCCCGAAACGCCGGGCAAAATCGCGCTGCTGTACGGGCGTGAGCGACTGGCCTTCGAAAAAAAGAACCAGGCGATCGTCGAGCGCCGCGACGATTTCCCCGAGCTCTTCTGCGGAGAGAGGCTGCCGAAGATCGATCCCTTCGATGACGGCGCCGATCGCAGGGGTAAGCGGCGTCGTCGTTAGCTTCGAGCGCGGCATAGCGGGTCATTACACGAGGCAGCACTGTCCCATCCCTGCAAGGGACGCAACTCCTCTCGTCGCAGTGCGCTCGATATCCCAAAAACTGGAGTTGGCCAGCCGGCGTCGTGGTTCTGCGGCGGCACCGAGCCGACGCGCGCGCCTAGCCCTTCTTATCGCGAATCGGGTAGTCCGGCCGCTGGACGTACGTGTACTTCTCGCCGCACACGCGGCAAACGTTCAGCGGGCTTCCAAAATGCTCGTGCGGCGCGTATACCTTTGGGGTTTTCGCGCGCTTCTTGACCGTTACTGTGGGTTCGATGACGTCTACCCTATCCGGCTCCCGGGTCAGGAGCAGCGTGCCTCCAAATCGGAGGCGTTCTCATCGTATTCGCGATTCACGCGAAAAGGACTTCCTTGGCCCCGACGGACCCTCCAATCCTTAACGGGTTACGAATCGTGCCGCCGCGAATCTCTATGCTCTTCATCCGTTCTTGCAGTGGAAAGCGGAGCAACGTCAATGCATTTTAGTGAACAAATCGATCAGTCAAACTTCGAAGGCATGGAACAGATTGCCGAATCAGACCAATTTGCGATCTATGCCGTGGGCAATCAAACATATCTGTTGGTGCAACGACATCAAGGAACACCCTGGATGGCGTTGCGCTGCTCGGGTGACGGCTTGTTCCGAATCTCTGCGCTACTCAACGACGCAATGCGGCATCTCTATCGAGAAGTCGCCGCGCGCCTCTCTCCGAACTCGGATAAGCCGTAACCGAGCGCCTCCTCGATCTGGAAGAGGGTCGAATACCTGCGATTGCTATTGGGTGCTCAATCACTTAAGGTGAGATTTATGAAGCACTCCGGCTACAGCCTGAAGCACAGCCTTATCCGCATGCCCTTGGAAGGCCATCTTATTGCCATTAGCAGTTTTTTGAATGGCGGTATATTGATGCCCGAAGAGCGGCGCGAACTGATTATGAACCACGAGCTGCTGGCAGCGGCCGTCGAGTTCTTTCTTATGCATCGGCTTATGGCCCTGGACAAGCACGGCTGCGCGTACCTGCCCTTGAAGCGTGGTAAACGCGCTTACTTCCTGGACGACTTTTTAGACTGCCTCGAAAGAAATCCTAAGCACCTCGCCCGGCTAACATCGCTCATTCGCGAGGCTCTCTTCGTCAGGTTCGTCCACGACGCGGCCGCCGCCGCTTAGCTAGGCATCGCAATCGCGGCACAGGCCACGTACCTTTTTATATCGGCACTGCTCTCGTGGACGTCGATGACGTAGTTGCCCTTGAGCAGATCGTCGACGGTGACGCCAGATATCGTCGTCGTGCTGCTTCCGCGGACGATGTCGGTCAGAGTATACTTAGGCACCGGGTTCAGATTTGCGCAAGTGCCCGCGTGGATATGGACGGGCTGTGTGCCGTTTTGACCGCCGGCCAAACTGACGACGATCGTGACGCCGCTAGGAATTTGCTCGAACGTCGCCGTGCCGGTTTCACCTGGCCGATTTTGCGCGTACAGCTTTAGACTCAGAGTGGAAGGATCGGCGCCGGCCGTCGTGCAGGCGATCGCGCCAAGTGTTGCAGCGACGAATGCCGTGCGTAGAGCACGCATGGTTCACCTCCTCTGCGGGTGGAAAAGATACTGCCTTCCTTAGGCGGGGCCGTGGCTATGCCGGAGGTTGCTTCGACGCCGGCTTCTCCTGCTTTTGCATACCATGTTTTTCCGAAGTCGTCACCGGTGGATTACCCTTATTGACAGACGCATAGAGGCTGCGGTTCTGTCCGGCGATCGTCGCTTGCCGTTTCTGGTACGCGGTCGGCGGGACGCGGTCTTTCGCTGCCGCCATCTGGTCGGAGGTCGGCCTGGCCGAGATTCCACCGTGACCGCCGTTGTAGCTTATGCGATCGTTGTAGACGTTCTTATTGACGGTCTTATCAATGTACGTGTTGTGAATGACGGTTCGGTTGACGTTGACGACAGCGGTGTTATAGCGGAAGTTGTCACCGGCCCAAACGCCGCCAACGAAACCAGTGCCGAAGTAGCCAAAGCCGTAGTTGACGCCCCCATAAAAGCCGACGCTAGAGCCCCAGTAGCCCTGGTTCCAGCCGTAGCCGGCGCCTGAGTGGCGCCAGTACCCTGGCGTCCAGTATAGGCCGCGCCGAGGTGCCGGCACCCAAGTGCCCGGGACCCAGTAGTACCCAACGGCTCCCCAACCCCAGTAACCAGGGTTCCACTGGTAGTTCGGAGCAGGAGCGGGCGGCTGCGCGTAGACAGGCAGCGACGGAGGCGGCACGCCAATTGTGGCACCGACGCCGACGGAAAACTGCGCGAGTGAGGGCACGGGAATGGTGCCCAGTAGTAATGCCGCGATGAGTACGGCCAAAAGTCGTGCGGTCCGCATGATTCCTCCGAAGTAGTATGTGGAGAAAGTCGTGGCGCAGCTGCGACCGCGGCCCGATAATCAACGTCTCCAGAAAACTCAAGCGTAGACTACTCGGCGTCGAATGTCGGTACGCTTTAGCACCAGGAGCGCGACCCGACCCCGAAAAACTTCTTCTTCCCAAGACCATGACCGCTAAGCAAGCCAACGTACCCAGCCAAGCCGTGCTCAAGCAGAACGCGATCCTCGGTGGCTTAAGTCCGGCCATGGCCGCAGGAGTCCTCAAGACCGCGCGGTTGATCGCTCTGGAAACGTCCCAGCAGATTTATGAGGCCGACAGTCCAATACGAGACGTTTACTTCCCAATCGACGCGGTGCTCTCAGTGGTAACGCAAATGCGCGACGGCGGTTCAATCGAAGTAGGGACGGTAGGCCGGGAGGGAGTCTCCGCGATACCGTTGCTGCTCGGAGCAACCACTTCGGCGAACGAAAGCTACTGCCAAGTTCCTGGCCGCGCGGTCGTCATTAGCAGCGACCAGTTTCGACAATTGCTCGACAGTGGCGATCACCAGTTCCGCGGAGTGCTCGATCGCTTTCTTCAAGCGTACGTCAATATGTTGGGGCAGCTTGCCGCGTGCAACGGGATGCACAGCATCCATGAGCGATGCGCGCGGTGGCTTTTGTTGACGCACGATCGCGTCAACTCCGAAAAGATCGCTCTTACGCACGAATACCTTGCGATGATGCTAGGCGCACGCCGTTCCGGCGTTACCATCGCCGCCGCCACACTTGCTCAAGCTGGGTTCATTCGCTACGCCCATGGCCATATCGTGATTCTCAATCGGCAGGGTCTCGAAGAGGCCTCCTGCGAGTGCTATGGTGTAGCACGGGCCCAGTTTGGGCCGCTGCTGGAGCCTCTGGCGGAAAACCCGTAGACGCTGCGTCTTCGCGCGTGCGAAACCGTACAGACTTTACGCCGAGCCATTGGTAGGCTGACGTCAAGGACCATTTTCATAGAAAATGAGGCGGACGTGGCTTACTCACGCGCATCGACGTACGTTTCCACGAGAGACCGAACTCGTTTGGAAGCCGTAGAAGTCACCCAAATAACCGGTCGGTGCACGGGCAGAGCCGCCAGCCTGGATGAATCCGAGGTTCGCTTCTCATTGCGCGGAGAGTTCGATATTTCCAACAAGCAGCGACTCTCTGAGACGTTAGCGCCCTACATGGCCGCGCAGAGGCTTACGGTTGATCTCTCGCACCTCACCTTTATCGACGCAAGCACGCTCAGCGTTTTTATCAACGTTGCCCGTTGCCGTCGCGAACTGGGCGCCGCGCGGCTGCGACTCGTCAACGGCAGCCCTCATTTTCGACGAATCCTTTGGCTCTGCGGATTGGATGATATCTTCGACAGTCGAGATGTAGTCCCGCGTACGGCTAAGCCGCCCTCTTTTATAGCGCGCTCGTTAGCGTTTACCGCGCTCCCGTGACGCACGGGCTCGGCTCGAACAACACGTTTCGGCTCTACGTGCACCGAAACGGCGCGAACTTCATCGGCCTGTGCACGGAACTAAGGGAGGTCATCGAAGGTTCCAGTACCGATGAGATCGTCGTCAAAACCAAAGCCCTGGTCGACTGCGTGACAAACCGCGTGACCGCGCGAAGACCTCGTATCGCCGTCCGCGTGAGCCCGAGCTTACAAAAGGCTCCACTATAGTTAAAACCTCCAGCGAGCGTGCGCTTCATACACGCATTCGTTCGTCCTAAGATGACGTTGGGTTCTATACGTTGGAGTTTTTGCCACTATTTCGTTGTTCAGAGTGGAATTTTAACGCACCGCTAAAGCACTGGGAACACCTGCTTGCCGGCGATTGATTCTACTCGTGTAACTTTACGCTGTGTTTTTGGTTCTCTATGGTTAGAACAAAACGAATCTCATATGAAAGTTGAGCATTTATGATGGATCTAACCAAAACGGCGCCGCGCAGCGTCAGCGAGACGATGCTGGGCATCGTGCAACTGGCCCGGGCGACCGACAAAGCAAAGGCCGTAGCGCACGGTCGCGTCGGTGAGTACAAGTACGACTGCCCCATGGACCAGGGGCTCTTCGAGTATCTTGGTATGGACGCTAAGGAATTCCTCAATATCGTGAAGACCGCGAGGGACGACTCCGGGATCGAAGCGTACGCTCAGACATTCGTTTCCAAGAAAGATCCTCGGAATATTGAGGCCTTCAACAGGACCTGGCTCTCCGCGGTGCCGACCGGGGAATCCTTAAAACATTTCGAGGAGCTGCGCGCGGAAATCGCTTCCAGTCGGACTGACGTCGTGACTTGGGCAGATCTGCTCGACCTTGACGAAGGCCGCACAGTCCCCCACCGCGCTCCCGTTAGCGCCTAACAGCTAGCCTGCGGCTTCGGCTGCGTCAAACGAGCGTATGGCTTCGACGAAGTCGGTGCCATAGCGCTCGAGCTTGACGTCGCCAACGCCGCCGATCTGCCGGAACGCCTGCAGCGTGACCGGTTGGTGCGTGCAAAGCTCGCGGAGCGTCGCATCGGAAAAGACGACATAAGGCGGTACGCCTCGATCGTCCGCGAGACGTTTACGCAGCGTACGAAGTTTCTCGAACAGTGCGTCATCGTGGAGGGCAGGCAGAGCCTGAAGGCGGCGGCGGCGGCGCTTCTCAGTCTTGGCGACGAAGCGCGGCATGGCAAAAGCAAACGAACGGTGCTCTTTGAGCGAACGCAAACCTTCCGCAGTTACGAACAAGGTTCGATATTCCGGGCTCTGTTCGATGCAGCCGGTCCGCATGAGTTCGGAGAGCAGCGCCATCCATTCGCCTTTACTCTGCTCGGCGCCGATTCCAAAGGTCGATAGGCGGTCGTGCCCGCGGGCGATGACTTTCTCCGTGCGTTTTCCGAGCAGCACGTCGACGATGTGATGCGCACCGCTCGAAAATCCGCTGTGCTCGTGCACGCGATAAATGCATGAGAGCAGCTTGCGAGCGGCCTCCGTGCCGTCGACTTGCTCCGGCGGCTGCAGGCAATTATCGCAGTTCCCGCATCGGTGGTCGACTGGGTGCTCGCCGAAATAGCGCAACAGGTGAGTCCGCCGGCAGTGCGTCGTCGCTGCGAAATCGAGCATTTGTCGTAGAAGCTGCTCGGCTTTTTCGCGCTCCTGCGAATTTTCTATCTGGCGAATGAAATGGCGCTGCTTTGCCGCGTCGCCTCCCCTGAAGAAGAGCGCACAGTCGCTGGCGAGTCCGTCCCGGCCGGCACGTCCGGTCTCCTGGTAATAGCTCTCGACGTTCTTGGGCAGATCGTAGTGTACGACGTAGCGTACGTTTGGCTTGTCGATGCCCATGCCAAAGGCGATCGTCGCACACATGACCCGGATCTCGTCGCGAATGAACAGCTCCTGGTGGCGAGCGCGCTGCCGCGGAAGGAGGCCGGCGTGGTACGGGCGAGACGAGATCCCCGTCGCGCAAAGCTTCGCCGCCAGCTCTTCTGCAGAATTACGGCTCTGCACGTAGACGATGCCGCTCTCGTTGGCACGAGCCGTACACCACGACAGCAGTTGTTTGCCGGCGTCGGTTTTTTCGAAGACGGCATAACGCAGATTGGGCCGGTTGAAACTTGCAACGAAGCGGCGCGGCTTCCGCAACTCGAGAAAGCGCTCGATATCGTCTCGCACGCGCGCCGTCGCCGTCGCCGTGAGCGCCAGCATCGGAACGTCGGGGTAGCGCGAACGAAGGGAAGCGATCTGGCGGTACTCGGGCCGAAAGTCGTGACCCCATTCGCTGACGCAGTGCGCTTCGTCGACCGCGATGCGGCGCAAATTCCAGCGCGCCAGGCCGGCGAGAAACCCCGCCGTGACCGTGCGCTCCGGAGCGACATACAGCAGGCGGTACGCACCACGATCCAGCGCTGCCAACCGATGGGCGGTCGCCGACGGATCGAGCGAGCTGTTGAGGAGCGTTGCCGGAATGCCGTTAGCCTCGAGCGCGTCGACCTGATCTTTCATCAATGCGATGAGCGGCGAGATAACCAGCGTGAGGCCTGGCTCGAGTAGTGCCGGCAATTGATAGCAGAGCGACTTCCCGCCGCCGGTCGGCAGGAGAGCGAGCACGTCGTCTCCAGCTAGCGCCGCCTCGACGATTTCACGCTGCAGCGGCCGGAACGATCTATACCCGAAATGATGCTTCAGCGCTTCGTCGAGCGTCATGACCCTCGGGGCTAGTCTCCGCGCTGTGGAGGCGCGACCGGTTTCTCTCCCGCTGCTTTTAGGGTGGCATTGACGCCGTTGAGCGAAGCGGCCCACGCGTCGTAGGCCTTCGCTCGCGCAGCGTAGTTTCGTTCGAGGCGGGCGTAGAGCGTCAAACTCGCTTGCGCGAGCGTCTCGTCGTTCATGAGTCCGAGAACGTCTTCGCGCAGCTGCCCCGGTTTCTGAATGAAGTCCTCGAAGCTCTCCGGCGACGAGGTCAGCGTTGCAACGAGCGCATCGATGTCGTCAATCGCCGTCTGCAACTTTGCCGCACTCGCCGTGTCGCCAGGCTTGAGCGCCTTCTTATCGTCAACGAGCGTTTGCCGAACCGAATGCAACGCATTGAGCATCGAATCGACACGCCCCAAGAGGTCGTAGACGCGGCGCTGCTCTTCGAACTGCGCGCGGTACTCCTGCGGCGTCGTACTCGAAAGCGGATCGGCGAGCTTCACCAGCGGGAAGCGATAGGTCTTACCATCCAGATGAAACGCCATGATATAGCGGCCGGGCGGGAGCGCCGGGCCTTCTTCGGGACCACGGAAAAAGAACGGCGCGCTGTCATAGCGGGCCGGGCCGTTGATCGTGAAGTCGTAGTCGAACTCGTTGTTGCCCTCGCCGCGGCTCAGCCAGTACGATTCGGCTTCCTCGCCGGTGAAGACGTCGTGTTCGCCCTCGACGTGACGCAATACGTGCCCGCGAAGATCGTAGACGTCAATGGTCGGACGTTTCTTGGCCTGCACTGGCAGCCAGTAATAGAGCGCCGCTACCGCGCCGCCGTTGCCCAGTAGTCCTCCTCCGGGCTGCTGGGCAACGAAATCTGAATAGTTTCCCTCGTCGTCGCGATAGCCGATGATGTCTATGCCGGGCCGCGGACCTATGACCAGCGGCGCCGTCGGTATAGCACAGGCCGACTGCTGCACCGCACGTATGTCGTCCATGACCCAGATCGCGCGTCCGTGCGTCGCGATGACGAGGTCGTCGAACTGCGGTTGGATGCGAATGTCGCGCACTTCGACGGCCGGCAAGTTGTTTTGGAAGCTCTGCCAATTCGCACCGCCGTCGCACGAAACGCGGATCCCGCGATTCGTCCCAGCGTAGACGATGTTTGCATTGGCGATGTCGGGGCGCACTGCGCGTACGTACTCGCCGGGCGGAATGCCGGTCGTGACGCCCCGCCAATGCGCGCCGTAATCGTGGGTGACGTAGATGTATGCAGCATCGTCGCCCATCCCGTGCCGGTCGGCCGAGACGAAGACCGTACCCGCGGCGAGCGTCGAGGGAGCAACGGTTTCGACGGAGCTATCGGCCGGCAGGCCGGGTGGCGTGACGTTCTTCCAATGCGTACCACCGTCGCGCGTGACGTAGACGAGGCCGTCGTCGGAACCGGTCCAAATTTCACCGCTGTGGCGCGCGGACGTTTCAATGTCGAGAATCGTGCCGTAGTTTTCGGCGCCGGACTCATCGTGCGTTACCGAGTTCTTAGCGACCTGCTGTTTCGACTTATCGTTGCGTGTGAGGTCGGGACTGATGGCTTTCCAGTGTTTGCCGCCGTCGCTCGTTTCAAAGAGTACGTTAGCGCCAATGAAAGCGACGCGCGGGTCGTAGGCTGCGAATGCAATCGGCGATTCCCAGTCGAACCGGTAGCGCGACGTCGCGAGTACGAAATCTTCCTGCGCCGTGCCGCGATACGGCCGGACGTTCGTCGATTGATGCGAGACTCGGTCGTATACGACGATCTCGCCGTTCTGCGCATCCGCCCAGATCAGGCGCGGGTTCGTCGGGTCGGGGACGGCCCACTCGCCATCACCCTCGGTAACCTTGAACCAGTCGCGGTTGGTAATTCCGTCGGTGCTGCCGTTGAACGCAGGGCCGCAATAAGCGTTGTTGTCCTGCAAGCCGCCGCAGACGAGGTATGGGATCGTATTTGAAAGCCCCACGCGGTAGACTTGCCCGATCGCGATGTTCCGAGAGTTCGACCAGGTCGCGCCTCCGTTCGCGGAGATGGCGATTCCGCCATCGCCCGCCAGCGCCATGCGGTTACCGTCCGACGATATCCACATGTCGTGAAGATCGGCATGCACGCCGAAGTTCGAAAGGTTGAACTTTTCGCCGCCATTGTAGGAGGTCACCAGCAGGAAGCTTACGGCGTAGACGGTGCTGGCGTCGGTCGGCGAGACACGCACGTGGGAGAAGTAAAACGGGCGCTGGTTTGCCAGCGAGTCCTTGCTGACCATCTTCCAGGTAACGCCGGAGTCATCGGAACGCCAGAGAACGCCGTTGGCCGATTCGACCAGCGCGTAGATGCGGTTCGGCTGCGACGGTGCGATCGCCACGCCGATGCGACCGATTGGCGGGGCCGGGAAGCCGTTGCCGGTCACTTCCTTCCACGTTCTGCCGCCGTCGCTCGAACGGTAGAGCCCGTCGTCGCCCGTCCCGCCGCTCGTCAACGCCCAGGGACGGCGCAGCACGTGCCACATCCCGGCGTAGATCACGTTGGGATTCTTCGGATCCATCGCCATGTCGCTCGCGCCGGACTGCTCCGACAAGTACAGCGTCTTGCTGAACGAAGTGCCACCGTCGAACGAGACGTAGACGCCGCGCTCCGTGCTCGGCGCAAAAACGTCGCCCAGCACGGCAACCACGATATGCTTCGGATCGCTCGGATCTAAGAGGATGCGCGAGATGCCGGGGGCGTTCGGAAACGAAACGGACTGCCACGAACGGCCGCCGTTGGTCGAGTGGTAGAGGCCGCTCTCGGGGATCACGTCGTTGCGCGGATTCGTTTCGCCGGCTCCGACCCAAACGTCGGCGTCGTCGGCGGGGCCGACGGCAATGGCGCCGACGCTGCCCAAATGAATGAGGTCGGAGACGTTCTGCCACGACGTGCCGCCATCGATGCTCTTCCACACGCCGCCATCGGCAGCGCCCGCGTAATAGAGCAGCGCGTGCACGTTACTGCCCGCTACCGCGGTCGCGCGCCCTTCCGGAAGCGCGGGGCCAATTGCGCGCCAGCGCATCTGGGCGACGGGCCGTTCGTCGGCCCGCGCGGCAAGTGGAGCAGCCAGCGAAAGAGCGGCGGCTGCCAGCAGAACGGTCCTCCAACGCATCGCGCTAATTGCCCTCGTCTTGAACGACTTTGCCGTCGATCTTTACCAGGGCGCTCACGTCCTTGCTCTGCGTCTGCAGCCACGTGCCGTTAACGAGCTTCCAGGTGTCCTGGCTGCCGGTGGTCGCTTCGAGCTCGTGATTGCCGTCCGGGGCCTGAAGCTGGCCGGCGATCTTGCCGGAAACGACCACGATTATCGTGCTCGGGTCCGACGACGTCGTCGATTGGATCGTATTGGCGCACGAGGTGACGTGCAGCTGTTTGATCTCCTGCTTGCCCTGCGCGATGAACTCGTCGCGCAGCATTTGCTTTCCTTTGAAATCGACGTGCACGAAGTCGGGCGCGAGCAAGCCAAACGCCGCGGCCAGGTTCGCATCGGTTGGGTCTTGGGTGGCGGTGCACACCAGTGCGTAATCGGCGGTAATGGTCTTCGCAGCGGCGTCGGGTACGGCGTCGGCGCTCGCCACAAGCGGGACGGCAACGGCCGCGCAGAGCGCCGCCAATAGAGTCTTCAGTAGCATCGGAGGACCTTTCTTCGGCAGTTTCTCTCCCCAAGGTATCGGAGAGGCTTCCGGAATGTTTCGCGGCCTTGGCGTGGCCTTCCGTTCGATGCCTGTGAAGGCCGGCTTCTCTGCGGATTTACGAACCGCAGGCCGGGTGCTCGCAATGGCAATGGCCGTGATCGTTTGACGTCTTACAGGCCTCGCTGCAATACTCGCCGTCGGTCGCCTGACACTTGCATCCCTCACCTTTACATGGCATAGATAACCCTCCTCACGGCGCATATACCCGCTTGTGCGAGCCAATAAGGGATTGAGAAGGCCACGAAGTTTAGGGCGGTTCGCATCGGGATAGAATGATGTCATATAAACAGAGGAAGTCCAATGTTCTAGGCACAGATAGCGCTCGCATTCGCGGGCGCTATCTCTATTTGGAGGGAAGTGGCGAAGGAAAACCGACTTTGTCGGAGATGCGCACCGTTTTTCGCACGTTGCCGGCCGTATTGAGTTGGGCTCTGCTGAGCGCATGCTCGGGAGGCAGTTCGACACCCGATACGGCATCGCCTCAGAACGCGCAGGCGATGTCGCAGTATGAAGGCGCCGCGCCCGCGCCCGTCGCCAGACCGCGCTGGATGCGACCTCCCCCGAGAGGAACGAAGGCGCATCTCGCGGTCGCGCAGTTTGGTACGACCAGCATTTTTTGGTTTAAGGAGGCCGATAAGAAGAACGCTCCGCCAAAGACGTGCGAGCCGGCCTCGTCGACGAACGGCATCCGCATCGATGCGCACGGCAACCTTTGGGTTCCGAACGGAAAGGCCGACACGACGACGGAGTACGCACCGGATTGCGGCGTCGCGCAGCTCACCGTCCCCGATCCGGACGGCGAACCCGGGGACGTCGGCTTCGACCGGCGCGGAAACGTCTACATCCTAAATATCAACAATACGAGCGGCGCGCCGGTCGTGCACGTCTACACCACCTCGGGGACCGAACTTCGTACCTTAACCGATCCGTCGTTTTCCGTGCTCTTCGGCGTCAACGGCGACAGCAAGGGCAACGTCTTCGTCTCGAACCTCACCAGCGGCAACGTCGGCAACGTCGTCGAGTTCAAAAACGGTAAGATGCCCGGAAAGCAGCTCTCGGGCGTGAGTTTGAAGCTGCCCGGCGCTCCGGTTTTCGATACGGCCAACAATTTGATCATCAGCGATTGGGGAAATCACACGATCGACGTCTTCGCACCGCCCTACACGGGATCGCCGATTACGTCGCAGTTGAAGGGCTCGGCGATCTGGTGCCCGCTCGACCATGCCGAGAAGCATCTTTACTGCGGCGACGCCGGCCACGGTGCGATCGACGTCTACGCCTATCCCGGCGGAAGCTATCTCTACAGCTTTACGTCGGGTCTTTCGGCAAGCGAACTCGTGACCGGCGTCGCGCCGGATCCGCCGGCACCAGATTAACTGTCACAAACGCGTGCTTTCACTTGTTAGAAGCGAGAATCGGCGGCAGAGGGTACGCTCTTATGGATTCCATTTCGCGCCTCGTCTTTTTTGCGATGATGCTGGTCCTTGCGGTGGCCGTCGCTACCCCGGCCCCAGGCCGGGCGAGTAACGCCCCCTACGAACGGATGGCTCCGCTGAGCCGATACCTCATGGCCGATCGTCAATCGGAAATCAGCCTTGCCCGTAGCGCGGCACCCTCGGCGATATCGATCCACGCGACCATTCTCGTGCTTGGCCAACACGGCTACGAAACGGCCGAAAACGGCACGAACGGCTTCACCTGTCTCGTGGAACGAGCGTGGATGTCACCGTTCGACTCCGCCGAGTTCTGGAACTGGAAAATGCGCGGGCCAATTTGTTATAACCCGGCGGCGGCGCGCACCGTTCTGCTCTACACGCTCAGACGCACGGAAATGGCGCTCTCGGGGTTGACTAAATCACAAATGCTCGATCGTACCAAGGCCGCAGTTGCCGATAAGCAGCTGCCTGCGCCGGAACCGGGCTCCATGTCGTACATGATGTCGAAGCACGGCAATCTGGGCGACGGCGTTGGGCCGTGGTTGTCACATCTCATGTTTTACGCCCCCGAGGCTGACGCCATGAAAGACGGGGCTAGCTGGGGCGCGGACTTGCCGGGGTCACCCGTCGTACTCGACACCTCGCACCACGTCGTGCCGGAGCCAGAAACCATTTTCATGGTTCCCGTCGCTCATTGGTCTGACGGAACGCCCGCGCCGCACACGTAACCCTCAGCAGGTCCGGAACAACGTCGCGAACGCTCGTTTAGCAGCGTCTTCAGCGCGGCGCCGGAAACGTCCGGTGACGATGGAACGCGGCATCGTTCGTAGAACGGGCAGGAATCACCATGCGCGGCGACGCGCTCCAACTCGGTTTGACGGCGCGGCGTTCGACCCGTTTGAGCGAAAGGATACGTAGGATGCCTTGGATCTCCCGAGCGCTTCCCGCACACATCGTCGCAGTAACGATTCTCGCCGCCATCCTGTTGTCGGCCGTGCGCCTTGGGGCTCAAGGCACGCCGACGACGCGCGACCTCGCCGTTCGCCCCGATTTCACCGAACCAGTGACGCTGGCCAGCAGGGACGGCGTGCTCGAGGTCACGCTGACTCCGCGTCAGAGTACCGCGCAGCTCGACACCGTCGTCAAGCCCGTCCGGAACATGCTGCTATTCGACTACTCGGTGCAGCGCGGAACCGCGTCCAACGGCCAGATGTCGGGCGGGCACCAATATCCCGCGCCGACTCTGCAAGTCGAACCGGGCGAGAGACTGATCGTTCACATAAACAACGAGTTACGCAACCTGACGATCCGGGACTTTTACGACCCAAAGTACACGCCCAAGGGCCAGACGGTACCGCTCTACCCGGCGATGATGACGTCATCGCCCGTCAACCTCCACGTGCACGGCGCGCACGTCAGCCCGCGCGGTAACGCCGACAACGTGCTGCTGCACATCGATGCCGGGATGTCGAACACGTACGTGTACGACATCCCCAAGAACATGACGCCGGGAACGTACTGGTATCACAGCCATCTGCACACCCTGACTGCGTCGCAGACCTACTACGGCCTCGCCGGTATGCTGCTCGTGGGCCGCGCAGACAGCGAGATCCCGCTCGTCACGCAAAACAAAATTCCGATACGCACCATGCTGTTGCAGTACAATACGGTTTTCGATCGCATGGGCGGCTTGGCGCAGATGACGAATCCGAACTGGCCGCAATGGGTCAGCACCCTGATACCGCCCAAGGGTAACGAACTCGCCAACGGCACGTACCACCCATCGCTCGCACCGGTGAACTTCTTGGAATCGAAAAAGGGCACGCAGTGGGCGACCGTCTGGTACGCAGGGCCGCTATCGATTATGAACATGCGCGGGCGCCTCCAGTTCGTACCGACCAACCTGCAGAGCTTTACGGCAACGGCGGGCTCCGGCGGCCCTAACGTGGAGGCCGATCCATCGCTCCCCGACTACGAACGTGACGTGCAGTTTACGGTCAACGGCCTGTTCGAACCCGTCCTGCGGGTCAAGCCAGGACAAACCGAGATTTGGGTGCTCGCCAATGTCAGCGACATTGCGTACATGAACGTCGAGCTCACCGAAACCGCGACCGGCTACCATCCTAAGATCGCCATCGTCGGGCAGGACGGCATTGCCTACGGGGAGGTGCATTATCCGCACGAACAGGATGGAACGCAGCTGCTGATTCCGCCGGCGTCGCGCTTTGCGATCGCCGTGACGATGCCCGCGAAGGGATCGTTGCGCCTTTCACTGCCGGGGCTCGGCTCGGGAGCCAGGACGCTCTCCGCACCCGGCGTCCTCTACACCAACAACGGCACCCCCAACCCGCCTGCCCGGTTGGGAACTCTCAGCGTGCTTCCCTCGGCAATCAGTTATGCCGACGGATTCTTCATCTTCCCATCGCAAACGCTGCTCAATGCCAATCCGGCCGACGGCCAAGGCGTTACTACGGCGTTCAATCCCGGACAGAAACTCGACGCCCCAACCCCGTTCCACGATCTGTCGAAACTCACACCCGACGTGACCCGCACGCTGCTCATCGACGGCGGGTTTCTCAACAACCACGCCAGCAACGCCGATCCCAAGGCGTTCGTGTACGCGTTCGCTGGAAACGCGTTTCCGAACGTTCCGTTGATTCAGGCGCGGCTCGGTTCGGTCGAAGAATGGAACTTCGTCAACCATAATAATGACGCCCATCCAATTCACGTCCACGTCAACGACTTCCAAGTGACCAAGCTCTTCGATCCAACGATCGGACTGAAGCTGGGGCCGCAGATGTTTGGCGAGGACAACGCCAACGTCCCCGCGCCGTCGCTGGGGCCGAAAGAGGCGGTCATCCAACCTGGCACGCTCACGATGCGCACGAAGTTCAACGACTACCTGGGCTTGTACGTGCTGCATTGCCATCGGCTCAACCACGAGGACAACGGGTTGATGATGCTCATCAACGTGATTCCCGCCATCTCCGATTATGCGGTGGCTGTGCCAGGCTCGCCGGGCCACCCCGCGACGGTGAAGGTCTTCGACGGCCACGGCGATCGCTTGATAACGACCGTCACGCCATTCCCGGACTTCTACGGAACGCCCAGCGTGGCGATCGGCGACGTCGATGCTGACGGGATCTACGATCTCATCGTCGGCGCCGGCAAGGGACACTCGCCCGAAGTCGTCGCATACTCTGGCGCACCTAGCGGCGGCAAGGCCTTCTCAACCGAGCTCGCGCGCTTCCAAGCGTTCGATGCAGCGCAGACGGGCGGCGTGAGCGTTGCGTCCACGCAGATCGACGGCAGATCGGCGGATAACATCATCGTCGGATCCGGCGCCGGCACGACCGATCAAGTTCGGATCTTCAGCAGCGAACTTCCAGCGCTCGGCACGGCGCCGGCAACGTTCGCAAGCTTCGCACCCTACGGAAGCGATACGTCCGGCGTCGGCCTCGCCGCCGGATTCGTCGACTTCTTGACCGGACGTAACAGCATCGTGACCGCACAAGGAACGGGCTCGCTGGTCAAAGTGTTTTCGTACTCGCTGATGACGCCGATCGGTGCTCCGCCCGCCTGGCCGAACAATCCGGGTAAGCCGCACGTGGACGCGTCGTTTACGCCCTTTGGTGCGAGCTATCGCGGTCCGATCTCGATCGCTACGGGATGGCTGGCCGGTTCGTACGGGGGCGCCGAAGCGATCGCCGCCAGTCAGCTCTCGGGAGCGGGAATCGTGAAGGTGTTCTCGACCGGAACGGCGCTCCAGGGCAATCCGGCGATGTACTTGCATAGCGCGATGATGCACGAAATGGCCTCCAACTTCAGCGAGATCGCATCGTTCGAGCCGTTCGCCGGCGCGTCGCGCGTTCGCGTCGCGACGACCTCGACCACGATCGGCGCCGATTTGCTCGTGAGCGGCGCTTCCGGCGGTAAGGTGCAAATCGAAAAGCTCCGCCTCACGCGTACGAACCCGCAAGCGCACGCTCTCACCCCGAGGCACGTGCACGCGGTCTGGTCGGGAACGGGAACGGCTCCGGCGGTACTCGGCGGCGACTAGCATCGTGGCGGACGACGTTGCGACCTTGCTGCTCTGCGCGCGCGTGCGTCCCGAGTGTGCGGACGAATTTAGGCAATGGCACGTACGCTGGCAGACGGCCGTCTTAGCCTCGCCGGGTACGCTCAGCTTCGAGTTCTGGCCGCCGGCACCGCCCGATCAACAAGAAGCCGTCGCTCTAGCGCGCTTTGAGAACGAAGAAGCTTTGCGAGCCTGGCGCCGCAGCGACGCCAACCGGCACCTAGTCGCCGAGGCGGCCTCGTTTGCCGAAGGTGGCATCGTGATGCAGCTCGTCGGTCAAGCGGCCGTCGCGTATTACGTGCAGCACGGCGTGACCTTCGTCGTCGTGACCGAGATCAAACCCGGCAGAGAAAAAGAATATCGCGTCTGGGCCGACAAAATTCAGAAGATTCAGGAGACGTTCCCCGGTTACATCGGGTCGTTCGTCCAGCCGCCCCAGCATAAGGAGACCGGCTGGACGACCGTATTGCGATTCGATACCGCGCAGCACCTCAGCGCGTGGCAAAACTCGCCGCAGCGCGCGGCGCTGATCGAGGAAGCGTCGCCGTTGGTCGAGCGCTTCAAGGCACAACGCGTCGACACGTCGTTTCCGGGCTGGGTTCCCAACGATCCGGCCACCGGCAAACCACCGAACATCTGGAAGACGGCCTGCCTCGTCTTGCTCACGCTCTTTCCGGTCGTCATGCTCGAACTGAAGTTTCTCAATCCGCACCTGCGCGGGCTCCCGCCGGCGCTCGCGACCTTCACCGGCAACGCCATCAGCGTCTTGCTGACGACGTGGCCGCTCATGCCGCTGGCGATTCGCTTCTTCCGGCCATGGCTCTTTCCGGAGGGCCGGCCGCGCGCGCTCGTGCTCGCGATGCCGTTCGTGCTACTGGGGTTCTACGCGCTCGAGATCTTGCTGTTATGGCGCCTCCTGTAGCGGCAGCCTCGCGAAAATGCGATCTTCGCTAAACGGCAGGGCGGTGAAACGCACGCCGGTCGCCGCCTTGAGCGCATTGCCGATAGCGGGCGCGACCGGATTGATCGTATTCTCCGCGATCGATTTCGCGCCGAGCGGGCCGATCTTGTCGTAGGTATCGGCGAAAAAAACGTCGGTTTCGGGCGCGTCGGCGAACGCCGGGATACGATAGTTGCGCAGCGTCGGGTTGACGACCGCGCCGGCGGCGTTGTAGACCATTTTTTCCTGTAGCGCGTAACCGAGGCCCTGGACGACGCCGCCGATGACTTGGCCGCGCAATTGGTTCGGATTCATCACGACGCCCGCATCGACGGCTTCGATGTTGTACAGAATGCGAATCTCGCCGCTCACGCGATGGACGCACAGGCGAACGCCGTAGACGATGAACGACACGGTACGCGGCGAACCGTAGGCCTTGCGGAAGGCGGCGAGCGGATCGCCGGCCTTTTCCGCGGCCGCGTAGAGTTCGACAAGCGGAACGCGCCGGTCGCCGCATATCACCCCGTCGTCATCCATGCGGCAACGATCGAGCTGGCCGCCGGTGGTGCGGGCGGCAAACGCCAGAATTTTTTCGCGGAGCGCGGTCGCCGCGTTTTCGACGGCCTTGGCCGGCACCATCATGCCGACGCTCGCGAACGTTCCGCTGTCGTACGGCGTCTTATCGGTGTCGGCGTTGACGAACGAAACGCGCGCGGTCCGGCATCCCATGATCTGCGCGACGATTTGCTGTTGCGCGGTCACCAACCCGTTGCCGATTTCCACCGAGCCAACGGTAAAATGGTACCCTCCGTCCGCCAGCAGCGAGACTTCGGATCCCGAGCGTTGCTCGGTCGGCGGAACGCAGTCGAGCATTGAAATCGCGACGCCGCTCCCTTCGAGCCAGTCATCACCCGCGGGCTTGGGCAGCCCGCGGCCGCTCGCAAGAGCATCTTCGACGGCATCGACGCACTGATCCAGCCCGTAGCTTCCCATCGTAAGGTCGGAAATCTCCGCCAAGGCAGATTGTAAGTTGTCGTTCGGTCCGACCATATTCTTTCGGCGCATCTCGATCGGATCGATCTCCAGCAACGCCGCCAACTCGTCGATCGCCGATTCGATCGCAAACGTCGGTTGGGTCGAGCCGTATCCGCGGAATCCTCCGCCGCACTGCATGTTGGTGTAGACGGCGTACCCGTCACCCTTCTTGTTCGGGCACTTGTAAATTGCCCAGGGTCCGGACATTCCGTTGGCGAGCGTCTCGCCGCCGTGATTTCCATAGGCGCCAGTATTCGATACGACCCGATACTGCATCGCCGTAAGCGTACCGTCTCTCTTCGCACCGAGTTTCACGTGCGTCTTCATCGGGTGACGCGTCGTGGCGCCTACGAACTGTTCTTCGCGCGTGAACTCCCACTTGACGGGACGCCCCGTCTTCATCGCCGCCAGGAGCGGAAGGTCTTCGCTCATCATATCTTGCTTGCCGCCGAAGCCGCCGCCGACTCGCTCGGTAAAGACGTGCAAGTCTGCCGGCATGATTCCGAACAGATAACAGAGTTTGCCTTTAACGATGAACGGGCCTTGAACGCTCGTGCGAACGTGCCAGCGGCCATCGTCGCTGCGCCACGCGATCGATTGCATCGTCTCGAGATGTACGTGCTGCTGGCGGGGCGCGTCGTAGATTTCTTCGTAAACCGCGTCCGCTTCGGCAAATCCGGCTTCGACGTGTCCGACCTCGCCGTGGATTTCGACGAAGATGTTCTTGTCCGGATGCAGGATGCGCGATTCGGGGTGCACGTCGTGCAGAACCGGTGCACCCGGCACCATGGCTTCCTCCGGATCGAAGACGGCCGGAAGAATTTCGTACTCGACTTTAAGCTTGCGGCAGCCCTCCTCGGCCGCCCCTTCGGTCTCGGCGACGATCGCGACGAGACGCTGGCCGACGAAACGCGCGACGTCATCGAGCATGTACGTATCGTCCGGGTCGACGCGATTGTCTTCGTGAATCGCGGTCGTATATAGGCGACGCGGGACGTCTTCCCAGGTAAAGATCGCAACGACGCCGGCAACGGCCATCGCTTCGGTACGATCGATCGAGACGATTTTGGCGTGCGCGTGCGGCGAACGGAGCACTTTGAGGTGCAGAAGCCCGTCCATTGGCGGGATGTCGCTGGTGTAGCGCGCGTGGCCGGTGACGATGTCGTGCGCGAACGGGTTGGGAACGCTCGTTCCGCTCGACGCACCCGCCTTGTCGGCGATGACGTTCTTGACGCCGGCGAACGCGTCGCGAATCGATCCGTACCCGGTGCAGCGGCAAAGGTTCCCTTTTAACGCACGTGGCAGGTCGCGTTTTTGCTCGTCGGTGAGCGACGCCGCGGTCATGATCATGCCTGCGGCGCAGTATCCGCATTGGAAGCTCTGCGCGTCGAGGAAGGCCTGCTGCATCGGGTGCAGCACGCCGTTCTTGGCCAGCCCCTCGATCGTCGTGATCTCTTTGCCTTCGGCTCGAAATGCTGGATAGAGACAACTGTGCACGGGCTTTTCGTCGACCCATACCGTGCATGCGCCGCAATCGCCACCGTCGCAGCCCTTCTTGACGCCGTACCAGCCGAGGTCTCGAAGAAAAACCCGGAGGCATTCACCCGGCGCCGGCGTCGCTGCAAAGCTCTTACCGTTAACCTGAAGCTTCACGCTCCCAACTCCTGGCGAATCTGCTCCGCATAGTGATAGGTCAAATGCCTGCGGTGTGCCGGCGAGCCATGCACGTCGTCGAGATAGAGTGAATCGGGGATCGCGGCGTCGATGGCGTTGCGAAGCTGCGCGGCTGTAGGCATCCCATCAAACCCGAGCAGGATTGGTTTTACGGTGGCGGCCGTTATGGTGAGGAGCAGATCGCCGGCTCCCTCGCCCCGAGTGCCGATGAGGAGGACCGACGAACGCCCCAGGTGGGTGAGCTCGGAGCGGCGGAACGCGAACGATTTCATCATGGCCGTGATAGGAATGCGGATGCTGCGGAGCAGCTCACCGCGCTCGAGTGAGTTTGCGTGGTTTCCGGTCACAAAATCGGCGGCACGAACCTCGCGCGCGGCACCTTCGCGCGGCAGGAGCGTATACGTTGCCTCAAGCGCCACCGTGAGCGAGATCATCGGGCCTGCCGGCAGCGACATCACGATATTCCCTCCGATCGTCGCTTCGTTCCAAATCTTGAACGAGGACAAGAAGGCTCGGCAGCACTCGCCGAAGAGCGGCCCGGCCTTCCACTCTACGGGTGGTTGGAACGCGTAGAGTTCGGCAATCTTGCAGGTTGCGGCAAACTCGATACCGGCCGGCATGATTTCGATCGCTCGCCAGCCGAGCGTTTCTAGGTCAATGAGGGTGTCGGTCTGGATTTGCGGCTCGGAGAAGAGCCACGTCCCGCCTGCAAGCCACGCATACCCGGCTTGCCAGTGACGGATCTCGTCGGCCGATCTTGGACGTTTGATTTCGGTTATCGTATTGAGGTTCATTTAGATCTCTATCGAGCGTGCGCAAGAGCGGCGCGTCGAACGGAAACTGCAGTGTGATTTCTTCGACGAAGAAGCCGCGTTTCCCAGGCCTACCGGCCCCGCCGACCGAACCGAACCAGCCGTGCGGAACGTTTTCGCAATCGTCGCGAAATGGCTCGAGCAAGACCGATCGTTCGCGCTGGGAACGTTGGTCGCGTTGCGCGAGGCGGCCACCGCGCCTGTTGGAACGACGGTTGCAGTTGACGAGCGCGGGTCCGTCTTCGGTAACATCGGTGCGGGTTGCTATGAGGCCGAGATCGTTGAAGCATGCGTGCGGACTGCTCGCGACGGCCGATCGCGCAGGCTCGAGATCGATCTTACGACCGACGATGAGGTAATGGGTGGTGCCGGATGCGGTGCTGCGATGGAGGTTATCGTCTGGCGTCCAACAGCGGCCTTTCGGAATGTGGCGCGCGCGATCGTGGCCGGCGACCACGACGTACGTTTGATCATCGAGAACGACGAAGGGGATGGTTCCCGCGCAGCATTCGAGCACGTCTTCGCGCGGAAAGAGACGCTGATACTGGTTGGCGCAACCGCGCTCGCGGCCGAGCTGGCAGCGATTGCCAGGCGCCTCGATTTCAACGTCGTCGTAGTCGATCCACGACCAACCTTTGCAACGAAGGAACGAATACCCGATGCGAGCGAGATCGTGCGCGCGTGGCCCGAAGACTACCTGCCGCGCGTGCTCTCAGAGCAGACGCCGATCGTGATGCTCTCGCACGACCCGAAGTTCGATCTCGCCGGACTCCGCTGTGCGCTCGACTCGCACGCTCCGTATATCGGACTGTTGGGAAGTCGCCGCTCGCAAGCGGCACGTCGCGCATCGCTGCGCAGCGCCGGTTTCGACGAAGGTGCGCTAGCGCGAATCCACGGCCCTGCGGGATTGCAGCTCGGCGGCGCGAGCGTTGCCGAGACCGCGCTTTCGATCATGGCAGAGTTGGTGGCGGTCCGGCATGGCGGCGACGGAACGCCGCTGCGGATCGGCCGGGGCGCCATTCATCGCCAACTCGAACGCGTTGGCGGCAGTTCATGAGCGATCGCGAGGTTCAAGCGATCATCCTTGCGGCCGGCCAATCGTCGCGCGTCGGCAAGCAGAAGCTGCTGATGGACTTTGGCGGTCGAGCGTTGATCGAGTACGCGATTGCGGCTGCCCAACGCTGGAGTCCCGTCGCGGTCGTCGGCCCCGACGTCGGCGCGTACCTCGACGGGCGCCGGGACGTGGTGCTGCTGCACAACGATGCGCCGGCGCTCGGTATGTCGCACTCGTTGACGCTAGCCAATCGCTTCGTGCCGAGCGATCGTACCTTGCTCGTCTTGCTCGGTGACAAGCCGCTGGTCAGTCAGACACTGATCGAAACGATTTGCTTGGCGGCGGCTGAGGCGGACGTCGTATATCCGCTCTACGACGACGAGCCCGGCCATCCGGTTTGGCTTTCGCCGCACGCTCGTTTACACATCGACGGGCTTCCTCCGGGCGACACGGTGCGCCTCCTGCGCACGCATCCGGGCCTCGTGCAACGCGCCGTCGAGACGGCGGATCGCGGGGCGGTGTTCGATATAGATACAATCGACGAGTTACGAAGTTTACCAACTCGCTAGAACAATATTCCACAAGGGGAGGTCGTTACCGCATGAAACGCCTGATCGTTTTCGACTTAGATGGCACGTTAGCGCCAAGCAAATCGGCGCTCGATGACGAGATGGCGATTCTTCTGAGCAGACTAATTGGCGTCATGCAGGTCGCAATCATTTCCGGGGGCGACTTTCCGCAGTTCCAAAAACAGGTCATCGACCGGCTCCCGCAGGGAACCGATCTCGCGAATCTGTCGATACTGCCCACGTCGGGCACTAAGTTTTTCAAATACGACGGTGCGTGGCGCGCGCTCTATGCGGAGAACCTTACCGACGACGAAAAACAGCGCATCGAGCATGCGCTCGAGCAAGCCGTCGAGCAAACCGGCTATCAGCCGAAGGAAACGTGGGGCGAGCGCATCGAGGACCGCGGCACCCAGATCACCTACTCGGCACTCGGACAAGAAGCGCCGCTTGAGGCCAAGGAAAAATGGGATCCGGATTTCGCCAAGCGCAAAGCGATTCAAGCCATTCTCGATAAAACGCTGCCCGATTTCTCCGTACGTTTGGGCGGCACCACCTCGATCGACGTCACCCGTCCCGGCATCGACAAGGCTTACGGTATACGCAAACTACGCGACGTGCTCGGCATTCCGATCGCAGAAATGCTCTTTATCGGCGACGCGATCTTCCCCGGCGGCAACGACTACGCGGCGTTACAAGCGGGAACCGAAACCATCGCCGTGCGCGCGCCCGACGACACCAAGCGGCTGATTCAGGCGATCGTCGCCTGCGAGAGCTAAGGGGTTTTCCCAAAGGTGACCGCATTGCTACGATGAAACGCGCTTTGGCATGCAAATGATGAATAGCGCAAGATGGACCTTCACACTCTTCCTTGCTGTGTTAGTGGCCGTACCCGCATTGGCGGCAACGCAGGTAGTCTCGGTTTTATACGCAGGATCGCTCGTAACGCCGATGGAGGGTCCAGTAAAAACGGCGCTCGCGCAACGCGGCATCGACTTCCAAGGACAAGGCGGTGGAAGCAAGATGCTTGCCAACCTCATTTCCGCGGGTGTCAAGCAACCAGATATTTTTATCAGCGTCGATCCAAAGATCGTCCTGGGGCTAGGCTCTAAAGTTCTCGATGCTGAGACTTTCGCGTCCACGAGCCTCGGGATTGGATGGTCGGAGAGTTCAAAGCACGCCGCACTATTCGCGAGCGTCGCCGCCGGCAAGACTTCGATCGTATCCGCACTCTCAACGCCGGGCCTTGCAATCGGTCGCACGGATCCAAAGCTCGATCCTAAGGGCGTCTATACGGTAGAAGCGATGATGCTTCTCGCCGGACCCGATGGCGAAAAGCGGATCCTCGGCGTCCCGGAAAATGACGCTCAGATATTTCCTGAAGAAGATCTGCTTGCGCGGATCGATACAGGGCAGGCCGACGTTGGTTTCTTTTACCGAACGGAGGCCGTTGCGAGAAAACTGAACTTCATCCCGCTGCCGGGCAAGGCGTCGATGAGCGATCAAATCACTTACACGATTGTCGATTTGCGCGACGCTCCGCATCCAGACGCAGCGAAACAGTTCGAGCAGTTCATCTTAGACGGGCAGGGTAAGGCAATTCTGCAGAGTGCCGGGGTGGAGTATCTATCCGCGCCGATCGTCCTGGTAGAAAAGCACTAAGGCGACCAAACCTTAGCAGCGGAACCCCTTCTGCTTATCGGCCGACCGTATAGTTCTGGAAATGCCACGAGCCGGCCATGAACGTACATCCGAGGGCAAAGACGGCCCAGCCGGCGAGCAACCAGAGATCCTTCAATTCTTTGGTCATGCGCCATAGTCTAGCGGGCCAGGCGTACGGAAACGTCACCAGGCAGCCAAAGTCGCGTCTCAGAGCCCGAACGCGTACATGTTGCCGTCCCCCGAGCCGACGTAGACGATCCCGTTGGCCACCGCCGGTGACGAGAAGACTTGGTTGCCGGTGTGATAGGACCACAGCTTGGCCCCCGTGGCGGCGTTGAGCGCGTACACGTTGCCGTCCGCGGAGCCGACGTACACCACATGGTGAGCTACCGCCGGCGACGAGAGCACGAGGTTGCCGGTGGTGTAGGACCACAGCTTGGCCCCGGTGGCGGCGTTGAGGGCGTACACGCTGTCGTCGATGGAACCGACGTAGACCACTCCGTGGGAGACCGCCGGTGACGAGTTCACGAGGTCGCCGGTCGCGTAGGACCACAACTTGGTCCCCGTAGCGGCGTTGAGAGCATACACCTTGCTATCCTCGGCGCCGACGTAGACGACGCCGTTGGCCACTGCCGGCGACGAGTATACTTCGTTTCCGGCGGTGTAAGACCACAGCTTTGACCCTGTGGCGGCTTTGAGCGCATACACGTTGCCGTCCTCGGAACCGATGTAGACCGTCCCGTTCGACACCGCCGGCGACGAATCAACGACGAGGCGGGTGGCGTAGGACCACAGCTTTGTCCCGGTAGCGGCTTTGAGCGCGTACACCTTGCCGTCCTCGGAACCGATGTAGACCACTCCGTCGGCCAACGCCGGCGATGAGGTCACATCGTAACCGGTGGTATAGGACCACAGCTTAACTCCTGTGGCGGCGTTCAGCGCGTATACGTTTTTGTCGTTGGAGCCGACGTAGACCACTCCGTTCGCCACCGCCGGTGACGAGAAGACTTGGCCACCGGTGAGAAAGGACCATAGCTTGTTCCCGGTGGCAGCCTCGAGGGCATATACGTTGCCGTCGTAGGAGCCGACGTAGATTACTCCGTTGGCCACCGCCGCCGACGAACCGCCGCAGATCGACCCGTAGCAGCCGGTGAAGTAAGACCACCGCTTCTGCAGCCGGTTCGCGTTGCGTGGCGACAGCGTTCGCTCGTGAGGGTTGAACCTGCCGCCGGAGGGGCTAAAGCCGAACTCGGACCAGTTCACCGCGCGGCTCATTCCGCCGGCGTAGGCGCCCGGGAACGCGTTACCGGACCTTCCCGGCGTCATAGTACCTTGCGTGGAGCACGCTGCCGTGGCGACACCGAGCGCCAGCGAGATCGAGACCAGGAATTGAGCCCTCATTTGCATCTGTCTCCGAGTCTGGTAAGCGAATTAAAAGGTACGTGACGCCTGTAAGGAAAGTCTGAATCCCAGGGCTGCGTCAATATGAACAAAAGAGCAAATGAGAAGAAGCGCGACGGCGGCCCATCGGTGGTGCGCTTCAAGGCCCGGCTCATTCGGCATCCCAAGCCGCCAAAAGCTAGTTCCTCGACGCTGCTCGACGTTCCGAAAGCGATCGGTAGCAAACTGCGCGGCATGACCAAGCTCGAGGGCACCATGAACGGACATCCGTTCCGTGCGGCAATGGAACCAAACACATCCGGGTGCCACTGGCTGCGTGTAAACAAGGCGATGCTAGCGGGCGCCGGTGCCGGCGCGGGCGACATTGTGAAGCTCGCCATCTTGGGACCGGAGCCTGAACCGACCATCCCCGTCGATCTCCGGAAAGCCCTCAGTGCTTCCGGCGAGGCCAAAACATTATGGAAAGATCTCTCGTCCGACGGTCGTCGCATTTGGATCCGGTGGATCGAATCGGCAAAGAAACCTGAAACGAGGGCCCGACGGGTTATGCGGACCGTCGACCAGCTCTCCTCCGGAAAGCGGCGCCCATGTTGTGTGAATGTTTATGAATTTATGTTGCGCCGCGTGCAAGAATAGAACAAGGGAGGAAACATGAACTCGCGCAGGAGTGTAGCGGTTCTGACCTTTACCGTCATTATTCTTGCTGGGTGCTCCGGCACGCCTCAATCAAATCTCACTCCGAGCACTGCATCGACCGGCGCGGTCTTCACGACGACGACCTACACATACGTCGACCTCGGCCCCGGACCAAACGGCAAAGATGCATATGGATACGGTGAGAGCCTCAGTGCGCAGGCCGGTGCCTACTTCGATCACACGATCTCGTGCGGGAAGGATTGCTCGTCCAAGGTCTACTACCCGCTCGCGTGGTCGGGGCCCAGCTCGAAGCCGGTCGTCCTCTTGCCCCAATTCTATGTAGAAGGCTGGGCGTATGGGGCCGGCAACTCGCTGATCGTCGGGACCCTCATCACGAATGACGGCGGCTTCTTTGGATTTCCCCACGCCGCATTGTGGCAGGGCTCTTCGCATACCTTCACCGACCTCAACCCGTCCGGCAGTTGCGGAAGTTGTTCGCCGGGATCGAACGCGTATGACGCCAGCGGAACCTATATCGCCGGATCCGGCGGGTCACCGGAGCACGCGCTGTTATGGAAACTCGGACAGTTGCAAGCGCCCGTCGACTTGAATCCGGCCGGTTTTGCATATTCCGAGGCGTACGTCGTGCATGGTACCGCGCAGGCGGGCTACGCTTTCTCAAGCACGACGAATACCAACCACGCCATTCTTTGGAACGGCACCGCTGCAAGCGCGGTCGACCTGACGCCGTCGACCTTGTCGAGCGCCTACGTCACGGGGCTGGGACACCGTAGCGAGGTCGGATGCGGCACGCCCGTTGGCATGTCGGTGATCCACGCGCTTTTGTGGCACGGCACCGCCGCGAGCATGGTCGATCTCCATCCCGCGGGCTTCACCGATTCGTGCGCTCGCGCCGCACAGGGTCGCGTGGACGTGGGATACGGGCACACCAGCGCCTCGGGTGCGCTGCATGCATTGCTCTGGAAAGGCAGCGCGCAGACCGCGGTCGACCTCCAGCAGTTTTTGCCGAACACGTTCACGAGTTCCGAAGCGTATGCGATCGACACGACCGGAGCCATCCTCGGATCCGCGTACTCGACGAGCACGGCCTCGTGGCACGCGGTGATATGGGTCCCCTGAGCTAGACTGCGCTGCCCGGTTGCAACAACCGTCGCCTGCATTCGTAGAGCATCGCGGCCGAGCTGAGCTCCTCTGACTACGCGCAAAACATCGATCCAGCGATGGACGCCATAGCGTCGTTCCACGACGTCGCTCTGACGGACGAATTGGCACCTTTGCTGGCGCTAGGTGACGAAGGCAAGATCGAGGCCACGTATACGGCGTTCTTTAGCAACCCACTTCACAAGTTCAGCCAGGATGAGTGCGCGATTGAGGCGCTCGCGCACGACTGCATCGAAAGAACCAAGCAAAAGTGGCGCTGCTGCTTTTTCAACTCAATGTGAGGTCGAATCCCTCGTCGAGTCTCGCCTTCGATGGGCTCGGCGACGCCTTGGCCGCCCTAAAACAAAAAGGAGAGGCGTTGAGGGCTTACCGCACGGCGTTGAGTATAGACCCGAAGGACGCAATCGCGGCCTCCAGCATCTCGCAACTTGAGTCGCAACGGTAGGGAACGGGGAATGCTCGGCTGCGGCCCAGGACTCGGTTCCGGAACCGCGGGAACGGGCTCTACCTCGTTGATTACACGCTCCGTAAATGCGCCGCTATTGCCTGCATAGCAGTCTGCAATGCCGTCCAGATACTATCGCACACTGTCCATCTGTTTCGTCAAGCCCAGGATGTTTTTAGTACCCCGTTAACTATCGATAGGTGAAGAGTGCGCTTCATTTCCCCCGCGTCGTTACTGCGGTCGTCGCGACCGCCGTCTCTTTCAGTCTCTTGCCAATGACCGCGTCCGGCGCCCGGTTTCCGAACGCCGTCGAAAAAACGTTTGTCGTCACGGGTGGCGCTGCGGCGTCCTTGGCGACGTTGCTCGGCATGTCGACGTCCGGCTCGTCTTCCGTCTCACTGCCGCTCGATAAAGGTGTGGCGTGGGCGGTGTATCTTCTCAAACAAGATACTAAGACCCCCATCTACAACGGCGACGGACCGCCGCGGTGGAATCGCGTAACGTTTTCCGCTTCTCCACTTCCCACGCTGACGCTTGCGCCTTACTGGCTCGACCTTGCAACCGCGCTTCCGAACGCGCGGCCCGGCTACTATTCGTTCAGCTCGCCGTTCGTCGCCAAAGACCCGAAGGCACAAGATCCGTGGACTCAAATGTTGAAGCTGCTCAAGAAGGAACCGGGCTGGGATAGCAAGGGATTCCCCCAGTTTCAGCGTTGCTTCGCGTCAACCGACAAGACCGGAATCTGCGTCGCGGTCTACGCGAACAAAGATTACACCGATAACGTCGAGCGAGATGGTTACATGGAAACGATCACCATTCACACATCGTGATCGTTCATCTAATCGACGGAACCTACGAGCTCTTCCGTCACTTCTATGGACTGCTACGCTCCACCGATGGGAAGGAGCGACGATATGGGGCAGTTGTCGGAGTGCTCAACACCATGCTGCAAATGATCGGGGAGGGTGCCACGCATTTCGGCGTCGCCACCGATCACGTTATCGAGTCCTTCCGCAACGGGCTTTGGAGCGGCTACAAAACGGGAGATGGAATCGATCCCGCGCTTCGCGCGCAGTTCGAGCCGCTAGAGGACGCGCTGCGAGCTCTGGGGATTCCGGTTTGGGCGATGATCGAGCTGGAGGCCGACGATGCCTTGGCGTCGGCGGCTACAATCGCCGCGCGGGACTCTCGGGTACAGAAAGTTTGCATTTGGACTCCTGATAAAGATCTCTCGCAGTGCGTGCGCGAGGATCGCATCGTGCAAATCGACCGAAGGAACAAGGTCGTCCGCAACGCTGACGGCGTCCGAGCTAAGTTTGGGGTACCTCCCGAGCTGATACCCGATTATCTTGCGCTCGTGGGCGATGCCGCCGACGGCTATCCCGGTATCAGGGGCATTGGGCCGAAGGGTGCGGCCGCTCTCCTCACGCGTTACGGCGCGATCGAGCTATTCCCATCGGAAGTGCTCGGCGAGGGGCAGGCTCTCGCGCTGTTATTCAAAGTGCTGGCGACCCTTCGAACGGATGCGGAACTCTTTGCAGACGTCAACGAGCTGGAGTGGCGCGGACCTACTGCCGAATTTCCCGCCGCATGCGAGCGGCTCGGCGCCCCCGATCTCCTTGCGCGTGCTACGAGAGTCGCGCAGGCCCGCGCACACTAGTCTGGCGTGTAATGTGGACCGACGGTGGCTCGGCGGCAGAGCAGGGGCGTTGCGCATTTTACCGATGCACTATTCGGCCGAAGCATCTTGCGTCCGAAAACGCTGGCCACAATGATAGTGCCCGGACCGAACGGCTCCTATGGTTTGGGAACCTACCGCATGCGCTTCGATGGCCGCGAGCGGCACGGCCACGACGGCTTCTATTATGACCCGGCGTTCAAGGTTTGGTACGCGCTGACGCGCGCGTACGACCGACTTGTGAAGTAAGGATCGAACCCGCGTCCCTTCGACAGGCTCAGGATGGCACGGGGCTCGGTCGCTCCCGTCGAATGCCGAGAATTCCCTCCGCAAGTGCAACCTTTTTACTTCTGTGGGTTATAAGTATTTGTAATCGGGAGGAGTCTGTGAGACACTCCTTCCGTCCTCAAGCGCGATCTTTCGAGTGGTCGATAAGTTGCGCCCACCGAAAGATAGGCTTAAAATCTCCATTTTTTCAGAACTCCCCCTGGATGCTGCCTTACGCCGCGGCATCGACGACTTTCACTATGTAGAGCCCACGCCCATCCAGCGGAAGGCCATTCCGGTCGCTCTGGCCGGCAACGACGTCTTTGCGAGCGCTCCAACCGGCAGCGGCAAGACCGCGGCTTTTGGCATTCCGCTACTCCAAAAACTGCTCGAACGGCGCTCCGACCGCCGTGCCGCGCTGATCTTGACGCCGACTCGCGAGCTGGCCCAGCAAATCGCGGAGCATCTTCGTCAGTTGGCAAAACACACAAATCTGCGCGTCACGCCGATTTACGGAGGCGTGGCCATGAAACCGCAGATCAATGCCATGCGCCGCGGTACCGACGTCGTGGTCGCAACACCAGGACGGCTCCTCGATCTGATGCAGCAGGGCGAAGCTCGCCTCGACAACGTTGATATCTTCGTGCTCGACGAAGCAGACCGTATGCTGGATATGGGGTTCTTGCCGGCCGTCAAGCGCATCATCGCCAAACTCCCAGCCCAGCGTCAAACGCTCTGTTTCTCGGCAACGCTCGCCGGCGCGGTGCTTCAGCTTGCACGCGAGTTTCTCCGCGATCCCGTGCGCATCAACTTAGCGCCTCAGACGCCCGTGCAAACCGTAACCCAGTGGGTATACGAAGTGGAACCGCACAAAAAAACAGATCTCCTCGTGGATCTGCTTAAAGATGGACGCATCTTTAATGCAATCGTTTTTACGCGGACCAAGTCGCGGGCCGAGCGCGTCGCGGGAGCGTTGGTGCGAAATCGCGTCGATGTGGAGCGCATTCACGGCGACCGTTCGCAGGCGCAGCGTTCGCGCGCCCTCGAGGCCTTTAAGAAAGGTCGCTACCGGGTCTTAGTCGCCACCGACGTCGCCGCGCGAGGCCTCGACATCAACGATCTCGGACACGTCATCAACTACGACGTTCCTGCCGAACCTACCGATTACATACATCGTATCGGACGTACGGCGCGCGCTCAAAAAACCGGCGACGCGATTACGTTCGTCTCGCGCGACGAGGCAGGCTCGTTTGCGCGTATCGAAGGCGCAATCGGCACGCCTCTAAAGCGTAGCGAGCACGACTTCATGGAGCCGGCATCTGCGCGAGCTTTTACGGTCGAGCCGCCGGTGCGCCGCCGGTCGTTTCAGCGGCGCGGTCGCCGCTAATTTTTCGCCTCGCGCAGCTCGACGTATTCGATCCACTCTCCCGCTCGCGCCGGATTCTCGCCGGGGACGGGATCGTCGATCCGCCGATCCATCAGATTAAGGATGATACCGCCGCGTAGCCACGTGCGTCCGTCGCGCGAGCGCCATCCATCGAACTTGAGGCGCCTTCGGTCGATGCGTTCAGAGGCATTCAAGGCATGGCGCGTCAGTTTTTCCGGCGAGATTCCCACGTCGATCCCTTCAATGCGAAGCGGGCGTAGAGCGTACGTCGTTATGTAATAATAGCGGCAGCGGTGGAATATCGTTGCCGTGTTCGCGACGCGATAGTCGAAGATTGCGGCGCCTCCGAATTGAGCTCCGCTAAACAACGGCGACTTGGAGCCGGAGCGGACTTTGAGCGACGACTCCTGGAGCATGCTGCGAATTTGCATGCCGGGCGCCGCCACGAGCGTTCCTTGAACCGGCATATTCGCGATCGCTTCGGCCGCCTGACTACCGGATGAGACCGACGGTGCCGGCGACGAATCGTTACTGAAGAAACCCTGGCGAATTGCCGCTGGAAGGCCGATTGCAAGACCGGCCGCCATGAGAGCCCACAGAACGCCCACGATCAAAGCCGAATAACTGATTGCAGCCCTTACCGGTGCGAGACTGCCGTTACCGATGATCACCTGAAAGCCTAATACCAGTTTAACCATCAGCGGAACTAGCGAGAATCCGAACGCAACGAAGAGCGTAAAGAAAACGATCTTCGCCGGCGTCTGAAAAGCGCTCGGGTTCTTGACGACGCCTGCGGCGATGACGGCGTCTCCAGCGAAGATCGCGAGCAACATCGTTGCAAAGATTCCACCGGCGACAAGCGCGGGCGTCCGAACTCCTTCCATTAAGGGTCTTTGATAGCCGGCATCATCGGGGCGCACTTCAGCACATGGCGCGCGTATTCATTGCAACGACCCGACGCCCAGCCTGCGATTGCAAAGGGCCTCGCACACTGCGCGCGCGAACGTCACGTCGTGCAAATTGACCGTAGAGGCGCTGGCGCCCGATCATCTGCTAGCGACTCGCGCAACCGCGCGTTTTGGTTTGCGCTCATTTTTCTCGTTGCGTGCAGTCGACCCGGCACAACCCACGGTTGGGGCACGGCACACGAGCTGACGATCGCGCGCGCAAACGACCCATCGACACTGAACCCGCTCTTTGCATTCGAACAAGCCGATATCGACCTGACGCAACTTTATACCGAGACGCTCGTCGGACTCAACTCCAAAAATCAGCCCGTTCCCCTGCTCGCGGAACGGGTTCCGACCGTCGAGAACGGCGACGTCGCACGCGATGGAAAAACGGTTACTTATCATCTTCGGCACGATGTACGGTTTGCCGACGGGAGGCCGCTTTCCTCAAAAGACGTCGCGTTTACTTATCGTGCAATTCTCGATACTCGCAATCCCGTGACCGAGTCGCAGCCGTATCGCGAGATAGAACGGCTCGAAACGCCCGATGCGTACACGGTCGTGCTTCATTTCCGGCGGCCCTGGGCGGGAGCCGTCGGTGCGTTATTCGCCGTAACGGACTTTGTCTATGGAATTCTCCCCGCACACGCCTTCGCGAGCACGGATCTGACGCGCGTTTCCTGGAACGACCACTCATTCGGAACTGGTCCATTTCGCGTCGCACGATGGGCGCGCGGCGACGAAATCATCCTGGAACCGAATCCCTACGCTTGGCGCAAGCCGCATCTGCAGCGGTTGATCATCAAGATCGTTCCCGATCGCAACACCGAGTTGCTCATGCTCAGGACGCATGCCGCCGACGTCGCCGACTATCTCACGAACGATCAGGTCGTACAACCGGACACGCGGCACTCGGTGACTCTCGTGCGCACGGAGAAGAATCATATTACGTACGCTGCGTTTCAAACACGGCGCGTTCCGACCGACGATCCCGCCGTGCGCCGCGCGATTGTGGAGGCCATCGATACGGCACAGATCGCGCGCAACGTCGTTCATGGGCTCTGGTCGGCGGCAACGACGGAAATCCCACCGGTCATGTGGGCCCACGACCCCAGCGTGCATCCATATGCGTACGATCCCGCGCGTGCGGCGCGCGATCTCGAGGCGGCGGGCTGGCGGCTCGTCGGAACGACTCGCATAAAATCCGGACGGCCGCTGATCGTCGACGTAGCCTACGAGAGCTTCAGTCAAGAGGGCCGCAACGAGGCGACGATTATCCAAGAAAACCTAGCCCGCGTCGGAATCGCGGCGACGGTACGCGGTTTATCCTTCAAATCTTTTTTACGCCGAACCGAGCGGAATTTACTACGGGGGGCGATTTAATCTCGCCGTAACGGGATATTACGGCGGAAGCGATCCGGAGCAGAGCGAGTTTTTCACGTGCGACCGCGTCGCACCAAACGGTCCGAACACGACGCGCCTTTGCGATCCCGCGTACGACCGGCTCTTTGCCGAGCAATCGCGTTTGACCGACCGCGTTGCTCGCGGCCGAGTTTTCGACGCCATGCAACGAATCGTCGCGCAAAACGCGATATTCGCCCCCATCGTTTATCGCGGCGACTACTCGGCCATCAACCCCGCCGTTCGCGGATGGGCGCCGAACATGCTGTTCGAGTTCTCCAACGCCGACCACTGGGACGTCGTGCCCTAGCGCCGCAGTACGAGCGGTTCGCCGCCCCTCTCATCCTTTTCGAAGGCGCTTCTAATCATTACCGGCGAGAGCTTTCGCCTCAACGATGCTAAAAATGAAGCATGATGAAATCCCATAACGTCTTACTGGCCTGCGCTCTGGGCGCAGCATCGCTGCTCGGCGCGGCGGCGCCGGCATCGGCGGCTCACGTCTCCATTGGAACCGTCCGACCGGCAGCGACGGGACGGGTGCTCCCGGGCCACCGCTACTACGGCACCGGATACCGCGGCTACGGCTATCGGTACGGCTACGGCTACCCCTATCGGTACGGCTACCGCTACGGCTATGGCTACCCCTATCGCTACGGCTACGGCTACCCTTACGGCTACGGCCTCGGCGTTAGCGTTGGCTACGGCTACGCTGGCGGGGGTTACGGCTACGTCGGCGGAGGCTACGGGTACGCGCCCTATCCCGCCGTCTATGGGCCTCGGCCGTATTGGGCACGTCGTCCCTATTGGCGTCCTTATCGCCGCCCGTATTGGAGACGGCCCGTCGTCGTTCGCTAACGTATCGCTCCCAGCGTTTTTGAATGAGGCTCTAATCGCGCACGGTTAGAGCCTCTGCGATTTAGCCGACGTGCGCATTTGCCTGCGGTGCATCGGCCGGCCAGCCCTTATGGCTATTCGCCTCACAGGGAGATCGGCTACTTTTGTCGCATGCAAGCAGTCCGGGCGAGTGGCCGCTCTCCCGCCGCTCTTACGCCTGATCTTCGCCGCGCTCGGCGAGAAGGAGCAATCGCATGTGCACCCTACGGTCGGCTTCCTACGCGCTCGGCGTTTTGGCGTTCGCAGGCATTTGCGCGATTTGCGCCATCGGCAGCGTAAAATCGGCGCTCGCTGCGGGACCAAGGCTACTCTACGTTTCGGATCCCACCGTCAGTAACATCGCGGTCTTCTCGCTCCCGGACCTCGTTATCAAGGGGACGATAACGGGCCTTAACCAGCCAGACGGCTTATGCTCGGACGACGGCGGCAACGTTTGGGTGACGAACTTCGGAACGCAGCAAATTCTGGAATACGCGCACGGCGGCACGTCACCGATCGCAACGTTGACCGATTCGAGCGGATTCCCGTTCGCCTGCGACGTCGAGCACCACCGTCACGGCCACCACGATCTCGCGGTAGCGAACTTACACAACGCTCCCAGCGGACCGGGCGAAACCGAAAAATATCCTGACTCCACCGGACCGCCGCTTCCGTCCTATGATCTTGCGGCGATGTACACGGTGCGTGGCGAAGGTTACGACCCCCACGGCAACCTCTTCATCGACGGCCAAACGCATACTGGAGCCTTCGTGCTGGCGGAGCTTACGGCGGGGAGCACCGCGGTCCATCAGCTTACGTTCACCGGTGGCACCATACACCTCCCGGGAATGCTCCAATGGTACGCGGACGGTAACTACCTCGCCGTCGGCGATCGGCGCTGCGATACTCCGAGAACTACTTGCGTCTACCACGTCAAGATTTCCGGCTCAACCGGAACGATCACCGGCAAGACTAAGTTCAAAGCCTACAACGGTCACGTGATCTGCGACATGGCCCAGGGCGCGATCGGAGCGAGCGGCGAGAAGTTTCTCGCCGGAGGCGATGACGAGTCCGCCTGCGGCTACGCGACGAGCAGTGTGAACCGGTGGGTTTACCCGTCCGGTGGTCTGCCGACGAACAGCAACCACTCCACCTTGACCCATCCTTTCGGCACGGCGATCAGCCCCTAAATAGCGTCGTTGCCGGCGGCCAAATGAAGTGAGGGTTGCGGCTGACGGCGGCGAGAACGTGACGACCACTGTGGAAGACGAAGGGCGAGCGGCGAGTTCGCCGCCGTTTGGGACGCTCTTGCGGCACTACCGGCTCGCCGCGGGGCTCTCGCAAGAAGCGCTCGCCGAACGCGCGCGCATGAGCATGAACGGCATCAGTGCGCTCGAACGAGGGTATCGGCGCACGCCACAACGCGAAACGCTAGCGCTCCTGGTGCGCGCGCTAGCGCTTGATGACGAAGAACGCGGCGAGTTCGAAGAGGCGGCCTCGCCCCCGAAGGCGCTGCACCGTAAAAGCATCTCAAACTTACCCCTCTCCCTCACGAGCTTCGTTGGTCGCGAGGTGGAGCTCGACGAGGTCGCACGACTCGTCCGCGAGCATCGGCTCGTCACGCTCACAGGTGCCGGAGGCATTGGAAAAACCCAGATGGCGTTGCAGGTCGGAACCGCGCTTAGCGGGACCGCCGAGGCTGCAGTCTGCTTTGTCGCACTCGCGCCCGTTGGCGATCCTGCATTAGTGGTTGCCGCGATCGCGTCGACGCTGGGCGTGCAAGAAGTCCCGAATCGACCGCTGATCGAGACGCTGACGGCGTATCTCAAGAACAAGGCGCTCTTGCTGATCCTCGACAACTGCGAGCACCTCATTATGGAGGCGGCCATCGTCGCGGGCGGGCTGTTGAGCGGCTGCCCGAGACTTCGGATCCTCGCGACGAGCCGCGAACCGCTTCGAATCGCGGGTGAGTACACCTACCGGCTACCGTCATTGAGCGTTCCGACGCCGGAGACCACTCCCCGGCTCAGCCCAGCGGAGGCGCTCTCGTTCAGCGCGATCGTGCTCTTCAGCGATCGCGCGCGCGCCGTCGACCATCGCTTCACGCTGACCGGCGAGAACGCGCCGGCCGTTGCACGGATCTGCCGGCACTTAGACGGCATCCCGCTCGCAATTGAACTTGCCGCCGCACGAGTCACCATGCTTTCCGTTCAAGCGATTGCCAACAAGTTCGACAATCGCTTTATTATTCTGACCGGAGGAAAGCGCACGGCCCTTCCGCGTCAGCAGACGATGCGCGCGGCGATCGATTGGAGTTACGATCTGCTCGCAGCAGGCGAACAGCGTATGTTCGAGCGCCTCTCGGCATTTGCCGGCGGATGTACGTTGGCCACTGCGAACGCCGTCTGCGCAGGCGACGGCGTCGCGGAGGCCGACGTGATCGATCTTCTTTCGTCGCTGGTGAACAAGTCGCTTTTGGCGGCCGATTTCGATGGCGTCGAGCCCCGTTATTCGCTTTTTGAGTCGTTCCGGGAGTACGCGCGCGAGAAGTTGATGGCGCGGGGTGAAGCGGACGCGGTCGCGCGCCGTCACGCGCTCGCGTGCCTGGAACTGGCCGAGCAGCTTGAACGTGCGTGCGACACCGAGCCGGACGTTATCTGGCGCGCGCTCGCTCAGGACGAGCTGGACAACTGGCGGGCCGCACTGCAGTGGGCACTGGCGGACCGCGGCGATGTCGTCTTGGGGCAAGCGCTCGTCGGAGCCCTGCACGTTGTTTGGGCGTACTTCGCACCGCTGGAGGGTCAACGCTACGCGGCTTTGGCTTTCGAGTTAGCCGACGAACAAACGCCGACACACGTGCTCGCGAGACTCGGGTACGCGAATGGGGTCATCGCAATGCAGCATCGTTCGTACAAAGTACAGCTTTCGAGCAGCGAGCGCGCCATCGAGCGCTATCGCGCCGTGCGCGATCCGCTCGGCGTCGCCCGTACGCAAGACCTCGCCGGTCAGGCGCTGGTCTCTTTGGGGCGAATGGCAGAGGCAAAAACGCTCCTACAAGAAGCTCTAACGTCCGCGCGCAAGTTGGGCAATCGCCGGCTCATCGCTTGCATCCTGCGCAACCTTGGATATGCCAGTGCCGTCGAGGGTGACTGCGACGCGGCTCGCGATTACGTTGCCGAAGCCGTGCCGATTTATGAGGGACTCGGTGCACGTCTCGGCGCGGCATTGGCACGCGACGATCTTGGCGAGTTCGAGTTTCGAGCGGGTAATGCCGAACTGGCATTTCAACTTGCCACCGACGCGCTCGCCATCTTCCGTTCGGTCAACAATCAGCGCTTTGTCGTCTCCGTTCTCAGCAGCCTGGCGATGTATCTCATCGCGTTAGGCCGGTATGACGACGCCGAGGAGCGGGCATGCGAAGCGCTCGCTCTTGCGCGCGAGCAACAGCAAGACGTCCTCGTTGCCTGGACGCTCCAACACCTCGGAGCGATTACGGCCTTACGACCGCAAGTCTCCAGCCAAGGCGCGCTCGATGCCTACGGCCGAGCCGCGCGCATCTTGGGCTTCGTCGACGCTCGCCTCGAAGCGATAGGTTCGGCAAAAATGTACATCTACGAGCAGGCCTACGATCGAGCCGTTGCCGTTCTGCGCGAGACACTTAGCGCCGATGTGGTGACGAACCTGATGGCCGAGGGCGCAGCAATGACCGAAGAGCAAGCCGTCGAGAAAGCATTGGAAAGGCAACGTCTCGAACAGGAGGTAAAGACACGACGAGGGCTTCGCGGTGGGGGATAACGTTGCGGCAGGCCGCGCTGGTTGCCGGCTTTGCTTACTTATTGGATCCGGTAAGCTACGCGGAGTTTACGCTGTACCCTAAACTCGTCGTTCCCGGACATATCGAGCAGACGGTAGCGAACATCGCGGCTCACGGTGGGACGTTCGTCGCTATGACTCTCTGCTATTTCATCAACTTTGTCGAGGACATCGTCGTCGCGTGGGCGCTCTACATGCTGCTCGCGCCGGTCAATCGATCGCTTTCGCTATTAGCCGCCTGGCTCAGGCTGGTATACGCGGCCCTCGCATTGGTTGGCACGCTGAATTTGGTGACCGTCTACCGCTTACTCAACACGCCGGAGTACACGACGGTCTTCGGACGCGGCGCCCTGCAAGCCCAGGTCGACTTACTGCTCCACTCGTTTCGTTACGACTATGCGTTCGTCTTGATAATCTTCGGGATTCATCTGTGCTTGCTGGGCTATCTGATGTTTCGCTCGGGCTACACGGGTTGGGTTTCAAAAGTCGTCGGCGTGCTGCTCGTCGTCCCGGGCATCGGCTGGATCGTCTACGAGTTGAGCCCATACCTGTATCCCAGCGCGAATGTAGACTGGTTGTTTTATACGTTCTTCGGGGAGCTTATCTTCATGCTGTGGCTCTTAATCGCGGGCTGGAGGCTTAAGGAGCCGGCCGACGCTTAGAACGGGCGACCCTACAAGAGGCCATTCGTAAGCCCGGACGCTCCTTCCAGCGAGAGCTGTTGCGCCGACCCGGGTGTCATCCAAACGAACCAGGTATCGTCGCTAACGACGCCGTCGGCCGTGATACCGGCCCAGGTCTGGAGCGCCCGAACGGCGGCGTCCGTTGCCGGACCAAAGATGCCGTCGATCGCGCCGGTGTATGGGACGAATCCAATGGTAACGTTTGCACCCGAAAGCGTTTTCTGCAGCCACGCAACGCCCGGCCCAAGGGATCCTTGCTGAAGTCGCGGTGACGCCTCGCGATAGCTCGGCAGCGCCAACCACGTTTGTGGCCCCACGATTCCGTCGACCGTCAATCCATTACTCTGCTGAAAACTTTTTACAGCAGCTTCCAGACCCGAATCAAATGTACCAGTAATCGGTCCGAAGGGGTTCCATAAGAGATGGCGCGCGAGAACGCGTTGCAGCCGCTTGACATCGTCGCCCGTAGAGCCAAGACCGATTGTAGTGGGCATGATCCATTCCTCCTACGCCAGATTACCCGAGAGAGATACGTACGCCGCCTACGGGTGCCCTGCCGGCATAGGGAGGCTTGCGCAGGCAGCGAAGCATGGCGACGTATTTGATCGCGGAGGGCTCCGAACCATGACGTTACCTCGATACTTTTCTATCGCCCTTTCGGCTGGCGTCGCAACATTAGCGTTTACTTCGGGAACGCCCGCCATGGCCGCGTATTGCGGGTCATACGCCGATACGAATTTGCTCGAACACTTAGCTCTTTCGCATGGAGCGTCCGATGTCTCGAGGATCATGGACATCGTTGTAGTGCAAGATTATGCTCGCGTCGACATCCAGTCAAAAGGGCTTCTCACCGAGTACTACGTGAAGGATTGTGGGAAATGGCGATTTAGCGGATACGCACTTCCCGAGGAAACACCCAGCGCCGTGGCCGCGCAACTAAGCGCCTTTGTTACCCGCGATAAGGGTGGGACGCAGTGCGTGAACCCCGGCTTCGTGAACCACCCAAGCGGACCCTAATAACGGGTTTTACGGGCCGATGCTAACCGATTGTCCGACGGGTTTCGCCGGCGGCGATTGCAGCGATAGCGTCGGGTTACCGCCTGCCTAATAGTGCCAGTAGTCGAACTTCGGCTGCGATCCGTAATAGCTGCATCGAAGGTTTCCGCCGACGACGGTTTTTCCGACAATGCGTCGGCAGTAGGCGGTCGCGTGTCACCCAGACGCTGTGCGGCGCATCCCTCGAGCAACGCAGCGGCGATGCCGATCGCTAGTGCGTAGCGAGTAAAAGCGGATGTACTCATCAATCCTTCCGGCCGCCCCTGCACCATTCTTCGGCAAAAAAACCCGTCAAAGGCTCTTCAGGGCCCCCGAAAGTGGTGTTTCCACGCATGTACATCGAGTGCCGATGAGCACATCCTAGCATCAGTATTCCACCCTCACTTCTTCGGAGGCTCTGAAACTGATGAATAAGGCTCTAGTGCTATTGGCTTGTGTCTCGATCGCCGGCTGCGCGACGGGAACCGGCAGCACTCTACCGACCACGCTCACTCCCAACGTGAGCTCAGCTCGACACTTCCAGCGGCTTACCACGACCGGCAATCCGGCTATCTACTTGTTTCAGGGCCAGCCCGACGGTGCGCTGCCGTACGACGGCCTGGTCGACGTAAATGGCACCCTCTACGGCACGACGAGCGCGGGTGGCACGAGCAACCAAGGGTCGGTCTTCTCGGTCACTCCCAGCGGATCGGAAACCATCCTGCACAGCTTTACGGGATCCGACGGTAGTTTGCCCTACGCGAGCTTGATTTACGTGAAAGGTAAGCTGTACGGAACCACCTATAACGGGGGGACGTCGGGTGCGGGCACCGTTTTCTCGATCACGACCTCGGGTAAAGAAAAGGTGCTGCATAGCTTTGGAAGCGGCAGCGACGGCACGTCACCTCAGGCTGATCTGTTCTCTTACGGCGGCGCACTCTACGGCACAACGTATAGTGGCGGCGCTCACGGCGTCGGGACTGTATTTAAGATCACACTCTCAGGTACGGAAAGCGTCGTTTATAGCTTTAAGGGCCTCCCGACGGACGGCTCAAGCCCCAGGGCAGGGGTCATTTTTTACAAAAATGCGTTCTACGGCACGACATATTCGGGCGGAATCGGGACTTCCACAAGCGACGGGACGGTCTTCAAGGTTACGCGCTCGGGCAAGGAAACCGTTGTGCATACATTCACGGGTAATCCTGATGGTTCCAACCCGTCGGGCGACCTCTTAGCGTACAACAATAGCCTGTACGGCACGACCGACACTGGCGGGAGTTACGGGGGAGGGACGGTTTTCAAGATAACGTCCAAAGGCAAGTCGACCGTGCTGTACAGCTTCGGACAGCCTGGCTCTACACACGATCAGGTCGGTCCGCAAGCCGGGTTGCTCAACGTAAACGGAACGTTCTACGGCACAGTACAGGGTGCCAATGCCGGCGGAGCGGTCTTCGCGATAACGCCCGGCGGCGCGGAATCCTTTGTGTATCAATTCAATCAAAACGGTCCGATTGACAGCCCTCTTGCACCCTTGGGGGAAGTCATTGACCTCAACGGGACACTCTACGGTACAACCGTAAGTGACGTCGCTAACGGGGCCCAAGGGACCGTGTTCGCAGTACCGCTGTAGTCGGCTTCATCGGTGATTCGCTTCCCCTGAAGCGTTGCGCTTTAGGGGAAGCACCGATTCCCCGCGGTACTCGTGCTGGCTGCGTGCGACGGCCGAGGCGGCTAAGGAGTCAACTCGTACACGGTGCCTGCGCCTCCAATCGTGGCGCCCCCCTCGCTCGTCGTGCCGTAGAGTTTGCCGTTCAACTCGAGCAGCGACCCAAGGGGAGTTGAACCGTCGGTTCGTCCGGTAAAGTCGTGGAGTACGTGCTCGGCGCCAGAAGTGCTGACTTCAAAGACCGTGCCGTTGCCGGTACCTCCGGCACTGGTCGTGCCGTAGAGTTTTCCCTTGTAAACGATCAACGCGGCCTCTGGGACGCTGCCGTCACCTTTAGAACCGAAGCTGTGAAGAACCCGTTCTTTGCCGTCGGGAGTCACGCTGAACACCGTTCCATCATCGTGAGGGCCGCCGAGAACGGTCGAACCGTACAGCGTTCCATTCAAGGCGACGAGTCCGTTTGGGAAACGCCCGTCGGAGGGTTGGTTCTCAGGACTGAAGGCGTAAACGACCTCTTCTTTGCCGGCCGGAGTTAGACTAAAGACGACGCCGTTTCCAGGCTGACCACCATATTTGGTGGTGCCGTAGAACAGACCGTTTATTTTGATGAGGCCGCTTTGAGGACCCCACCCGTCGCCGCCGTGGAAGTTGTAGATGACGTTCTCGCTGCCGGAAGTTGACATTTTGAAGACCGTTCCGCAGGTATAGTTCTCGCACGCCCCGCCGTTGCCGCCGTATTCGGTGGTGCCATAGAGTGCGCCGTTGAGGTCAACGAGGGGACCGGACGGGTACTCCCCGTCGGGAGAACCTTTGAAGCTGTGCACCCAGTTTACTTTACCAGCGAGCCTTACGCTGAACACGGTGCCGCGGTTACGCGCGCCGCCCCCTGCGCTGGTTCCATACAGCGATTCTCCCAGCAGTAGCAGCTTTCCGTTCGAGCCGTGGCCGTCGTAGTTAAAGCTGTGGAGCACCTTCTCATGACCGTCGGAGAGCCGGTAAACGTTGCCGTTTCCAAACAGACCGTTTACGGTCGTCGTACCGTAAAAATCTGTTCCTTTCGCGATTAGTCCCGCGGTGGGGTCAGAGCCGCCGTAGGCTCCATCGAATTCAAAGATTGTTTTGAAATTAGAGTGAGTATCGGCCCTGACCGCGACGCCGGGGCCCGAGCCCGCAGGGATCATGTACTGTTCGGTCTTTTGCGAACACGCCGCCACGCCGACGGCGAGGATAAAAAGAACTGCGTGGGATCTCGTCTTGTGTTTACTCATTGATCGTGATGCTGCCGGGATTGCACGAGGTTGGCTGAGCGTCGCCTTCCGCCGCGGCGACGACGCCGAACAAATGCGCGCCGTTGCCGCCGGCGAGGTAGAGATTTCCGTTGCCGTCCGGAGCCGGCCCCGCTGTCGTACCAGCCCCATTGCGGCCATTGAAGCTATACAGCTTCTCTTTGTACGACTTTCCGTTTGGGGTCAAGACGAAGAGGGTGCCGATGCCCGACTTCCCGCCCTCCTGGGTTATTCCGTAGATCACGCCTTGGGCGTCGACGATTACCGGAGCTACGGGGGTCTCACCGTCGTGGTAAAACCCGCCGAACTTCCAAATAAGGCGTTCGGGGCGTTGAGCGTCGCGGGGTGTGATTTTGAAAACCGTGCCGTGGCGATAGTAGCCACCTTCCAAGGTAGTGCCGAACAGCGCGCCGTCCGGTCCAGCGCAGAGACCCGCCTGCGGCTCATCACCGTCCGTCGGCCCACCTTTAAATGAGTACAGCACGCGTTCGGTATACGTGCTTCCCGAAGGCGTCAACTTAAACACGGTTCCAAGGTCCTTAGCGCCGCCCTTCAGCGTCGTTCCATAGAGCGCGCCATGAATCGCGATTAAACCGCCGTACGGATAGTGTCCATCTGCGCCGACGCGAAAGCTGTAGAGGACGGTTTCTTTGTATTTCGCCCCGGATGGCTTCAGTTGGTAGACTTCGCCCTCGTTGTGGGCGCCGCCACCGGAGGTCGTGCCGTAGAGATTGCCCTTTGCGTCCTCCATGACCGGACCCTCGGGTTCGGAGCCTTTCGGCGTGCCGTGGAAGACATACGAAGTAAGGAGTGTCCAACTCCCGCTCGGATTCGGCTTCAGCACGACGACGGTGCCGTAGGGTTTCCCCCCGAACCCAAGTGTCGGAACAAAGACTCGAGACGATCCATCGAGCTTCGTAGGTACCGAGATGCCCATTGGTCGCGCACCATCATTTCCGACCGCGAACTGGTAGAGCACCGTCTCGCTCCAACCGCTGGTGCCCTTTGAAAGACCGAATACGGTGCCTTCGCCGTAGTAGCCGCCGAATTGGGTCGTCCCGAAAATCTGGTACGATCCGCCCCATCGTGGGGCTACAACGGAGTTTGGGCCCTCGCCGTCGGGGTCGCCCTTAAAACTGTAAAGCGCGCGCATCGTCCAGGCGGGTCCAATGCTACCGCCGTCCGAGGCGGTATACGCGGACACGAGCGCGGGCTGTGCTCCTCCGCATGCAGCAAGCAGAGCCGCTCCACTTAGAAGCCCCAAGCGCCCGAGGTTCGTGGCAAAAGCGTACCGAGCCAGGATCATGCGGGCTCCTCCTCCGATGGCTAAACGGACTAGTGCCCGGAAAAGTTCGGCGTCGTCCGCGACTTCCTTCCGCGACGCATCAAGGCTACTTGTTGCTGATTGCAGAGCCGATCGGTTCGAAGACCACCGCGTCGTTGTAATGACCCGGCGTGCCTCCCGACGAATATGCCCAACGATCTACCGAGCTCACGCTGTATGCGAACGTGATGCACGGGCCCGCGAAGTACTTGCTGAACGGAGCGATCGTCGCGCTCGAACCCGATACAGTAAGCCGGTACGCGCACGAAGCGTAGACCGGGCAGCTCCGGAAGCACAGCCTTGCCGCGGGATCACGCTTTAGAGCAAGGATGACCCGTGCGGTGTAATTGGCCGAGAGACCGAAACGGATTATTCGCCTTAAGATTAGTTAATCGTCAGTATTTCGTCGCAAAATCTGAACATCAAGCTTGCATTTCTCATCTGATGGGCTCGCTTGCTTGACAAAGCGATAGAGCGCGGGGCATGTTTTATGTCCCACTCTGCTCTGGTGAAAGGGGTTGGCGCTGCCTCAACTACTTCGCAAATACGCGCGGAGTCCTCATTGAAGATGGAACGGCGCTACTTCGTTCGCATGGCCACGACAGGTATTTCTGCGGCATATCTGTCGCTTGTTGCGTGCGCTAATTCAAAGCCGACGAAAAGCCCTACCGAAGGGAGTTCATCAATGACCAACGTTGCACAACAAACGGGCAGCGCCACGACTGCTGTTCGCCCGTTTCCTCACGTGAACGTTCCGGAGTCGGAACTTGACGATTTGCGCCGCCGCATCAAGGCGATGCGGTGGCCGACAAGAGAGCTCGTCGCGGACCAGTCGCAAGGCGTGCAACTGGCCACGACTCAGGCGCTGGCAAACTATTGGGCGACCGAGTACGATTGGCGCAAAGTCGAGGCACGGCTGAACGCGCTACCTCAGTTCGTCACCGAGATCGATGGGCAGGACATTGCGTTCATCCACGTCGTCTCGAAGCACGACAACGCGCTCCCGTTGATCATCACACATGGATGGCCCGGATCGATCATCGAGCAGATGAAAGTGATCGGTCCGCTGACCGATCCCACGGCCCACGGTGCGAGCGCGTCAGACGCTTTCCATCTCGTGGTTCCCTCGATACCAGGCTATGGGTATTCCCCCGAGCCGACCACGCTGGGCTGGGATCCCATCCGCATTGCAAAAGCCTGGGTCGCGCTGATGAAGCGTCTTGGATACAACCAATTCGTCGCGCAAGGCGGCGATTGGGGCGCGTCGATCACGCAGCAGATGGCTTTGTTCGCACCAGAGAACGTGCTGGGCATTCACAGCAACATGCCCGGTACGGTTCCGGCCGACACGTTAGCGAAGGCAATTGCCAACGCTCCGCCCCCCGCCGGGCTCGCGGGCGACGAGCTGCACGCGTATCGGCAGCTGGCTGACTTTTACACGCATCACCTCGGGTACGCCGTCGAGATGGCGAACCGGCCGGAGACGCTCTACGGATTAATGGACTCGCCTATTGGCCTTGCGGCCTGGATTCTGGATCACGATAAGGACAGTTACGAGATGATCGCGCCGGCCTTCTTCGGGCACCCCGGTGGCCTTTCACGCGATGACGTGCTCGACAACATCACCATGTACTGGCTAACGAAGACGGCAATCTCCTCGGCTCGCCTCTATTGGGAAAACAAGCTCGGCTTCTTTAATGTCGTGGGCGTGAATATCCCGGTCGGCGTGAGCGCGTTTCCGCACGAGATCTATACTGCACCGCGAAGCTGGTCGGAGCAGGCGTATCCCAAACTCGTTTATTACAAGAAGCACGATGTGGGCGGCCACTTTGCCGCCTGGGAGCAGCCACAACTCTTCTCTGAAGACGTTCGCGCAACGTTCCGGTCCGTCAGGACCTCATGATGCAACGGATTGTGCCCACGCGTTAAACCGTAACTGCATTTGGAGAAAGCAATGGACGAAGTAAAAGTAGAGCAGAAAAGCTATCAGATGCCACCGCACGAGGGGTTTACCGTCGCTCACTTTCTCACAGTGGCCGACCTCAAGCGATCCGCCGAATTCTACAAAACGGTCTTCGGCGGGGAAATCGTGAGCATGGGCGATGGAAACGCACCGCCGTATATCAAGATCGCAAACACGTGGCTCATAATCAACGTTGGGGGCGGGCCGACACCTGACAAACCAACGGTGACGCTCCGACCCCCGCCCGACCCCAATGAGATCAGTAGCTTCATGAATATCCGTGTAGCAGATATTCAAGCGTGCTACAAGTTGTGGAAGAGTCGGGGAGCGACGTTTCTTACCGAACCTCTGGACAAGTATGGTGAGATCCGCTGCTACATCCGCGATCCTGACGGTTACATCATCGAGGTCGGGCAAAGCAAAACTGGGGTCTCTTACGGATAAGAACTGGCCAATAACGACGCATGAAAGCATCTGTTGTAAGCGCGTACGGCGGTCCGGAAGTGATGAAATATCAAGACATGCCGGATCCGGAGCCGGGCGCGGGCGACGTCCTCGTCAAGGTGGCCGGCATCGGCATAAACCCAGAAGACATGCTCGAGCGCAACGGCGATTTGAAGGATCGCTGGCCGATGCACTTTCCGGCGATTATCGGCCTAGACGTGTCGGGCACGGTGGTCGCGACGGGCGACGGCGCCACCGACCTCAAGGTCGGCGACCGTGTCTGCGCGTGGTCGTACCACACGTACGCTGAGTTAGTCGCCGACAAAGCGGCTTTCTTCGCCAAGGTGCCGGAGACGATGGACCTGGTCGACGCCGCCGCGATTCCGCTCGTAGGGCTTACGGGCAGCCAATTGATTTCCGTCGCAAGCGGGTTGCAGTCGGGCCAGTCGGTGCTAGTCGCGGGCGCGGCGGGCGCCGTTGGTCGTTGTGCGGTCTACATGGCGAAAGTGTCTGGCGCGCACGTAATCGCAGGTGTGCAGCGTTTTCAGCTCGACCAGGCGGATAGCATTGGCGCGGACGAAACGATCGCTCTCGACGATCCGGGCGCCTTCGCGGCGCTCCCGCAGGTCGACATCGTGGCGAACGCGCTTCGCGGGAAAGCGGCGACGGATCTACTCGCGAAGGTCAAGGACGGCGGAACGTTTGCATCGGTGACTGGAGAGCCTGACGGCACCAAAGACTACCCGAAGGTGCGCGTCATCTCGTTCCGTTCGAAGCAAGATCGAGCGGACATCGCCTTCATCGCCGATGCCGTAAACGCGGGCAAGATCACGATCCCGATCGGCCGCCGCGAGGAGCTTAAGAACGCGGGCGCCGGGCAGGCTGCGTTCACGAAGGGTGGCATCGGTAAGGTGCTGCTCATTCCGTGAGTCCGAACTGGAGTCGATAATGAACGAAGTAAAAATCGAGCAAAAGAGCTATGAGATGCCCCCGCGCGAGGGGTTCACCGTCACACATTTCATCACCGTCGCCGACATCGACCGATCGGTTGATTTTTATGAAAAGGTCTTCGGCGGTCGCATTCTGAGCAGAGGCGACAGCAAGGGCGCGTCGGGGCACATTCAGATCGCGAATACGTGGCTCATTGTGAACGTGGGGGGCGGGCCCACCCCGGATAAGCCGTCGGTAACGCTCAGCGCCCCCGCCGACCCGGATAAGGTCAGCAGCTTCTTGAATTTCCGCGTTGCGGATATTCAAGCGTGCTATGAATTATGGAAAAGTCGAGGAGCCGAGTTCCTCACGGAACCGATTGCCAAGTACGGCGAGATTCGCTGCTACATCCGCGATCCTGACGGTTATATTATCGAGGTTGGACAGAGCACCGATCTCACGTACGGTTAAGGCTCGGCCCGATCGGCTACTGGCGTGATCGATAAAAAGGTTGCGATAATTACCGGTGCCTCGCACGGTATCGGCGCGGGCCTAGTAGCCGCGTACCGCGATGCGGGCTTCAAGGTGGTCGCTAGCGCACTCTCGATCGAGCAAAGCACAGACCCGAATGTGCTGAGCGTTGCCGGCGACATCAGTAACCCCGAAACCGCCGAACTCATTATGAGCGTCGGCATTGATCGATTCGGACGGCTCGACACACTGGTCAATAATGCAGGAGCCTACATTTCGAAACCATTCACACAGTACACCCTGGCGGACTATGACTTGATGCTCTCAACGAACCTCGGCGGGTTTTTCCATGTCACGCAGCGCGCGCTTCGTGTGATGGAGGCCCAAGGTTTGGGCCATATCGTCAACATCACGGCGACGGTAGCCGAACAACCTGTCAAAGGTGTTCCGGCGGCGTTAGCATCGTTGGCGAAAGGCGGCTTGAACTCAGTGACGAAGGCGCTCGCGATCGAATATGCGTCGCGCGGTATCCGGGTGAATGCGGTCTCACCCATAATCATCCGGACCCATCCGCAGGCATCGTATGCCGGACTCGAATCGCAGGTCCCGCTCGGGCGAATTGGGGAGATCCAAGACGTCGTCTCTGCCGTGATGTATCTGGAAAATGCTCCGTACGTAACTGGGGAAATTTCCCATGTAGATGGCGGTCAAAGCGCGGGCCACTGGTAGATCGCACCTCACGCGGTTGCTACGATTGATGCCACTCCCAACTGCCTTCGCAGAGATCGCGCTCTCAAATGGTCATCAAAAGATAAGCTCGAGCGGACCTGACCGTCCGTCGGGTTGATCTTCGGGCGCGAAGGCCTGAGGGCTGAGGGCGCGCAAACTACGGCTCGGCGTGGAATTGCTGCGGTTTTCCGATCTCGAATGCCACTATGGGGCGCGCGAGGTATTCTCTAGTGTTAGTGGAGCTTTCATCCACGGCGAACGCATCGGTCTCGTAGGCCCCAACGGGGCGGGGAAGTCGTCGCTCTTGCGTCTCCTCGCCGGCGTTGACCAGCCATTTGGCGGTGCCGTCGTACGGGCGAAAGGTCTGAAGCTCGGGTATCTCGCTCAGGGCGTTGCCGACGAGACCGAGTCGACGCTGCATGACCTCGTCGACGCTGCGCTGGCTAGAGCGACGCACGAAGAGTCAGGCGTGCGCAACAAGGCGCTGCGCACCATGCTCTCCGCGTTTGGCTTCGCGCCAACGGAATACGATCGTCCGCTACGCTCGTTTTCAGGCGGCCAGCGGGCGAAAGTAGCGTTAACGCACGTGCTGATCGACGAGCCCGACTACCTGATTCTCGACGAACCGACTAACCATCTCGACGTCGCCACGATCCGCTGGCTCGAATCGTTCGTGTCCAACGATCCCCGCGGTTATATCGTCGTTTCGCACGACCGCTACTTTCTCGACCGGATAGCTACGCGCATCTGGGAAATCGAGCGAGGGCGTTTCCACGCCTACGCACCCGAACGGCCCGCGTACACCGCGTACCTCGCAGCGAAAGCGGCGCGGCTCGAGGCGGAGCGGCGCGACTACGAAACCTTCGTTGTCGAACGCGACAAGCGCCGCAGGACGATCGCCGGCCTGCGAGCGACGCACACCTCCTCGGATTACAGCCAAGTGCGCAGTCGCGAGAAGCAGCTGGCGCGCATCGAAGCGACAACCCGAGCCCTGCCTCCGGCGGCTTCCGAACGCCCGATCTCTGTCCGCCTGCGCCCATCGCGGCGCGCCGGCAGCGGGTTCGCCTTCGAAGTCCGTGGCTTGAGCAAAGCGTACGATCAACAGCTCTTCAGCCGACTAACCATCGACGTCGAGCGCGGAGAGCGCCTCGGCATCGTCGGTCCAAACGGCTCCGGAAAGTCGACGCTTCTGAAGATATTCACCGGCGCAACGCAACCGGATTCCGGATCGGTTGTCTTCAATCCCGCGGTACAAGTCGCATACTTTGCCCAGAATTCACACGATCAACTCGACGACGAGGAGAGCGCGCTCGCAGCCGTGCTGGAAGGCGCCGTGCTGACCCCGCAGGAGGCGCGCGGACTGCTAGGCCGCATGCGTATTAGCGGCGATGCCGCCGACAAAGCCGTGCGCGATTTTTCCGGTGGCGAGCGGCGCCGTATCATGCTGGCACGACTGATGGCGCGCGCGGCCGATATTTTGCTGCTCGACGAGCCGACCAACGATCTCGATATCGACAGCCGCGAAGCACTCGAAAGCGTCTTATGCGACTACGAGGGAACGATCGTCGTCGTCTCGCACGACCGCTATCTTCTGTCGCGCCTGTGCGATCGGGTATTGTGGGTTGAACGGGGCGCGTGGGGGCTCGTCGACGGCGGTTACGACGTGTACGAGGCGGCCCAGCGCGAACGCGACAAAGCGGTGATCGACCGCGCGGTCGAAGAGTCGACCGAGCGTGCCAAGGCGTCGCGTCAAACGCCGCTGCGCGTGCGCTCGCAGCTAAAAGGGCAGATCGAGAGAGTCGAACGAGAAATCGAAGGCCTCGATGCGCGCGTCAACGAGATCGAACTTCTCTTCGAGTCGCCCGAAAATTATACCGACGCGGCCCGATCCATGGCGTTGAGCGAAGAACTCGCTGGACTAAAAATGCTCAGTCGGGAGCGCGTTATCCGATGGGAAGCGTTGCTACATCAACTCGAAGAGCTGACGGCCACGTAACGAGCGATAATTTAGACTCTCTTGGTAGCGCCAACGGGAATCGAACCTTCTCTCATTCGGAACTGGAGAACTGAAGTAACTGACGAGCACGAATCCGCCGCTGCGCGTCTGCCAGATGCTTCGGTTTCGCCTATTTTCCTTATTACTCGTCACCCATCCGTCACCCACAAAGCGATGCAAACGGCCCGCGAGAGCGAATGCGCGAGGCAGCGGGACTGTTGCTACTCTATGCCGATTCGTATTCCTCAAGCGCGAGTGCGATCGCGGCGTCGGGTGTGAGTGCAGCGCCATCGGCGGTCAGTCGTGCAAGTTCGTCGGGCGCAAGCTCGTCGCGTAGGAGGCTCGTCAGGCGGTCGTGCGTCCTCTTCTGCACGAACTGAAGTTCGAATCCGCGTCGGCGCAGCGCCGTTTCTGCGTAGCCGTGGAGGGTGGCGGCGCGGGTACGCTCGCCGCGCAGCGCAAGGGCAAGCGCCAGTTCATAGATCGCAAGCGCGACGAAGTTATGATCCGGCTCGCGCGCGCCGCGGATTCCGATCGACTCGCGAGCGGCCGCGAAGGCGCCCGGAAGATCGTCCACCGCGACGCAATAGCCTGCGAGGTTGTAGAGAACGGTGGCGAGCAAAGCCGTATCGGAAGCAGCCCGCACCACCGGAAGCGCCTCGCGAATGAGCGTAATCGCTCGTGGCGTCGCGCCGCGCGCGTGTTCGATCTCGGCGAGGTCGAAAGCTACCACCTGCTCCGCACGAGTCTCTCCGAGCGAACGGTACTCCTGGCGGAGTTGCTCCCAGGCGCGCGCTGCCGTTTCGAGATCGCCACGCAATAGACTGAGGTGCGCACGACTTTCGAGCAACCCTCTGCGAATGTTCGTCGAGATTCCCGGAATCGCTTCGGCTTGCATTAAGGCCCGCTCCGCGTCGTCAAGCCTACGGAGGTGCAATGCCGTAACCGAGTACTGGCGTAGCGCCATGGCGAGCGACGAGGCGTCCCCGCTTGTCTCTGCAACCTCGACGGCTTGCATAGCCAGCTCCAATGCGAGCACCCTGTCACCGGAATAAGTCAGAAAGTACGCCAATATGGTTGACACCCGGGCGCGCAGGCGCAATTGGTCCGCCGGGAGCGCCGCGAGATATGCCTCGCAACGCCCGATGCCTTCCGCCTCCAGTCCGATGCCTAGCCAAACAGTGTAAGCTCTGGTAAGCAGCTCGGCGCCGTCGATGAACTGCGAACGCGCCAACGCACCGTCGAGCGCCGAACGCACGTCCTCCAACTCGGTCCGCAGCAGGGCACGGAGATTGGCACGTCGATCCGTCCGCTCTACCTCTGGCCGCAGCTCCGCGAAGCGGTCGCGCAGATAACGCAGATGGCGGTCTGCGGCCAAGTCACGCTCGTTCGCATCGCCGAGTTTCTCCAACGCATAGGCCCGCGTCGATTCGAGCAGCCGGTAGCGCATCGAGTCACCCTGCGGTTCGGCGAGCACCAGCGACTTGTCGACCAGCGACGCCAACACGTCGAAGACGTCGAGCTCCTCCCCGCTCCCGACCGCAACCGCTCCCTCAAGCGCGAAGCCGTCGACGAAGATTCCCAGCCGCCGGAAGAGCACCCGCTCGCTCTCGTCGAGCAGATCGTGGCTCCAGTCGATCAACGCGCGCAGCGTCTGCTGGCGCGGCAGCAAGTCGCGCCCGCCGCCGGTGAGCATCCGGAACCGCTCGTCGAGCCGGTCGCGCAGTTGTTTGACGCCGAGCATCTTCACGCGTGCGGCAGCAAGCTCGATCGCAAGCGCAACGCCGTCGAGCCGCCGGCAGATCTCGGCGACAACCGGCGCGTCATCCTCGGCGAACGAGAACGTCGCGCTCGCGGTCCGTGCGCGTTCGACGAAAAGCGCGACGCCAGTCGGAAGATCGAGCGAGGGCACGTGATACGTCGCTTCGCCAGAAATTCCCAGCCCTTGGCGGCTCGACGCGAGCACCTTGACCTTGGGAGCAGCGCGTAGGATAGCGGAGATTACGTGCGCAGCAGGCTCAACGAGGTGCTCGCAGTTGTCGAAGACAAGCAGCGACGCTTTGCCTTTGAGCGCGCGCGAGAGGTGCTCGACCTGATCGCCGTCGGACGGGAGCGTGATGCCGAGCGTCAGCGCGACGGTCGATGGAATATACTCACCCTTGCTCAGCGGCGCGAGTTCGATAAACCAGACGCCGTCGCCCGAGCCGTCGACCAGATCGGCTGCCACCTGTAAGGAAAGGCGCGTCTTGCCGACGCCGCCCGAGCCGACGAGGGTGACCAGCCGATGCTGTTCGATCAGCGCAGCGACTTCGACGATCTCCGCCTCGCGGCCGACAAAGGAGGAAACCTGCGCGGGCAGGTTGTTCGAGAGATGTTCGAGCGAACGCAATGGCGGGAAGTCGGAGATCAGCTCGGGTGCGAGCAGTTGGTGAATGCGTTCGGGTTGCGCGAGGTCTTTGAGCCGGTGCTCGCCGAGATCGCGCAGGCCGCACTCCGGTGGCAGCTCAGCGCCGATTAACTCGGTGCAGGCACCCGAGAGCAGCACCTGACCGCCGTGGCCGAGCGCAAGTAAGCGCGCGACGCGATTGACCGTCGGCCCGAAGTAGTCGCCGTCGCGCTCGGCGCTCGCACCCGCGTGCAGGGCCATGCGCACGCGCAGCCACTCGACCGCCGAAAAATCCTCGCGGGCCAGCGCTCGCTGGGCGTCGAGTGCCGCGGCGAGGGCATCGAGCGGCGTTGCAAAGGCCGTGCAGAACGCATCGCCCATCGTTTTAAAAACGTACCCGCTGCGGGCTTCCATCGCTACGCGCATCAGCGCATCGTGGCGCGCCAGTGCAACTTCCATCGCTTCGCGGTCGCGCTCCCAGCGCACGGTGCTGCCTTCGATATCCGAAAACAGAAACGTGACCGTGCCGGTAGGACGAGCCGATTCCGACGGCTGCGGTTTTACGCGAGTCGCCATGAGAGCGAGCTTTCGTGCCAGGGATGTCCCCCTCCGCCGTGCGCTAGCGGATACGCACGATGAGTATCCGGGTTATCTACGTTGAAGGTCGATCCGCGTCAGGGTTCAGCGTGTCCCTAGAGCGCTAGTAGGCAAAGGCACGTAGCCGTTGGGTGCTTTGGGAAGACCGCATTTGCCAATCGGTTGGGCGTATAGGTTACCGTTTTGAACCGCAACGTAGTTGATCGAACAACCGTGGTAGTGCCATGCGGTGTTGGTAAGGTTTATTCCGTAGAGACGTCCGTTCTCGAACTCGACTACGGCGCGACCGGGCAGTGGCGAACCCATGAGGTAGAGGTTCGGGGCGCGCGCCATGACGTCAAACGATGCCGAGTCGCCAATGTTTGCGGCCGTTCCCGGCTGCCAGGTAATGCCGAACCGGCTGTACTGCGAGGCCAAAGTGCACTGAACTCCGTCGTTACTTAGCGAAACGTCGCCGCGGCAAGGGATTCCGCGAACGCGGCTGGGGCGGGAGAGCGTGCACGTATCGAGCGTGCCTCGCTTGAGTTGGACGTCCGCTTTCGCCGAGCAGGGCACGCCGCCGATTTCCACGTCTCGCGCTAACGTTACGAATCCATCGGGTCGGCCGCCATCAAAAGTTACCTGTCCGGTCAACGGAATTCCGTAGACCGAGGCCTCATGTTGAAGATCGAGCGATTCGATCTCGTCCCGCGCCGTTGCAGACAGATACGTGACGCGCGTTCCCGCAGGCAGCTGGATGCCCGCGATCGCGGTCGCGTCCTGCAGCGTCTCCTGTCGAGATCGCAGCTGCGCCCGAAATACTGCTTCGCTGCCGACGTAGTAGAAATACGGAACGGCCGAAATCGCCCAGAAAACGGCGGCGACGCCGGCAACTATACGCGTGGCCGTAGACTTGCGCCGGCGGAGCCAGGACCCGATCGCGATAGCGGCAAGGACCGTTAACGGCCAGAACGCCTTGATGAGGACGTAAGTAACCATCAGCGATGCGGCTGTTGGCCCCGAAAGGTTGATCCAGTCGGCGATCAGCATGTCATGATGTTACTCCAGCACGGGCCCACTTACCGTCCAAAGACGAAGAGCGCCGTGCGGCGTACGGACGTCTACTCTGCCGCGTCGCGGTTCGAAAGTCGTCCGAGAAGAAGCTGGTACGCTCCCCGCCCACCGGGTGAGATTGCATGAACCCCTGGTAGCGCTTTCTGGGCGCAGCATTTGCTATTATGGACGCGGATGTCGACGATGAACGCGGCGCCCCCTACGAAACGAGCGATGCTCACCTTCGAGCTCAAAGCGGCGTTTTTCCGCGCCAAACGCCTCGCGATCGACGCCCGCGGCGCGACGCGCCGCTGGCCGCTCACTGGCCGTTCTTCCGGTGGCGCGCTCCTGGCCGAGATTTCGACGCCGCTCCGCTCCGCGGTCACCGAAACCGATCCCCGCGAGGCACGCCTCATCGAAGGCAAGATCCACAACTTGTCCATGGCGCTTCGCCGGCTCGACGGCGCCCTCGTCCCCGCCGGCAGCACGTTCAGCTTTTGGCGACAGATCGGTCGCGCCACCCGCCGCGCCGGATACGTAGAAGGGCGCGAACTGCGCGAAGGCTGCATCATCCCTACGGTCGGCGGCGGTCTCTGCCAACTCTCGAACGCGTTGTACGCGGCCGCGCTCGATTCCGGTTGCGATATCGTCGAACGGCACGCTCATTCGCATTTCGTGCCCGGCTCGATGGCCGAGCGCGATCGCGATGCGACGGTCTTTTGGAACTACGTCGATCTGCGTTTTCGCGCTAGGCACGAGCTCACGATCCGCTGCCGGCTCCAGGACGATCGCCTAATCGTGCAGTTTTTTTCGCCGGTGGCTGCGGCCGTGTCCCAGCCATTGCGATCCGTCCTCGACGTCGCCGTCGCAGCCGCGCCGCCGTCGTGCATTAGCTGCGATCGAGTCGCGTGCACACGACATCGCAAAATACACGGCGCGAACGCCGCACCGGCGGCAGCATTCCTACTCGACGGCTATTGGCCCGAATACGATGCGTTCGTCGCGACGCAAGCGACGACAAGCGACGTGGCGTTCGTTCCGATCGACGGAAAACGTTTTAGTCTCGCCCAATACGCGTGGGACCTCGCGGAATTCGGCCGCGTGAAGCAGGCGCCGCTCGAAACGCTCGTTCGCGCGGGACGTTCGCGCCGCCTTGCATCGCATGGGGCGGCGCGTCAGCGAGCGATGCTGCTCGATGCCGAACGACTCGCCCGTCGATTTGCACGCCATTTGCCTTCACGCGTCGAGCACGTCGTCGTGATGCAGAACCTGCTGCCGTACCTGTGGCGCACCGGTTACCTCTCCGGGTGCGCCTTCGACGTGCTCATGACGTCATTGCCAATGAATACGTTGCACGACGTGCTCGATGATGCGGCGCGCCGGCATCCGGATAGTCCGACGCTCTCGGACTTCCGCGCTCCGCGCGAAATCGTTGAAGCCGAACGTGAGGCGCTGGCGCGGGCCCGTCGCGTCGTTACCCCGCACCGCGACATCGCGCGCCGGTTCGGTGCAAGCGCTCTGCCGCTGCCGTGGGTCGTTCCAACCGTGCCTCCATACCGAGCGCCTGCCTCTAACAGCGTGCTCTTTGCGGGCGCGACGCTAGGGCGCAGCGGTGCATACGAAATGCGCGAGGCGGCGCGGCGAACCGGCACCGCGATCGTTGTCATTGGCGATCGCGACGCCGAAAGACCCGATTTTTGGTGCGGGCTCGACGTGACGCGCGTGGCGACTTTTCGTCAAGGGCTCAATCTGGCGCGCGTCGTCGCCTTGCCCGCGTTTGTGGAACATCGCCCGCGCCAACTTTTGTACGCGCTCGCCGCCGGCGCCCGCGTCATCGCAACCGACGCTTGCGGACTGGCGCCGGCGAGCAATCTGACGATCGTGCCGGCCGGGGACGCAGATTCGCTAACGGAAGCGATTCTCTGATGGTCAAATGGCCGAAACGCCTGTTGGCCCCATCGTGACGACGTATGGATGGGTCCACTGAGACCCTTAGGGCGTGCAGATTAACGTAATCTGCAGCAAGGTGATACGGATTGATGCGAATTAGCGCCAACGGGAATCGAACCCGCGTATCCGGGTCCCGGCCGCTCCCGTCGAATACCCGAAAGTCCTTTCCCGTACGGTTTTGGCGTTTTGAGTCCCGAATCGAATCGGTGCACTAACGCGCAGCCCGCCGCCTCCAACGCGTGGTGACGTGCGGTTGCGGCGATGCGGTGAAATCTAAGTTGGCTCGGCCTGAGGGGAAGTCCAGGAACCGTTTAAGATCTCGGCTCGCGGACGATAAAAACGGACCGTGTAGTTCCAGCCAGGCGTGATTGGCAAGCAATTCGGGATTTTTCCGTCGCATCCACCGAACTGGACCACGATGGAACCATCCGCGCCTCTCTTCGCTGTGAGGTTGTTGACCGAATACGCATCGTAAGCGTTCTATTCGGCAGCGGTGTTCGATCTCGACGCCGGATCCGTGCAATGACTATCTCCTTCGACCCCCATCCCGAGTCTCAGTTAGTTTTGCACATTCGCCACCGGCCACAAAAGGGACCTAGGCATCAGGGCACTCGACGGGTGGGCGGCGGTAGGAAACCGGAAAAATGTTAGTGTTTATCCGCCGAACTCGAATAGCCCGAGTGTCGTCATTACGAGGGGCGTGGACGTTCCTGAAGGTATGACGTTCGATAAGCAGGGGAATTTGTATGTCGCCAACTCCGGACGCCCGGTGGGGCGTTCAGGTTCGGCCCGTGCGTACAACGCGATGGGGAGGCAGATTCTCGCGATCAAGCAAGTATCCGCGCCAGTAGCCGTAGCATTCGCTGCGAGCGGCAACCTCGTGGTTGCAAATCAAGATTCAAGGCTAGTTTCAGCCAAAATCAATCTCTCCCGTTCGATCCATAACGACGGCCCAGCCGCCAGCGATGCTACTAATCGGAAGTGGTGGAAACGTCTACGTCGGAGAATCTTATCGCGTCGAAGTGTTTGCGCCAGGTGCATCGGCACCGACGCGAACGCTGGCTATTGGCGCCGATGCGATGATTTGGGGATCAAAATAAGCCCTCGGGCTGTCGTTGAAGACGGCCTACCGCAACGACTTCAAGAAACGCGCGTAGCTATGCGATCGCAGGCGTAAACTCGTCGCGGTCAGCTATACGACTTCGCTCGCCTTCGTTACACCCAGTCGCGGAGCGTCACGGCGACAGTTTTTGTGGTTCCGTCTTTCGATACAACCTGCAGACGTAAAACCGTTCCTACAGGCCCGTCAATGGCTTTGCGAACCTGCGACAGCGTCGGCGTCTTGCCGTCAAAGCCAACGATCACGTCGCCCTTCACGATGCCCGCTTCCGCCGCCGGCGTGCCGGGGCGTACGTCAAAGACGACGATCTTTCCGCCGTTCGAAATGAGGAAGAGGCCGGCGCGCTCGTAGACGTCACGCGCTGCAAAGCTCGTGTTGGGCTGCAGCGCCATTGTCTCTTTGGCGTAATCGAAGGTGACGGTGAAGCGCTTCCAAACGCCGCCGCCAACGTTGGCCGCTACGAACGGCAGTGCGAAACCGCCCCCTTTATCCGTCGAGTAGCCCGCGACGAGGTCGTGCAACATGAACTGCGAAAAGCCCAGGCTTTCCAGTCGTCCTAGAAGACCCTTGCTCCCGCCGCCGACGCCGAATCCGTTGACGCTCTCGGCGCTGTGCGTCGAGGGAAGAACTTGCGGATGAGCTGCGACCCAAGGCGAAAACAAGTCGAGTGTGGCGTGCGATCCGGTATCGACCGCGCAATCGGATGCGATGCCGTCGATCGTACATTTGAACTGCGGTTGCGTACCGCCGAAATAAAACGACATCACCGTGGCGCCGGCAGGCGGACTCGCTCCCGGCATCTGCAGCGTGATCGTGTGACCGGCATAGTCGAACGTCGTGACGTAGCGCGCGAGAACTTCGAAGCCGATCACTCCGTCGGTCTTCTCTCCCGTAACGCCAAACAATTGCCGCACCGGAGCGACTGCAAACACCTGATTGCGCAGGAGCGCGTCGCCGATTTGCAGCGAGCCCACCGTACCGATGCTAATCGACTGCGTGGCCGCCCCCACGCCCCCCATTTGAGCCGCGCCGGCTCCCTTTGCGCCTATCTCGCTCGCCACGGCGGGATCGATAACGTTGACGCCTCCCGTGTCGAAGGCGAAGCGGTACGGCCCCTTGCCGTTGAGCATGACCTCCAAGTCGACGTGATTGTTGATGAGTTCGAATGGGACCGTGGTGGAGCTGCGACCGGCGTTCATTGAAAAATCGTGCACGCTCGAGGCGGGCCGGCTTAAGCCTGTGTTGCCAGAATCGACGATCTTCGCCGATGAGACTGCAGCGTCGGTAGAGTTGCCGGCACTAGATTGCGTTCGGCGGTAAGCCACCATATAGCCGTCGACCGATCGGTAGTCGGAGACCGTCACCGTATTGACGATCGGGCCCAAGGCGATAACGTAGCGCGACGGCAGATGACTCGCCATATCTATCCACACCTGCATCGGAAGTTGCGAGCCCTTCGGGGTAACGATCACGACGGCGTAACGGTGCCCGCCATCGCTCCTTGCGCCGCTCCACGACACCGAAGCCCCACCGGCGCCCGGTGTAAACAGCGTCTGGTTAAATGCGTACGCCTGATCGATCTCTTGAGACCTTCCGCCGACGCTGTCGTCTACCCAAACCAATCCCGTTTGATCCTGATTCCACATCGAGGTACCGTCGTATCCGTCGGCCGATACGACCGGCGGAGTCGAGAAGCGCTCGGCAAAAAGTATGCCGCCGATGGAGCCTGCAGAGATTCCAATACCGCTCAGTCCGTTGCTCGTCACAGTTTCTTTTATCTGCAGCGTGCCTCGGCTCCGCAAGGTGCTCGCGCCGAGAGCCTTTCGCGTCTGCTGAATTGTGCTAGCAAGATCCGAGTCGCCGTTCGAGGCTTGGGCAATCGCGGTCATGGCCCAGCAGGTCAAAGCACATACCGCGACGGTGATATATAGTTTTTGCATGGTTCCTCTGGGTGCGCGCGGACGCCGAAGGAGCGCTTACTGGTATCCAGCCTTGCGTAGTTCGGAAACGAGTACGTTTCCCGGCTCGGCGATGTGATCGTGCAGTAGCGCACATGCTTCGGCGACTCTTGCTCCTTTTATGAGCGTGAGGAGCTTACGGTGCTGGCGCTGTGATTCAGCGAAATTATTTGTGACTTCCACTTCTCGATGGATGTAACGTGCGACGTTTCTCTGCAACGTGAGGATTGCGCCTAGAAGACGAGGCCGTGCTGCCGGTTTGTACAGGATGGAATGAAAGTCGGTGTTGAAGTCGGCCCACCGGCTGCGATCCCTATCAATCCGATCGAGTACCTGGGCAGCTTTGCGCAGATCGGCGTCGCCAATTTTAGGAATCGCAATCCTGAGCGCGCAGCATTCCAACGCGGAGCGCATGTCGTTGAGATCCTCGACTTCGGCGGCGGACAGAGCGGCAACGATTGCCCCGCGACGCGGGCGGATCTCGACGAGACCCTCTGCTTGGAGCCTGATGAATGTTTCACGAACGGGAACGTGGCTGACCCCAAAGGATCTAGCGATTTCGTCCTGACGTAGCGACTCGCCGGGGCTCAATCGCCCGCTAACGATTTCGCGGCGAAGGCTGTCGAGGAGTACGTCTCCCATCGATGTGGTCGCTAACACGACGGCTCGTCTATGTGCATGCCGGATATAATATATAATATATTATGTACGGGCGTCAAGGCTGACAAGATGTGAGGTAACATTTTTACAAATGGACGCAGATGCTCTTGAGTTCGCGCGGGCCCTCATTTCTCCGAGAGCTCCGAAGAGTTGGGAGAACGTGCCGCGGACTTTGACTGGTTGGTTGGCAAGTGGTCTGCGATCGTGCGTGACTATAACGACGATGGCACGGTCGAGGAGAATGAGGGTTACGGCTCCGGTAATTGATGCGTTTCTATGCGCGTCTTGGGAGCGAAGGCGAACGTCCGCTTTCGCCTACGACGATCGCACACACGCATTCGCTCATCAACTCTGCAATGAAGTGGGCGCATCGCAAGGGACGCACTAACCGGAATATAATGAGCCGCGTCGATGCACCCCAGCGAAAGAAATCCGAGGCGGACGCGCTCCAAATCGAAGAGGCCTTGAAATTACTGGAGGTCATAAAAGGCCATCGCCTGGAGGCGGCGATGAAGTTCTCGCTTGGTACCGGAATGCGGCGCGGCGTAGTTTGCGGGCTTAAATGGTCTTCGATTGATTTCGACGCCGCAAACGTGTTGGTACGACAGGCACGCGTCAACGTCAAAGGACGGCTCCAGAAGGAAACCAAGACCAAGCGTGTGCGTACGATTCCGCTCGGCGACCTAGCGATGGAAGGCGCGCGGTTGGCCCGCAAACAGTATAGCGAGCGGAAGATGCGCTCTCGACCGCTTTTCGTCGATAGTGGTTTCGTGTTCATAGATGAAGTCGCGCGCGCGCTTCATCCGAATGCGCTTACGGACGCGTTTAGACGCGTCTTCGTCAAACTCCAAAAGCAAGGTCTTCCCCATCGCACTCTCCACGATCTAAGGCACACCGCCGGCACGTTTATGCTCGCATCGGCATGGACGTCAATACGGTACAGGTGCTGCTGGGACACTCGACCCCGGTAACGACATTGTCGGTCTATGGCCACGTTCTGAAAGGCCGTAAAGAGGAAGCGATCCGCAGCATCGACGAGGCACTCGGTTGTAACAAAACGTCCACGAGCGTCATGAAACGTCGCGCCAAATAGGTAGAGGATAGGTAGAGAATCGGCGTTTTGCCGCTGAATTCGGCCGTAATCTTGGTAGCGCCAACGGGAATCGAACCCGTGATTCGGGGTCCCGGCCGCTCCCGTCGAATACCAGAAGGTCCTTTCCCGTACGGGTCTTCGCGTTTTTGAGTACCGGCTAGTCCCTTCGAATCCCGACGAGTTTTGCAGAATCCGTTAGATGGCCGTTAGAGGAGCAGGCGCTGGCTCTGCCGGTGGACGGCTGCGCCTTTTACGAACATCCTACGCAGCAGCTTGTGCTCCGGCACCGACTTGGGTCGCTCATGCCGATTTGCAGATGGGACACCGCGGCAGTTCCTCCACAGATACCCGACCGGTTGCCTCGACTTTGACGCAGAGATTGCACTCGAAGACATCGCGCCACCAGATCCGCCTGCCATTCAACCGCAAGCGTTTCTCCAGGTCGCTGATCGGAAAGACGCGCTTCCAGTCTTTCGCATCGTTCGGGATGATGAGAAGCCCGTAGAGATCGGTGCAGACGTTTTTTCCACCTGCCTCGGCGTATCGCTTAAATTCCTCTCGATAATCGCGCGTGTTGTTGGTAACGACGATGCATCCCATCTCGTCGGTCTTCTCGACGACTTTCCGATCCGATGAGCTCAGAAGGCCGACCTTGTCTGCCGTGATCGCTCGGCCCGGTGGGAAGTATTTCGCGCACCCAAGCACGCACTCGTCAATCAGGAACGCATAGCGCACGTTGCTCATTACTCCCGGATTATACACCGCTCGTCCGCCTATACAGGGCTGGGGCCAACTTTGGCCGATTCTGTGTAGGAAACGGTGTAGTGAACCGCTCTTGGCAGTCAAGAGAGGAATCGGGACGCGATCACGGCGGCGAGAACTCGGCGAACCGGAGTTGCAGAGAGGCGACCCAGATGCGTCTCGGCATTGGTCCGCGAGTGTGCGCTCAGTATGGGGAAAGGCCGATTCGATAGAAATTGACGATGGACGAAGATGACGAAGTTAGTGAGCCCGAAGACCTTCCTCATCGGATGGACCCCATAACGATGTTCCCCGCAGGTGGTCGCTACGCGGACTACCAAAATCGAGGGCGTGACAGAAGGGTCGGGTGTAGTCGCGAGCGCTTCTGATCACGAGACGCCGACTGGCGCGCCGGATGCCGGCACTTTCGACATTCCGCTGTTTCGTGGGGTGTTACATGAACTTGGTCATGGCGTCGCCGCGCACGAACTGCGGCTCGAAGTTACAGGCATATACGTCCCGCTGCACTTCATTGCAAGTGATGGGAACGTTTATGCAAGAGGTACGCTTACCACCGGCGTCCCTCGATTCGCAGGCATCTCCGAGGCGATCGCCGCAGCCCAGCTCGTTGACCCCGATGAACGTCACCGTTTGGCAGTCGTCGCGGTTGCCGGCGTCGTCGCCGAAGGCATCGCCGACCCACAGAACGTGGAAGGGCATAGTGGACGTTTTCGTACGAGGCACAACTTCAACGACCTCAAGAAGTTTCGTTTGCTCGTAGGTCATGAGGATGAGACCGCGCTAACTAGCTATTGTGATGCGGCTGAGGTGATCGTGCGGTCTCACATGAGCCCCTTGTTAGACGTGGCGCAACAGATCGAAGAATCGTGCCGCGGAAATGCTGCTAGATGCCGTGGAGAAGCGTTTCACATACCGTGGACGAGCGTCCTCGTTGCGCTGAGGGCAAAAGGTGCGAGCATCTAACTGGTTTGGAGTCATTTTGAACCCGAGATTCTCACACACGGCAAACTGCCAAAGCAAGGCCATTAAGATGCTGTGAAGTCCTGCAAGATCAGCAGGTGCAGGATTAGAGCCCTGAAGCGGTCGCGTGCGTTTGGGCGTGTTCAGCGGCGAAGCACGACGCACGCGATGCTCGTCAGGCTGGCAGCCTATTTGACCGTGCGACTACATCGACCTCACGTCGCGTCGACCGGAATATCGAGCTTGTAGACGGCATACGGTGCACGCGTGGTTTTGTCGCGATGCGGCCAGTCCGCGGGCAGGGAGACTCGGACGACATGCTTCAACCACATCGTATGAAGCTGGCGCACTGCGGCTTCGCCGATGCATATCTCGTTTCGCCCAGCCATCTTCTCGACTTTGGTCGCGATGTCGACCGTGTGACCGATGATATTCATCTGATTGGTCGTTCCGGAGTCCCCGATGGTCGCGACGTACGCTTCTCCGGAGTCGACGCCTATCCGACAGCCTATCTGAGGGAGGCCGAGCTTCTCGAGGGCCGGGTTGATGCCCAGCAGCACCAGATCGCGTAGCGACAGAGCGCAATCCGAGGCGAGGTCGTGCCGCCGTATCGCGCTTCCGACCGGAAAGTAGACTAGCACGCCATCGCCCATGAAACTCAACGGCCTGCCGTGAAAAAGCGCGCAAAGGCGCGCTACTTCCCGCGAGTAGACCTGGATGATCCGAGCCCACAACTCCGCGTCGACGGATTCCGACAGCTGCGTGCTTCCGACTAGGTCAATCGAAGCGATGACGAAATATTCGCGTCGGCCGGCAAGATCGGCCAACTCGTCATTCGTGATGTTTCGAAACGTCAGATTGGAAATGCCGTCGCGCAGCCCCTCGGCTATCGCCTCGCACCTCGTGCGAATGTAGGCTTTACTGTCGCCGACCGCCGGCGCGATGTTGGAAAGGGGCATGCCGGCCGATCTCAGCAACAAGTCCTTGATGGCTGCCATTGTGATGAAGAGGCGCCGATCGTCGAGTATGTCCTCGTAGCCTTCGCCTCTGCCGTCGTTGACGTAGCGATATCGATCGGGGTCGAGGATGGACACGATGTCGGGATCGGCCTCGGTGCCGACGTTCACGAACCGGAAATCGATTCTCAGACCGTGCTTCATGCTTCGCTCCCGCCAGTGAGGTGAACGCGAGGCATCGCAGCCTGGAGTTTCCCATAGTCCTCGACGATTTGGTCGAGAAGTTCCTTGGGAACGTTCGGTCGAAAGGTTGCTATGATGTAATTGAGGGCGACGAGAGCGAAACCGATGGCTCGCACGAGCAGCACATCGACCATGATTCCGTACGGCACTTCGGCGACGATCGGCGCGCGAACGTCGGACCCGCGACGAGCAAGGTTCACAGAAACCTGCACCAGCGCGTAGATGTCTCCGTGACTACGTTTGCTCCACATCGTGGACTCGACGTCGTTGATCAGATGGACTTCATCCGCGACGGCGTCGCGGGCTTCTTGAAACTCCGGCGTCCGCTCCAGCTGCCGCATGTCCTTGGCGCTCTTGTCGCTCGCCTCGTCGAACTCGATTTCGGGGCGTTGCATTTTCACGAGCCGCTCCCAGGCGGCCGGCCAGGTCTTGTATAGCTTCAGCGCCAGATCATGGCGACGAAAGGAAACGACGATTCTCGTTGCAAGCTCGCCGAGCGCTCTGAGGTGGATACACGCCGGTCCCTCGAGTCCGGCGGACATCAGCGTGAGGAATGCGTCGCCTTCGCCGGCTGCGAGAGCGGCGTTGGCGATGACCATCTGGTAAACGGCGTGCTGCTCTTCGCTTTCGGCCTTGGCCCGTTGTGCGCTCCCGACGCACGAATACAGCAGCGCAAGAATCCGAGAGAGCAGCTTGCGAGATACGATGTTGCCGTTGGTTCCCTGCGGCATCGTAAGTCCGCCGGCCAGGTCCGGGGTTTCGCCTCCCGTGCTGCCCCAATCGCAGGGTGGTCGTTTCATGCTGAGGGCCTCGTGACCATGATCGAAGCCTCTCCTTCAACGGCCGACGCCGCTTCTTCTACCGACGGCTCCCTATGGGCGCCGATTGAGGCATGCATTTCGAGACGGCATCTGATGCGGTCTTCTGCGACGCGATCGCTAACCCGGGGCGGTGATCCAAAGCTTTCCGATGGTGGTCGAACCGTTATGATCGTCCTGAGTGCTAGTGAACTTTGCAAGCGGCACATGAAGTCCGTGTTCATCATTGAGATAAGTCTACCGCTCGTAGCATACGGGTTTCGGACGGCGTTTGCTTCGCATGTAAGGGGTCTGGGGTTCGAGTCCCCACATCTCCACCATTGAAATCGTTGAGGCAAAATATCTGGACGTACGAGATCTTCCCCCGGTTCCAGAGCGATGGTTCCTGCCCTTAAAGCAGTGGCACGAAAAAAAGCTTGCAATGAGTCGCCGCCTCAACGATGATCCAAATTCGAAACGCTAGAATGCTCTGGACTCTTACGGATCTCCTTGCTGCCCTCGTCGGGCGAAAAGTCGCGGAGTCTCTTGCTCCGGATTGTCGAAGAGAGTCGTTAAAGCCGTTCATGTAAGTATAATGAAGGCCCCGCTAACTCACGCCAGGCGATCCGAACTTGGCCGGTGTCCAACCTCTAACCGCCGTAATGTGAGCGCAACGCGCGTCCTATGCGACTGGCCAGGTCCGAAGCCTGCGCTTCAATCGCGTGCGGATCAACGACGACGGGCCGCTTAGGAACGTAGAGCCGTCGACCGACATCGCGGTTCGGGAGGATATGGTTTACGCTCGGCGTGATCCACAGATCGAGGTCCTCGGCATTGGCAAGCGCGCTGCGAATCTCGACCTCGCCGACCGGATAACCCGCGTGCGCATATAGACGCCACGTGAACTCGAGCGTTCCGCGTAGCGCAGTCTGGAAGTGGTTGAAGCTGTATCGCTTCCGGCCATCTATGAGGGGCTCGAGGATCCAGATTCGTGAGATGAGCGCGCCCATGTCGTACACTCGAATTGTCCCAATGCGGTGGTCCTGGAACGCCGATGGCTGGTAGATCTCCAAATAGTTGTCACAGTAGCCCGTAACGATGCCCGCGTTGCGCGCAAACCAGTCCGAGTCGCCGGTGACATTCATCGCTTGGATCCAGATGTTGTTTACTATTGCATGGGCGTCTTTCCCGCAGATGAACTCGGCGAGCGGCGTTTGCCCGAGGTCTTGCGGAACGACTGCAAAGACGAACTCCTGGTCTTGGGTCTCGGATAGGCCGCCCCAATCGACTTCGGCAAGAAACATCTCGACCGGGTTCTCGTCCGGCGCACCGCCTCTTGCGAGCAAGCGCCGTAGCGCCAGATTGACGTTCCTCGTAAATGCGATCGAGCTCATGCCGTCCGGCGGTGATATTATTGGCGGCACCGCGAAACGGAACGACGAGTTCGCTGGCTGAGTTCATCATAAAGTGGGGACGATTGCGCGTCTCGATGGTGATAAAGTCGACGATGTTCCCGTCGATCTGTTGGCGCGTGATCTCGAAGGGAACGTGCGGGAACACCTTCGACCGCACAGCGTCGTCGACCGGAGCAGCGTCGACGAGCGGATCCTCGTTGGGTCCGCCGCGACAGAGGATGTAGCCAATGCTCTTTGCGCTATTCGCGATACATGCAATTGTCTTGACGAGCTTATCGCGGTTCGCGTCAAAGGCGGCGCGTGTCAGGGCGAAAGACTTGCTTCACGATCCGGCCTTTCGGTTGTCGACGTTAATGTTGCGGCAGACGGAAAGACGCTATCATAAATGGCGCGATATGTAACGGCGGCTGCGTTCATGTTATCGTTCATAGAGACACCCGTTGTAGGATACCGTAAGATGTGGGGCCGAGCGATCGGTCGATAGTCCACAGGCTTGACTATTCCTCATATCTACTTCTCGGGACCATACCAGGGAAACAGACGATGGTGCCGCTCGCGAAAGGTGCGCTCAAACCACAGGTGCGATCGCGGACTGATGTTAGGAGTTAGTAGCCATTCCCGAATGCCTCGGCGGTGGACGAAAGAAGCGAATGCCGGCCACACCCACCGCGTGCCCCCGAGAGCGCTATGACCGATCCAAAGGTCGATCGAACCACCGAGAGCATCGTAAAGGTCATCTAGGTGCCGATGTCCGTTGCTTTCCTCGACCAATCGTTTCGATATATGGTCAGGCTGCCTTGCCCATTCCGTCATCGTGATGAACGGGCAAATGTTCGTCATGACTAGAATGAAGCAGTCCTTGGCGATTGGTCCTATTCTGCTTGTAGCATCAGGAGATCCATAGAAGCTCATAGGACTTTCAGGATCAACGGCCTTGCGCGACGTCCAGGCATTCTGGTTTCGCTGATACGCCGCAACCACGGAAACGACCGCTGAAGTGGAAGCGGTTGACCTCACGACTCCCGCGGTCGGTTCTTCGTAGCGGAAGAGGCCGTCCATGCTGCACCGGCCGTTTTGCGTATAGTTTATTCCGACAGCGCATATAACTGGCAACGGCCTCACGTTTGCGTTCTTAGCCTTGTCAAGTGCGAAGTACTGAATGGAACCTCTAATGTGCGGCTTCAATTCTTCGGGCCAGCGAAACGCGGTTCTGATGCTGTCGAACTGCCTTTGTTCGAGCATCGAAAGGGCGCGTTCGACATCCTGGAACTTCGCTAATGGCATGCTTCCTGATAACTAACTTACGGCCCCGGCCGCTGCCGTGATTTCACGCGGATGATTCTCTCGTAGATCCCGCTAAACGCAGCCAGAATCTCCTCGCCGGTGGCAAATGGGAGGCCTTGTTCCGCGGCAAGTGACGCCAACTCGACCTTCCAAGTCGCGGGTACCTCGATCGTTGGCGGCCACGCGTGCTCTGCACGCTGCTCAAAGACGCGAATGCATGCCACCTGAACGGACTTAGAGTCGAGTTGCCCGAGCATGTCCAGAAAAACGATGTCGAGGATATCTCTGGCTCGGTTTTCGGCTTGGAGCACTCGAGGATTGGTGCAGGCGTGGAGCTTCTGGGCAACTTGAACATCAAGCGTAATACAGCGGACCGGCGAGGTGACCGGAATACCGAGCTCCGCAACGCCTCTGATCGTCGGCGCGACGAGGTCTACCGCCGATTCATCGGCAGGTCCTAGGTCAATCTGTATCGTTTGGAAACCGCGGCCGCGATAGGTGATAGCGACATCAACGCGCACGGTGTCGACGAATTCGAGGTCATGCGGAACCTTCACGCGGAAAGTGAAGTCATCGAATCCGAGAGAAACGGCCCGTTCAAGCGCCAGGAATCGATCGCGACGGCTGCCGGGTAGCTCGATGTCCATATCCTTAGTGGTACGAGCCCGGTCGGCGAAGCGTAGCTCGAGTGCTGCACCACCTTTGAGATGGTAGTCGCCAATAACGCCTTCATCGATTGCTCGTTGAAGAACGCCGCATAGCGCGAGGAATGAGACCCAACGGCGAAGACGGAGCTCGTCGACATCCGCTTCGCGCGCAACGCGGTACAGTACCTTGTCTAGGCGCTCATGCGCCATGCAGCTTTTTCAATTCGTTGGTAAGCCGGCGGCTTTCCACTTCTGTTATATAGCCTTCGCGTCGCCCTTGTGTGATGGCGTCGCCAGCGAAGCGCAGATTCCCGCTTCGCGCAAGATCTCGAATGGTGCGTGGGACGGACGTGACAGGTAACCCGTCGTGTTGGATCACATCGTTGCTGTCGAGGATCGCCCGGTGGATCGCGACGCGTGCGGGTGCGCGGCGACGGAGCCGAGCGTGCGGGGGAACCGTGAGCTGGATCTTCGAGGGGTTCGCATCGGTGAGGCCGAGGACGGCGAGAGCGGTCTCATGAGAAAGAGCCACGCGGGGGCCCCTGTGCGACTGAGCCCAAAGGATCGCTTCCCTATACGGGGAGAGCGGATCGGGATGCGAATGGACGAGGCGATAGACGCCACGGGAGATGCGCTCGAGGCGGCCGCGATCGACCATACCGGCGAGCGTCCGCCGGGTGATGCCCGCATCGGCCGCCAGCCGGGTAGTTACGAAGCCGTCGTTTTCGGAGGCAAGCTCCAAGAGGGCGTTGAGGTGGCTCGATGGCATGTCAAAATGTTACCATAATGGTGACATTTTGACAAACCATGCTCATCGATCCGACCGGCATTCTTTATTAGCGCCGAAACAAGGGAAGCATCCAAAGCCCTGTTGTACGGGCACGTAGATGGTGCCCCCCGATCTCTGGCTAGACGTCCTTTCGTGGGTGAAAACACTCTTCGACTTGACGAAGTCGACCGTCGATCTTGTCGACCTGGAACGAACGCACCAGAAATACCGCCGCGATCCTGAAACAATCCGGGAGGCTCAGCGCGTCAGCGTCCAATTTCAGACGTTTTCCGAGGCTGAGGTAGAGTCGCTACTGGATCGAATTCAGGGTTGCCGTGATCGGTTCATCTCACAAGGAGGCGGTTCCGATCGTGCACGTTGCATCTGCAGCGTTCTCAACGAGGCAAGAGAAGGCAACGGCGGAGAGCTTCCGCTCATTGACGATTGGCGAAAAATTTACGATCAGTTGGCATGCTCCAATCACGCTTGATTGGACGGGAGACGAGTAGCGGGACTGCCCTGGCCGTAACGTGTACCAGTGGTGCCGGACCCCAATAACGCGAGTCCCAGCTCCGAGCGTTATCGGCGTAGAGCCAAAGCTGGCCGAGCCCGAGTCGGTAGCGCCCCTGGGGCCACGGCGACAGCCGGCGCCCAGCCCGGTCCAACGAGAGCGGCCGGCTACGCGGCAAGGGGCGCCCGTTAACGACGACTCCGTTAACCGAAACCGCGACCACATCGCCGGCGACGGCGGCGACAACCTTCAAGAGCAACTCGGTACCGGCTGGGCAAGGTCCCGCGGCAAGGTATCCGCGGCGCCGACCGAGCTCAGCGGCATCGAGAGGTGCGCACACCGCGACGAAGGTGCCGCGCTGAACTCCGCTCTTAGGTACCGGAGCGAGGCGATAGATTCCGAGCGGCATGCTCGGCGTAAAATTAAGGCGCAGGCCGCTCGCGACAATTACAGATCCTACGACGACGATCGCGGGAGCAAACGTCATCACTCGCAAGGTGCGCTTGCTTGTCCTCGCTTGGGTGCTGCTGGCGAATGCCGCTACCGCAAGCAAACAAAATGCAAGCGAAAGCAACAGCACGAGCACGGCCTGACTGACGAGCATCGCGCAATCCGCCAGGCTAGAATATCTTCACGCGAGACGTTCGCGCGAGGGTCACGAGAATCGGTGAGCGTGCGGGCGTGACGATTCCGCGGCGAGTGGTCGGCAATGCTCGCCGCACGATCGCCACGCGTACGAACAGCGGGGAGCGCATCGCATCGCGTTGTGAATTAACACGCGGGCCGCCTGAATGATCTTCTTGAATTCCAGCGGCGGCGAGCACGCGAGCGATATAGCGCGCGCCAGCATTTAGGCGTCCGGTATTGTACATGCCGACTGCGTGCCGCAGCGCGATCTGCCCATCGCCATATCGACGGGCAGCGAAGGCGTAGTCGCCGCTAAGGATCCTCGCACCTACGTTCAGATTCGTACACGGATCGAAGATCGTGTGCGCGGTCACGCCAAAACCGGCGAAGTTCATGCTATCGATTTGAGCGATCCCGATGTCAAGCAAGTGTCCAGCGTTCAGCAGCTGGCGCGCGAGACGCTCCGCAGTCGCGCGGTCGCGCGGGTAGTACGAACGCCTTGTCGTATTGTCGCCGATCGCGAGCGGATCGCCTCCGCTTTCCACTTGTACGATCGCCGCCATGGTTGACGGCGCGACGGCCGGGGCGCACTGCCGAATGAGCGCTGTCAGCGCAAGGATGTGGAGTGTCATGGTGCACCCGCCTCGCCGTACGGTGCGGTCAGCACGATGTCGCGATCGACAAGCACGTTGAAAAGATAACCTGGCGGCACTGCAAGGGTCGGCGGGACTTCCAACTGCCGCTGCGTCAGCTGGATGCTCGTGTTGCCGATCTGCTGGCCGACGGCGCCGGCAATTGTTTGCCCAACGCTCGGCGCTGTGTACAGGCTCGATGACTGTTGTGGCTGACTCAACTGCGCCCCCGCGCCAATGATGCTGAGCAGCAGCGCGGACGTGAAGATCTTATTGAGGTGCTCGTCGACGTTGGCGCCAAAACCGGCGTACCCGGCCTCGTCGGTCCCAGGCATACCAAGGAGGTCGACGCTCGAGCCGTCGGGATAGAGCAGCCTCGCCCACGCAACAAGAACACGGCGTTGGCCCTGTACGATCCGGTTGTCGTAGGTGCCGATGAGTCTCGTGCCGCGCGGAATAAGGAGATAGCGCCCCGTGACGCTGTCGAAGACGTCGTTGCGCACTTGCGCGACGATCGTGCCGGGTAGATCAGCGTTGATCCCGGTTAGCAGCACCGCTGGTATGACGCTACCGGAGTGAAGTTCGTAGGGCGACGGGTCGTCTTGGCGCGCCGCTAGGATTCGATCGCGCGAAGCGCTTGCGGCCGAGGTAAGAAAGGCATCGCGCTCATCTTGATTTTCAGAGGCTCGCGGTTGTGATGCGTTTCCTGCGATTCCGGAGGCAGCAGTCGGCGAGCTTGGCGAACCGGGCGCCGGCTGCGTCGCACCCGAAACCCCCGGCGTTCCGTTCTCGTTGAGCCGTACCATGACCGGCGCCGCTTGTGCCGCATCGAGTAGCGCCCGACGGCGCTCTTCCCGCTCGTGCGCCAGTTGCTGTGCTTGCATCTGCGTCGCGGAAATTGGCGCGAGTGCCGGCACGTGTACGGAGTTCTCAGCCTGTTTGAGCAGCGGCGGAACCTGTGCGGGGGCCGGAAGGGCGGGAAGCCGCAGCACTGAGGGCTGGGCATCAGGAATTGCGTTCCACCACGGCGTTTGCTGCTCGGAGGCTTTCGTCAGGTTCCCTGCGGTGTTGGAATTGGCGGCACGACGATGCCCCGCCGTCGAGATGCCGTAGACGATCAGTCCGACGAGTCCAGCGAGCAGCAGCGCTGCAATGAACCCAGCTTTCGCGCTGATCTTGATGACTCCGAGAACTGGGCCCCGCCAAGCTTTTTCGACCATCTCGACCGGTGAACTTGGGTGTTTTGGATCCATGATTTAGCTCCCACGGGCCACCAGCGCCCGGCGCTGGTGCTTGCCGCTGCCCTCAACAAGGGCGATGCCCGGCGGCACACCGTCGACGACGTAGTAGAGGCCCGTGAAACGGTAGTTCACGAGCGCATCGCTGCCATCGTTGCCGATCGCGAAGAGCACCGGAACTTCGCGCATGCCCGGCGGCATTTGCAGATAGGTGTGCGTGCCGTCGTTGAAGACGCGGACCGGCTGCAAGTCGTGGTCGCCACTCATGCGGTAGTTGAAATCGAGCTTGTCGATCGCCGTGTTAGGCAGTTGCGTGTCGGATCGTACACTGCGCCCACCTGCAGCAGCCGCAAACGCTTGCTGCGGGTCTTGCGAATAGAGAAAGCCGATCCGTGGCATGGGATAGTTGTAGCTCGAGACGAGCGTCAAGTAGTACGTCCGGCGGTTCGTCGTCACGATAAGGTTCGTGCGCAGGCCGGCTTCGGTCGGCTTCACGAGCACGTGCGGCGTGGCGCCGTCGCCGCCCCCGCTCGAAGCCGGCGCGATGAGCCAGCGCACCGAGTCGCCGACCGCGACGTTGACAATCGTCTCGCCGGGTTCGAGCACGAGGTCACAGACGAAAAGCGGCTTGCATCGCAACGTCGGCGGCGTGCGCTCCCCAAACGGATAGCGCAGAACGCCGTCGGGTCCGGCGATCGGCCCGGCATAGGCAACCGCCGGAACGAGCGCGCAGGTAAGAAGAGCGAAGATCCTGATTTGTCGCAGCATTGGTCATTCCTCACAAAAAGCGATGAAGGGTTACAAGTGTTGGGTCCAGCTGATGCCGGTCACGTAGAGCCCGAGCGGATTGCTCAGGACGCCGCGTTCATCCGTTGGCGGGTCGAAGGCGACCGTGACGCTGGCGAGCCAGTGCGTCGTGGCGAGCGCGCGGCCTTGCAGGTCACGTCCGTCCTCGCTCCATTGAATCTGATAGGTTTGTGCGCTGATCGGCAGCACCGCATCCACGCTGACCGCAACCGTGCGGTTTTGACTGAAGGGCGAATGCTGCCGGTAGTAATCGTTGAGAAAGAGCGTTGCAGTCGCGGCCGTCATGGCGTAGGAGCGTGAGAGCGCGGCCTTCTGCGCCAGCGGGTCGGAGCTGACCGAGCGCACGTCGACGATCCAGGCCGCGAGTTGCGCCTTGATCACGCGAACGTCGACCGGCGCGGCGCGATCGGCGCGGGCAACTGCGACCGCGTCGCCGAGCTTGTCAACCTCGACGACGTACGGCACGACTTTGCTTTGCGCGCCTTGCCAGACCACGCCGATCGCCAGCGCAAGCGCTATGGCGATTGCTCCGAATGCGGCCCATCGCCAACTGCGAGCGCGTGCGATGTAGTCGCCGTAGCGTTCGTTCCACTCGCGACGAGCCGAGAGATAGGGGGTTTCTAGTGCCGCCGCATCGGCGGCGTGTTCGCTTGTTTTCATATGTTCACTCACTCATTCAGGATGTTTGAAGCGAATTTCGACGTTGCCGTCGGCCGAGTCGTCGGGCACGGGCGGCTGTCGAAAGAGCATCGGATTCATGCCGCGCGGCGTGCCGGTTGGATCGCTGCTCACGTCACTCTCTTCGGCTTGGGTAACCTCGCGAGCGTCCGCGGCGGCAACGGCCGCGTCGCTCTCGCGCGTTGCGGCGACTTCTTCTTCCGTGACCTCGGACTCAGCCGAATCGTCGGTTTCACTGACCGCGTCAGCGGCGTCCGCGATTTCGTCGTCGCGATCCGAGGTCGCGCTGCTCGCAAACGTGTCCGATTCGCGCGCGTACACGTCGGGGTCATACGTGCTTCCGACGTAGCCGGAACGCCCGTCGCCGGGCCCGCCGGTATCGAGGAGGCGCGCGCTCTCGACATCGCCGACGTCGCCGGCTGCACGAACGGTTTCAGAGCTGCCGGCGGCAAGCGTTGTCGCACCGGCGGCTAGCGCGCCGACACCGCTGCCGACGATCACGCCGCCGACTGCAACCGCGCCGGCGGTGCTCACGAAGCTTCCCAGGGTCATTCGCGGCGCGCCGTTCATGAGGGAAGCCGCGAGACTGGGAATCTGCCAGGCGAGAAAACCGAAGACCAGCGCCGCGCCCACCACCTCTATGTAGGTCTCCGGCGGTGCGATGCCATTGGCGAACAGCGATCCCCACTGCTGTCCGAGGTCGAACCCCAGGCCAACGATCAGCTCCAGCATGAAGAGTTTGATGCCGATACTGACCGCGTAGCCAACGTATTTCTCCCCGAACACCAGCGTCCAGCGGCTGCCGGTAAAGCCGAGCATGAAGACCCCAGCACCGATGACGATATACGACTCGACCAGCGTGATGAGCAGCTGGCCCGCGATGATCGCAAAGGCCAGCACGACGCCGAGCGCGCAGATCATCGAGGTCAGAACGATCTCGATCATAGGCAAGATATTGCCAAGCGACATGCCCTGATTTTCCGAGGTACTCTCGAGCATGGCGTTGGCGATATCCGTCCCGCAGTTGAAGACCGAGCTCGGATCGCTGGGCGTCAACTGCACCTGCCCGCTAATCGCACTGCCGGCTTGGCTGAAGCTGGAGATAATGTCGCCGATCCAGACGGGTCCGTACTGCGGCTGCAACACGATAAAGAAGAACCCGACGCCCAGGATCTTCAGCAGCAGCGACGCGACGAAGTCCGGCAGACTGTCCTTCTGCAGGACGTACGTGATCGCCGACCACGCGATTTCGATCGCGACCAGCGCAAAGAAGAGGCCTTGCGCATAGTGCAGGGCGGTCGTCATCCAGGGTTGGGTCGTCGTGCTGAACTGATGGGCCAGGCCCGTGAGGATACCACCCTGGCCCGCGCCCGGCACGCAGACCGGCTGAGAGTCCGCCAGCGCTGTTATCGGCAGGAGCGCAAGAAAAAAGAGCAGCGATGCTGCTCTCGTGAACCTTCGCATCGAACGCTACTCGCTGGACTTGTAGTTTTGCTGGCTGTCCAGCCACGCGCGCAGCGTTGCGAACTTCACCAGATCGTTCTGCTGCTGCGTCGCGAGGTAGTCAAACTCACCTTGGACTTGGGCCATCTGCAGCTGCCGGAGTTTTTCGAGCTGCTGCACCTCCTGGATGCTGATCATGTTACCGACCTGCAGTGCCTGCATTTGGCCGACCGAGCCATTGGAGAGCCCTTGAAGCTGGCTGAAGAGTGCATCTTCGCTCTGGAACTGCGTGCTCTGCAACCCCGCTGACTGCAGCGCTCCCTGCATGCCGCCCAGCGCGTTGCTCCCCCATTGCGTGTACGCCTGCGTGTAGTTCGTCGGCACTTCGTAGCCGGGGTACATGTGCGTGAACTCGGTGCTTAAGTTGGCGTCGCCGTAGCTGATGCTCTGGCCGACCTTCGCGATCTGGGTGAGTGCCTGCAGATCGCCTTGGATTTGTCCCCAGATGCCGCTGGGAAAGTTTCGCAAGCTCTGCACCTGGTAGTCGATTTGCTGAAGCTGGTTGGCGATCTGGGTCGCCTGGTCGGTGACAATCTGCAGCGTGTGCAGCTCGGTCAGCGTGTTCTTGACGTAGTTGGCCGCGCCATAGACGGCCACTTGTGCGCGGGCCGGCTGTGCCGGCACGCAGAGAAGCGCCGCCATCAGCGCGACGGTGCGGAAGAGATTTCGTTTCATGATGTCTCCTTAGAGAGTGTGTTGAGTTAACGTTGAGGTAGGTGGTGAAAGCTCGGCCCATTGTGCGGCCGCGTCGCGGAGCCCGCGCCGGTAGAGCCACTCGGCCGGCCACGTCGCGGGAAAGCGATCGCGCAGACCGCGCACCGCGGCGAGGTCATCGCGGCCTGCCGCACCGAGAAAGCTGACCGCAATCGGCCCCAGGCCCAGTTCGAAGAGCCGTTTGCCAAGCGGACTGCTGTAGTAGTATTGGCGCTTGGGCACGGCGCGCGCGATCATCTCGGTCTGGCGCGACGACAGCCCCAGCGCCTTGTAGGCGCCTGCAGCGTGTTCGGTCTGCGCCTCGCTATTGGGTAAGAAAATCTTGGTCAGGCACGACTCGATAATGACGTCGCGAATCGGCGACTCAGTGATGTCGCTGATCGACTGCGTTTCGAGAATCGCCGCACCGTTGCTCTTGCGCAAGGTCTTAAGCCACTCGCGGACCTTCTCGCGAAAGAGCGGGTGCGAGAGCGCCAGCCACGCTTCACCCAGCGCGACGATTGCCGGGCGCCCGCGCGCTAACCGCCGCTGCACCCGATGAAAGAGATACAGCAAGACCGGTACGAGGTTCTTCTCGCCCATCATCGCGACGTGTTCGAGCTCGAAGACTTGGAAGAGGTTCTCGTCAAGCTCGTCACGTTCGGCGTCGAGCAAGCGCCCGAGCGGGCCGGCCAGCGTGTACGGCGTGAGCGCGTCGCGCAAGAGCTGGTCCTGCACGGTGTTGACGAGATCGGTGAGCGTCCGGCTCTGCGCACTGGCGAGCAGCTCCAGCGCGCGATGGAGCGCACGCCGGTGCACGGGCGTTACCGTAACGCCTTGGAGCGTGACGAGCGTCTCCAGCCACTCCTGCGCCCACAGCCGCTCGGCGGGCGCATCGATCTGCGCGAGCGGCGTGAACGCCGGCCCGGTGTCGGCGCCGATCTCGTAGTACGATCCGCCGCTCGCGGCACAGAGCACATAGAGCGAGTAGCCTTTGTCGAACGCGAATACGAGCGCGTCGGGATAGCGGAAATGCTGCGCGAGCTGGAACGCCAGCAACGTCGATTTACCGCTGCCGGTCGGTCCGACGACCAACGTATGGCCGACGTCGCCGACGTGGAGGTTCAAACGAAACGGCGTTGCGCCCGTGGTCGCCGCGTACGCGAGCGGCGGGCTGTGCGGCGGATAGAATGGGCACGGCTGCTGCGCGAGTCCAGGCCAGATGGTCGTGAGCGGCAACAGATCGGCGAGGTTGAGCGTGTGCAGCAACGGCCGGCGGATATTCGGAACGCCGTGGCCGGGCAACGTCCCCAAGAAGGCTTCGACGGCGTTAACGTCTTCGATGCGCGCACCAAAACCGGCGTGGTGGATCGCTTTGAGCACGTCGCGCGCCCCGGCATCGACAAGCTCGGCGTTCTCATCCATCAGCACCACGACGCTCGTGTAGTATCCGAACTTCACCGCACCGCTCGACGCATCGGCCAGCGCCGCAACGGCATCCGTCGCCATCGCGTCGGCGTCGGCATCCACGTGCGTCGCGGCGGTCCCGGTCTGTTCGCGCACGAGGTTGCGCAAGCTCTTGCGTTTCTGCCACCAGCGCGCGCGATAGCGGTTGATTCGCTGCTGCGCGGCCGGCGCGTCGAGCAGAATGAACCGGGTCGACCACCGGTAGCACAGCGGCAAGCGGTTCAGGAAGTCGAGGATCCCTGGATAGCTCTCCGCTGGAAACCCGGTGATCGCGATCGGGCGAATGTGCCGGCAGCCGATGCGCGGGCGCAAACCCCCGAAGAAGTCCTGCGAGCCAAAGACTGCGTCGAGGTACATCGGGATCGGCGGCAGATTGACCGGATGGTCCTCGCCGGTGAGACAGACCATTAGGTGGCGGAGCAGCTCATCATGGATGTGGCCGCGCCCGAAGGGATCCTCAATCCGGCGGCCGCGCAGACGCACCAGCCGCAGCGCCGCTGACAGGTTATCCTCGATTTCCACAAGGGCGCCGGCGAAGGTTTCCAGCGCTCGCGATGCCATGCCGGCGTGTTCCCCCGGTCGGTCGCCTTCGACGAAGAAGTTTGCAATGGCGTGCTGCGCGTCGATCGGCGGAAGGTAGGTCACGGACAGGACGTAGCGGCTCTCGTAGTGGGCGCCCTCGGCCTCGTAAGCCGCGCGCCGCTCCGCGTCGATGAGCAGCGTCGTGCGATCGGGAAAGGCCCCCGCCTGCGGATAGCCGCGCGCCTCGGTACGCAGCGCGTCGACGTGCACCATCCATCCGCTGCCGCGCCGCGCGAATGCCGCATTGACGCGCGCCGAGAGCGCGGAGAGCTCCGGCACGCTGGCCGAATCGAGATCCTCGCCACGATAGGTCCATGCCGCCGTGAGACTGCCGTCTTTATTGAGCACGACGCCGTCGTCGACGACCGCGGCATAGTTGAGGAGATCCGGCAGACCCTTTGCCGTGGAGCGAAACTCGCGCAAGTTTAGCACGGCATCCCCTCCCGCACGGTTGAAAGGCGCGATGTCGCGCGCGATTGTGCCGAATAATAGCCACGGTAACGCGTGTGGCGCAGATAGACGCGGGTGAACTGCGGATCGGACTTCGCCGCGCGTTGCAAGGCCGCGAGGCTCAAGCCCCAAAAGACGACGCCTACGACGGTGAAGAGCAACCGTGCAAGGCTCATCACGAGCACCGCCGCGAGAATCCCTGAGATGAGCACAAGCTCGCGCTCAGCTCCCATCAGCAGGATCGGCCGAATCAGCGACAGGTGAATCGGAATCGTGCGCGGTCGATCGATCATATCACCGCTCCCGTCAGGCCCAGCGCCGTCAAGAAGTTGTTGCCGAGCACGAGAAAGGCGATCGCGACGACCAGCAAAAGCGCACGCCGCACGAGGTGCCCAAGCTCCTCGCCGAAAACCAGCGCCGCGCCGGCGGCGAACAGCGCGAGCACCGAGACGGCCGTCGCGACCGGTCCGGTCAGGTCGTTCTGCAGCGTCTGCAGTGGCGTATCCCACGGCAGACCGCCGCCGGTACTTGCGAGCACCGGCTGTAGCATGGCAATCGCGAAGAGCGGAAATAACGACGCCGCGGTTCTCACCGCGGCGGGCATGCGAATCATAGGGTAATCCTCTCTTGGTTTAGTAAGTCATAGGGCGATTAAATGGCGGTGCATCTGCGGTGTCTCGTCGACAGTTGCGGGGTCGATCGCTTCGAGCACGTAGTCGGACGCGGACACCCCGCGGACACGGGCGATCTCGGTGATCTTTCGGCCAGTCGGCGTGCGCACAATGACGACGATGAGGTCAACGGCTTCCGCAATCAGCGCCGGCTGCGGCGGCACGTTGGCTTCCTGGACCAGCTGCTCGAGCCGAATGAGGCCAGCGGGGGCGTCGTTGGCATGCACGGTCGCGATGCCGCCCGGATGCCCGGTGTTCCAAGCCTTGAGCATCGCCAGCGCTTCGGCACCGCGTACCTCGCCGATGATAATACGATCGGGCCGCAGGCGCAGCGCGGTGCGCACCAGGCGCGTCATGTCGACCGTTTCGGTCGTGCGCAGCGCAATGTGATTGGGCACGCTGCAGCGCAGCTCGCGCGTCTCTTCGATCATCAGGACGCGTTGTGTCGAGCCGATCGCGGTACTCAGCTCGTGGAGCAGCCCGTTGGCCAGCGTGGTCTTGCCGCTCTGCGTGCCGCCCACGACCAAGATGTTCTGGCGCGTGCGGATAGCGTGGCGCAAGACCGCCGCATGCCCGCACGCCGGCGGGCGATCGATGCTGGCAAGCGTCGGTGGCACGACGCCGTCGAGAATGCCGTCACGCACGTAGTCGTCGAGACCGTAGACTAGAGCCGCGGCCTTGCGAATGCAAAACGCCGGCGCGAGCACGACCGGCGGAAGCAATCCGCACACGCGGCTGCCGTCGAGAGCGAGCTCCCCCTCGAGCACGGGACGTTCCGGCGTAATGACGTAGCCGAGCGTCGCGGCGACGGTGCCGAGCAGGTTCTCGGCTTGTGCGGCGGAGATCTGCGTCCCGGTATCGCGCATTCCGACGCCCAGCTCGTCGATCCACAAGCGTCCGTCGGGATTGAGCATTACTTCAATCACGCGCGGATCGGCCAACGCATCGAGCACAGCCGCGCCGAGCTCGCGGCGCAGCTTCTCCTGCAGGCGCACGTGCAGTTGGTCGTTCAGCGATAATTGCTCAGGCACGGCTCACGTCCGGCGGCGGAATCGATGCACGATACGTGAACGTGCGATCGCGAAAGAAAAGCGGCTGCACGCCATAAATGGGCGCACGTCCGGATGCGAAGACGAGGAGATTCCCCGCTGTAATGATTTCGCCCGTATCGGCCCTTTGCGGCCCGGGAAGACGCATGACTTCGTCGGGCGTGAGCAGCGGGCGCTGCGTGTCGTGTTCGGTAGTCATCGTATGCGGCAGTAGCGCGCTGAGACGACTGCCGGAATAGTTCCGAACGGTATGCCGGACGGTCATCGTGCCGCACATCTTTGAGAGCAGTTCGGCAGTCACGACATCGTTCGGTGCCGATGCAACGCGGATTGCACAGTTCGCAACGAGCGTCTTGCTTTTGCTGCCCCAGGCTGTTTCGAGCTGGCTAAGATCCTGGGCTATGAGATAGAGCTTAAGCCCATATCCCCGCCCAAGCCCAAGCGCAGTAGCCACAATGTCGAGTGCGCCAATCTCAGCAACTTCTTCTAACATAATCAGGACGCGCGGCTCCGTAACGTGATCGTGGGTGTCCATTAAGGCGAGGATGATCTGCGTGAGGAGCAGCCGGATCAGGGCACGCAAGCGTTTTTTGTGCGCCGGCTGCACGACGAGGTATAGGCTCAGATGACCATCGCGCAGATCCGAAATATCGAAGTCGCTGGACGCAATGTTCGTTCCGATTACCGGGTCACTGTAGACCGTTAAAAAGCTCTGCGCTTCGGCGACGATGTTTGCTTTGACACGTGGCTCCATCGCGAGCATTTGCGCTGCGATCTGCGCGACGAGTGGATGAGTCGCGGTTGGCTCGCCCTCTGCATTGAGCCACCGGCGCGAATGCAATGGATCGTGTGGGTAATCGCGCAGATGTTCAAAGAACTTGTCAACGTCGTCAAAGCGCGAGTCGGCAAGCGTCGAGGCAACACCGGGAAGCGAGTCGTTGCGCGGATCGCCGTCGTGCTTGACGTGAAGACTCAGGCCGAGCAGCAGCCGCTTGGCCATCTCGACCCAAAAGCGGTTGTCTCCCCGTACGGGCTTCTCGCCCTCGTCGGCGACCAGCTCGACGATGTTCTGGACGTCCTGGATTTCGTACGGCGTCCCGACGCGGATGCGGTCGAACGGGTTTAGCCGTACGCTTGAACCGTCGGTCGCTGTCGGCTCGAACTTGTAGACGCGCTGGCCGAGCCCACCATACTCCGTGCTGGTAGAGCGCCATCCTGCCGTTTTAGCCCAGATCTCGCCTTTGAGGTCGTGAACGACGGCAGAACGTTGCCATGAGAGCAGCGTCGGGATAACCAAGCCGACCGTCTTGCCCGAGCCCGTCGGCATGAAGGCGAGGCAGTGCGTCGGGCTCCCGTCGCGCAGGTACTTCGTCCGCTTCGATGCCGGGTCACGCCACGCGCCAACGTAGACGCCGCGATCGCGGCCGATAAGACCGGTAGCTTTAACTTCATCCGGTGACGCCCAGTGGGCAGAGCCGTGGAGATCAGTGCGGCGTTGGAGCTGCCGAACGCGCCGCACAGTGATCGCAGCGGCCCCGACGACGCCGAGCGCGTTGCCGAGCGACACGATCTCATACGCGCGAATGAACACCCGATGGATCTCGAGCCCGAAACGCGCGGGATGATCGTACTTGATCGCCCATGCCAGCAACTCGAACGGCGAGTAGATGTGCTCGAAGAGCGGCCGGCCGAGCGAGGGTTGATAAGCGAACGTTCGAGCGACGTCTTGAGTCGCGACCCAGCAGGATGCGGCCCCAAGCCAAATGAGCAGACCGATGGAGGGGAAGATGATGCCCATCGGGTCCCGCTCGCGCCGCGGTAGAGTGTACAGATATGGATTGGATGACATGATCAGCTTTCAGGCAGAGACGGCGACCGTAAAAGAAAAAGCCCCGAAACGATCAAGCTTCAGAGGCTTTTCACCCGCATTATTATGCGGGCGGAAGTCGTGCGTATTGTTACACGCCAATTATCCTCGGCGCATCGTCGGTCGTCAAGCCGTTCGACGTTGAATCAGTAGGCGGCCCGAAACGTAGCTGCCGCGCGGCGCAGGAACCGTCGGCGCAGAGGCTCCGCGTCAACGCCGAGCGTAGCGAGCCGTAAGGGAGCGTTTACGTGGAGTGGTGCCGGTGGTAGCCTTGGAGGCGGCGGCGCAGTAAAGGGCCCTACTGCGAACGAGATGCTCTGACGGAGAGGCGCTGATGGTAAGTTCCGCATCGTGCCGGACCCGCAGTGTATTCGGACCAAGATGGGCTGCCCGGGGCCAAGACGGGCACTGGGAGTGTCGGGGGCGGTGCCAAGGTCCCGCGGGCGGCCGAACCCACACCTGCGGCCTTGAGAGCAGTTCCAGGTGCCGCCCCCGGCGCATCGCTGGAGCGAACTTAGTCAGTCGCCACGCACGGAGACCTGATGGAGCTCGCCGTCGAAGCGAATCTTACGCGTTCTTTGCGAGGTGCTCCAAAGAAGTCAACACCAGGATTCGTATCACAAGGTCGCCTGGGGGTGCCGCAGCGATCACAACTGCTCTCGCTCAGGGCATTGTACGGTTCTCTGTCATTCTGACACGCACAATGCCGTCGTTTTCGAAGACGCAACGCATGGTTCGGAGGACGTTGTGTTCGCGCAGGATTTTGACGCGCTCGACGGCTTCGAAGCCAAAGGCGAGGCCTGGTATTGCGCGTGACCTGATGTTGCCCATCGGCATCTCCGTTGGGCTGGCGGCGCGGCTGCCGCGCGGCGCGGCTGCCGCGCGGCGCGGCGACGCCGCCGCCGCAGCCGAGGCAGTACGTTGCCCTAAACGGGAGCGGGCCTTTCGTTTCGTTGATGGATTGGATGAACTTCTTGGTGATGGAATCGGACGCTTTGCGCACCATTGCGACAAGGAGAGCACTTCTTTCAGTCGCGCGCCGCGTTCTTTCAGATACCGGTAGGTGACTGAGTAAAGGGACCCTGAAGCCATCGCTTCGGGGAAGCAAAGAGCCTAGTAAATCGCGGGTGCTCGTTGTTTTCGAAAAGTGCGGCCCCTGACAACACTCGCCATCGCCAAGGGGCCGGGCCCGAAGGTAACGGGTGGACCTTCTAGCCTCAGACGTCTTACCCAAAATGAAGAGGGCCTAGCGAACCCCCTTCGGCCGCCAGACCCTTTTTGACTAACGGAGCACTGTTTGTTTTGGATTGGTAGGCTCGCAACAATACGTGCGCTTTGGTTACTCTGGCCATAGTGCCCTACCCGTGGCTGGTCAACGTAACACCCTCGGTACACATGGCCGCGAGGGTACGGGGTCACGGGCTCATCTCCGGTAGGTTGTCCAAGAAGCGCACTGACCGGACGATCGAGGCCTCCTCGATATTCAGACACGACGCGTCACGGCCCCGCCGTTCGAGTGCGTAGCGAGACCCGGGCATCTCACCCGTTACGAGCTTGCCGATAACAACACGACCATACGCAAAGTGTAATTCAACCATGTGCCCGATATATTGCCGAAGCTCTTCGTCTCTCATGGTCTAGTTTACCCAATAAAACAAAATCGGCTCAGACGTAAATGGGTTCCTCCGCAAGTGGAGGGAACGAGGTCGCGTTTGTTTCATAGCGCGGCCTTTTGCGATCCCAGAGGCGGTTCCCGAGGCCGTGATGCCGCGGCGCTGCGCCCTCATTCTTTGCGAGGTTTCATGTACGAGTTCTTTCGGCGCGAACCGCGTTCTCTGCCGTGCAGCGACTCGGTCCTTCGACGGTTCAAGAAGATCGTCGATAAGAGTCAGATCTTAAGCAGAGTGACTTGAGGTGGCATTTTACGCAGCCGCTAACTGTCAGATTACGTCATCTAAGACCGCGTTTAGGCGCGAGAGCCTGTTGTCTAACGTGGTGGACGCCGCTAATCAACACCTTAAGGGCAGTTTCCTCGCGGCGCTCCACGACTAACTGCTCGCTTCCTGGGTATATGAGGGCATGAGTGAGCGCAGTTTTGTCAAGCGTCGCGTCGGTGAGGCCGCCGTCGGTCCCTGGTGCTCGGGGCCGCGGCTCGCCCTTTTGGGGGCATTCCTGGGAGTCTTGCTCCTCGGGGCCTGTGCTCACCGCACAAATCCCGCTCAGGAGTTAAACTCCGCGGTCGCGCCGTTTACCGATTCCAGAGACCAAACGATCAAAGTGGTCGCCCAGGAGAAGCATTCATTGGGCGCAGCCGACTTGAACTCATTAGCGGTCGCTTACACGCCGCTTGAGGAAAAGGCTAACGCCTATGCTCATTTTTTAGTTATATCGGTAAGCTCAGCATCGTTTAGTGCCGACCAAAATAACCAGTGTGCGTCGGACCTTACAGCGGCGATAGATACCTTCAATAAGGCCTTCGCGAAAATCGTTTCGTCAAAACAGACTCCACCGGTCGTTTCAAGCGCGTGGGTCGCGCCGTTCGCAGCTAACGTCGCATCCTACTGGGGGAAATACGGCACTGGGATCAGTGGTATGTCATCGCAAACGAAAGCCGACCTCACAAACCAGCTAAGAAATAAGACCCTCTGGCCGAATTACGAGGACATCGCTACCGAGCCCCTGGCAACGCCTTCTCATTAGCGCGGTAAGGTCTCGCACGTCGCCGGCCGCGCCGGCTCCAAATCCGGCTAATGCAGCCACTAAGCGGGCTTGCAGCCCTTGCTGCAACGAGGTGTTACTTAATTGCACCGAGGGATGCCCTGGCTAAGCATGTCGAGTGTTTTGGCGTCGAGTTTATGGTAGAAACTGGGATCGTGCGCGGTCGCCAGTACTTTCGCAACCTCCCGCTGGTCCGCAGTGAGGTCCTTCGAAGTCGGCGGATGGCCCCCCCAGCTAAAAGGTGCCTCAACCCCACTGTAACGGAAGACAAGGAACTCTCGGAACGTCCCTGTCGCATCTCGATAAAAATGAAGACCAGCATCACCGCAAGTCTTTCCGGATGAACGGACCTGATAACTCTCAGACTCGATTGGGTCATACACTGGCGAAACCAGGCTAAAATGGAGGGATCGAATCTTCCCGCCCGGAGCAGCCTGCCAAATATCGTATGAGACTATTTTCCGCTCCGATACGATAATGCGACGGAAGGTTCCGGGACCCTCGAGTCGATAATCGCCGAGAATCAATCGCTCCGTCGCCGGAGCGGATCCGGCACGAACCGCGGCTGGATTGGTTAGCGCCAGCAAGAAGAGCGGTGCTCCCACCACGCCGGCCGCTCGCCTCAAAGCGGTACTCGCTCTTGTCATGAGGCTGAGCGCGGGCCTAACGTTCGAAGCCTCAGGTGTAGTCATTTGGGTCCCTGCCTTCTGCAACGCATTTGGTTCGAGCAAAAATCCACCCGACCCAGATTACAAAGCCTCCCAAAATTACCACGGGATATGTCCATTCGGATGCGCGATGGGTAAAAACTGCCAGGCTCCAGGCCGTCCAAAGTAGGGAGGCGGAAAACGCAATGGCCGCAAATGCGAACAGCCCATTCCTAAAATAGAGCCACGCGCTGGAGAGAGGGATCGTCACCAAGCCTAGGATCACGAATGGGTCATTTAGCGCGGCATGATAGCCTACTACCGGAACAAAGAAGTATAGGAGTTGGGAGCCGCTTCTAACAGTCGGCATCCGCCCTCGCATCGATGGCACGAGCACTACCCATAACAGGCCGGCCACGCCTACGGCCAAGTAAATCACCGCAAACAATGTCATCCGATGCTGCACCTTGCTACTCCATCGTTCCGCACCGACTTACCGCACTCATGTGCCGCCACAGCCGATCCCCGTGTACGACTGGACAAAGCCGGTTGCAGCTCCTAAAAACGGGCCTCCTGCGTATTCGCCGACCGTGCCGAGCCCGACGATACCTAGCACCTTTCCGGCCAGACCGCCGACGGCGGTTCCTGAGAGCACTATGCTCGGTAAAGAATTCACGAACGTATTCACGCCGCATTTTAGGTATTTTCCGGTTCCCATTATATTGGGCAACCGGCGCCATTGATAGTTTGCATCTTGGCAAATGTACCCGCCTTCGCCAAGTTTACAGACAGGAGGCTGATCGTGAACACCTACGGCGTTCATCACCTCTGAGGAATGCCACATGCAGCCGCCATGACAGTTACTTGTCACGCTGCCAATCGTCAGGAGGCATCTGCCGCAAGCTTTTGTTTCCAACTCGTCCTGGTTTGGAAGTCCCAGAGGATCGGGCGAAGGGGAATCCACGGGCTGCGGGTGGTTGAGGGAGTATCCGCTTGGATCAACGTTATCCATCGGGTTGTTCCCGTTCCACATGTAGCTCTTTTGGGATGCGGGATCGTCGAGCACGCCTCCCAAAGCGTCGGGCGCGGTCCAAACGGTAGCCATACTGTCGTACGATCTTACACCTTGAATGGTATCGAAGCCGTCCGTGAAACCGTCAGTGCGCGGCATCCCAAGGGTACCGCCTTGCCCAATAAGGGGGCTCGGCGAAGCCAGCGTAAAGGGTGTTCCGGCCCAGACTGTCGACGTAGGCATATTGCTTCCCGAGCTTTGATTCGGAGCACACGGACCTGCCCCAACGGTTGCCCAACTGTCATTCATCCCTATATAGCTCGTTCCGGTATAGTTGTGGCAGCCCATAATCGTTCCGCCGGGCCCGCGATCGTAAAATGTCAGTCCTTTGTAACCGCTGTCAAGCGGCAGGATATCGCCCTGAACGCCGACCTTAACGTCGTCGAGCGCCGCAAGTCCACTAACGAGGTGCGTACTAAAGAGTAGCTGATTACCGTTCCAATGCAATCGTTCGTCCTGTTCGTTGGTACAACACGCGCCGGTGCCCGTGCCAATCTTCATCGGATGACCGTCGGGACCCCAGGAAACCTTCTCATAGGGCCACGCGCTTTGCAGGCCGTTTTCGAAGGTCGTTAGGTTGAGGTGATTCTCCGCATCGTACGTACGGGTCGTTATCGTATTTGCCGGGGGTGGTATTATCCGCATAAGAGGGTATGGCGCAAACTCCAGCGTCATTCGCCCGGCAGAATCGTAAAACCAACTAGACTCGCATTGGCCGCCCCCGGTCCCCCCACACGTGGAGCCCAGGCCGACGCTATCCGTCGTTACCGCCGTCAGGTCGTTCCACGTGTATTGCGAACTGTTCCACTGGTTCGACGTACGGAGCGAGACGCCATTAGCCATAAATGGCAGCGTTACGGCTGGGTTGCAGTTCGGCGAGTTTATGAGTTCGCCGCGAAGGCTGTAGCTATACGTCGGTGCAGAACAACTGCCGTTACCGCCGGACGAGGTCACCGCCGTCAGTTCATCCTCGGCGGTATACTGAAAGCTTGAAAGCCCTGTAACCGGTGTACTCTCCTGGTACACCAAGCCTGTCCCTGGATTACTCGTGTAGGTAATTGAAGTAGTTGGGGCCGGGCTAGGCGCTGCAGCGCCAGTTTCCTTGCGCGTAGAAAGGCGCCCTGCGTTCGTGTAAGTGTACGTAAGAGTAGTCGTTCCCGCGTGGTGGATTCCACTCACTTGTCCATCGTTTATCTGTAAGGTCGTGAGGGGTCCGTCCTTGCGGTACGAATACGTGAAGAGCCCCGTTTGAGTCAAGGTCCCCGACGAAACGTCGAGACTCTCCTCTGTGCCATCGATATAGCGATTATACGTCAGCGTCGCGCGATCAGCAGTGTCATTGGCGGCATCCTTTGCGGTTACGAGGTCGCCATCGACGTTATATGTGTACGCCTGAGGATACGTATAGGCTGGAGAGGCGATTTGGGTTGGCCTGCCGTCAGGATCGTAGGTGTAGTCACGTTCGTTTGAGGATCCGTCACTGGATTCAAAGGTCATCTCTTGACCGTCGGGAGTGTAATCGAACCATTGACATTGCTGCGTTGGTGCGCTGTTACAGTCTTTTCCCAGAAATCCAGCAACGTTAGTGTTGCCGGGAATGGGGCTCGTATCCCACGTCAATGTATCGGTTGTATACCCCTGAGAGCCAGTACTCATTGCTGAGTATACAGCGACGGGGCGGTCGACCCCGTCGTAGGCCATCGCTTTGAGAATGTTATAGTTGGGGTTGCTGACAGATCCTGGGCTTGGCGGCGCAGTCACCGACGGACTGGGGCTTGCTGGTAGAAGCTCCTCAACCTCGAAGAGATTTCCATACGCTGAAAACAATTGATTCCGAAAGGTCTGCTGGCCTCCCGTCAAGTCGTAGAGATACCGAGTAATCCAAGGGTTCTGATAGAGATCCACTTGCGTATCATACGGTTGTTTCACCTCAACGAGCCGATCAAGGCCGTCATAAAAGTTACACGTTGTACCAGCGGCCGGGTACGCCATATTACATTTGGTTGTTGCCGTATGATTGGCCGCGCCGCAATTACTGGCACCGGTGCAGTTATGATGGCGAATAAACGTCGCAACGTCGCCGTCGGGATCGTAGGTATATCCGGCCGCGTATGGCGGCGGTGTCGCTCCCCCTTCGAGCTGAGAGACGCTTGGGCAGTTGGGACCGTTTCCATTGTTGCCGTCCATCTTGTCCTGCTGAGGCGTTTCGCTAAAGAATACGCTGCCGTCTTGGTTGTAACAGGCATAAGACGCGACGCCATCGGGGTCGGTCCTCGAGATCACTCGGTCCATCCCGTTGGAGCTATAACCAATCTGCCACGTGGCCCCACTCGGATAGCCGGCACTGTAGGTCGTCAGGTTTCCGATCGTATTATAGGTGAAAATCTGCGTCGGCTGGCCGTTCGACCCGGTTGCCTGAGGATAAGGCGAACCCTGCACCTCATTTGGCAGCCCCAGTCCGCATTGGCCTGTCCCTCCGGTGTAGGTTATTGCGCGATCGTACGTGCTGGGCGTGTACGCGTCGGTGAGACAACCATAGGCCTCGGTTGGATCGCTATTATAGTATTTGAATCGGGTATAGTGCGTACTTCCGCTCTGTTCACAGAGGTTATCGTGTGGCGACGGATTCCAGCCATTGCTTGCATTGTTCGCAGGGTCACAGTAATACGTTAGGTTGTTGTGGCTATCGTAGTCGTACAGATACGTCGGACGCAGTGCTCCGGCGGATGTAGTTTGACTGGGAAGCGACACCTCAACGACGTTCCCATTGGCGTCGTAAGCTAGGTTGGTCGTGTTGCCACGCGCATCAGTGACACTATTCACATCGTTGTTGCTATCCCACGTCTGCGATGTCGTGAGCGAGTTTGATCCGGCTACGGCGACAGACGTCTGAATCACCAACCCGTTCGAATTGTAGCACCAGTCAACGGAATGGTTGTAGACATCGCTCATTCCCGCGATCGTCCCAGAACAGCCGCCCTGGATCTGATTGTTGAAGAACGTGGTGTCGTCCCATTGAACGAATCCAGTGTTGACGCCGGTCTGAATTGGCGATGGCGACACGTTGTCGCCTGGTGTGGGGTTTAATACGCCGCGGGTCCACCAGTCCGAAAGCAGATGATTATTGTAGTCGAAATCGACGCAGGCGCCATCGGTTGGATTATTAGGATAAGTGTCAATAATTGAAATTGCCGCACGAGGGCCGCAGACTTCCATTAGCCCCGGATTTTCGATGTCGTAGGTCTCTGGGAGATTGCCGGTTGCAATCGGGTTCCCATCCAAGAAATGCGTAGGCAACGGTTGACCACCGAATATCACGGGATTGTTTCCGGGCTTGTCAATCTCATCGAGATCGCCAGTGTTTGTGTAGTGATAGTTGACGGTTTCGCCGTCAGGCGTTGTAATCGTCGAGAGCTCCGTGATGCTTGTGCCGGCGATTTGCGCGAAGGTCAACGTCAACTGTTTGCCGTCGGGCTGGTGGGTAACCGTAATTTGCGAGATATTTTCCGCGCTACTATCGTTTGGGCTCCACGTATAGGCGAGGTTGAGGTAAAAATTGTCATTACGCCCGTAAATCCGTAACAACCGCCCATATGATCCTTGACCATTCCCACAGGCTGCGTACGGGGCATTGAACACGTAGCTCACCCCGGACTTTTTGGTCCACTGAAACTGGCAGGCGACGCCGCCGCTGAGATCAGCCGTGCCCAATAGCTCGTAAACTCCGGTCGTCTGGGACGTGCACGTCTCGACGATGTCGATCTCGCAACTGTAATCGTCTCGAGCGCCATCTGCAGTGTAAATGCTGACGATCCCAGTATTTTGACCAGTGGAGGACCAGCCCAAGTGAACGTCGAGGTTGTTCGTCCAGCGATTGCCGAATACGGACGGAGTCGAATTGTCGTCATTGTTCGCGTCGTGCAGCGATTCTGAGTTGTACGTACGACCGAAGGCGAGATCAACTTCCCCCGTCGGAATGCTAACGTCTTGCTCTACAATAAGGAAATTGAGATTGACAACATTGACCAGCGCGGTGCCCACTCCGGGAATAGTACGTGTTTGGTAAGTCCACCAGGGCCAGATGCCTGTGACCGAGGCTGGTAAGGCGGCAGGTCCGGCACTTTGAGATGCGCCACTAAGCATCCCAATTCGGGCGCCGCCGAGTTTCTTCCAGCTACCCACGTGATGCAAACTGGTCAAGTCGATCGGGAGAGCGACGTGCTCTGCCTTGGCGAGCCCATGAGCTTTTGGAACTAGCGCTGCGTATCGTTTCCGCGCCGCGTAGTCGGGAAGCGGCCGCCGAGGCACAGGCGCATGGTGGACTCTGGGATGCGGGCTATCAGAGGTATCGACGCTGGCTACCGTTGCCCGAGGCACCCTAGCCTGTAGACGTGTCTGGCTGGCGACGGCGGGCGTGTCGGCTGCGGTTGCACTACCCAAAGATTGCCCAACAAGAAGAAACATTAGGATCCCGGCAAAACGTCGGCGCATTGGCAGACCCCCCGTGAAAAGTCAGTCCTGGGTGCGGCCGCAGGCTTCTGAGAGGTCAACCGAATGCCGGAAATCCTTGCGACCGGTTGCCCCCTTTCGGTGGTAGACTAGCCGCTCCTTGCTAGCCGGTCGGCCACTAGAAAGTTAACGCACCGCCGAGTCGTGGACGCGCACCGCCGGGTCCTCTCGGCTTACACGTCCGATGGTCTGCTAGGAAGCGCCGCCACGCGGGGACTTCAGTCGAACCGTTAGGGCGGACGCCGAGGTGAAATTAGGGAGGTACTCAAGTGAACGCACTGGTGCGCGTCGAGGTAAACGCCGACAACAGCAAAGCAGGGTACGGGGCCTTTTGTTTAGGGTCGCCAAGGAATAAGCTTTCGTGCCGACATCCTTCGTCGCTCTGAGACGACGATCGAAGGCACCGGTGCGACGCTTGCGATGTTCGGCGAATGCGTCGTTAAGAGGATGCTACGTCGCTCGTCGTGCCGTTCGTTGAACAGCTTCTGAAAAACGCGGCGCTGAAGGTGAGGATGCAGATGCGCGTCCGGCTCTTCGACGCTCATTAGCGTGTAGTCTCGTTCACCCTTTCCTTGTCGCCAGTCGAACTCCGCGAGTTTTAGGGTCATCAAGGCAAGATTGGCCGAGCCCAAGCTTGCGTCGGAAATGCCTCGCTCGCCGCCGTCTATGAAGACGCCGATCGAGCGGAATAGTATCAGAGGATCGGTCGGCGCGAACCCGAGGCGCGGATCGACGTCTTGAGCAGCACCGGCCAGCTCGGAAAGACGATCGCGAAGATTCGTTTCGAGCATATTGATGGGCTCGAGAGCGCAGAGACGTTTGGTCGCCACTCCCACGCCCTCCGCCACTGCGTCCAAATCGGCTCTGGGGACAACGCTTACGGCGTCTTCGAGCAGTGGCGATCGACGGCAGTTGCCAAGGTCTCCTTCCGCATCCCGAAGAGCCTCGAGAGCGTCGACGCAAGTGCGCCGTCTCAGTTCGCTTCCGACGTGGCGATTTTCGTCGTTACCGCCGTACACGACGAACTCATAGTCTGCATCGGTAGGAGCATCGCCCTTGAACTCCGCCCTCTTCCTAAACGCGTCGCTGATCCGCGCGATGGTTGGGTCACCTGCCAGGCGATAGTCCGTTAGCACTGCCGTGAGATTCGCGTCGCCTGCAAAATCGCAAAAGTCCAAATGTATGGACACTTCAGGCGTGGTGGCGAAGTCGCACCCATCCCAAACGTCGGTAAGCTTCAACTGTCTTGCCGAATCCGCTAGGGAGGCATCCAAAACGATCCGCAGCGCGAAAATGAAATTGCTCTTGCCGACCCGATTCTCACCTAGAATCACGACGCTATCGGAAAGAGTCACGTCGAGTGCATGAAGGTTTCGAAAATTTGCTATCTGCGCCCGCTTCAAATACACCCGCACACCCACGAACGACGGCCAAGGTGGGCTGCTAGTTCTCGAAGGTTCGATGGCTTGCCCGCTTGGTTTGCGTAGCGCGACATCGCTTACGGCGGCACTTAAGCCGAACACTTGTATCGCTCGCGGGCGCCTTGAGCACCCTGTTGACAAGTCGTGGTCCGCGCGCGTGTTGGGGCGGCAAACAAGGCTCTTAAGCGGTATCGCTTTTGGCGATGCCACGCTAGCCGCGCGGTACACCACGGGCCGCTGCGAGCAGACGCTGCTAGGAATGCGAGGGCCCGGTTGCACGTCTAGAAGCCGACAACGCTCAAACTTAAGGCCACTATCCGGTTGTTTGTGATAGCCATTCGTGCTAGCGTAGATGGTGCGTTGGAGCTCTGCGGTTCACGCGTCGATTTCTCGACCCCAAATATATGATCATTAACCCAGTTTAAGCGTAACGCTAGAAAGGATTTGACAAGTGAGCAATGTTGGCCTCAGAGTCATAGCCTTAGGAACGCTAACGTTCGTGCTTGCGAGCTGCTCGAGCAGTTCCGTACCAACGGGCCAGAATGTCTCCACATCGAACAGCCAATCGCATGTACGTCAGGCGAACATGGGTCCTTGCCCAGCCAGTGGTATCACGATTGCGCCCGGCGCCAATGGAACATGGACCGTCGGCATAGGCGACACATGTGACATGTTTGCGCCGCCGGACCAGCCATGTAATACCGGGGAGTTTGGCGAGACCTACCACTTCATTATTACGGGCGGAGCTTCGCACGGTACACTGACTCAGAGCGGTAACGAAGGAAAGTTCAAGCGTACCAGTAGCGGCGAGGTAGACATTACCCTGCAGCAATGGACTTACGCTATCGGTGACCACAATTGTCAGTCACCGACAATCTCGCCATACGGTACCATCTCCTTTACGACACCATAGAAGCTGGCGGCCCTTTCGTCACCAAGCCGACGCCATGGCAGCGATTCCACGGCGTCGGCTTGCATTTTGACTGCTATGAGCCGCGAGCAACACCCATCCCCTGCTCACGATCGCACTATGTGAGCTTCCAAATAACAGGCATCCATGAAGTCGGCGGCGTGGCCCTAGCCGGGCGTTCGTGGACTTGGGCAAAATCTCGCGGCTCGAAGGCCGAGCGGGTACACTAGGAATGCGCTGCGCTGGCGATGGTACTCCGACGTCGATACTCGTCCCGCGACGCTGACGGGAGGCGCCGGATGTGCTCAGCGGGGATCGGGATCTCGCCGTAGACGCGGGCTTTGCCCTTTTAACCCATAAATCCCGACGGTTGCCTCTAAAAAGGCGATGGAGGGAAGGCTGGATCGAGCGCCCGCTCGTAGTCGATCAATCCGTTTGGGGAAGACCCTTACCTTGCACCCAACATAAGTGAGGAATCAACATGAGGCCAGAATATGAGGTTATCCGGGATCGGTTGGATCAGGAATCCTGGAGAGTCGAAGGCATCGACTACGCGAACGATGGCATCGTCTATATAGCCGTCTTTACCGGTCCCCGGGCTATAGAGCGCGCCGAGGAATATGCCGCCTTCAAGAACCAGGTGGGCTCAGAAGGCGACCTCAACGTCGATCTCGTCTACGCAGGTTTGCGGACGTGAATGATTGGCGGCACTGTACCAATCCCCGTCTCTCACCGTAATGCCTTCAAGGCGCTCCACGGGAATGCATCGCCAGTTATCCATCGATCCCGCGGGCGCTAGGCCGCTGCTGCTCGTGCCGCCGAATTGATAGAAAAGCGCCTGGGCTCGCCCGCGCTTTCTGCCAAGAACGTGAGGGCACATCTCGCGGTAGTAACCGTTATAAGTGGCCAAGACTTGCCGCTTGTTCAATATCGCGTCTCTCAACGATGTCATAGGAGCTCACGGGAGCTTGCCTATACGACCTGGCGCAAGGTTTCTCCCTCCAGGAAAGACCATTTTTGAGCTAGTCCTTTTCGGTTAATCCCCTGGCAACCCAAGCAGGTGGCAGAATCCTAGCCGCGCAACGGCTCAGGAATGCTTGCAACGATGCCCGTCGCGGCGTCCATATCGCCGAGCAACGATGCGTCCGTTGCGGCCGTACTCGGGGGAGCGGTTTCGCTCGCTGGCCTGCTCCTTGTCTTTATTGGCTTCCTCTTTTCTCAAATAACTTCGGCTATGTCGGATCCGCGGCAGGCGCATTATAGGCGAGCAGCCAGGCTTGGCTTGATTCCGTTTTGTGCCGCTCTAGCCTTGGCCATCGTTGCCGCGTCTTACTGGCTGGTGCCGAGCGATCCGTTAGCGCATTATCTACTCATAGCCACAATCGCGTTAGCAATTGCCATTGGGGCGTATGGCTTGATCGCCACGCTGTCTCTGTAAGGAGCAACAAAGATGGGATTGACTCTCCGCGAGAAAAAGCGTCTCGATAGCAAAGGTTTCCCACAGTTCTATATAAAGCACAAGGCTGAGTGGGAGACGATGCTGAAAAATGCCCGGGACTATCTCGACAAGCAGATCTCGCCAAAAGAAATCATTAGACCAGATGACCTCCACGATGCTTTGGTGGAGCTGATTGCGGGAAACGAAATCTTCATGGCGTATCTCGACGAAAAGGGTATCTCGCAGTTGTACTGGGCCAAGGATTTCTGCGACTACATCATCGAGCAAGGATACGGTGGAAAACCAATACCGAGAGGAGAATAACGAATGAGCAAAGACGAAGCGCGCCGCCTCGCAGTTGAGTATATAGATCAGCAGTTGGCTGCCATGCCGAAGCCAACCGGCCGAAGCGTAGCCAAACTCAGCAAATCGCGCAAAAAGTCGATTGTGGCCTCCCTCGTTAGAACTTCAAAGCACTTTAAGCACTAGCAGGGCGGGCAAGACAAATCAAGGGGGAGCGGGCCACCGACTCCCCCTTCGGATAGTTCCCAACCTAGGCTGCCTCACGAAACTCATATGATGCCTGCACAAGACAGCATAGATTATGACAGAGGGCCTCACACAGGACCTCATTGATCTGCGCCGTTAGCGTCCTTGAGCGAACGTAGCTCCCAAACTTCGCCTTAATCATCGAGAACGTGGTCTTCCACGTTGCCGAAGCATAAGGTGGCCGACCTCAGGAGTGGTTAGCGGGTGCGACGCCGACCCGGTTGGGGCTCTCGCCTCCGACAGGCCTACTCGTTCTAGCCTGCAGTTCTCGTGAGGGCCTATTCGTGTAGAACTGCGCGTTCTCGAAAAAAGCTCCATGAGGCTCGTCAACTCGCATCCGAGCTACGGGCCTAGGGCATCGGCCAGAGCTAGAAACGGGCGCGACAGATGCTGCGTAACGACAAGTCGTTTCTTCGAGCCCTACAGCGGCCGCTGGCAACTCGGCCACGCGATCGTGACAACTGCAAGCGAGTAGTGAACATGGTCGACGCAAGCGCGACGATGGCAGCTATCACTAACAATCGAGGGAGTGCTAGATGAAGACCCCGCGTTGGGTTCAGAATCGCTTGGACTGCAACTATAGGGACGGCAGCGATTGCAAATCCGTAAGTCCAGCACACAAACCCTGAGACCTGCCGGAGCGCATCCAATGATAGCGCGCGACGGCTTACCGTGGCATGGATTATTTTCAAGAGCGGAGCGCTCCAAACGAACAACGTAACTAAGCTTGCGGTTAATAGCGCCCCGCGTGGCGCACTGACGTTCAATACGCGAAGCACGAGAGTAGCTGAAATCAGTACGAGAGCAAAGAGCACGCTAAGCCGGCGCATTGAGATCGGCTTGGCGGTCGCGAAGATATAGGTCAAGCCGAGCACTATCGGCCCCCCATCGATATCGATTCACGCGACCGAGCGCGCCCGTGCAGCTCACTGCGAATGGCATACTCGATGTCGCGTCGCACAGCCTCGGGCAGGAGCTGATACTGACGATCGATAGCGGCTAAAAGCTGCTTGAGATTCGCATTGATATTGCAGTCATCAAGCCGCGAAACCCCAGCCCGTTCAAGGACGTGCATGCAGTGCTCCACCTTTGGTATGCGGTCGCGAAGGGCCATACGCGCGTCACGCATTTGCGCTTCAAGGTCAAGCGACGTGGAGGCAAAGTGGCGGTACTGACACTCTTCGGCGGCCACGCGCTTGGCGATCTGCGGAACGGCGCGCTCTTCAAACTCTCGCATCGCTTCAGCGACTGCGGAATCGTAACGCGAGCGACGCGCATCGCGGAGCTCTGCCTGAGCTCTCGTTGCTACTGCCCGCGCGAGAGGATTCCAAGAGCGCTTCTCTTGGGCAAGTTGTGCGAGTCGAGCGCGCTCTACGTCGCTGAATTCCGTGGCGTTGGCGATCTGCTCCTGAATTCGCTTTCGCTCTGCTGCCAGTAGATCGTCGAGTGCAGGGGGCTGCGCGACGCGTTGCAAGCCCGCGCGCTCCGCCCGCGAGCGCTCATAGCGTACCTCCTCCTCCACACGGATAACCTCGATGCGTGCGCGCACTTCGTTGAAGCTCACCCGACGCGGCTCGGCTATTGGCGCGGCACGTTCCTGGCTGCGAGCCGGCGCCGATAGCATGTCGAGCACGCGTAGCGCGGCGGGGTCCCCGACGCCCGCCTTTTCGGTGACAAACGAGCGATAATCCGTGATCTTCTCCTGTCGCGATACCCGTCGCTCCGATGCCAATACGATCTTCGTTGTTTCCCAGCGGACGCGCGCAACATCGTGCTCTTGCGCTCTCCGGCGTGCGATCACTGCGTCAATCGACCAATAGGCTACTTGACGCGCCAAGAAACCACGCGCACCCAGACGCGCCACGGCACGCAGCAACTGCCGCGCCTCGCGCCGGCGCCGAGCTTCGACCTGGCGCTGCGCGCGCTCGCGCTCCCAGGCTGTATTCCGGCGAGCCTCGAGCGCACGATTCCGTTCAGCGAAGAAGCTGTCGCGGTATGCCGCATACGCGGAGTGCATCCGAGCATGATCGGCAATCCGGCTGGCCTCGCGCAATGCCCAGCGGGGATCGCTACCGCCTTCGTGCTCCGCACGATCGCGCAGTGTCTGATTGCGCTGACGCGCTTCTCCGTCAACGGCTTCTTCACGGCTCTGCTCTTGCCGTTGCTGCTCATCGAGCGGGAAGGGGCCAAACCGCTGCTCAAGCGCCGCCTTCCTGCAACGGGGGTCGATGCGAGACGCTCCACAGCCTGGCGCATCGGGGTGACGGCCCTGTGCAAATGCAAGACCCTGCACGCGACCACCGCGTTGGACGAGCTTAATAACAACGCCGTGCTGATCCAGTCGCTTTCGGAGATCTTCCCAGGAGTTCGCCGCATCCACGGCTGCAAGAATCGTGGGACGAGCCGTGTCATTCCATGGCTGGCCTCGGGCAATGCTAGGAGCAGGCTCACATGACGGCGTGAACGGACCGAAGCGCCGTTCGAGCGCAGAGATCGCGCAACGCGCGTCAATCCGTGACGCGGCGCAGCCCGGCGCGGTGCGATCGAAGCCCTCGGCAAACGCGAGACCCTGGACGCGCTCACCGCGGCGGACGAGCTTCAGGACGACTCCATGCGCGCCAAGGCGCTGGCGTAGGTCATTCCAGTCTCGCGCGCGACCCACGGCATCAAGAATGTACGGCCGTGCGACGTCCTGCCACAGCGGCTCCCCGCGCTCGCGCAGTCGGCGGTACGCGACGTCGCTCAGCCGCCGTTCCGGCTCCGCTGGAAGATCGTGGAGGCGCTCGATCCGCTGCACGATGTCGCGGTTGTGGCGCCCTGCAACGATATCCCACCCGCGCTCCGCTGCGATCTCCGCGCCGACGCGCTCACGGACGATCCGCTCGTGCCAGAGGTCGTTGGCGCGGCCATCCGGCCCGACGCGGTTCGCGATTACGTGCGCGTGGAAGTCATCGGTATCTTTATGCGCGGCAAGGATGTACTGGTGGTCGTCCATTCCGATCGCTTTCATGAGGCGCTCCGCGTCGCTGACGACCTGTTCGCGCGTTGGGTATTCGTGTTTCGCGTAGGCTATGATGAGGTGATAGACCGGATCGCGGCAACGGCTCGAGAGAGCCGCGACCGATTCCATCTCAATCGCCGCCGTTTCAACCGATGTCACGGCGCGCAGGTGAACCCATGCCGCCTTCTCCGGCGCGCTCGCGTAAGTGACGCCACCCTCGAAGGTGACGCCGGCGGCCGCGACGGCGCGCTGGTGCGTGTGTTCAGTAATGTAGTCGACGCCGACGGCGAAGGTCCGAGTGTGTGCGCGCGCCGGGACGGACTTCGTAATCATGCGGCCAACTCCCGAATGGCTATGACGACCTGAGCGAGACACTGGCGGACCTCGTCCTGGGGAATCGCGCGAATCGCTTCTGCAAGCGCAATCAAGCGGCGCAGGTCGGCTGCCACGCCGGTGAGCTGGCGGACCGGGATCGCTGTGTCGATCGGTGGTCTCCGACGGCAGGCCAGTAACGTAGTACCACTACCGCGCAGTGCAGCGGAGCGTACATAGTCGGTAAGGCTCAAGCCACGTGCTCTCGCCCTTGAAACGATCCAGTTCGCCTCATCATCTGTAAAGCGGATCTCGAGGCGACGCGTGCGCAGTGGCTTTGCGCTCACGGCGCTCCGTTCGGGGCGGGCCGGGCTGAGCGAAGCGACCCCGGTCCGGCCCCGTCCATGCGCAGGCTGAGCGGGACCGAAGGTCCCGCGACCCTGCCGCTTCTGGCTGAGCGGACGGCGCCGCAGGCGCTGTCCGTACAGCCACCGGCTTGCGTCGTAAAAAACACCCGAGCCCCGATACTTGCCTGCTGCGCCCCGTCCGAACTCATGCTAATATCATAACAAAGTCCAGAATAAAGTCCATAGCGAAATTACTCGAAACTATGGTCCTGAAAAATCAGCGAAACAAGGAGTCCACTTGTGCTATCCGATGAGCTCATTACCAAGATCGGCGCGGACCTCGACAACCTACCGCTCGAGCCGACCTCACGGCGCGAACTCGAACTGCTCGTGTCGCGCCTAGCAGGCAATATCCGTGCAGCCCAAGAGCGAGGAGCCACCTATGTCGAGATTGCCAAGCAGATCAGCGCGAGCGGCTACCCGATCAAACGGAGCACGCTGTGCGCTGCATTGGTGCGTCACCGCAAAGGCGAGGCGGGGACGAAGCGCTCGGTTCGGCGCCCATCGGCTGCGTCGTCACCTGGACAGCCTCGAAGCAGAAGCGGGGCCGCAAGTGCTCCACCGGTGAAGGCCGAGCGTTCTCGACAGCAGTCCTAACTCGTAGCAAGCAACGCCAAATATCTATGCCGTGCAAGCGCCACGCGAGCCTGGTGTTCACAGCCGTGTCTGCCGGCGCGAGTTCTCGGCAGGCTGTGCGGCCAGAGTTCCGCGGTACAGACGGGCGGGGAGCGTCGCTTAAGGCGAAGTCAATTTGTAGCCCACGCCTTGGATAGTGACGACGAGCTGTTGAGAGCGCCGCGAGTAGCCGAGCTTTTGACGAATGCGGCAGATCTGAACGTCAACAGTCCGGTCATCGCCCTCGAAGTCGCGCGGCCAGATCAAGTCGAGGAGCTGCGCGCGCGTGAAGACCTGACCGGGATGACGTGCGAGCAACGTCAACAGGTCGAAAGCGCGCGTTTTGAGCTGGACCACCCTCCCATCGAAGTGTACGCTACGGCGCGCCGGATCGATCGTCAGGGCGCCAAGGGAGATCGGCTGTAGCGGCACGGCTAGTGGGCTCACGTGCGGGTGACGCGAGATCGTATAGCCAGCGCGTTCGAAAAGCAGTGCGGCTTGGCGCACGCCCTCGAAGCGCAGCGGGTTGTCGCTGCGATAGGTAGCATCGGCGATCGCCCGGATCTCGTCGTCGCTCAGCGAGCGCGTCGTGAGGCGCCCGTGCGGCTGGAGCGCTGTAGCATCATTCGAGTATCGTGGCACTGTCGTCATGGCGTGCATCTCCGAATACGGTGATGGGAAAAGCGGAGAGCCCGCCGGGTGGCGAGCTCTCATGTCGTTAGGGCCGCTGACGCGTCAGGCGCCGGGGCGCCGACGGCGCCGACCTGCGCGTGCGCGCGTCTCGAACTCCGACGCGTCAAACGGCGCGGGTTCGTCGTCGCGTTTCGGGATGTCATCGAGGGGATGGACCCCCAGCACCCGACGTACGGCGTAACCCGCCGCTAGCAACTTGGAGGCTTCGTTGCGGTCCAGGTCGTCGATCGACGTGGACTGTTCTGCGGGGTCGAAACCCCAGGCTAACGCAGCGGTGCCGTCGGCGATCATGGCTTGGAGCGCCTCTCGCATCGCAGCGCTAGGACGCGTCACGCGGTAGAGCTCAGCGGCGGCATTCGCGTGATCGTTTGGGTCGTGGAACATCCACTCGCGGGTCACCGGATTCCAGACTCCGTCGTTGGCCTTCATCGCCGCACGGCAGTAGACGGTGCGCTCATCATTGATCGTGTACAGGTCGGACATCATCAAGTGCTCCTTTCGCGCTTCAAGGCGCTGGCCGTTGATAGGTCCGGAACAGCCGTGACCGGCGCCGTGCGCAAGGACGAAGCGAAGCGCAGAGGCGTGGACCGCAGCGAAGCGAGGACCGGCAAGCCGCTCCTTGCGCACGGCACCGGTCACGGCTAGGATCCATCAAACAACGGCGAGCGCCGAAGCGCGAAAGGCGACGCGGCTGTGCGGCTATACGATCGCGAGCTCCGGTGCGGCTTGGGATGACTCGGCTTGCAAAGAAATCACACGCGATCCAGAGGTTGGGTCGCCGCGCAATCGGGCGCGGCGAAACGATTTGGGCAGCCTGTTAGAGCGCTTGCGGTAGCGAATCCTCGGCTTGAGCGTCGCTCGGGCTGCCGCCGTTACTCTTCGGTCGGCCCAGCATCTGCAGCATCGACATGACGACTTCGGCGCCTTTATGCTTCTCGCCGCCCTTAGATTCGTAGGACCGGGTCGCCAGGCGGCCTTCGATCAGTACCAACGTGCCCTTCTTCAGATATGTGTTGCTCGTCTCGGCGAGCTTATCCCAGGCGACAACGTCGATATAGTCGGCCGACTCGGCCTCTTTACTCTTGCGGTTAACCGCGATCGTGAAGTTCGCCACCGCATTACCGCCGGCAAGGTAGCGGATCTCCGGATCGCGTACGAGGTTTCCGACGAGAGTGACGCGATTGTATCGTGGCATTTTCTTTCTCCTTTTACCTCTGAGTCGTTGGAGGAGTGAAAGCACGCGGCCGGCTGGCGATCCCACCTGGTATGAGAAACGTCAATCGGACGGGGCTTGCTGAGACGGATAACGTTCGCGCACGTACTCGTCGGCAAGCTGGCCAAGCGATTTCTGCGCCTGCCGCGCGTGCTTGCGCAGCAGCGCAAGCTTTGACGGTTCGATCGTGGTCGTGATGCGTACGCGCCGCGCTCGCCCAAGCTTCGGCCGTCCGATCGCGGGTCGCTGGACGGGCTCCGCGTCGCTCGAGTCGTCAGGCCTCATCCGCCAGCTCTCGTGCGCAATCGTTGAAGACGTCAGCGAGGGTGATCCGGTGTTTGGCGAGCGCTTCGCGCGTTTGCGCGGCGATCGTCGTCTGGACATAGACCCGTAACTCCTCGCCGACCGCGGGCCGTCCGAGCCGAGCTACTTTGACGAGGTGATCAGCTCGCGCCGGCGCGCTGCGTTGAGAAGCCTTGGGCGCCTTGCGTCGGCGACGCCCGCGCGAACCACCGAGGCGCCGATCGACCTCTCGGCGCATCAACTCGGCAATCGACGGCTCGGGATCGTCGCTTCGCAGGTCAGGTTCCTGGTCGGGGCGCGGCAGACTGACGATGATGCGCCCCTTGTGGTCAACGCGAACGCCGCGATCGCGCAGCCAGTCAAGTTCGGTATCATACGCGATACTCGCCGCTCTTTTGCCAGCGTTGGTCGATTTGACGTTCATGCGTCGCCCTCCAGGCGCAGCAACAGGGCCATCGCCTCGATCTCGGTGAGCGCGTCGAGGCGTTCAGTGCGGCCTCGCGACGCCGCGCGAACCAACAACGCAACCTCTTCCGCAGGCATGGCGCGTCGTTCGAAGCCACGCTGCAACTCGCAGCGCTGCTCCTCGGACAACGGCGGAGCCTGGGCGATCATGCGCACCAGGAGGTGGTCGATAAGCTGCCCGCGCATCGTGTCGATCTCGTCGCGGTAGGCACGCCTCAGCTCGACGTGATCTTCTTCCACCCAGCGAAGGCGCTTCTCCGCAAACCGAATCGCCGTGCGCAGCTGGGCGTCGTTGAGGTCGGAGTAATCATCGGCGCGGGCGGGGGCGCCGGGGACGCCATCAAAATCCATAGGAGCCAATCCATGAAGGGAGGCAAAGGCGTGGAGACGACTCAGGGCTGAGGCGTTGGCGCCGGGGTTGCGCAAGACCCCACCCGCGGAGGCGTCTGCGTGCTCTTAGTTGCTAATCACAGGAATACATCACCGCACATATAAAAGTCAATAGGAAAGTATTGCTCGACGCATTGCACTCTTTTGGAGGACCATGACGGCTGCTAGCTTCAGTAAACGCTTTAAAGAGCTGGTTCGAGGGCTCAGCGACACGGAACTCGGCTTCATCCTGGGCGTCTCCGCCGACGCCGCTCGCAAAATGCGCAACGGCGACATCAAGAGCCTCAAGCTGCAGGCCGCGCTGCGGCTGGCGCGCGAGCTGGAGATCTCACCCTGGTATCTGGCAGGCGAGGCTGAACCAGCTACTCCGTTGACGGCGGGTCCTCCCGACGAAAAGCGTCTTCGCAAGGGCGGTCGCAAGGTGGGGCGGACTTTGGAGCGCGCTGCGCTCCAAACGGCGGAAAGTGCGCTCTTGCTGCATGACGAGGTGGTCGAGCTGCGTGCGCGGATTCGCCGCCTGGAAGCCGCGGTCGAAGCATCGCAATCACGCGCAGGAGCTTCTTCCTCACGCTAGCTAGTCGGTCACCTCGTCCGCCGTTCATTGCGATCTTCCCAATCGCAGCGTACGTGTGCGGGGGCCCCATGTCTCTAGTTAAGTTGAACTAGACCGTTCATCGGCCCAATAATGAACTATCGGACGGCAGGTTGCGTCCCTAGCTCGGAAGCTTTTGCTCGGATTGGCGCGGAGAGGGCAAGCAGTTACGCTATTGTAGGGCCGAGCAGCGTAAGAGCTGCTCGGCCTTTCTTGCCTGCGTCGCGAAGAGCGTCGGTTTTAGTTCTTACTGAATGCCGAAGCCGGCAGATCCAGGACCTCACCGCCGATGCGCTCGAGTTCAACCGCACGATCGTACGTCACGGAATCTTCCGCGATTCGGGTCACCGCGTTGACGACTCCGTAGCGGGTCCAGTCGGCGCCGAGCGCGAGCTGCTGGAGCACGCTGTCTTGCTCCGCTTCGGTCAAGCCGAATCGGCGAGCGACCACTTCCACGATCTCGCTTGGCTTTGTATCGAGCCGTTCGCCCGCCGCCACGCGAAGCTTGTCGACCAGCTGGCCGAAGAGCGCTTCATTCATCGCGGCATCGACCGTGTCGACGACTTTCAGCCAGAATGCCCGATCGACGGCCCGGCATGTCTCATCGCGATAGAACTCCGACGCTCCATCGTTGGGATCGATGCCGCGGCCGACATGGTGCTGGCGCAGCTCCGACCCCGAGATCAAGCCATTCGTGCATACAAGCCGATAGACCATCGGCGAGATACGCAGCGATGACGCGCCCACCTCACTATTGGCGATCACCACGCCGGCCTGTACGACATCGCCCCGACGGACTTCGGCCGTAACTCGGTCGCTGGTCGCTTGGAGGTAGAAGTGGGTGCCAGTGATCCGAGCGGACACGACGCGTACGCCAGGCCGCTCGAGCTGCGGGATCACCGCCTCGGCGAGTTCGTAGTTGTCCAGCGGGCGATACCGGCGTGACAGGAACGCACGTAGCTCTCCGGTGTCTCCAACCCGTGTCCGAAGTAACCGCGTCGACGGCTGTTCGGCAAACCAGTAGGCGAGGTTCTGCGCAAGCAGCGGCCCAGCGCTGGCTTGACTCATCCGATCAACGTAGGCCATGGGAATCTTGTAGTGGTTCGCGACCTGGCCGAGTGCGAACCGAGTTGGCGTGACGTCCGTAGTGCCGTCCCTGTGCTGAAGCCGGATGCTCACCCCCGCGCCCGCTGGATGCGGGGTGAGTCGGCGCGTGTCTGCGATGAAGTCGCGTTGCGTCTGGCGTTCAGCTATCAGTTGCTGGGCGAGTTCGCTTAGTGGAGTCCCTTCGATCATGACGTGTTCTCCTCGCGCGCCTACAACGCGCGGATTGTTAGCATATGAGCGCAACGCGCCGCAGCCGAGCATCTTACTATTGTGACTGGCTCGAGCGAGCGCTGCTGATGGAGTGGCGCCGAGCCGAACGCGGGGGCCGGGGCAAGTGCGGTGCGACAGCGCCGAGGTGCAGGCCGCGGCGCGCAGCGCAAGGATCGGAGCCGGCACTTGCGGCGGCAACCGGGCTTCGGCTATTCGTGTTCTCAGCAGCACTCGCTCGAGGCGTCCACTAAACCTCAACTCGCGCGGATTAGTGTCGCCAGGCGATCATAGCGCGACCACTTCGGCCCCACGCTGATCAGCACGAGTGTTCCGCCAGCCTGGCAGTCTCCAAGGTTCGCGTCCGCGCGCCATGGCGAATCAGTGCTTCATGGATACGATGGGATTTGCCGCGGGATAATACAGATGGGGCCAAAACGTCCGGGTCCGGGCCCTCAACCTTCTTTTGGATTCTGCCCCGGCTTTTGGCGTGCGACCATGGGGCTCGGCCGTCTCGGAGACCACGCCCTATCGAAAAAAGCGCTATACTGCCAAAGTGGCGAATTATGGCTTAACTAAGGACTCTTCCCTTCTCAGCGACACGCTCATAATAAGTGCCCTTACGGGGCTAGCCTATAGCGCAGTCTATGTTTACGACTGGGCCTATTGTAGCTACTTCCATATTCCGTCGGATGTCATCTCGATTTCAGTTTCAAACTTGGTGGCAACGGCGCTAGTATTTGTCGCCATCGCGGGTTACATCTCGATTTTCGCAATGGCAAGCTTAGCAAACCTTACGTTTCGGAAGGTCTTGACTTTATGCGGTACTGCCGTCGTAGCTGGCGGGTTCGCTTGGTTCTTTGTGCAGCCGTGTCTGCTAGTCTTGAATTGGTTTGTCGCTCCCGGTTGGCTCGTTATCTTATATAAGATCGTTGCAGCGATAATTATTCTCGTTGTGATCATAGCTTCCGCACGGCAAATGATGGTCGCGAAAAGTGATCCACGTTTAGAGGATGTGGCTAATGCAACGCCGCATCTTCCGCGCACCGTCGTGATTGCCGCTCTTATTGCTCCTGTAGTTTTTTCGCTAATTTTTATCTGTAGCTACGATTCGGGTAGCTACATGGCGGCTCTCAGAGTTCATTATTTCGTAACGAACGAATCGCCGCCACGGGTTATGCTCGCTACGTTTTCAGACAAGGCAGTTCTCGCACAGTTCGACCCGAGCACCCATAAAGTTGGACCTCTAATCAGCATCATTGCGATCGATAAGCTTCCTCGGATGCAGTATCAGCGAACCGGCAAGCTTTCATGCTACTGTCAACAGTAGCAGCAAAGTGTCGGAATGGCCGAGCTTCCCGCAAAGAGCGTTCGGTGATGAAGCTGATCGCAATAATACAGATGGGGTCAAAACGTCCGGGCCCCGGTTTCGGGAGCTTTGCGTCTCTGCTAAGCGAGTGAGGGCCCAGTCAGGGCGATTCGCTCGGTTTCCGACGGTGGGTGTCGAATGGCACTATGGTGAGGCTTAACTTGATCCTCCCGCGGCAAAGGTTGCTATATGCGTGTCCCATGGGGCTAGCTCCGGGGCTCCTCTTCTGCGCATGATTCTGAAGCCCAGTGACCATGTGAATAGACCCCCACTTCCTTCAAACTGGTGTTCGGTCGCGCTTTCAACTGCCTGCGATCTGCGCCTTGGTCATCAGCTGACCCCGAGCATTCCGGGCTTGCTCAAAGTGCGCTATTTACGAGCTGGGAATATTGCTGACGGCGTCCTCCTCCTCGAAGACGTTAAACAAATGTCCCTTACACCTGACGAAGTCGAGGAGTTGACATTACTTAACGGAGACATAGTCGTTGCTGAGGCCTCCGGGAGTTCGTCGCACGTTGGTAGGGCCGCTCTTTGGGATAACTCCATACCTGAATGCTGCTTTCAAAACACAGTGATACGAATGCGTTGTCATCGAGGCGTTTACCCTGAATACATTCTCGAATACTTCCGGTACGCTCGTCTCTCAGGCATTTTAGCTTCTTTGTCTCGTGGCGTAGGCATTCAACACGTGAGCGTTACTCGACTTGGGAGCCTACACGTACCGGTACCCCCGACAGATGAGCAAGGGCGCATTGTTGCTGAGCTAACTCAAGCTCGGGCGGTCGCCTCAAAGGTGAGTTCCCACGCCAGCTCCGGAGCATCGCTGTTGGAAGGCCAGCTTGTTCGCAGCCTAGAGGCTCTCAAAGATGTGCGCGCTAGTCGGACACTTTTGAGTTCTGTCTGCAACCTTCACAACGGAAGGGCCTTCAAGGCAACCGAGTGGAGTAATAAAGGACTTCCGATTATCCGTATACAGAATCTTCGAGATCAAACGGCATCATTTAACCATTATCCTGATGTCGTGAACGAGCAACATCTCGTTCGCCGCGGTGATCTGCTGTTTGCATGGTCCGCAACGTTTGGTCCCTACATCTGGACTGGCTCAACCGCTGCGCTTAACCAGCACATCTTTAAGATCGAAATGACAACGCCGGACCTCAGCGTAGAGTTTCTCTATTGGTGGCTCAGAGCTCTGTTGCCGAAATTAAAGAAGAAGATTCGGGGCGGTGCGGGGCTTCAACACTTACGTAAGGGCGATATTTTAAAGCTAGAGGTGGCGACGCCCTCTCGCAAAACGCAGTCAGAATGGGTGAACCGCTTGGAGCGAGAGCAGCTCGCCACAACGCAGGGCGCCGACTTAGCGACGAGCATGCGGTCCCGCGCCGAAGACCTCTTGCTCCGCAAAATGCGCAGCGCTTTTGACGGCGCTTTGGATACTAACAATCCCGAGGAGCATCCCGTCCATTTCGACGATACTAAGGACTTGCACCGCCGCAAGAAGACACAAAGGAACAAGCCGATGCTTCCTCATGAGACGCTTCCTGAGATTGGCGACTCAATTCTTAGTATACTTCACCCGGCGCGTTCACCCCTTAAAGCATCGGATATTTTCGACCGCGTTCGCAAAGATCGAGACGTTGATGCTGTTGTCTTCAATCAAGCGCTTCTAGATTTGGTCTCTCTGCACCGAGTTGACATGCTCAAAGGCCCAGAGGGCACCACCTATAGGACTCGCGCATGCGCCTAAAAGCCCTTACTCTGCCAGAGTATAAGAATCTCAAAGATTTCAAGGTCAACTTCAGCGACGAGAGCTTCTTTAGCGTTCTCATTGGAAACAATGGAACAGGGAAGTCTAATCTGATCGAGGCGCTTGTCGTGATCTTTCGAGACCTAGACCAAGGGGCGCCAGCATCATTCGCCTATGAGATCGCCTACTCATTGGACGCTGCTTCGCAAGCAGTAGACGTAAGAATTTCAGCGAAGGCAGGAAGGCCGCAGCGGATTGGCACTGGCAGTAATGCGCTCTCCCCTTACAAGCTCGAAAACCACCAAGATTTGTTACCACACTTTGTTTTCGCCTACTATTCCGGCAGCAGCAACAGATTAGACCAGCACTTTGCTAGGGCAAGACTCAGATTCTATGAAAAGTTAATTTCCCCGAAAGCCGCGAGCAATGAGCTGCCCCCACGTCGTTTATTTCTGGCCCAGCAGTTACACAGCCAGTTTGTGCTGCTAGCGTTTTTCGTTGACCCTGATAAAAAAGCGAGGCTATTTTTGAGGGATCAATTGCGCATTGCCGGTATCCGAGACGTCCAGATTGTTGTTAAGAGACCCGAGTGGTCCAAGGACCGCGGCGACAGGTTCTGGGGCGCTAGCGGCGCACCGCGGCGAACGCTGGAAATGCTTGAGCATCACTCTATATCGGTGATTGACGAGACACGCACAATAGATACGAGCTTTCGAAGGCGCACGCGTCTCGCCTGCCGTGTGTTTGCGCTTGACGAGGCCGGACTGCAAAGCATGTACGTCGAGTTTGGAGAGCCTCACAAGTTTTTCGCCGCGATTGAAAGCTTGCACATTTCTGATTTGCTTTTGGAAATTGTCGCGCGAGTCAAACTCGTCGACGGCACCTCCATTACCTTTCGCGAACTGAGCGAGGGAGAGCAACAACTTTTACTGGTTTTAGGGCTCCTGAGGTTCACGCGGCAGAAAGACTCTTTATTTCTACTCGATGAGCCTGATACCCATCTTAATCCTAATTGGGCAATCCAATACCGTTCCTTTATTCGTGACGTGATAGAGTCGGAGTATAAAAGTCACGTTCTGTGCGCCACGCATGATCCTCTGACATTTTGCGGTAGCCTTCGGTCGGACGTTCGCGTTTTGAGTTTTGGCCCAGATGGCCGCATAGCAGCTGCGCCGGCTGAGAACGACCCCAGGGGGCTCGGAATAGGCGGCATTCTTACAAGTGAAATGTTTGGATTGCATGCCGCATTAGACATAGAAACACAGCGTCGGATTGAGAGGCTGCGCTATCTTGAAGCGCGTAATGATTTGTCACCTGAAGAGGCAAGCGAACTTAGAACATTGAGTGGCGAGCTTTCCAGGCTTGGCTTCATGACCCGGTCAGATGATCCCACCTTTGGGCGGTATCTCTCTGCCTACAGGGTGCTTTTTGGTTCCGATGAGGAGCAAGAGCCTCTGTCGGATGATGTGCTTCAGACTAGAGCGGAGGCCGCCCTAGGTAGGGCACTTGGGTTTACGGCGGATGCTGTTGAAGATGCGATCGATTAACGTTGTCATAGCGTTGACCGCAGAGCAACTCGAGCAACTAACGTCCGCTACCGCGCAGATTTTGTCGGCCGCTGATCCTCGGCGGTATATGAGGCAACATGCCCGGCTCTGGTCAAACGTAAGCTCCGCCCTAGAGGCAGCTTCCGGGGGAAAGTGTTGGTACTGCGAAACCGCGAGAAATCGCTCTAACTACGGTGTTGATCACTTTCGTCCCAAGTCCCGCGTGACGGAGTGTCCGCAACATCCCGGTTACTGGTGGCTTGCCTTCGACCTTTCGAACTTCAGGTTAGCGTGTACCTACTGCAACGAACGTCGCGTAGCGGAAACGACCGCGGGCGGTAAGGCGGGTCACTTTCCCTTGCTGATCGAGGCTAGACGCTGCATGAATCCGGCAGGTTGTATCGCTCAGGAGCAGCCGATCTTGCTAGATCCCCTAGATCCTTCGGATCCGCCCCTGTTGAAGTTTCTCATGAGCGGCGATGTCATGCCAAGAATGCCGCAAAATATCGACGCAATAGCCTATCGTCGCGCTAGGGACTCAATCGAAATCTTTCATCTGCACGAGGCACGGCTAGTGCGAGGACGGGGTGATAAGATTCGCTTGGTTTCCAGTCTCCTGCAAGTCGTAGAGAACCTGGCTGAAGATGTTTCTATCCGACGTACGATCATTAGGCAAATACGAGAGATGGTAGACTCTACCGGAGAGTATAGTGGAGCGATTTGCGACGCGCTCTCCGCGGACATCGAGCGATTCTTAGCGGCCACAGCCGATGAGGCCGCGTGAATACTTCAGCGCAGCAGCTCGTGCAGAGGCTTTGGTCGTTTTGCGGGATTCTCCGCGACGACGGATTGTCTTATCCCGACTATGTAGAGCAACTTACTTATCTCCTCTTTCTGAAGCTAGCAGACGAGCATCACCTCAATGGCGTCCTTCCGAAGGAATGGTCTTGGCAGAAACTCGTAAGTGATCAGCCAGACGTGTTCGCTAGAAGATATGAGCAGGCTCTCGACGTGCTGTCGAAGCAAACTGGTGTACTTTCGACGATCTTTGCGGACGCTCGCAATCGTATTCGTGACCCGCGTAAGCTGCACGTCCTCGCGATGAAGTACATCAACCCAATTCAATGGAGAGAGTATAAAGGAAACATTCTCGCTGATGCATACGAAGGACTCCTTGATAAAACGGCTGGTGATCTCAAAAGCGGCGCAGGACAATATTTTACCCCGAGACCGCTAATCGATGCGATTGTCTCGGTTACCCAGGTCAAGAGTGGCGACTCAGTCTATGATCCGGCTTGCGGAACGGGCGGCTTCCTTCTCTCGGCAAGGACCTATGCGAAAGCTCAAAGGCTAAGACGTGTTTCCTTTACTGGTGTTGAGATCGTCAAGGGAGTCGCTCGCCTCGCCGCGATGAACTTGATCCTACATGGCGCTTCCCGCAACTCCCTTGCAAAATCCATTATAGTTGCCGATGCCTTGGATCAGCCAAGACGACAGTGTTCCCTCATATTGACTAATCCCCCGTTCGGCAAGAGGTCTTCCTTGCGAAGCCTGCCTACGCAGGAGCGGGATCGTGGCAGCACCCTTGAAAACCGTACAGGAAATAAGCAGATTTTGTTCATGCTTAAAGTTATGGATAGCCTCGCAAAGGGAGGCCGTGCGGCAGTCGTAGTTCCGGACAACGTACTCTTCGAAGCGGGGGTTGCACGCGAGCTTCGCCTGAGACTGTTGACGCAGTTTAATCTGCATACGATTCTGCGCTTGCCCCTTGGAATATTCTACGCAGCTGGTGTTAAAGCAAGCGTTTTGTTTTTTAACAACTCGAATCCTGGAACCAAACTTCGCACTTACGATCTCCGGACGGACGGTCGTAAGTCGCTTCGAACAAACCCGCTCTCTCCGCAGGATTTGGAGGAGTTCGTTGCCATGGTTAGGCATCGAAACCCCAGCTCGGTGAGTAAGAGATGGTCTCAATTTAAGACGGCTGAACTTCGAAGTTCGGAACATGTCAGCCTAGATATTGGTCTTATGCAAAATGGCAATATTCAACAGATTGTAGACGTAGGAGATACGAGAGCTATAGAGGAGTTCGAGGCAGCAGTGTCCTTATTGCGCCAGTTGCTAAGCCGCGATTAAGAAATCCATCATCAGCGCTGAGAGTTTTGAGATGTAGAGTACGCAACTGCGGAGCGCCAGATAGGCAACCGTTAAACTGTTGTCTGTTCCTGAAAACGCTTAGCGAGCTGAATGATTGCGGTGCTGTGGTCCTTACGAACTCGCTTGACGAAGCCGCGCCTGATGTCACGAAAGCGTCTCTCGTGCATTCCTATAAGCGGCGCAATCGTGCTGGCGGGTTCACTGGCTAGAACGCCCAAAGCCCATTCAAGTGTCGCGCCTTGGTTTGTGTATTCAGCAGCGACAGGTTGGTCTAGAGTAAACTCCTCGTCCTCGTCGAGCCGATCCACCTCCTTGCCGATCCGACGCGGGGCACCGCCAGTAAGATGCAGCCGCCCTAGCACTCCACGGGTCTCCTCGTCCGCCGGTTTGCCGTCAGGAGCTGCGGCCTTAGATTCAGGATGACGCTGGTATAACTCAATGAAGTCATCGAAGCGCGTGACCGGAACCGTGCCAGCAAAGGCGTTACCATCCCAATCTAAGATCGAAGGCTCGCCTGTCCTGTAATCGGTCCAGGGTAGCTCTCGACTCTCCCTCAAACCCCGTTCGAACGGCGCGATGGGCTGAACAGCCGTTTTGCCAAACTCGATAGCGGGACTGACAGCCTGCAGAAACCCAAACGGCTTGATCCTGAAGTCGTAGCTCTTGCGCTTGTTCAAATGGGTGAAACCGCGGGACCTATAAAGATGAGGTTTGGAGATCGGTAGGGCGCGTCTCATTGGCCGATCAAAATTTGTCAGAATCCCAACGCGCCGCTTAGAAAATCCTTCGTATTGTATTCCGAGTTCCCGCAACAGGATGCGAAGCCACATGCGTCGTGCAAGCTTCCCGACGGTCTCATTCTTCGTTCGCCCTAGGGCCGCGCCCAAACCACTCTCGGAAGCCTTTACAATCCGGATTCGGTTTCTAGCGTCACGCGTAAAGAGAACGTATCGTTTCGCAGAGACGGCCCAGCAGCGCAAGTCCGAAACATTCCCGTACTCGATCTTCAGAAGATTCGGAACTATCTCGCGGTCGTATGGATTCAGCCGGTTGATCTTGTTAACGATGTCCTTTACGTCCTGATTGCTAAGTTTCGTTTCTTCGAGGGCGTGAAGTGACACCCCGGTTTCTGGACGGATTAGGCGCTTATTTCGGCTTGCCGGCGGCGCCATTCGACCGGCGGTAGATAGTCAAGACGTGAGTGCGGTC
>Ga0209380_10000007_pt1 | contig 175590 bp, 189 predicted proteins | sample HubBroMetageWFT6_FD_188347 | JGI IMG/M metagenome (GOLD analysis project Ga0209380, IMG submission 188347) | Warmed and freeze-thawed soil microbial communities from the Hubbard Brook experimental Forest, New Hampshire - Hubbard Brook CCASE Soil... | ecosystem: Environmental > Terrestrial >...
GTCGCGCTCGCTGGAGCGGCAACCGCGCTTAGCCCGCAAAGCGTTACAATCAACGCTGCGAGCACTCCGGTGCTCAGTCGTTTCACGAGTGCCTCCTTAAAATACGGTACTTTTTCATGCGTGCAACCTCACAGAAGAGGGGAATTCCTTGTGAAGCAGGCGTGAAGATCGCGCGAAGGCGCGTCAGGGATATTATCTTACCGCCGGGTTGCCTATTCTCCTATGGCGCCCGGGGAAAGCCGCCACAACCAAGCGATTCCTACTATTGTCTCAGCGAGTGCCAATGCGAACGCCAGCCGCGACGGCGCCGCACCCGAGGTTACGTGCGCGTGCGCGAGCACGGCCGTCGCGAGCGCCGGCGCGATGATTTGCGGCAGCACGATTGCAAGATTCCAAACGCCCATCGCCGCCGCCATCGCTCCCGTCGGAAGCACTCTGCAAGCAATCGCCCAATCGGCAACGAGGAAGACTCCCCAACCGACGCCGGCTACGAGCGTCGCCGCGACGGCCATGCCCAGCCCGTGTGCCGCAATGAAGAGTGCCAGCGCGAGGATGAATCCGGCGGCGCCGATAGTAGCGACCAGCCGCTTATCTAGTCGATCGCTTGGCCGGGCGGCTAGTCCCGCACCGAGGGCCCCGACGACCGTAAAGCTCACGATGAGAATTCCGGTCGTCTGCCGCGCGGCGGCGAGCCCGGCCGTCCCGGGAAGCGCTTCGACGTAGAAGAGCAGATAGCCGAGGAGCGTGTAGAAGCCGACGTAGACGAGCGCCCTGGAGATAAAAAGATCCACGAACGGACGGGTGACGCGCAACGGGCCCGAGTCTTGCGCGCTCTCCCGCAGCGGCAATCTGCCAACGTGGCCCGACGTTGCGGCGCAGGTAACGAGCAGCAGCCCCCCGAGCGTCGCGGCGAGCACGGCAGCGTTGGCAATGAAGCTCGCGGCGAGCGCGCCGACTGCGTTGCCGGCCGATTGCAGCGCCGCCATCCACGACGACGCGATCCCAACGCGCGTACGCTCGACGAAATCAGGAATGATCGCTTGATAGGGTCCGATCGCAACGTTTAGCGCGGCTTGCAGCGCGACGTACGCCGCGATCAGTGCGGCGAAGGTTCGCGCTTCGTAAAAGAAGACGATCGCGACCGCGCCGCCGACCGCGCCGATGACATAGAACTCGATGCGACGGCTGCCTTCACGCCTGCGCCGGTCGGAGAACAGCCCGACGAGAATCTGGACTACGGCGGCCGTTGCGGCGCCGATCGTTGCGAGCCGGCCATAGGCGATGACGGCGTTGCTTGAAACCAGCTCGATCGTCCGCGCCTGCAGCGAGATCCCCAAGAGCGCGCCCCAAACCGCCTGAATGCCGAGCCAGAAGAGGGCCAGCCGAAACGGACTTGCCGGCATGCCGGCGCTACTCGTGCGCACCGGCATACCGATAGTCGGCGATCGTGTCGACGTCGAAGGCGAGCTCGGGTGCGCAGCCTCGCAACGCCTGCGCCGGCACGTTAAGCACGTGCAGCGCCATCGTTTCCAAGTCAGAGACTCTCAACCGCCCGGAGAGAAAGCGGATCAAGACGGCCGGCCCGACTAAACTTGCCATACGCCACGGCCGCTTGCGAGCTTCGAAGAAGCGCGTCGCCATAGCGGCGAGCTTCTCGGTGGCGCCCTGCGGAATCGAAAAGAGGCCGCCATTGACGACGCGTTCTCCCGCGAGCTTTATCCCGAACGGCGGTGCGTCAGGAAAACGCGCGACGAACTCGCCATACTCCGAGAGCGCGACGGCGAGGGTTCCCTGACCAACACGGTTGATGAAATCGCCGATTGCCGCGGCGGTGACGTACGGCAAGTCGCTCGTCGCGTAGAAAAGCCGCTCGTCTTGCGGCCAGGCGCGGAGCGCCCGGAGTAAGTTTTCGCTCCCCGAACGGCTCTCGTGGACGAAACGGTCGATCGCGGAGCTGCACGCGGCGCGCACCTCTTCGCCTCCGACGACGGCTATTTCGCTCACGCCGGCGGCGCGCAACGCCTCGATCATGCGCGAGAGCATCGTCGTGCCGCGCACCGGCGCGAGTGCCTTTACATCGGTGCCTGCCGCCTGGGCGAAGGGACCGTCAATCCGCCCGCCGGCGGTAATCACCGCCTTCATGCGAGCTTACTTCTTTGCGATGGTCTTCTTTTTGCCGGCTACGGTGCGCTTGGGGCCTTTCCGGGTGCGCGCATTCGTCTTCGTGCGCTGCCCGCGCACCGGAAGGCCGCGCCGGTGGCGCAATCCGCGGTAGCAGCCGATGTCCATGAGGCGCTTGATGTTGCCCTGAACTTCGCGGCGCAAGTCGCCTTCGACCCGCATCTGTAAGGAGTCGATCGCGTCGCGCAGCTTCTTTTCGTCTTCCTCGCTGAGCGCTTTGACGCGCAGGTCGGGATTGACGCCTGCGAAAGCGAGCAATTTCCGCGCCGTCGGCGCGCCGATGCCGAAGATATAGGTCAGCGCTACCTCGACGCGCTTCTCGCGCGGCAGATCGATTCCAGCAATACGAGCCATCTTATAATTTCCTTCTATCCCTGAACCTGTTTGTGCTTGGGATTGACCTCGCAGATCACCCGCACCTTACCGTGGCGGCGGATAATCTTGCATTTTTCACAAATTTTCTTGACCGATGGTCTAACTTTCATCCTAAACTTTACCTTTAGAATCCTACAGCGTGTCGAAGTACTATTTATACCTGTACGTTATGCTTCCGTGCGCGAGGTCGTAGGGCGAGAACTCCACGAGCACGCGATCTCCCGGGAGGATACGTTCGTCAGCTCGACCCGAAACATGGCGTTTGGAAGCGGCTCCCCGATCGTCCCCTCCACCTCGATGGCCTCTTCCTTCGGAGTCGCGGTTTTCATGACTCTCTCCGCACTCGCCTTACCCCGCGGAAGAGTTCCACCGCGCCTGCGCGCCATCTCAGCGGGCTATCATCTCACGCGATCGCCTCCCGCTCCGGGCGATATCGCTCGATTGCCGGGTCTTCGCCATAATCGCGGAGCGTGAGAATCTTCGGGCCATTCTCCGTTACCGCAATCGTATGCTCGAAGTGCGCTGCGAGCTTACCATCTGCCGTCACGACTGTCCAGCCGTCGGGCAGGATCCGGATCTTCGGGCTCCCCTGCGTGATCATCGGTTCGAGCGCGAGGACCAAGCCGGGACGCAGCTCCATACCGGTTCCGCGCTTCCCATAGTTGGGGACCTGCGGCTCCTCGTGCATCGCACGCCCGACGCCATGCCCGACGAGCTCCCGCACGACCCCGTACCCGTGGCGCTCGGCGTGAGCCTGGACCGCCGCACCGATGTCGCCGACGTGATTTCCACGTTCCATCTGCGCGATCCCGATCGTCAAGCAGGCCTGGGTGACCTCGAGGAGGCGCCGCGCGCTCTGCCCGATGGTGCCGACCGGAATGGTGACCGCGCTGTCGCTCACGTAGCCTTCGTACGTCGTCCCGATGTCGATCGAGAGCAAGTCGCCATCGGCGAGTACGCGCGAGCCCGGGATCCCGTGCACTACCTCGTCGTTGATCGAAACGCAAATCGATCCGCAAAAACCGTTGTAGCCCTTGAACGTCGGGACGCCGCCGGCTTCGCGAATTCCACGCTCGGCGAGGCGGTCGAGCTCGCTGGTCGCCATTCCCGGACGTGCGGCCTTCATCAGGTCCGTAAGAACCTTCGACGTAATCCTTCCGCTTCGCCGCATAGCATCGATCTCGCGAGCCGACTTCAAAGTGACCATCGGTTTACTTGCGCGCATGCTCCGGACCGACTGCCGCCGCAATTTTTTCGGCAACGGCGGCAACGCTCGCAAGCGCATCGACCTCGACCAACGTGCCGGCCTTGTGGTAGTACTCGACCAGCGGGCGCGTTTGAAGATCGTAGACCTCCAGCCGCTTCGCGACGGTCTCGGGACGATCGTCTTCGCGCTGGACCAGCTCGCCGCCGTCGTCGTCGTCGATGCCGGCAACCTTCGGCGGATTCGTGAGCGCGTTATAGGTTCGGCCATTGCGTGGATTGGTCCAACGCGACGCGAGACGTGCGACCAGTGCGGGCCGGTCGCCCTTGAAGAGCACCGCAGCCTCCAACGGCGCGCGCCGTCGCGCGAGGAGCGCGTCGAGTGCTTCCGCTTGTGCGACCGTGCGGGGAAACCCGTCCATGATGAAGCCGTCGCGCGCACGTTCGAGCTCGTGCTCCATCATTTCGATGACGAGGCCGTCAGGCACGAGTTGCCCGCTATCCATGTATCCCTCGGCCTCTTTTCCGAGCGCAGTCCCACGGGCGAGGTTATCGCGCAGGATGTCGCCGGTCGAGATCTGTTCGAGACCGAAGCGCTCGTGGAGCAGGCGTGCCTGCGTGCCCTTACCGGCACCCGGCGGCCCGAGAAAGACGACGCGCATCCGCGACCCTGGATCCTACCGCTTGATGAAGCCGCGGTAATCGCGCATCGCGAGCCGCGCCTCGATCTGGGTGATTGTGTCGAGTGCCACACCGACCACGATGAGCAGTGACGTCGAGCCGAGATAGAACGTCGTCACCGAGAGGCCCCGCTGGAGCGCACCCGGCAACACGGCGAGCAATCCGAGGTAGATTGCGGCGGCCGTGGTGATGCGCATCAGAATCTTGTTGAGGTAATCGACGGTCGGCTGACCCGGCCGGATCCCCGGAACGAAGGCCCCAGTCTTCTTGAGATTATCGGCGACGTCGCGCGTGTTGAGCACGATCGAGCTGTAGAAGAACGTGAAAATCACGACCAGCAAGAAGTAGACGATGTTGTAGAGCAGGCCATTGGGACTGAACCAGACGTTCAGCCACGCGGAGACGTTTCCGAGTATGTGCGCCACTCCGCCGGCATTCGCGGCCGCTTGACCGCGACCGAACCACGATAGCGCCTGCTGCGGAAGCAGCAGGATCGAGATCGCGAAGATGATCGAAATGACGCCCGCATTGTTGAGGCGCAGCGGAATGTAGGTGGATCGGCCGGCGAACATTTTGCGGCCGACGACGCGGCGTGCCTGCTGGACCGGCACGCGGCGCTGGCCCTGGTAGAGAAACACGATCGAGATAATGACGACGATCGCGATCGCTATATAGATGAGCAGGTTGAGGATCGACTCCGCGCCTTGGCTGGTCGAAGTAAACGTCTGCCGCACGTATTGCGGATAACGCAGGACGATGCCGATGAAGATGATGAGCGAGACGCCGTTGCCGATTCCCTTGTCGCTGATCTGCTCCCCGAGCCACATGAGGAAGAGCGTACCGCCGACCATCGCGACGATCGCGTAGATCAGATACCAGAGGCTCGTGTCGTAGAAGACGCCCGAGCGCTCCATCGAAATTCCCATGAAGGTCGCTTGGACCGCCGCCAGGACGATCGTCAGCCAGCGCGTGTACTGGCTGATCTTCTTGCGGCCTTCCTCGCCGCCTTTCTTCGCCATCTCCTCGAGTTGCGGCAGTACCACGGTCATGAGCTGCATGATGATCGAGGCGTTGATGTAGGGCGTGATGCCCATCGCGATGATCGAAAGCTTCTGGAGCGCACCGCCCGAAAGGAAGCCGAGCAGGTTGTAGAAGGCGCCGCTCTGCAGCACGCGCTGCCAAGCGGCTTCGTTCACGTTGGGAAGCTGCACGTGGATCATGAAGACGAACCACGCGAAGGCGAAGAAGACGAAGAGAACGCGCTGGCGGATCTCCGGGACCAGCACCGCGGCGCGCAGGTTGTTGAACACTAGGCGCCTTCTACCTCGCTCGACGTAACCTCTTCGATGGTAGCTCCGGCTGCGACGAGTGCCTCGCGCGCGCTCTTCGAGAAGAGCACGTCGCGTAGGCGAAGCCCGGCCGGCAGCGGCGCTTCGGCGGCGGTGCCGAGAATCTTGATACCGTGCAGCTCCGATTTCACCAGCCCGCGCTCGCGCAGCGATTCAGGCGTGATCTCCACGGCCGGATCCCATTGCGCCAGGCGATGCAGGTTGAGGACGGAGAGGCGCCTGCCGAAATGTCCGGTGTCGCGCGCCTTCTGCGAGTAACCGCGGCGATGCGGAAGGCGCCGCGCCCAGGCGGTCTGTCCACCTTCAAAGGCCGGTCCCTTGCCGCCGCCGGAGCGTACGGTCTGCCCTTTACCGCCTTCGCCGCCGGTCTTGACCATGCCGGAGCCATGGCCCCGGCCGATCCGCTGGCGTTTCGGCCGGCTTCCAGGTGCGGGTTTCAGCGCTCCAAGTTTGAGAATACTCTTCTCTGCCATCACTTTATGCCACGTAAATTTCTTTGACGCTCTTGCCGCGCATCGCCGCAACCTGTTCGGCCGTACGCAGCGACTTCAACGCCGAAACCGTTGCCATCACCACGTTGATCGGATTGTTCGTGCCCAGACACTTGGTGAGGATGTCGTGAATACCCGCCAGCTCGAGCACGGCGCGCATCGAACCCCCGGCGATCACGCCGGTGCCCGGCGCGGCGGGCTTGAGCAGCACGGTTGCGGCGCCGACCTCGTGCCGAACCTCGTGGGGAATTGTCTTCTCGACCATCGCGACCGTGATGAGACTCTTGCGCGCTTGTTCGACCGCCTTGCGAATCGCTTCGGGGACTTCCGTGGCCTTGCCGATCGCGAAGCCGACCTTTCCCTTCCGATCGCCGACGACGACGAGTGCGCTGAAGCTGAAGCGCTTCCCGCCTTTGACGACCTTGGCGACGCGGTTTACCCGGACGACGGTCTCTTCCAGTCCGCTCCCGTCGCGATCGCGTCCTCGAAATTGCATCAGAAGTTCAACCCCGCTTCACGTGCCGCGTCCGCGAGTGCCCGCACGCGTCCGTGATATTTGTAACCGCCACGATCGAAGACCACGTCCGAGATGCCGGCGGCCCTCGCTTTGGCCGCGATCGCACCACCGACGGCCTTCGCCGCGTCGACGTTCGTTTTCGAGGCCAGGTCGCCGCCGAGCGACGCGTCGCGGGTCGATGCGGTCGCCAGCGTGTGGCCGCGCGCGTCGTCGACGAGCATTGCGTAGAGATGGTGCAGCGACCGACGCACGCAGAGGCGCGGGCGCTCCTGCGTTCCCGATACTTTCTTGCGCAACCGAACGTGACGTTCGCGACGCGCGTCCGCTTTGCTCGTCACTTCTTTGCTGCCTTTCCGGCCTTGCCGAGCTTCTTGCGAATCCGCTCGCCTTCGTAACGAATGCCCTTGCCTTTGTAGGGTTCCGGCTTGCGCAGACGCCGAATGTCGGCGGCGACTTGGCCGACGGCTTGCTTGTCGATGCCGTCGACGTGAATCTTGTTCTGTCCCTCGACCGTGAGTGCAATGCCCGTCGGCGGTTCGAAACTCACCGGATGCGAGTAGCCCAGGCTTAGGTTCAACCGTTCGCCCGACTTCGCCGCGCGGTATCCGACGCCGGTGATCTCGAGACTCTTACGAAAGCCCTTGCTCACACCCTCGACCATGTTCGCGATCAAGGTGCGCGTCAAACCGTGCGCGCTGCGATGCGCCTTCGCGTCGCCCTTGCGCTCGACGACGATCTTGCCGTCTGAGAGCTTGACGTCGACCACGTCAGAGAGAATCTGCTGTCGCAATTGACCTTTCGGGCCGCTCACGGCGACCACATCGCTCTCGACCGTGACGTCGACACCCGACGGGACGACGACCGGAAGTTTTCCTATCCGAGACACGACTCACCACACATATGCGAGGACCTCTCCTCCGACGCCCTGTTTCTTCGCCCGCTTTCCGGACATGATGCCTTGCGGAGTCGAGATGATGACGAGCCCAAGTCCACCCAGCACGCGCGGAATCTCGGTCTTGTGCGTGTAGACGCGCAGACCGGGACGCGAGATCCGGCGAAGACCCGTGATGATCTTCTCCTTCTCCGGCCCGTACCGCAGCGCGATGCGGATCGTACCCTGCGGACCGGCATCCAGTCGCTCGAAGCTTTCGATGAATCCCTCGTCTCGCAGGATTTGCGCGATTGCCTGTTTGACGCGCGAAGCCGGCACGTCGACCGTCTTATGGTTCGCCGTGTTGGCGTTACGAATGCGCGTGAGCATGTCGGCAATCGGATCGGTTATCGACATATATATCTCTCTCTCACCACGACGCCTTGGTCACGCCGGGCACGACGCCCGCGTGGGCGTTTTCGCGGAAACAAATCCGGCACATCGCAAACTTTCGCAGGTAGCCACGCGGCCGGCCGCAGACGCGGCAACGGTTGTGACGCCGGACGCCAAACTTCGGGACGCGCCGCGACTTGATGATCAAGCTCGTCTTTGCCATTAGCCGCGCCCCTTCTGCAGCGGCAGGCCCATCGCTACGAGAAACTCCGAGGCCTCTTCGTCGGTCTTTGCCGTCGTCACGATCGTCACGTCCATCCCGCGCGCCTTGTCGACTTTATCGTAGTTGATCTCCGGAAAGACCAGCTGCTCTTTCAAGCCCATATTGTAGTTGCCGCGCCCATCGAAAGACTTCGGCGGCAGCCCTCGGAAGTCGCGAATGCGGGGCAGGACGACGTTAAAGAGTTTGTCGACGAATACGTACATCCGATCGCCTCGCAGGGTGACCTTCGCTCCGATGTTCATCCCGGCGCGGAGTTTGAACGCCGCGATCGACTTCTTCGCTTTGGTCACGATCGGACGCTGGCCCGTAATAGCGGTCAACTCGGTCACCGCGGCGTCGAGCGCCTTCGGGTTCGCAATCGCCTCACCGACGCTGACGTTAACGACGACCTTCTGCAGCTTCGGAATTTGGTTGACGTTCGCGTAGCCGAAACGCTCCTGCAGTTTCGGGCGAATTTCTTTCTCGTACATTTCTTTCAAGCGCTCTGCCATGCCGTCACGCTCCCTTAGCCGAGTCGCGCGCGGGCTCGCCGCAGCGCGCGCAGATGCGATGCACGGTTCCGTCGGCGGTGCGCCCGCGGCGCAGCCGCGTCGGGGCCTTGCACTTTTCGCAGACGTACTGCAGCGTGGAGAGCGGCAGCGCCGCTTCCTTTTCGATAATGCCGCCGGTCTGGGACGAGCCGCCCATGTTGGTCGACTTCGTACCTTGCTTGGTGTGGCGTTTGACGATATTGACACCTTCGACGGTAGCGGTGCCCGTCGCGCTCTGCACGGCCTTGACCGTACCCCGCTTGCCGCGCTCCTTGCCCCGACGGATCATGACCGTGTCGCCCTTGAGAATCGTTGCTTTCATTGCTTTCTTATAAGACCTCGGGAGCGAGCGACGCGATCTTGAGAAAACCGCGTTCGCGCAGCTCGCGCATGACCGGCCCGAAGACGCGAGTCCCGCGCGGGTCGAGGTTATCCTTTTCGCCTTTGATGATCACGCAGGCGTTGTCGTCGCAGCGAACGACGGATCCGTCAACGCGGCGAATCGGCGCGCTCGTCCGGACGACCACGGCCTTGACGACCTGGCCCTTCTTGACGGCCGCGCCGGGGATCGCGCTCTTCACCGTACCGACGATGACGTCGCCGACGTGCGCGTACACGTGGCGCCCACCGCCGCTGACGTGGATGACCAGCAGTTCGCGCGCGCCGCTGTTATCGGCGACCTTGAGGCGCGTCTCTTGCTGAATCACTTCGCCCGCTCCAAAATTTCGAGCAGACGCCAGCGCTTCTCGCGCGAGTACGGGCGGCACTCCATGATCCGGACCACGTCGCCGACGTTTGCCTCGTTGCGTTCGTCGTGCGCTTTGAAGCGCGTCGATCTACGAACGATTTTTCCATAGGCGGGGTGCGGCACGCGCGTCTCCGAGACGACGACGATCGTCTTGTCCATCTTATTCGACGCTACGCGCCCCTGCTTCACGCGCCGCTTGCCTCGAGCCATCTCGCTCGAGGGGAACTCGTTACGCTGCTCCATGCTCTCCCTCGGCGAGACGTTTCTCGCAGATAACCGTTTGAATTTGCGCATAGGAGCGGCGCATCGCTCGTATCTTACTGAAATCGGTCAGATGGCCCGTACGCAACGCGAAGCGCAGGTTGAAGAGCTCGGCCTTCACGTCGCGCGCCTTCTGCTGCAACTCCTTGATCGTGAGCTCACGGAGACCCTCGAGATCCTTCTTCACTATGCATCCTCCCGCGCTACGATCTTCGTGTCGATCGGCAGCTTTGCGGCCGCGCGGCGCAATGCCTCACGGGCGACTGCCGGCGCGACTCCGGAGAGCTCGAAGAGCACGCGTCCCGGGCGAACGACCGCAACCCACAACTCCGGGTTTCCCTTACCGGAACCCATGCGGACCTCGGCGGGCTTCTTCGTGACCGGCTTGTCCGGAAAAACCTTGATCCAGACCTTGCCGCCGCGTTTGATGTACCGCGTCATCGCGATACGGGCCGCCTCGATCTGCCGGTTCGACATCCAACACGGCTCCATCGCCTGCAAGCCGTAATCGCCAAAACTCAGCGTATTGCCGCGTTGCGCCGCTCCAGTCATCCGGCCGCGCTGAACCTTGCGCCATTTCACGCGTTTCGGTGTCAGCATACTACTCGGATACCTCGCTCACCGGAACCGCCTCAACCGGCGCCTCAACAGGCTCTGCAACTGCTACCGGTTCCGCAACGGCGACCGGCTCTGCAACGGCGACCGGTTCCGCAACGGATACGGGCTCCGCAACGGAAACAGCCTCCGCAACGGGCACGGGCTCCGCCACGGGCACGAGCTCCGCAACGGGCACGGGCTCCGCAAAGGGCACGGGCTCCGCGATCGGTTCCACCACGGACGGTGCAACCGGCCCGGAAACGGCTGGTGTGATCGCCGGCGCCGGCGGCTGCGGGCGGGAATCTCGACCGCGGCCGCGGCCGCCACGATCGCGACGCTCGCGTCCGCGATCGGCACGATCGCGCATCGCGCCGTCACCGCGCGGCTGATCCGGCAAGACTTCGCCGCGGTAAATCCAGACCTTCACGCCGATTCGCCCGAAGGTCGTAAAAGCTTCGACCTGCGCGTAATCGATGTCGGCGCGCAGCGTGTGCAGCGGTACTTTCCCATCGGCGTTATGCTCGGTGCGCGCGATCTCGGCGCCGCCCAGGCGGCCGGAAACCTGCACCTTGATGCCCCGGGCTCCCGCTCGCATCGTCCGCATGATTGCCTGTTTCATCGCGCGCCTGAAGGCGATACGCTTCTCGAGCTGATCGACGATGTTCTGTGCGACCAGACGCGCGTCGAGCTCGGCATGCTGGATTTCCATGACGTTGACCGAAATGCTCTTACCGGTCAGCAATTCGAGGTTCTTGCGAATCTCGTCGATGCCGACGCCGCGCTTACCGATGATGATGCCGGGCTTTGCGGTGTTCACGATGACGCGCGCTTGATTCGTCCGCCGCTCGATCTCAATTTTACTGATCGACGCGGAACGCATCCAGCGATTGAACGACTTCCGAATCGCGACGTCTTCGTGCAGCCAATCGACGTAGTGCTTCTTCTCGAACCAGCGGCTATCCCAAGTGCGCGTGATTCCCAAGCGCATGCCGACCGGGTGAATTTTCTGCCCCATTATGCTTCCTTGCTCTCCGCAACGGGTTCGGCCGGCGCCGGTTTAGCGGTAGCGCGTTTCGGCGTGCTCGCCTTCCGCCGGCGCGTCTTGGCGGCCGGAGCCTCGGCGGCGGCCGTTCGGCGCGTCGCGCGTGCGGCTTGAACCGACGCACCGGCAAGCTTCTTGCGCGGCTTCGCCGGCGCGGCTTCCGTAACGACGACCGTTACGTGCGAGAGTCGCTTGCGCTTGAACGCCGCGCGCCCTTGGGCGCGGGGGTCGAGGCGCTTGGTAAAACGTCCGCCGGGGCCTCCATCGACGGTGATACGTGCGATATACAGCTCGTCGGCATTCATGTCGTGGTTGTTGCCGGCATTCGCAACCGCGCTGCGTACCAGCTTTTCGATGGGTTCGGCAGCGAAGACCTCGGCGAACTTCAGCAGCGCGAGCGCTTCGCGCACGCTTTTTCCACGAATTGCGTCGGCGACGCGGCGCAGCTTGCGCGGAGCCGTGCGAACGAAGCGCAGATGTGCCACCGCTTGCGGAACGCGCTCCGTCACGTCTTCACCGTTGCCTTCTCGCCGCCGTGGCCACGGAAGTAACGCGTCGGCGCGAACTCGCCTAGCTTGTGGCCGACCATATTCTCGGTAATGTAGATCGGAATGTGGGTCTTACCGTTGTGGACGCCGATCGTGTGACCGACCATCACCGGCAGGACCGTCGAGGCGCGGCTCCACGTCTTGATCACGCGCCGCTCGCGGGTCTCGTTGAGCTTCTCGACCTTCTGCACCAGATGATCCGCGACGTACGGGCCTTTTTTAAGGGAGCGCGACATTTACTTCGAGCCCCGGCGGCGGACGATCATCTTCGACGTGCGCTTGTTGCGGCGCGTTTTCTTACCCATCGTCATCTGACCCCATGGCGTCGTGGGCGGGCGGCCCGACGTCGAGCGCGCCTCGCCGCCGCCGTGCGGATGATCGACGGGGTTCATCGCGATGCCGCGCACGCTCGGTCGTTTGCCGAGGTGGCGCGAGCGGCCGGCCTTACCGATCACTTGGTTTTCGTGTTCCACGTTGCCGAGCTGACCGATGGTCGCGCGGCAAGCGATGTGGATCCTTCGGACTTCGCCCGACGGCATGCGTACTTGCGAATACTCGTCCTCCTTGGCCATGAGCTGGGCGGAGACGCCCGCCGAACGTACGAGCTTTCCGCCCTGTCCGGGACGAAGCTCGACGTTATGGATAACGGTGCCGACCGGAATGTTCCGAATCGGAAGAGCGTTGCCGATTTTAATGTCCGCGTTCGGCCCTGACTCGACGAGCTCGCCAACGCGCAGTCCGAGCGGCGCAAGAATGTAGCGCTTCTCACCGTCGCGATAGTTGAGCAGCGCGATTCGGCAGGAGCGGTTCGGATCGTATTCGATCGTCGCGACTTTCGCCGGAACGCCGTCTTTGGAACGCTTGAAATCGATGATGCGATAGATCCGCCGCGTGCCGCCCCCGCGGTGGCGCACCGTGATGTGGCCGTTGTTATTGCGCCCGGAGTGCTTCTTGCGCACCTCCACGAGCGATCGCTCCGGCGCGACCTTCGAGAGATCCGAGAAGTCGATCGTCGTCAGAAATCGCTTGCCGGGCGAAGTCGGTCTGTATTTCTTTACCGGCATGAAACGCTATTGCTCAAAGTAATTAACTCCGCCGAGCTCGATCTTTTGACCGGCCTTGATCTTTACGATCGCCTTCTTGTAATCGCTTTGGCTCCCACTCATGCGCCGGCCGCGACGCGCGAACGTACGGGTCTTTCCGCGGACGTTGATCGTGTTCACGTTCAGCACGTTCACCTTGAAGATCTCCTCGATCGCATGACGGATCTGAGTCTTCGTCGCTTGCGGATGAACCACGAACGTATACTGCCCGGCGAGCGCGTCCGCCATCGCTTTCTCGGTGATTCGGGGGGCGACGATCACGTCACGCGCGTCCATCGTGGCTCCTTTCGCCGGCGCTCAGAGCGCCCATCAACGCGTCGTATCCGGCGACCGTGAAGACGATCCGGTCGAAGCGAAGCACGTCTTTGACGTCGACCGCGCCGTCGTTCGTCACTCCGACGCGCTGCAAATTCCGGCTCACGCGCTCGATCTCGCGGGCGTGCGGCTCCTCGCGCTCGCAGACGATGAGCGTCGCGGGCCCGCTGCGGGCGGCCTTCGCGCTACCGAAGAGCACCTTCGCAAACGCGGCCGTCTTGGCGATCCCGAAATCGGTTGCGTCGAGCAGCGTGACGGCGTCGTTCGCAAAACGGTCGGCGAGTGCGGCCAGAAATGCGATGCGGCGTTCCTTCTTATTGAGGCTCTCGACGTAGCTGCGCGGTTGCGGTCCGAAGACCACGCCGCCGTGGCGCCACTGCGGGGAACGGATCGATCCTTGGCGGGCCCGTCCAGTACCCTTCTGACGCCAGGGCTTGCGGCCGCCGCCCGCGACCTCGTCGCGCTTTCGCGTCGATGCGGTACCGGCGCGCGAATTAGCAAACTCTCTATGGACCGCTCGATAGACGACGTCGCGGCTACCGCTGAAGTCGCCCGCAAGAAAAGCCGGCGTCTCCACCTGGCGCACGACGTTGCCGCTCGCGTCGATGACGTTCGGCATCTACGCCTTCACTTTTCGCGGCTTCACGCTCTCGCGCACGATGACCAGCGCGTTTTTCGCGCCAGGAACGGCCCCGCGCACGAGGAGCAAGTTGCGGTCGCCGTCGGCGCGCACGACTTCCAAATTTTGCAGCGTCGTTCGGTCGACGCCGAAATGGCCCGGCCGCCGGCTTCCCAGCGTCGTGCGCCCCGCGTTCGTATCGCCGTTCGATGCCGGCTGCCGATGGATCATCGATCCGTGGCTGGCGCCCCCACCTTTAAAGTTGTGCCGCTTGATACCGCCCGAGAAACCGTGGCCTTTGGAGATGCCGACGACGTCGACGCGATCGCCCGGCTCGAAGGCCGCTACCGTCACGCTCTCGCCGACTTGCACGTCCTCGAAGCCGTTTCGAAACTCGCGAACGAAGCGCGCCGGTTCGACGCCCTGCTTCTTGAAGTGCCCACCGAGCGCGCGCGTCAACCGGCTGCGCTTGACCGGCTCGAAACCCAAAGCGACGGCATCGTAGCCGTGCTTCTCCTTCGTTCGGCGTTCCACGACCGTACACGGGCCAGCCGCGATCACCGTTACGGGCACGGAACGCCCGTCTGCGGTAAAGACGCTGGTCATCCCGACTTTACGGCCCAGGATGTTCTTCATAGCGCTCTCTCGGTGGGTAGTGTATTCAACGGATCCAGGCGTATTGCTCGCATGAACCGCAACCCAGGGAGTTTACCAGGACGGGTCCACGAGGTCAAGGCTCACGCCGACGCTGCAACAAAGCCTCGCTCGATGGTATTTCAACGCCGGGCGTTACGAGGCTTCCGGGGCATCATCGCGGCCGCGCTCCTGCTTGGCGCCTGGGTCCACCCGGCAGCCGCGGCGACCTCCACGAAGTCGCTGCTCGACGCCTTACGCAAGGCCACGCTGGATCATCCGCTTTCCTCTATCGTTTCCATTCATACGGTCGGCAACGTCGAGATCGCCGGCATTCGCGGCCGCGCGCAGGAGTGGGACGATCTGCGCGACGTGCGGTTTACGACCGCGCAGAATGCCGGTGCCTTCAGCGGAGCCTTCGGATGGGACGGAAAGGTCGCCTGGAACCAGGACTACGCGGGTCTCGTCACGCTCGACGGCGGCATCGCGGGGCGCCTCCAAGCCATCGATCAGGCCTACCTTGATAACCTCCGCTACCTGCGGCCCGATGCCGGAGGGGCTACCGTCATATACGCGGGCAGCCGGACCGACGCTGGAAGGGGGTACGAACTCCTCGCGGTTACCCCGCCGCAGGGCAGCGAGATCGATCTCTGGCTCGATCCTCGCACGCACCTCATCGCGCGCGAGTCGACCACGATTGGAATCGTCTCCGCGACGACCACGCTTTCGAACTACCGGCGGGTCGACGGCATCAGCTATCCGTTCGAGAGCAGCACCCAAACGTCCGACGGAAACGCGTCGCGCGAGCAGGTCACATCGCTGGAGATCAACACCGACGTCGCCGAGCGAATGCGCGTGCCGGGTCAGAACGTTCACGACGCCTCGATTGCCGGGGCAAGCAGCACGACCGTGCCGCTCGAGATCGTCAACGATCGCGTCTATATCACCGGGATCATGGTTGACGGCCACGGCCCATACACGTTCGTGCTCGACAGCGGCGGCGATTACGTCGTGACGCCGGACGTCGCTGCCGCGCTGCAAGCAACGAGCGCCTCCTTCACTCATCTCAGCTCCATCGCGGTCGGCAACGCAGTCGTGCGCAATCAATACTCACTCGTTCTACCGATCGGCGTTGGTTTCGGAATGGCCGAGGGAGTGAAGATCGACGGAATGGTCGGCTATCAATTCTTGGCGCGCTTTCTCACAACGATCGATTACGCGAACTCCAAGCTGACGCTCGCGACACCGAGCGCCGGACCCGCCTCCGCGCCAAACGCTGCCGCGATTCCCTTTTCAATCGAGGGGCGCAGACCGCGAATCTCCGTTTCGGTCAACGGCGTCACGGCATCGGCCGAGGTCGACACGGGAAATCGCGGCGGGCTCGTGCTATCCGGAGCTTTTCTCGTGGCGCATCCCGCAATCGCCGCACTTGCGAAAACGGCGCCCGGGGTGGTTGGTTTCGGCATCGGCGGTCCGGCGTACGCCCGGCTCGGCCGGATTCCCGCGTTGCAAATCGGGCCGTATGCCATCGCAAACGGCATCGCATCCTTCGCGAGCACGAGCGACGGCGCATCCGCCGGCCCGTTCGATCCTGCCAACATCGGCGGCGCCGTCTGGCGCCGCTTCGACGTCACATTCGATTACGCGCACCAGCAGCTATTGCTGGCAAAGAACGCCTCGTTCGCCGACCCGCCGGAGTACGATCGCTCGGGACTCTTTCTCATCGATGGAGACGGCGCTTACAGCATCCTATCCGTTCTGCCACAAACGCCGGGCAGCGAGGCCGGCTTGGCAAAGGGCGACGTGATCCTCGCCGTCAACGGAGCGCCGGCCTCGAACGAGTCGCTCGCGGCGCTGCGTGCGCTGCTCTCCGGGCCTGCCGGCACCCTCGTTCACCTGCACGTTCGCGGACCGGCCGGTCGCGAGCGCGACGTTACGCTAAAGCTCGCCGATTACGTCTAAGTAAAGGCCGAGAGGCCGGTAATCTCTTTGCCGACGATGAGCGCGTGCATCTCGCTCGTACCTTCGTAGGTTAGTACCGATTCGAGGTTGTTCATGTGCCGAATCACCGGATACTCCAGCGTCACCCCGTTGGCGCCAAGCACGGTGCGGGCTTCACGGGCAATCCCTAATGCCTCGCGGACATTGTTGAGCTTCGCGAAGCTCACAACCGAGGGATGGAGTCGTCCCGCATCCTTCGCGCGCCCGACGTGGAGCGCGAGAAGCGTTCCCTTGTTGAGCTCGAGCAGCATCTTCACGAGCTTCGCCTGCGTCAGTTGATACGCGCCGATCGGTCTCTCGAACTGAACGCGCGTCTTCGCATACTCGAGTGCCGTCTCATAGCAGCTGCGCGCGGCTCCCATGGCGCCCCAAACGATACCATACCGCGCCTCGTTGAGACAGGCGAGCGGCGCTCCCAGGCCTGCGCCCTGCGGCAAGAGTGAGCCGGCCGGAACCCGGCAGCCGCTCAAGACGAGTTCGCTCGTCACCGACGCGCGCAGCGAGAGCTTGCGATGAATGTCCGATGCCTGGAATCCCTTTGTCCCGCGCGGCACGGCGAAACCGCGTATGCCGCCCTCCGTCTGCGCCCAGACGATCGCGAGGTCGGCAATAGACCCGTTCGTGATCCACATCTTCGTACCGTCGAGCACCCAGTCGGATCCATCGCGACGCGCGTAGGTGCGCATCCCCGCCGGATTACTTCCGAAATCGGGTTCGGTAAGACCGAAGCAGCCAATGAGCTCGCCCCGAGCCATCGCCGGCAGCCAGGCTTGCTTCTGTGCTTCGTCGCCCCAGCGATGAATCGCGTACATCGCGAGCGAGCCTTGCACCGAGGCGAAACTCCGCACGCCCGAATCGCCGGCTTCGAGCTCGAGACAGGCCAAACCGTAGGCCACCGCGCTCGCACCCGGGCAATCGTATCCTTCGAGGTGCATCCCGAGCAGACCGAGCCGGCCGAGCTCGACTCCGAGTTCGCGCGGCAGCGTTCCCCGCTCGAACCACTCGGCAATCCCGGGCAGCACGCGCGTGCGAACGTACGAGCGTACCGTATCGCGAACGAGCCGCTCCTCCGCCGAAAGTTGCGCGCCGACCCCGATGAAGTCTACCGCGTCGGGCGTTTGCGTGGCGGCAGCGGTCAACGCCTCAGAACCCGAGCGAGTTTATCGAAGAGCGCCTCGGTCGAACGCTCGAACTGATCCTCGAAACGACGCCAGAGCAGGCGTCCGTCGGTATCGGAAAGCATCGCGTCCACGCGGTACTCGAGCAGCGTCTCCTTGCCCTCACTCGAGAGATGGAAGCCGTGTGTACCGTCCATTCCATCGTTGCGAAACCGCCAGACGATGCGTTCTTCGGAGGCCGCCTCTTCGAGCACGGAATGCATCCCGAGGTGCCACTCTTCGGTGCGGCCCGGTGCAAGCGGCCCGGGGGAACGCATGAACGGCTGCGACGCGAAGGGCCAGATCTGGTCGCCCGAGGTACCCATCTCCTCGAGTAGGTGATAGATCCGCCGTTTGGTCCCGTGAAACGTGCGCGACCGCATTTCGTGGAGCTCGATTGGCATGGCCCGTCGTTCGCTCAGCGAAGGGCGGCGACCCCTATGCCGCCTGCGAGCAGGATAAGCAGCGGCGCGCCGATTTTCGTGCGGAGCATCAAGATGAGCACGAGGGTAGTTACCGCATAGGCGACGATGCTTGACGGCGCACCGCGACCAATCGTCACGACGCTCGACCACACCAGACCGACGATCGCCGGCGCCAGGCCGTGGGAGATGATCGCTCGCCACGGCGATGCTTGGAAGCGATCCCAGAACGCACCGAACCCGACCATGATCACGCTCGACGGAACGAACATTCCCACCGTTGCGGCGGCCGCGCCGAGAAGGGGGCGCGCCGGAGTCGCGGCGTAGCCGACGAGCGCGGCGAAGATCGTCGTCGGCCCGGGCACGAGCTTTCCGATCGTGTAGAACTGCGTAAACTGCTCCGAGCTCACCCAGTGGTAGTGGCCGACCGCGTCGGCGTGCATCTGCGGAATGATCCCCTTGCCGCCGCCGAAGCCGAGCACCGAGAGTTGCGAAAACGTCCAGAGCAGATGGAGTACGGTTTGAACGGTACCGTTCATTTGGGTTGCTGCGGCGCGGGCTTGCGCGATCGAACGTACTCGCGCGCGATCCCGATGCCGCCGAAGATGACGAGTACGAGCAGCAACGGCATATGCAAGAAGGAGACGCTCAGGGCCGTCACAGCCACCAATAGGATGCGCAGCCAATCGGTGCGCTCGTCCCACGTGAGCTCCAGCGCGTTGCCGACCGTGAGCCCAAGCGCTCCGGCAGCGCATCCGCGCAGCGCGCCGTGAACGAATGGGTTGGCCGAGAATCTAAAGTAGAGCGCTCCGGCCACGAGCACGATGACGAACGGTGGAAGACTCGCTCCCAGGAAGGCGGCGATCGCACCGGGGATACCGCGCACTCGCTGGCCGCAGAAGAGCGCGAGATTCAGGATGTTCGGGCCGGGAAGGACTTGTGCGATCTCGAGGCCGTCCATGAACCGCTCGCTATCCATCCAGCCGCGATTGAGCACCTGTTGCCGGACGCTTGCCTTTTGACCGCCGCCGAACGCGGTCGACGAGATCGACGCGAACGTCAGCGCGATACTCGTCAGCGACGGCGCGGCGGAACTAGCCGGCATCCGGCATCGGCCCGTCAACAACCGGCGACGTGTGTTTGCCAGAGAGGATGTGAATGTGAACGTGTTCGGTGTGCTGGTACGGCGGCAGCACTCCCATGCGAATCATGAAACCCTTCTCATAGAGACCGAGCGAGAGCGCCACCTTCTGAATGCCCGCAATCAAACGGTGCCAGAGCCTCGCATCGCCGAGCCCAAAATCGAGAATCGTCGGCACCCACTTTTTGGGAATGATGACGACGTGGATCTCCCACCACTCTTCCTTGCTCCGATCGACGTTATGGCGAAAGGCAAAGACGTCGTCGTCTTGGTAGACGACCTCGTCGGCCTTCGCACGCGTGCCGTCGAGCCTTCCGCGAAACGTGTGATCGGGATCGGGCTTCTCCCACGTGCGTTGCTCCGGGCTCGAAATCATCTCCGAAATCCATTGCGTCATGCGGAATTTTTCCGCACCGCAGGCAGGCGTCCTCTTGCACGCGCGGAAGCGTGCGCGTGATGAGCGGCGAGCGCAAGAAAAAAACGCTGACGGCGGCCGACGTGCTGGGCGCCGAGCCGATATGGCCGAAGGAGCCGAAAGAGTGGGAGAAACTCGTCGGCGAGAACGAAGTCCTCTACGAGGACCGTCACGTCGTCGTCTTTCACGATCCGGTCGACGAAGAGCACGAATCGGAGCGCGTTCCCGGCGAAATACGCTTGACGCTGCTCTCGAAAAAGGAAGGCGTGGAAACGCTGATGGATCTAGGCATTGCCGATGAGACGCTCAACGCCGCGATCCTGCACGGCATCCAGCAAGCCGCGCTGATCCTCGGCCTCGAGAAAAAAGGCTTCGAAGTGCGCGCCCACATCTACCCGCCGCTGCAGCATCGACCGGCGGTTGCGTTCAAGATCCGCGCCGGGAAACCGCCGAAGAAGTAGTTACTCGGCCGGTTTCTTCCCGAACGGAAGCTTCGACGTAAGCTGCGATTCCTTTTCGGCGATCTTCGCCAAGCCCTGGACGATGACGATCGCCAGAATCGTGACGATAATGGCGTAGATCAGTTCGGCGATCACGCCGTTTCCGGGTTTGAGGAAGAGCGCGATGACATCGCTGATAAGCTTGTTCCACGCGCCCGCGGCTATGAGGCCGAACGCCACCGTCGCGAGGCCGATCATCGTGCCGATATAGGTCGGTTTAACTTCCACGAGCATACCTCCCCAAGCGATCGGACCTTAAAAAGAAGCCCGAAGCGCTCGGCTTCGGGCTTGAATCTTGGCAATCTTCTCGGGCTAGGCTTTCAACTCGATATCGACGCCGGCCGGAAGGTCGAGATGCATCAGCGCGTCCATCGTTTTCGGCGAGGCTTGCAAGATGTCGATAAGCCGCTTGTGGGTGCGCATCTCGAAGTGCTCGCGCGACTTCTTGTCGTTGTTCGTCGACCGCTGCACGCAGAAGCGGTTGATCTCCGTCGGCAAGGGCACGGGTCCGCTGACGAACGCGCCCGTTCGCTTCGCCGTCTCTACGATGCGCTCGGCCGATTGATCGAGCACCTTGTGATCGTACGCTTTCAAGCGTATCCGGATCATCTGCTTCGCCATGACGTTCCTACTCTCGAATACTTTCTATTCGGCGACCGTCGTCACCACGCCCGCGCCGACGGTGCGGCCGCCCTCGCGAATCGCGAAGCGGAGGCCCTCCTCGCACGCGATCGGCATGATCAGCTCGACGTCCATTTGGACGTTGTCGCCGGGCATGACCATCTCCACGCCCTCGGGCAGCCTGATGGTGCCTGTAACGTCGGTCGTCCGGAAGTAGAACTGCGGACGGTAGTTCGCAAAAAACGGGGTGTGCCGTCCGCCCTCATCCTTTGAAAGCACGTAGACCTCGGCCTTGAACTTCCGATGCGGCTTCACGGAACCCGGCTTGGCGAGCACTTGACCGCGCTCGATCTCGTTGCGGTCTATACCGCGCAGCAATACGCCGATGTTGTCGCCGGCGATGCCCGAGTCGAGCAGCTTGCGGAACATCTCGATGCCCGTCACGACGGTCTTCTTAGTCTCCTCCTTGAGGCCCACGATCTCGACCTCTTCGCCGACCTTCACCTGGCCGCGCTCGACGCGGCCCGTGCCGACCGTGCCGCGGCCCGTAATAGTGAAGACGTCTTCGACCGGCATCAGGAAGGGCTTGTCGACTTCGCGCTGCGGCTCCGGAATATAGTCGTCGACGGTCTCCATTAGCTTGAAGATCGCGTCGGCGTCGGCATCACCTCTGCGGCCACTCGAATTGAGCGCCTTTAGAGCCGAGCCGCGAATGATCGGCGTATCGTCGCCGGGGAACTCGTACTTGCTGAGCAGCTCGCGGATCTCCAACTCGACCAGCTCGAGAAGCTCTTCGTCGTCGACCATGTCCACCTTATTGAGGAAGACGATGATCCGCGGAACGCCGACCTGGCGCATGAGCAGAATGTGCTCGCGAGTCTGCGGCATGGGGCCGTCCGAGGCCGCGACGACAAGGATCGCACCGTCCATTTGCGCCGCGCCCGTGATCATGTTCTTAATGTAGTCCGCATGGCCCGGGCAATCGACGTGCGCGTAATGGCGTTTCGGCGTCTCGTATTCCTGATGGGAAATGGCGATGGTGATGCCGCGCTCTTTCTCCTCAGGCGCGTTGTCGATCTGATCGACGCCCACTTTCTGCGCCAAGCCCTCGGTCGCCAGGCAATGCATGATCGCCGCGGTCAAGGTCGTCTTGCCGTGGTCGACGTGTCCCGTCGTGCCGATGTTGACGTGCGGCTTCTTGCGCTCGAACTTCTGTTTAGCCATCAGGTTCCTCTCAAGGTGCTGGACGTAAGTACACGGAGCCTGGCGTTCTCCTCGGCTCCGCCACCCTTACGCGGTAAACGCCCTCCCCGAGAGGGCGTACGACCACGGAATAGTATCAGGCGCGAGCCGAGGATGTCAACGCGATGCGACGCCGGCGCGAAGCTACGCGGGGACCGCCTTCTTTCCGGCCGATTTTGCGACGATCTCTTCTTCGACGCTCTTCGGCGCTTTTTCGTAGTGCGAAAACTCCATCGTATACGTCGCGCGCCCTTGCGTAGCCGAGCGCATGTCGGTCGCGTACCCGAACATCTCCGAGAGCGGCACGTTGGCGGTAATAACTTGCGCTCCACCGGGCGCCTCTTCGGTCGCGTGAATCGCGCCGCGCCGCCGGCTCAAGTCGCCGTTGATCGCGCCCATGTACTCTTTGGGCGTCGTCACCTCGACCTTCATGATCGGCTCCAGCAGAACCGGACCTGCCGCGCGATTGGCCTCCTTCCACGCCATCGAAGCGGCGATCTTGAAAGCCATTTCAGACGAGTCGACCTCGTGATAGGAACCGTCGAATGCCACGGCCTTGAAATCCATAACAGGGAAGCCCGCTAGCACGCCGCTCTGCGCCGACTCGCGGATGCCCTCTTGCACGGCCTTGTGGTACTCCTTTGGAATCGTGCCCCCAACGATCTTCCACTCGAAAACAAATCCCGTGCCCGGTGGCTGGGGTTCCACGCGAATCCAAACGTCGCCGAACTGCCCCTTGCCGCCGGTCTGGCGGATGAAGCGCCCTTCCTTTTCAACGCTCTTGGTGATCGCTTCTTTGTACGCAACCTGCGGCTTGCCGACGTTTGCGTCGACTTTGAACTCGCGCCGCAAACGATCGAGAATGATCTCGAGATGCAGCTCGCCCATCCCGGCGATGATCGTCTGTTGCGTTTCTTCGTCGGTACGCATTCGAAAGGTAGGATCTTCCTGAGCGAGACGTGCGAGCGCGAGACCGAGCTTGTCTTGGTCGGCCTTGCTCTTCGGCTCGATAGCCTGATGAATGACCGGCTCGGGAAACGTGATCGACTCGAGCGCGATCGGTGACCGTTCGTCGCAGAGCGTATCGCCGGTACGCGTGTCGGAGAGACCGACCGCCGCGGCGATGTCGCCCGCACCGATCGAGTCGATGTCCTCGCGATGGTTGGCGTGCATACGCAGGATGCGACCGATGCGCTCTTTGCGGCCAGTGCGCGAGTTCAGCACGTAGCTGCCCTTCTTCAGCACGCCGGAATAGGCGCGGAAGTAGGTAAGGTTTCCATATGGGTCGGTTGCGATCTTAAAGGCGAGCGCGCAGAAGGGCTCGTCGTCGTCGGCCTTTCGCGCGAGATCGGCCCCGGTCTTGGGATCGCGTCCGACGATCGGCTTGGCCTCGAGCGGCGAAGGCATATACTCGACGATCGCATCGAGCAGCGGCTGAACGCCCTTGTTCTTGAACGCCGAGCCGCAGAGCATCGGCAGAACCGTTCCCTCGATCGTCGCTTTGCGCAGTGCCGTTTTCATGCGATCGATCGGCAACTCTTTACCGTCGAAGAACATCTCGAGAAGCTCGTCGTCTTGCTCGGCGATTGCCTCGACGAGATTGCGCCGCCACTGCATTGCGAGCTCCCGCAGCTCGCCGTCGACCTCTTCCTGCGCCATCGTCGAACCGAGTTCGTCGATGTAGACGACCTTCTTCATCGTGAAGAGGTCGACGACGCCTTGGAACTTGTCTTCGGCACCGATCGGCACCTGAATCGGCACGGCGCGCGCGCCGAGCCGCTCGCGAATCTTCTCTACCACGTTGAAGAAATCGGCGCCGACCCGATCCATCTTGTTGACGAAGATAATCCGGGGAACCTTATACTTGTTCGCCTGGCGCCAGACCGTCTCGGATTGCGGCTGGACCGCAGCGACCGAGTCGAAGAGTGCAACGAGGCCGTCGAGGACGCGCAGCGACCGCTCGACTTCGACCGTAAAGTCGACGTGACCGGGCGTGTCGATGATGTTGATTCGCGTGTCGCGCCAGGTCGTCGCGGTCGCGGCCGACGTGATCGTAATGCCGCGCTCCTGCTCTTGCACCATCCAATCCATCGTCGCCGCGCCATCGTGCACTTCGCCCATCTTGTGCACGCGCCCGGTGAAGAAAAGGATGCGCTCGGTGCAAGTCGTTTTGCCGGCATCGATGTGCGCGGCAATGCCGATATTCCTCGTGCGTTCGAGCGGATATTCCCGAATAGCCATGGTTTTAGTTTTGGATCAAACTACCAACGATAATGGGCGAAGGCTTTGTTCGCCTCGGCCATCTTGTGCGTGTCCTCACGCTTCTTGATCGTCGCACCAGTGTTGTTCGACGCGTCGAGCAGCTCCCCGGCGAGTTTTTCCTCCATCGAGCGTCCCCCGCGAGCGCGAGCGAAGCCGATCAACCAGCGCATCGCCATCGCCTGACGGCGGTCCGGACGAACTTCCATCGGCACCTGGTACGTCGCGCCGCCCACGCGGCGGGGACGAACCTCGACCAGCGGCATCGCGTTGGAGAGCGCTTGGGAGAAAATCTCCATCGGATCGCGCCCGGTCTTCTCGGCCACGATTTCGAGCGCGCCATAGGTGATATGCTCCGCGGTCGACTTCTTGCCGCACAGCATCACCTTGTTGATGAAGCGCGCGAGAACTTTGGAGTTGAACTTTCCATCAGGCAGAATCTGCCGTTTCGGAGCCGGCCCTTTACGTGGCATTTATTTCTTCTTTTCGCGCTTCGCGCCGTACTTGGAGCGGCCTTGCTTGCGATTGGCCGTTCCGGCCGTGTCGAGCGTACCGCGGATAATATGGTATCGAACGCCCGGCAGATCCTTAACGCGCCCGCCCCGGACGAGAACCACCGAGTGCTCCTGGAGGTTATGACCGATGCCCGGGATGTAGGCCGTGACCTCTTCGCCGTTCGTCAGCCGGACGCGCGCGACTTTCCGCAGCGCCGAGTTCGGCTTCTTCGGCGTGACGGTTTTGACTTGAGTGCAGACGCCCCGCCGCTGCGGGTTGCCGGAAACTTCGAAGGTCCGCGTGGGCAAATCGGGGTGGCCGGGCTTCGGACCGGTAAGGATCACGCGAAACGCGCGCGTCTTGACCTTCTGCTCGGTCTTTTCGCGCCCGCGGCGCACCAGCTGGTTGATTGTCGGAATCGGCGTTGCTCCTCGTTTACCGGGCGTCCCATCACACAAAACACGGCCTCACCCGCAGGTGGGACCGAGCCTCAACTATACCAAGGCCCTTTTTTGGCGTCAAATCCCGTTGCCGGGGACGCTTGCTAGCTTAGGCTGCGTAGACCTCGTCGAGGAAGCTCCACAGCGCCTGGCACGCCGCCTGCGTCGCGGCCAGGACCTCGCTCTGCTTCTCCGGCGTCTCAGCGGCGCGCTCGATTAGACGCCACTCCGCGGCCGAATGCGCGACGTCGGCCTGCTCGTGGACCGTAAAGAACTCGATCTCGCTCGGATCCGAAATCCCGTAGAAGCGGCGCAGCCCTTCGATTTTGACGGCCGCGATCGCCGGAACTTGCGATTCGAAGGCGTGCAGTGCCGCCAGCCCGGCGTAGTACGGCCGATTCCGGCAGAGATCGGTAAACGTCGCGATCAATCGCCGTGTAGCCGGGAGCGCGATGGTTGCGGCAAGGTCGTCGTCGGAGAGTCCGAGCGCTGCCGCAAAGCGCTTCCAGAGCGCCGGGTGGTTCTTCGGTCCGAGCTCCTCGTCGACGAGGTTCTGCAGAATCGTTTGACGCGGACGCAGATCGCTCGTGCCGTCGCTCGCAAAGTGCGGCGTGTTCGAATGAACGGCGCTCAAGTACGTCGGTTCGGCCAGCACGTGATGCAAGTACTGCCCCGCATAGCCGCGCAGCTGTTCGAGCGAGAGCTCGCCGTTCGTCCACGCGACGTAAAACGGATGCTTGAGCAGATGCCGGTCGTCGATGACGGACCGGACTTGGCTGTCGAATGATGTTGAGAGCGTCGTTTCCATGCCCGCCGGGTTCATGCGGTGCTCTGCGGACTCCTCGTTTCGCAGAACCGGACCAGTTCGTCGGCAATCTCTTCGACCGTAAACCCGCGGTGCCGCAATGACTCGACGAACCTCTCGGCCGCGTCACGCAGACTGCGCATTCGCGCCCGGCGATTGAAAGGAATCTGCCCCGCGACCCGAGTTCCTCGGCGGCCGTCGCCGACGAGCCAACCCTCGGATTGCAGCTCGCCGTATGCTCGCGCGACCGTGTTCGGAGCGATGCCCAAATCGCCGGCGAGTTGTCGCACCGTCGGCAGCACCGATTCGGGAGTTAGGTCGCCTCGCTCGATCGCCGCCTGGATTTGGGCGACGACTTGCTGGTAGGGCGGAATATCGAGATCGGGATTGACGACAAGATAGGGAGCGCTCACGCCGGGCGAATCTGCCGACGCAGCGGAATGAGGCTCGCCGCGAGCGAGACGACGAAGGCCGCGGAGGCGAGGGCGACCCCGACGGTTCCGACGAGCGCGTACGCTTGCGGAAGCGTCGGCTGCGCCAGGATGATCAAGGCGAAGCCCGGGGCGCAAGCCAAGTTGGCAATGCTGCGCGTGCGCCCGGTCCGCACGCGTTCGTCGACGGCGTACTCCCACTGCGGGTCGGTTCCGATCAAGATCGCCGGCGCGACCGCGACCCGCCACGCGATGATGGCTAGCACGACCGTCGATGCAGCAACGACGAGCGCGCCAAGCCGTTCGGGCGGATACGTCGCGAGCCCAAGGGAGGCCAAGAAGCTGCATGCCATCGCACCGATGACCAGCGGCGGCAACGCGGTGAACGGCGAGCGGCGAACGAGCGGCGCCACGCGCTCTTCGGTCGCGCGTCGAAACTGCAAATACGCGAGAAGCATGATCGCCGCCGTCGCGAGACAGAAGAGCGCGTACGGAAGCACGTACGGAATCGGGCGGAAGGCTTCTAAGCCGGCTAAGAGGATTGCCGCGACTCCCAGAGACCGCCCGTAAACGCCCGAGAGACCCTCGGCCTCTTCGCGAGCTTTGACGACCTGAGCGAGCCGGTCGCGCTCCGCCTCCGGCAACGCCCCGGCCCACCGCGTGAAGTATCCGGCTACGCCGGCGAAGCACCGCGGCCAAGTGAATGCCGCTATTCCGACCACGGCCATCGCGATTGCCATGGCCCAACGAGTGACGATTTCGGCGTGTGCCGCGTGTTCTGGAGTCATTGTATTGATACCTTAATACAATTCGCGCTTTTGTGTCAACACCTTGGTTCAAAATCTATAGGCGGCTCGTTCCGACAGGGCAGCGGCGGGTAGAGCCGTATTTCGCGCGCCAATGGCAGCGAGTGGGGCGCTTCACGGAAACCCGCGGCTCGGCGTCTTAGACGGCTTGCGCGGCATCGCCGTGCTGCTCGTTCTCTGGTATCACGTTTGGGAAATCTCGTGGTTGTCGCCCGGTCCGTTGCTGGATTTTCTTCCGGCCACGGGTTTCGTCGGCGTTCCACTCTTCTTCTTCCTGAGTGGTTTCGTGATCGTATATCCGTTCGTTCGTGCGGCACGCACCTCGAGAGCGGCACCCTCGTGGAAAGAGTTCGCATGGCGGCGATTCATCAAAATCGTGCCCTCCTACGTGCTCTCGATAGCAGTTGCCTATGCGATCGGATACGCGCAGGTGCAGCCATACGCGTCGACCGTGCCCGATCTCGTCACGCACCTGCTCTTCATCCACACCTGGTTTCCGCAACGATACGGCACCATCGACGGCGTGCTTTGGACGCTCGCCGTCGAAGTCGAGTTCTACTGCCTCTTTCCGCTGATATGGTGGTGTTTCAAGCGCCAACCGTGGTTCACGACCGCGGCGATGATCGCGATCGCGTGGTGGTGGCGCGCCGCGATGGCGTCCTGCTGCTACTCCACGCTCTTCCCGCAGTACGTGGAGAATCTCCCGGGCTACTTGGACATCTTCGCGTTCGGAATGATCAGCGCATATCTCTTTACGCGATTCGGTGACCGCGTTGGGGGTTCGCGAGTGCGCTATGCCGGTCCGGTCGTCGCGATTGCGGGAGTCGCAGCGTTGATCGCGCTGCTCGAGAACCTCTACGCCTATCGTTTCTTCGAACAGTGGGCCGCCGTCTGGCAGATCGCTAACCGGCCGCTGCTCGGCGCCGCGTTCGCTCTCATCGCGCTGGGATCGCTTGCGAGTCCGCGGTGGTGGCAGATTCTCCTCGACAACGCGCCGCTGCGCTTCATGGCCGCGATCTCGTACAACCTCTACCTCTACCATCAATTGGTTGCGCGGGAGCTGCTTTGGCACAACGTTCCGCCGCATACCGGCGATCCGCACTACGACCCGATGTGGCAGACCAGGTATACGGAGGCCGCTTTCGCGATCACGATCGCGCAAGCGGCCATAGTAACCTATTCTTTCGAACGCCCGCTCCTGCGGCTGAAGCCGCCTCGGGACGCTACGGCTAGGTAAGCTGTGACTTGAAGACGCTCTCGGTGATCGAGGCGACGCCCGGCACCCGGACTTCCTTCCCTTGGAATCCCGTGATGAACGTCCACACCCACACGATGAGTCCGAGGAGCCAGAGGATCGGGTAGAGGAGCCACAGGTGGATGAAACTCAGTACGAACGAGATGATGAAGTAGAGCACCCAAATCGTAATCGACTGAGCAGCGGCCCATTTTACGAACCGGTTCGTTCCGCCGCCCAGGAGCATAACGATGCCGCCGAGCAGACAGAAAAGGTAGGCGAGTCCTGCGGCAACGTTCGCTTCGAGCCCGAACGGCGTATCCTTCGGGGGTTGAGTTACGGACATGACGATCCTTTCGGTGATTCGAGGGTCCCGAGCTTTTGAGGCGTTGCTTTGCTTTAGAAGCCTTGCGACCCTCCGTCGAGCGCTCGTCGGCCAACAGGCGCGACGACCGCTTGCGTTAAAACGAGCCGGGCTATGCGGCGTGCCTGGTACGCCCTTCTCGTCCTCCCGTTCGCCGGGACGCTGATTCCGGCTCTCTACAACCACGCTCTTCCGGCACTCTTCGGGTTGCCGTTCTTCTATTGGTATCAGCTTGCATGGGTGGTCGCGACCGCCGCGCTTCTGGGCGTCGTCGTGGCGCTAACGCGCAAGCCGGACGATGTCTAGCGCCACGCTCATTCTTGCCGTTGCGGTGCTCGGCGTTACCGCGCTGGGATTCTTCGCGGCCCGGTGGGGACGCGCCGACTTAGGGAGTCTCGAGCAATGGGCGCTCGGCGGTCGCAACTTTGGCACGATCGTCTCCTGGTTCTTGCTCGGCGGCGACCTCTATACTGCGTACACGTTCATCGCGGTGCCCGCACTCGTCTACGGCGTCGGCGCGCTCGGGTTTTTCGCCGTACCGTACGCAACAATCGCCTATCCGGTCGCGCTGGTCGTCTTGGCGAGGTTCTGGAGCGTAGCGCGCCGACGCGGCTACGTCACCACCGCCGATTTCGTCCGCGACCGTTACGGCGACCGCACCCTCGAAATCGCCGTCGCGCTCACCGGCGTCGTGGCCGCAATGCCGTACATCGCGCTCCAGCTCGTCGGAATGCGGGCGATATTTACGCAGTTCAGCATCCTGGGCGCCGCCGGATCGGTACCCGCCTTGACCGTCGCCTTTCTCCTGGTTGCCGCCTACACGTATACGAGCGGATTGCGCGCCCCGGCGTTGATCGCGTTCGTCAAGGATACGCTGATCTACGTCACGGTCATCGCCGCAATCGTCGTCATCCCAGCGAGGCTCGGCGGATGGGCGCACGTCTTCGCGACCGCACAAGCCGCCCTCGCGCGCCGGCCGCATCCCTCCTCGATCTATCTCAGGCCGCCGCAATATTTTACGTACGCCTCGATGGCGTTCGGGAACGCGCTCTCGCTCTTCATTTATCCCCATTCGATCACCAGCGTTCTGGCGGCGCGCAGCCGAGGGGTGATCCGGCGCAACGCCGCCCTGCTTCCCATTTACTCGCTCTTGCTCGGATTTCTCGCACTTCTCGGATATTGTGCGATCGCAGCAGGTATCGCGCCGAAAGACGCAACGAACGTCGTGCCGATGCTCTTCGCGCGATTCTTCCCCGACTGGTTCGCAGGGGTGGCGGCATCGGCCGTCGTTATCGGCGCGCTGGTCCCGGCTGCGATCATGTGCATCGGCGCCGCGAACCTCTTCGCGAGCAACGTCTTTCGAGAGTTCTCCACCGACCGTTCTTCCGTCGAGACGCGCGTCGCCAAGATACTGACGGTCGCGATCTGCGCCGTTGCGCTGCTCTTCATCTTCTTCGTACCGGTACCGTACGCGATCGACTTTCAGCTGCTCGGAGGAGCCCTGATGTTGCAGATATTTCCTGCCTTCGTGCTTGGGTTATGGACGCGCTGGTTTCACTCCAAGGCACTGCTGATCGGTTGGGCTTGCGGTCTGATCGCTAGCTGCGCAATGGCCTATGCCGGCGGCTTTACCTCGAACTACACGCTCCACGCGCTCGGCGGCTCGTTGACCGGGTTGATCGCACTCTATGCGCTCGCGATCAATCTGCTCGTCAGCGGCGCATTGACGTTCCTCTTGCGGGCGGTCAACGTGCGCGCCGGAACCGATCGCACGACCGCGGCCGATTTCGCATGAGCGAGCGGATCGACCCGGCCGGCTGGCCGCGCCCGAGCGGTTACTCAAACGGCGTACTCGCCGAGGGACGATTCCTGGCGATCTCGGGGCAGATCGGTTGGAACGAGCGCAACGAACTGGTCGCCGAGGATTTCCTCGAACAGGCGCGGCAAGCGCTGCGCAACGTCATGACCGTGCTGCGCGCGGCCGGCGGCGAACCCGAACATCTCGTGCGCCTTACCTGGTACGTCACCGACGCCAAGGAGTACCGAGAGTGCCTGCGCGAGCTCGGCGCCGCATATCGCGAGGTCGTCGGCGCGCACTATCCGGCGATGGCGCTCGTCGCGGTCGCCGCGTTGCTCGAAACGGGCGCGAAGGTCGAGATCGAAGCGACGGCGGTTTTGCCGCCTTAGGACCACACGGCGTCGCGTAGTTTGTAGCGCTGCAGCTTTCCCGTTTCGGTACGCGGCAGCTCGGCGACGAACTCAATCTCGCGCGGCGCCTTGAACGGCGCGATCTGCGTTTTGCAATACTCGCGCAACTCCTCGGCCTTTGCTTGCGTCGCCCCGCAGCCATCGGCGAGCACGACGAAGGCCTTGACGACGTGCGTCTCCTTGACCGGATCGCGCTTTCCCACGACCGCGACCTCCTTGACGTCGGCGTGCGCGATCAGCGCCTGCTCGACCTCGGGCCCCGAGATATTGTATCCGGCCGAGACGATCATGTCGTCGGTGCGCGCAACATACCAAAAATAGCCATCCGCGTCGCGGTGATAGGCATCGCCCGGGTAGTTCCATCCGCGCTGCACGTAGGTGAGCTGGCGTTCGTCTTGCAGATACTTGCAGCCGGTCGGGCCTTTTACCGCGAGGCGGCCGACGGTGCCGTCGGCGACGGGATTGCCAACCTCGTCGTGAACCTCCGCGACGTAGCCCGGGACGACGCGCCCGGTCGAGCCGGCTCGCACCTCGTTGAGCGGTGAGCCGATGAAGATGTGAAGCATCTCGGTGCTGCCGATGCCGTCGAGGATCGTCAGGCCGGTTTTGGCGCGCCATTCTTCCCAGGTCGCTTTCGGCAGCGTTTCGCCCGCCGAAACGCAGGTGCGCAGCGTAGCAACATCATACCGCTCGAGCGCGCCGATCATCGTGCGATAGGCGATCGGCGCCGTGAAGAGCGTCGTCACGCCGAACTCGGCAATCGCTTCGAGCAGCTCGATCGGGCCCGCTCTCTCGATCAGGAGCGTCGCGGCACCAGCGTAGAGCGGGAAGAGCAGCAGACCGCCGAGCCCAAAAGTGAACGCCAGCGGCGGGCTTCCACAGAAGAGATCGTCTCGGCGAGGGTGCAGCACGCGGTTCGCGTACGTGTCGCAGATCGCCAGCATATCGCGGTGATAGTGCATTGCGGCCTTCGGCGTGCCCGTCGTACCCGAGGTAAACGCGACGATCGCGACGTCTTCAGCCGCGGTTTCGATATTATCGAACGCCTCGGATTTGCTCCCCATCCGCCGTTCGAGCGAGTCGGGGTGCGGGTCGGACGCATCGAAGTACATGGCCCGTACGCCGCCGTACTCAAGGCACGCGCGATCGAGCTCCTCGCGCAGGCCGGCGTCGCAGAGCGCGTGCTTCACTTGCGCTTTCTCCATGATGAAGCGCAGCTCGCCTGCGCGATAGAGCGGCATCGTCGTGACGGCCACGCCGCCCGCTTTGAGCACCGCGAACCAACAGGCGGCCAGCATCGCGCCGTTCGGAGCCCGGAGCAAGACGCGATTGCCGGGCTCCAGGTCGAGATCTTCGACGAGCACGCGGGCGATTCGATTTGCCGCGCTTTGCAGCTGCGCGTAGCTCCACGCACCGTGACGTCGCGTTACGACGCAGCGATCGCTCCCGCCGCCGGCCACCACGTGCTTATCGAGAAGTTCGGTCGCTGCGTTGACGTGCGACGGATAGTTGGGAGCGGAACCGAAGAGCAGTTCGGGCATCTGCTCGCGCGGCGGCAGCCGTTCTTCGGCGAAGGCGTCGACGTGTCCGGTCGCGCGCGCCTTCACGCGTCGAGCACCTGCTTGGCGATGACGACCTGTTGAATTTCACTGGCGCCTTCGTAGATCCGAAGCGCGCGCACGTCGCGATAGAGCCGCTCGACCCGCTCGCCGCGGGTGACGCCGCGCGCTCCGAAGAGCTGCACGGCGCGGTCGCAGACGCGACCCGCCGCCTCGGTTGCAAACCACTTCGCCATTGCGGATTCGCGCGTCACACGCCCGGCAGACGTGTCCTTCGCCCAGGCAGCACGGTACACGAGCAGCGCGCTCGCATCGACGTCCGTCGCCATGGCCGCAATCGAGGCCTGCGTCAACTGGAGTGTGCCGAGTGTAGCCCCGAAGAGACGGCGCGATCGTGCGTGGGCGACGGACTCGTCCAATGCGCGACTCGCGAAGCCAAGCGCCGCTGCGCCAACGGTGCTGCGAAAGACGTCGAGCGTTGCCATCGCAATCTTGAAACCGTCGCCTTCGGCACCGATCCGCTGCGAGAGCGGCAGCCGGCAGCGCTCGAAGCGCAACGTGCCGAGCGGATGCGGCGAGATCGTTTCGACGCGCTTTCCGGTCGAGCAGCCGGCGGTTGCCGCATCGACGGCGAACGCAGTGAGGCCCGACGCACCCTCTCCACCGGTTCGCGCGAAAACGACGTACAGGTCGGCAACCCCCGCGTTGGAGATCCATGCCTTCTCTCCGTCGATGACGTAAGCGTCGCCATCGCGGCGCGCTCGCGTCGAAATCGCGGCAACGTCGGAACCGGCTTCGCGTTCGGATAGCGCGAACGCGGCGATGCAGCCGCCGTTGACGACGTTGGGAAGATAGTGGCGTTGAAGTTCGGCGCTTCCGAAGAGCGCGATTGGGGCACTCCCGAGCCCCTGCATCGCAAAGGCGAAATCGGCGAGGGCCGAGTGATAAGCAAGCCGCTCCCGCGCCAGACAGAGTGTGCGCGCATCGAGCCCCGCGCGCAGACCGCCGTGCAGGCCCGGCACGCAGGCACGCAGCCATCCGTTTTCGGCGAGCGCGCGTACCCACGCGCGGCAACTCGCGTCGGCGTTGCGCTCGTCGTCGAGAACGTTTGATTGCGCGATCCAACGTGCCAGCCCGCCGGCAAAAGCCCGATGCTCCTCGTCAAAGAACGGCCAATCGAGAGCGGTCATTAGTTCCCCTCGAAGCGCGGCTCGCGCCTTTCGACGAAGGCTTCGTAGGCTCGCCGGAAATCGCCGGTCTCCATGCAGGCCGCTTGAGCCTGCGCTTCGGCTTCGATCGCGGCGTCCAGCGGTAAGGCCCATTCGTCGTGCAGCATCTTCTTCGTCATGGCGTGAGCCAGCGTCGGCCCGTTTGCAAGATCGGAGGCAACGGCCTGCGCGCGTTCCCGTAACTCCTCGGGCGAGCAGAGATCGTTATAAAAGCCCCACTCCAAGGCTTGACGCCCCGGCATGGCACGCCCGGTGTAGAGCAGCTCGGCAGCGCGCCCGAGGCCGACGATACGCGGCAGAATCGCACAAGCGCCCATGTCGCAACCCGCGAGTCCGACGCGCACGAAGAGGAAGGCAACGCGCGAGCGTTCCGTTCCCAGCCGGAGGTCGCTCGCCATCGCAAGGATCGCGCCGGCGCCGGCGCACGCCCCGTCGATCGCCGCGACGATAGTCTGCGGAGCAGCCCGCATCGCCTTCACGAGGTCGCCGGTCATGCGGGTGAACTCCAAGAGACGGGCGGGCGGCGCGGAGGTTAGCGGGCCGATGATCTCGTGAACGTCTCCGCCGGAGCAGAAGTTCTCGCCGGCGCCCGTCAGGATCACCGCTTTGACGGCATTCTCGTCCCGTAAAGCGCGAAAGCGGTCGCGCAGTTGCGCGTAGAGTTCGAAGGTGAGCGGGTTCTTACGCTCGGGCCGATCGAGCGTGATAGTGAGGACCGCACCCTGCGTATCGTACCGTGCCTTGGTCATCGGATGCGGAATGGTAGATCCTCTTCGTACGCGATCCCGGCGCTGTTGCGAGCGATCACCCGCAATCGGTAACTGCGTACGAAGATCGGCGGCGTGTCGAGCACGTCAACCGCAAAGGTGAAGCGGCCGGGTGCGCGTTTGGGCACGTTGATCGAAAAGAGACTCGTGCGCACTTCTAGGCTCGCGACGTTGGTGCCGGTCGTGAAGGCGCCCGACCAGCGTTCGCCGCGCCGGACGTCGAGCGAGGAGAATCGCATACCGAGTATCCCTGGCGGCGCATCGTTCCCCTCGACCCGCGGCGTCGGCAACGCGGCGAATCCGATGGCGACGTTCGCCTGCGGATCGGGGGGACGCGATGCACAACCCATCACCAGCGCGCAAGACGCGAGCGCTCCGATGCGAAGCAGCACGTGGAAGTCGTACGAAACTCTCTGCTACGCCACCTGCTCGAGAGAAGGCGCCCGCGGGATTCACGCGTAAGGCCTCTGACGCTATGGCGCAGCAGCATGCCGCTCCGCGAAGCATCGCGCTCGATTATGCGGTCGGCATCTGCGGCATTTGGATCTCCGGCGGGTTCTTTCTCGACGCCTGGGCCCACGGGCACGTCCCGGTCGAAAGCTTCTTCACGCCGTATCACGCCGTCTTTTACTCCGGAATGCTCGCCGTCGTGCTCGTCATCAGCGCGTTTGCGATACACGCACACGCCCTGGGATACGAATGGGCGAACTCGCTCCCGCGACCGTACCGTCTGGCCGTGCTCGGCATTCCGATCTTCGTTCTGGGCGGAGTCGGCGACTTGCTCTGGCACCACTTCTTCGGGATCGAGGAGGGCGTCGACACGCTGCTCAGCCCAACGCACCAGGTCCTCGGGCTGGGAATCTTCTTCTTGGCCAGCGGGCCGATCCGTTCGATTCTCGCCGAACGCGGACACGCCGCGACGCTCGCGCGCCAAGCGCCGCTCGCCCTAGGACTTGCGACCTGGCTCATCTTAGCCCATTTTGGAACGGCCTACGCCTTCGACCCAGCGGCCGGACGGACGAACGCTCCGCCGCCGATCATCCCCTTTACACCGCATTACTTGACCGCACTCTCGATCGGCTATTACAAGATCGCGACGGGCATGCTGATCGTGCTCTTTCAGAGCACCCTCGTGAGCGGCTTTGCGCTCTGGCTCGTCTCACGAATGCACCCGGCCCCTGGAATGGTGACCGCATTCCTGCTAATCGGGACCCTGCCCGCGGCCGCCGCGTTCACAAACCAAACGCCGCTGCTCGCGGTGACGTTCGCGCAATCCCTGGTGACCGGGCTGCTCGCCGACGCTTTCATCGCCCGTTACGATCCGCACCCGTCGCCTGGCGCGATGCGCGCCTTCCGATGGTTTGCGGCCGGCGTGCCGATGATATACATCGGCACGTATCTTGTCGCAATCGGCATCTCCGACGGCATCTGGTGGGATTGGAACGTCGCGCTGGGCTCGTGGATTTGGTCCGGAGTCTGCGGATTCGCACTGAGCCTCTTGATCGTCGCCCGCCGCACGGCATGATTCCGCTCGCCCTCGCGATCGTCGCCGCACTGATTCACGCGGCGACCGCGTGGCGGTATGGCTATTTCCGCGACGAGCTCTATTTCATCGCCTGTTCGAAGCACTTGGCGTGGGGATACGTCGATCAGCCGCCGATCGTTGCAGTTGCCGCCCTTCTTGCGGCACCGGCCGGCTACGAGCTCGTCGCGCTGCGCGCGCTTCCGATCGTCGCCGCCGCACTAACCGTCTACGTAACGGCAGCGCTCTGCCGGGAGCTTGGGGGAAATCTCTTCGCGCAGCTGCTCGCCGGCATCGCAACGCTCGCGATGCCGGCCTATCTTCTGCTCGGCAATACGCTGACAACGAGCTCGTTCGAGCCGCTCTCGTGGACGCTCGCCCTGTACTGCGCGATTCGCATCGTGCGGTCTCCGCCACAGCGGGCGAAGAACTGGTGGGCGGCGCTCGGCATCGTCGCGGCGTTTGGCATGTACGCAAAGTACTCGATGCTCTTGCCGATCGCCGGCATCGTCGCCGGCTTGCTCGTAACGCCGCAGCGCGCGGTACTGCGTTCTCCCTATCCACTGTACGCGGCGGCACTCGGCTTAGCGCTGCTCGCACCGAATCTCGCGTGGCAGGGTATGCACGGATGGCCGATCCTCGAGGTCTTGCAAGGCGACGCCGCCCATCGTCCGGCGCTGCAGAACGGACTCGTCCTCGAATCGTATAACGTCGCGGCCAATGCGCTCCGTTTTGCGCTCGAGCAACTACTCTACACCAATCCAATCGCGGCGCCGATCTGGCTGATCGGCGCGATTGCGCCCTTCCGGGTCGCCGGCCTACGCGATCTTCGCTTCGTCACGCTCGCGTACGCAGCGATCTTTATAATGGCCGCGGCACTTGCCGCCAAAGGCTACTACATCGTCGGCATTTACGCGACCCTCATCGCGCTTGGTGCGGTCGCGATCGAAGGAACGGCAGTCGCGTTGCGGCGTACGCTTTTCGCGCTGCTCGCCGTCGTCGCACTCGTCGCCCTACCTCTCTCGCTCCCGATTCTGCCGGTGGGCGCTCTGATCGCGTACTCCAGTATGGTCGGCATCACCGGGCGAAACGGCGCTCCGGCGCGGCTCGTACAACCGGTCTTTGCCGAAGAGTTCGGATGGAACCGGCTCGCGCGCGACGTCGCACGCGTCTACTTCTCGCTCCCGCCCCAGGTGCGCGACCGAACCGCGATCTATGCCGATACCTATGCCGACGCCGGCGCCGTCGACTTTTTCGGACCGCGCTACGGGCTCCCGAGCGCGATCTCGAGCCAGAACAGTTACTTTCTCTGGGGCCCGCAGGGGTACGACGGAACGACGCTCGTGGCGATCGGCGCGACGCGCATCGACCGGCTGCGCCGATTCTATCGCAGCGTCGTCCTCGTGCGCACCTCGGTCGAGCCGCTCAAGTGGATCGTCGAAGGACCGGCGCCGATCTATCTCTGCCGCGATCCGATCGCACCGCTGCCGGTCATTTGGCCCGCGCTGCGCTGGTACGGCGCGTAGGCGGCCGATCGGCGAGCGTCACGATGCCGGAGTTGGAATAACGACGGCCAAGCCGCTCTGCGCGCCGTCGATCAGCGCGAGCACCCCCGCCGCGACCTCTTCCGCGGTCGCGATCCGGCCTTGCGGATTTCCGGTTGCCATCAGTTCTCTCGTCGAGGCTTCGCTTCGCCCCGTTCGGGACGTGATATTCTCGATCGCGCGCTGCATCATCTCCGTCTCCGTATAGCCCGGACAGACCGCATTCGCCGTGACGCCGGTTCCCGCCAGCTCGGCGGCAATCGCGCGCGTGAATCCGACGACGCCGTGTTTGCTCGCGCAGTAGGCGGAGATATACGGAGCGCCCTCGAGACCGGCGATGCTCGCGATGTTGACGATCCGGCCCCAGCGCGCCGCGATCATTTCCTTGACGACCTCGCGCGTACAAAGGAACGTACCGGTCAAATTCGTGGCGATCGTGCGATCCCAGATCGCATCGCTGGTGCGCGTCAATGGCGCCGATTCGGCGATGCCGGAGTTATTGACGAGCACCGCGATCGGACCGTTCGCCTCGCGGCAGGCGTCGAACGCACGTCGAATCGCTTCGCGATCGGTGAGGTCGGCGCGCACGCGGTTGAGCGCGTCGGGCGGCGCACCGATGGCCGAACGGCTGATTATGCTAACCCGGGCGCCTTCACGAGCGAGCAGCGACGCGACGGCGTGCCCGATTCCACGCGCACCGCCGGTCACGACGGCGTGCTTTCCGGTAAGGCTCACGGGGCAGCGGCGCGCGCCCGCGCGACGAGGCGTTCGAGCTGATCCTTGCCGGCGAGATACTGCACGGGCCAGGCTGCATCCCGATAGCCGAGCTGCGCGGCCGCGTGCAGGGTCCAGAACGGATCGGCCAAGTGCGGGCGTCCGAGTGCGACCAGATCTGCCCGTCCGCCGGCGAGAATCGCGTTGACCTGGTCGGTATCCGTGATGTTGCCGACCGCCATCGTCGCGATGCCGACCTCGTTGCGAATCTTATCGGCATACGGCGTTTGAAACATTCGACCGTAGACGGGTTTGGCGTCGGGTGACGTTTGCCCCGTCGAAACGTCGATGAGATCGGCCCCCGCAGCCTTGAACGCGCGTGCGATTTCTACCGAGTCTGCCGCCGAGACTCCGCCGTCGACCCAATCCGTCGCCGAAATTCGAACCGAGATCGGGCGCTCGTCCGGCCAGACGGCACGCATCGCCGCGAACACCTCCAACGGATAGCGCAGACGGTTCTCGAGCGAGCCGCCGTACTCGTCGGTTCGGCGATTGCGCAGCGGCGTGATGAAGGACGAGAGCAGATAGCCGTGGGCGCAGTGCAGCTCGAGCATATCGAATCCGGCCGCGAGACCCATCTCGGCCGCACGCACGAACGCGCCGAGAATCTCCGCCATCTCAGCCGTCGAGAGCTCCACGGGAACTTGATTCGCGGCTGCGTACGGTATCGCCGATGGCCCAATCACCGGCCAGTTGCCGTCGTCGAGCGGCTCGTCCATGCCCTCCCACATCAGCTTCGTCGACCCTTTGGGACCGGAGTGTCCGAGTTGCAGGCAGATCTTCGCGCGCGAGTGCTCGTGCACGAAATCGACGATCGCCTTCCAGGCTGCGAGGTGCTGCGGAAGGTACATGCCGGTGCAGCCCGGCGAGATCCGTCCTTCGCGCGTGACGCAGGTCATCTCCGTGAAGATGAGCCCGGCCCCGCCGAGCGCGCGCGCGCCGAGATGAACGAGGTGGAAAGGCTGCGGCGTTCCGTCGACCGCGCTGTACATATCCATCGGCGAGACGACGATACGGTTCGAGAGTTCGCACTCGCGCAGTCGAAAGGGGACGAACATCGGCGGCACGGCGCAACCGCCGAACCACTCTTCGATCCGGTCGACGTAGGGTGCGTCGCGCAATCGCAGGTTTTCGTGACCGATGCGCTGGCTGCGCGTCAGCAGGCTGTAGGCAAACTGCTCGGGCGGGAGCGTCGCGTAGCGCGCGACGTTCTCGAACCATTCGGTGGAGTTGCGCGCCGCGTTCTGCAGCTTCAGCACCTCGATCTTGCGCACCGACTCGTACTCCGAAAGTGCGGCCGCAAAATCGTCCTTCGACGAGCTCGGGGTGACGTGGGCGGCCAGCGCATCGGCGAGGCCGATCGCATCTTCCATCGCCAGCTTGGTGCCCGAGCCTACCGAAAAGTGTGCGGTGTGGGCGGCGTCGCCCATTAGCACGACGTTCTCATGGATCCAGTGCTCGTTGCCGACGCGCGTGAAGTTCAGCCAGTCCCGGCCGCGAAGATGCGCGGAGTTCGCCATCAAGCGATGGCCGTGCAAGTACGGCGCGAAGAGCCGCTCGCAGAACTCCAGCGTCTGCTCGGTGCCGGCGGCGTCGAGCGAGTGTGCGCGCCACGTCTCTTCCCGGCACTCGACGATGAACGTGCTCAACTCTTCGTCGAAGCGATAGGCGTGAACCGTAAACCACCCGTGCTCGGTCCGTTCGAAGATAAAGGTGAATGCGTCGAGTGGAAGCGTCGTTCCGAGCCAAACGAATCGACACTGTCGCCGGTCGAGCTGGGGCCGGAACGTATCCGCGTACGCGCCGCGTACCTTGCTGTTGATTCCGTCGGCCCCGACGAGCACGTCGCACTGCGCGCGCAGCGCAGCGACATCCTCAACGTCATGCTGAAAACTCAGCTCGACGCCGAGCTCCGCGGCTCGGCGCTGGAGTATCTCGAGCAGACGTTTGCGAGATATGCCGCAGAATCCGTGGCCGCCCGAGACGATCGTGTGCCCCTCGAAGTTGACTTCGATATCGTCCCAATGCGCGAAGGCCTCGGTGATACTGCGGTGCGTCGCTTCGTCGGCGTCGCGCAGATTCTCCAGCGTCGCATCCGAGAAGACGACGCCCCAGCCAAAGGTGTCGAGGGGCCGATTGCGCTCGACGATCCGGACTTGCCACGCGGGAAAGCGCCGCTTGATCAGAATTCCAAAATACAGACCGGCCGGGCCGCCCCCGACGCACGTGATGCGCATCAAAAGTCCCGAGCGCCGCAACGAATGCAAATCACGCGTTACACTTTGATGAGAGCGGCAGACGAATCCCGCTCGCTATGGTACGCTACGCTCCAACGGGAATGAGGAAATTGAGGTTACGCGCGCTCGTCTTCGGCCTCTGCGTCGGGGCAGCGATCGCCGCGATGGCGAGCGACGATGGTCGCGCTTCGGCCGCAGGGCCGGTCTCCATCGCGAGCGGCGAGAATGCGACGCGCACGACGATTCCGGTGACGATCGATGGCGTGCGCGCCTCGTGCGTCCTCGATACCGGAACCTCGGCGATCATCGTCTCGTCGGCACTGGCGGAATCGGCGCGGTTGACCGGTCGAGCGGGCTCCTTTGAAGTCGCTCCCGACGGGCACACGTACGTCGATCGTGAGACGCAGATCTCGCACTTCGGCGTCGCCCAATACGCGCTCCATGACGTGCCGGCCCTGATCTCGCCGAACGTCAGCGGAAGCCAGGCCCTCTGCGGATACGATTTCTTCGCGCACTTCCCGACGCTGATCGAGCGCGATCGCCGGCAGGTCACGCTCTTCCCGCCGAACTCGCGCCTCGCGCACATGCATTGCCTCACCGTCGACCTTGCGCCGCGCGTGCCGCTCGCGACGATCGAAATCAACGACACGTGGCTGAATCACATCGTGCTCGATTCCGGCATGGCCGGCGGCGGCGCCCTTTGGGATGGCGTGCGAGCGCAACTCCATCAACCGCTCGTCGCCAACGCCGAGTACGAAACAATGCCGGCGGCGATTCACGAAGGCTTTGCTTGCGGCGCGGTCGCCTCGGTGCGCTACGCACCGGGAGCGCCGCAGAGTTCGATGCCGATCTGTACGGAGCCCCAACGCCCAGACGGCTATAACGGCATCATCGAAACGAATCTCTCCTCGGTCCACGCGATGGCCGTCGACTATCCCCACCGCCGGATCTGCTTCGACGTTAGCGGCTACTCGGAGATCGCGTCGCCTGCCGCGCCGGCGCCGGCCGGGCGCGATGCGTGGGAACGCTTCAACGACCTGCGTCCCCCGAAGAACTAGGCGCGCTTTCGGGCGATCAACAGACCGTCGCAGATCGGTACTAGCGCGACATCGACGCGATCGTCCCGGCCCGCCTTCGCATTGAGCGCGCGCAACGCCCGCGTGTCCGGGTCGTTGGTCGACTCATCGAGGACCGCACCATCCCAAAGCACGTTATCGACTAGGACCAAGCCGCCCGGCCGGATGAGCGCGAGCGCCTTTTCGTAGTACGCATCGACGTTTGACTTATCTGCATCGATGAACGCAAGGTCGAAGGGTTCGACGCGCTCCTCGCTCAGGCGTGCGAGCGTTTCGAGGGCCGGCCCGATGCGCAGATCGATCTTCTTCGAGACGCCCGCGGCCTCCCAATAGCGGCGCGCAACGCCGGTAAACTCTTCGCTGACGTCGCAAGCGAGAACGTATCCGGCCTCGGGGAGCGCTAGTGCCATCGCCAGCGAGCTGTAACCGGTGAAGACCCCGATCTCGAGATACCGGCGTGCGCCGATTGTGCGCGCCAACAACTGCATGAGCAAGCCTTGCTCGGGGCCGATCGCCATACGCGCATAGGGATGGCGCGACGTCTCCTCGCGAAGTTCGCGCAGTTGCGGATGTTCGCGGACGACCGTGGCGGCGATGTATTCCTGAATGGCGGGGTCGATGAAGGTGCTCTTTGCCGTCATAGCCGTAGCATGATACCACAAAAGCAGAGCGCCCGAAGATCTCGGGCGCTCTGCCTTCGACTCGCGATTGTTATCGAGTTGGAGGCGGCGTCGGGACGTCGTCCGCAGGCGGCGCGGAATCGACCGTCGAGGAATCCCCGGGAGCCGATTCTACGTCGGAGGCGGCGACGTCGGAGTTTGGAGCTTGGTCGAGCGGCGTCGCGTACGACGGTATACCGGCATATGAGGGCATCGCCGCCGCGGGAGGCAGCGCGAGCGGCGCCGGCGCAACGTCGTACGCAACCGGTGCCGTATACGAGGGCGCTTCCGATCCGTCGTTCGCGATCTCGTCGAGTGACGGATTCGAGCCGTAGATGAGCGCGACGGTCCTCGCGGTGACCGTCGCGTCCGGATAGACCGCGCGCATGAAGGCGAGAGCCGCCATGCCGGTCGGGCTCGAGGCTTCCCCCGCACGCCAATACTCGCGCATCAGATGCCCGAGCATCGGCGGCAACCACGGATCGCCGGGATACTTGTGCTCCCAATCGCGGATGGCAAGCTGCAGGTGATCGAGATATCCCGCAACCGAGGGATCGAGCATCGAGTGCCCGTCGAGGCGATCGTAATCGTTGAGCCGGTTACGGATCTCGAGGACGCTCTGTTGATAGGGTCCGAAGTATTCGTCCGCCGGTGCGGATCTCGCGGTAACGTCGGCTCGAGCTGCCTGAACGCTAACAACGAGCAGAACGGTCAAGGTGGTGAGTACTTTGCGCATCGTACCTTCCCTAATCAGAGGCAATCGACCGCACAATTGCGATCTGCGCTAATTGTCGGAAGATACGCGGCGCGAGCGGCGCGTTAAACGTGAACGCGGGATTACAAGGTGATTAGACTGGCGCCCGCCAGCTAACGATTATCGGTGAGTCAGTTGATGGTGGATTTCGTCGAGATCCTCTACGGTGTTCAGCGAGACCGCGTCCTTGACCGACGTGTCATTGATCCTCGACGAGCTACGCATCTTGTGGGCGAGATCGTCGCCGTGGTGGTAACCGCGGACTGCTGCGTTGTGCGCCTCGATCGTCCCCTTATCGGTCTTGCCGTTCGCAACGACCCACTCCTCGAACTCCATGTACGAGGGTCGCCGCTCGCGGACGAAGGCGATGGTTTTGTCGCGGTCGAGCCCGAGCGCGCTCAGCGTCATCGCGTCGAAACCGGCGCCGCACTCGTCGTACCCATCGGGCAGCGCGTCGACGGCGGCGAGCGAGAGCTTCAACCACAGACGCGGCAGATGAATCGCACCGAGCGGACCGGCGGTTCCGGAGCTGACTAACGGTACGACCTTGCTATGAGTTTCCGCAGGCATTGCTTTCCTCCCAGCCTCACGCGTGCGGCACGGCCCGTCGACCGCGACGCGATGTAAAAGTGAGTTCCGATACGCCGGACTTGTCGAGCTCTCCCAGTCCGAGCTCCTTCATTTTCTCGTACTGTTCGAAGGTCGCCTGTGCAAGCGGCAGCTCGAGACCCGCCTCCCGCGCGAGCGAGAGCGCGATGCCGGAGTCCTTCGCGGCGTGTGCGGCGGAAAAATAGACGTCGTGTTCGCGGTTCTGCATGTCGGCGCCGTCGGTTTCGAGCACGCGCGAGTTGGCGCCGGTCTGCGAAAAGACTTTGCGAATCACGTCGAGGTCGAGGCCGAGCGCGTCGGCGAGTCCCAATCCTTCGGCAAGCCCGGCGGTGTTGACGTTCATCACCATGTTCACCAGCGCTTTGACCTGCGCAGCCTTCCCTGCCTCTCCGATATAGGTCAGCGACGTGCTCATTTTCTCGAGCATCGGCTTCACACGCTCGAAGGCTTCCGGCCTCCCGCCGACCATGAGATAGAGCGTGCCGTCGCGCGCCTGCGGAATCGAGCTCGCCATGCACGCCTCGAGCGTCTGCGCCCCGCGCTCTCGCGCGATCCGCTCGATCTCGACGTGTACCCGCGGTGAGAGGGTGGCGCAGTTGACGAAGATTTTTCCCCGAGCTTCGTGCAAGAGCGAATCGCCGGTCGTTGCGAAGATTCGATACATCGCGTCGTCGTCGGTCACGACGGTCAGCACGACGTCGGCCAGGTCGGTGACGCGCGCGAGCGAGGTTGCGACCTCGCCCCCGGTATGCCCGGCGGTCTGCGCTGCCGCATTGGGATTCGCGTCGTACAGCACGGCGATCGGATAACCGACGTCGTGGAGACGCATGGCGATATTCGCGCCCATGCGGCCGGTACCGACGATGCCGATCCTTGGAAGCGCGCTCATGGACCCTCCGTGGCTAGGCGGTGGTTATCGACGAACCTCGACTTGCAGGTTGTCTCGACCTTTCTGACCCGAGGCGCCCTCGAATCGGACGAGGCACGATTCCCGGTGGTTGCGAGCGAGCCGCATGCTCCAGTGGTTGGGCCAGACGTTCCAAATCGACTCGTTATGCCGGGTGTATTTCACGACCGCGACGGTAATGCCCGAACAGTTGTAGAGGGCACGATAGGAACCCTCAAAACCGTCTTGCCAGACGCGGACGACCTGCGGCGGACTCTTCCAGCTTTTGAAGGCGATCGCGAACGGCTCGATGTGGATGCGGCCGGGCCGAGTGCGCGCGGCGCTCTCGTAGCGGGCCGCGGTGGACGAAGTGCCAGGCAAAGCGGATGGCGTTCCGCCCGGCTGCGCGCACGCGCTAAGCCCAATCAGACCGGCGGCGAAGGCCGCGCCGATTCTCCACATTGAGTAGTACCTCCAACAAAGAGCAGCCGAGCAGACTACTCCAGTCGCAAGGCGCTACCCTCCCAAGCGGGCTCTCAACGCCTTAAGAGCCAGGCAGGCCCGCTTAACGGAACCCGCCAAGCTCTTACCTTTCTACAGCTATTTTTCAAGGAGATGCCTTTATGCATATCCCCCGAATTATGCTCGCGGCCGTCCTGCTCGCGGCGACCATGCCGTCGTTCGCAGCAGCCCAAGTCGAGAGCACGCCCCTTCCCGCGCCCAAGAAGCCGAACTTCTCATCGATGTCGTTTATGATCGGAACCTGGACCTGCAGCACCAAGAGCGCTCGCCGTCCTGCGGCCTACGTGACGACGTCGACCTATACGATGGATCCCAGCGGCTGGTGGATCGACCAAACGTCGACGACTAATACCACGAAGTGGATCCCGGCTAAGCTTACCAGCTGGGATAAGATCACGTACGACTCCGACTCGCACCGTTGGGTCGACGTCGCGACCGGTCCCGCGAACGGCTACGGCCTTTCGTTTTCGAGCGGATGGAACGGCGCCCAAATGACCTGGCACGACGTATCGTTCATGGCGGGCCCCGATATTTCGGCGTCGAGCGATAACATCGTGACGAAAGTCAGCGATACCAAGATGACCAGCTCCTCGTCGTTCACCGAGGCGAAGACGGGCCGCCACGTGTCGGTAACCGGAGTTTGCACGAAGCACTAACGACGCGTAAAATCGCGTAGAGAGCAAGAGGCCCCGCTTTCGCGGGGCCTCTTTTGTTTTAGAACTCCTCTTCCTGATTGCCGTTCTCAGTGAAGGGAGCTTCTTCGTCCTCGCCTTCGTACGCCGGCTTTTCATCGTCGTAGGTAGGCTCTTCGTCTTCCTCCTCGAGCTCGTAGCCCTGCGGTCCCTCGATCTCTTCGTCGGCGGGCTCTTCTTCGAAGACCTCCTCCGTCTCGATTTCGGGCGCCCGCGGCGCCACCGGAGGAACGGGCAACGGCGCAGTCGCGTCGAGCGGCTTGCTGTCGTCGATTTCCTCTTCCTCTTCTTCTTCTTGCTCGGGCACGACCTCGGTCGCCGCCTCTTGTGCCGCGACCACGGTCTGCGATACGGCGTTCTGTTCGTCGCCCATGAGCAGGCCGTACTCGCGCCGCTCCGCTTCGGCCATATCGTCTTCAGGCGTCTTGATCTCGACCTCTTCGCGGTTCTCGGTCAGCACCTTGACGTCGAGCGCGAGCGATTGCAGCTCTTTGATCAGGACCTTGAACGACTCGGGGACGCCGGGTTCCATGACGTTCTCGCCCTTGACGATCGCTTCGTACGTTTTGACGCGTCCGACGACGTCGTCGGACTTCACCGTCAAGAGCTCCTGGAGCGTATACGCGGCGCCGTAGGCTTCGAGCGCCCAGACCTCCATTTCGCCGAAGCGCTGACCGCCGAACTGGGCTTTTCCGCCGAGCGGCTGTTGCGTGATCATCGAATATGGTCCCGTCGAACGCGCGTGGATCTTGTCATCGACGAGATGCGCGAGCTTGAGCATGTAGATCAAACCGACGGTGATCGGACGCGAGAAGCGCTCGCCGCTGCGACCGTCGCGCAGCCACGTCTTACCGTCGGCCGGAAGGCCGGCGTCTTGCAGCCACTCGCCGATATCCTCCGCGTGGGCGCCGTCGAATACGGGCGTTGCAACGCTCAACCCGAGCATCCGGGCAGCCCAACCGAGATGCGTCTCCATGATTTGGCCGAGGTTCATGCGCGACGGCACGCCGAGCGGATTGAGCACGATGTCGACCGGCGTTCCGTCCTCGAGATACGGCATGTCTTCCTCGGGCAGCACCTTGGCGATAACGCCCTTGTTACCGTGACGCCCCGCCATCTTGTCGCCCTGCAGAATCTTGCGCTTCTGAGCGACGTAGACCCGAACGAGATGGTTGACGCCCGGCGAGAGCTCGTCACCGTTTTCGCGCGAGAAGACCTTGACGTCGATGATCTTGCCCTTCTCGCCATGCGGCACTTTGAGGCTGGTGTCGCGCACCTCGCGCGACTTCTCGCCAAAGATTGCGCGCAATAGGCGCTCCTCGGCCGTCAGCTCGGTCTCGCCCTTGGGCGTCACCTTGCCGACCAGAATATCCTCGGGGCGAACTTCCGCACCGATGCGGATGATGCCGCGCTCGTCGAGATCCTTGAGCGCGTCTTCGCCGACATTGGGGATGTCGCGGGTGATCTCTTCGGGTCCCAGCTTCGTATCGCGTGCTTCGCACTCGTACTCTTCAATGTGAATCGAGGTGAAGCGGTCTTCCTTGACCATCCGTTCGCTGATGAGGATGGCGTCTTCGTAGTTGTACCCTTCCCACGGCATGAAGGCGACGAGCACGTTCTGCCCGAGCGCGAGCTCACCCTGATCCGAGGAAGGACCGTCGACAATGACTTGCCCGGCGACGATCTCGTCGCCGACCGCGACGATCGGCCGTTGATTGATGCACGTGCCCGCGTTGCTGCGCACGAACTTGAGCAGCTCGTAGGTACGCTCTATGCCGTCGCGGTTGCTTACGACCACGGCTTTTGCATCGACCGAGACGACCGTGCCGGCCTCCTCGGCGACGATCAGACTACCGGAGTCTTTTGCGGCGCGATACTCCATACCGGTGCCCACGATCGGCGCCGATGGCCGAAGCAGCGGCACGGCCTGGCGCTGCATGTTGGCGCCCATGAGCGCGCGGTTCGCGTCGTCGTGCTCGAGAAAGGGAATCAGCGCGGTCGCGACCGAGACGATTTGCTTGGGCGAGACGTCCATCAGCTGGACGCGCGCCGCCGGCTCCTCGATGTACTCTTCGGCGTAACGCGAGACGACCGATTCGGCGGTGATTCTCCCCGAATCGGAATCGACCGGCGTGTTCGCCTGCGCGATGATGTATTCGTCTTCCTTATCCGCCGTGAGGTACTTGATCTCATCGGAGACGATGCTGTCGCGCACGACGCGATAGGGCGTCTCGATGAAGCCGAACTTGTTCACGCGAGCGTACGTCGCCAGCGAACCGATCAAGCCGATGTTCGGGCCTTCCGGCGTCTCGATCGGACAGATGCGGCCGTAGTGCGAGTGGTGAACGTCGCGAACCTCGAAGCCTGCGCGCTCGCGCGAAAGGCCGCCCGGACCGAGCGCCGAGAGACGCCGCTTGTGCGTGAGCTCGGCCAGCGAGTTCGTCTGATCCATGAACTGTGAAAGCTGCGACGATCCGAAGAACTCTTTGATGGCGGCGACGACCGGACGAATGTTGATCAGCGCCTGCGGCGTCACGGTCTCGATATCTTGGACCGTCATTCGCTCGCGCACTACGCGCTCGAGGCGCAGCAAGCCGACTCGGAACTGGTTCTGCAGCAGCTCCCCGACCGACCGCACCCGACGATTGCCGAGATGATCGATGTCGTCCTTCGCGACCATGCCAACGGCGACGCGGATCAAGCGCCTGATCACCGCGATCATATCCTCGCGCAATAGGCAACGCGCCCCGTCGCCGATCGTGTCGCCTTTCTTGACGCTCTGTCCGCGCTGGATACCGGGGGCGATGCGGGGCCGGACGCCCAGCACTTTGCGGATGCCGAGGTCTTTGTAAAGGTCGTAGGCGACGGTCTCGCCGTCCTTGTAACGAATCGTGACGACGCACTCGGACTGCTCGGGTTTGTCCTTGTCGAAAACGTCGGAGACCTCGAGCACGTCGCCGTCCTCGCGGGCCGTGACGATCGCCTTGGGCTCGGTGAGTCCGGCGTCGGCATACTCATTGATGGAGACGTGCGGCTTCTCGAGACGCTGCTCGGGATCCGGATTCTGGGTGCGGTACTGGAACTTGCTGCTGAGCTTGTACCGGCCGACGCCCGCCAAATCGTAACGCTTATCGTCAAAGAAGAGCGACTCGATCAGTTTCTCGGCGTTCTCGGCATTCTCGGGCTCGCCCGGGCGCAGCTTCTTATAGATTTCCTTCAGCGCGTCTTCGCGCGTCTTGATGTCCCGGTCTTTTTCGATCGAGTTACGAATGATCGCCTGACCTTCCGGTGGCAGGTCGGCGAAGAGCGCCACGATCGCGTCGTCGCTCTCCCAATCGTAGCCGAGCGCTGGGCGCGTGAGCGCGCGAATGAAGGTGGAGACGTAAATCTTTCGGTTCTTGTCGATCCGCACGCCGATCGTGCCCTCGGTCTCGTCGTTTTTCGTACCGTTGTCGGTCTCAAACTCGATCCACGCGCCGCGGTTGGGGATGATCGTTGCGTTGTACGTCGGGCGCGCGTTGGTATCGACGTCTTGGCTATAGTAAACGCCGGGCGAGCGCACGAGCTGGCTGACGATGACGCGCTCGGCGCCATTGATCATGAACGTGCCCTTGTCGGTCATGAGCGGAAAGTCGCCCATGAAGATCTCTTGGTCGGGGATACCTTTGATTTCGCCCGACTCGGCGGTGATCAACCGGACCCGCACGCGCAGCGGCGCGCTGTAGGTCATGTCGCGTTCGCGGCATTCCTCGATCGAATACTTCGGTTCGCCCAGCGAGTGCTCGCCAAACTCCAGGATCAAGTTCCCGGTAAAATCTTTAATAGGAGAGATCGACGCGAAGGCCTCGGCCAGCCCCTCGGTTTTGAACCAATCGAAGCTCGCCTTCTGCAGCTCGATGAGGTTCGGCACCTCGAGGACGTGCGGAATCTTTGCGAATGTGTAGCGCTCGCGCTTGGGGCCCGGCTCGGGCCGCTGCTCGACGGTAAACGCGCCCGTCGGCATCGGAAAGGTCGAGGGCATGACGGTCGAGGCGCCGTTTCCGTCGCTCAGCTTCATCGACGCGGCGCTGGGTCGCTTCGATCTTGCTTTAGTAGCCCTCGGCGAGCTCGGGACAGCCTCCGGTGAACTCTTCGGTGCGGACTTCGGAGCTGTCGTCTTCGCCATTACTCTCTTTCTCTGTGGATAAATCTTAGCTAATGAATACGGTTCAAACGGGGGCTTTTGGGCACACCAAAAAGACGAAACACGGGCTCCCAAGAATGGAGGTGTCTCGCCCTTCTCTTTGCGGCGGCTTTCATGCGCCCCGGGGCATGGCCACGAGTTTAGCACCCGTCGCCATGGGCGTCAAGGAACCCTGCTTGGTGGGTAGTGGGTCAGTTAGACTAAAGTCGCAGTGAGCTAGGTTGGCCTGAGGCGTGGTACTATCGGGGCATGGGGAAGCTTAAGCGCTCAAAGACGGCTCCGGCCGACTACAACTCCAACGCGGCTCGCATAGTTGCGATCGCAACCGGCCAAGACCTTCCGAAACCGGCGAAGCCCGCCAAGGCTCCAGCCCCCAAGAAGAACCCTCACGCGGTGGCGCTCGGGAGGCGCGGCGGCAAGATAGGCGGCAAGGCCCGCGCCAAGGCGCTCACCTCTGAGGAGCGCCATTCGATTGCGGTCAAAGCGGCTAGGGCGCGGTGGGGGATGGCAGAGGATGAGTCTGATTGACTACGCCTGTCGGATAGACGTTTCAGCCGACGGACAATCGTTAGAGGTTGCGACAAGCGGCAAAACTTCGGAAAGCGTCTATTTGCTACCGTTTGCTTCATACATGGCCTACTTGCATGAAGGAGTCCCCCGCGACAACCGGATTATAACCTTTGATGGGAACGGCTATGCGATCGTTCCGAAACTACGGGCTGGAAAGTATTACCTCTGCGCTTCGTCCGCGCTCACCGGTCAGTACCGAGTCGGAGGATACGGCTGGACCCCGTTTAGTTGGGAGAAATCGACTAAACCACAATAGAGCGGCTTGAAGTGTCGCCTCCCCATTAACTAACCTCCGACCAAACCAAAAGCAAAACTGCCCTTCTTCGCACTCTCTAAACTCATAGAGGGCTTCACCCGCGCTATTAAAGACGACGACGATCGCCGCGCGGTCCGCTGGGAATGTATGCTGCTCAAATGCATCGCCTTGGAGCTGGTAGCGCATACTCTACGCGCACTAACACAGAATTGACTTACTCGGCAAATCTCAACTGAACCCCAAAATACATAAGCGCAAATGCAAACACAAAATGCTTTACTATGCTTGAGCGCTCATGGTATAATAATTGCATGAATAGGTTGCCATTAGACAAGCGCGTTCAGGTTCTCGCAGCGCTCTGCGAAGGCGCTTCCATTCGCGCTACCGTCCGCATGACGGGCGCGGCGAAGAATACGATCGTTAAGCTCCTGGCTGACGTTGGTGATGCTTGCGACGAGTATCAATTTGCCAACCTGCGGAACCTGCGCTGCGCTCGCATTGAATGTGATGAGGTTTGGTCCTTCTGCCATACCAAAGAGCGCAACCTGAAGAAAGAGCTTCGCGGGTCCGCCACGATTGGCGATATGTGGACTTGGACCGCGATCGACCCGGATAGCAAGCTCATGGTTTCGTGGCACCTTGGCAAACGCAGCCGCGACGACGCCTGGCGCTTCATTCGCGACCTGGCCGAGCGCGTCCGATCGGAGGTCCAAATCTCAACCGATGGCTTCGGCATCTATAACGAGCCGATTGAAACCCTATTCCCGCGCTGCGACCACGGCTCCGAGGTCAAGGTTTACGGGCGAACCGCCTTCGAGAGCGCCGATACCAAGTACAGCCCGATGGTCGTGACCGAGGTCGTCCGAACATCGGTTTGGGGCGTTCCCGACCCGGACCATATTACGACCGCCCATGTGGAGCGCAACAACTTAACGATGCGGATGCATAACCGCCGATTCACGCGGCTGACCAACGCCTTCTCCAAGAAGGCGCGAAACCACCAGCGGGCGCTAGCGCTGCACTTTATGTATTACAACTTCGTCAAGAAGCATTCGACGGTAAAGACGACGCCAGCGATCGCAGCGGGCGTGACCGATCGCGTTTGGACCTTGCATGACCTGGCGAAGCTCCCCGACGTTCTGCGGGATAGCGAAGCCGCTTAGACTACCAGCCCCAGAGTAGGGCCGTTTCCGAATCGCAATACGCTCCCGTAGTATTGGTTTTGTCGTTCAGGCGCGTAGCCGCCGCCGCACACTCACTGGAATTCGAAAAACGCTTTGCAGGCACTCCTACGGCCACCGCATCGCTGACGACGTGCCAAGCCTTTCCGATATGCGGCCTGGCGATTAGATAGAACAGCACGATCGCTAAGGCTATCCAAAAGCCTCTTGGCCCCATCCTAATTCCCAGCCTCTCGGTGCGGAGGTGGCGCACCTTCGGCTGGCAGTAGCCAGGTTTCTCGCCATGTGTCTACGTTTGTGGCCCGGTGACTGACGTAATACTCGGGGTTAAACCCTAGCTCCTCACCGTCTTCGTTGATAAGGATCGCGGTTTTTGGCGACGGGATGCTCTGAAGCGCCTCTGTCATCCTACGCATGGCGTCAACGTAAGTATCGGTATTCCGAAAATCAATTGATAACTCGCCCATAGCGTATTCGCCCCCTTCGTAGCCAGGGTTGCGAACGGCAATTTGGATGCGCTTGTGCATCCCCGCCCATTCGGCAAGCAGCCTGGCAAGGCTCCTCAGCCCGGTAGCCAAAGCTAAGGCTAGCCAACGGAGGGTTTTATATGGTTCGCGGCATCCTGCCGGGTGATGATGACTTTGACCCTGAGAGGATTGAGAAGGGCCTTGAACAGCTACGGAATCCCTCGAAACCGCCTTCTGACAGGGCGATACTGCGAGCCGTTCGGATTGCCTCGACGATGGAGAAGCAGAGCGATCTTCAGCACAGCCTCCTCCTCCCAATGACTCCCGAGCAAGAGCAAGATACGCTTGTGAAACTTGAAGCTTTAAGTACCAAATTATCGCGGTTGCTGGCTGAGGAGCGCGAGGAGCAACAAGAAGGCTCCGAATCTCCTCCCGACTAGCGGCGACGTATTCCCGCCAAAGCTCCGGCTCGCTCGCGATCGGCTCCCCTCACAAAGCTAAGGTCCTCTGCCGTCGATCGGTTAGCAAGAGCCCGGAGGGGCTTTCGCCCCTCCGCAGCGGGCCAGCTTTTTCAAACTGACCCACTACCTGCTTGGTGGGTAGTGGGTCAGTATTAAGGTTCCGACCTTAGGAGCAGGCTAGGAAGGGCCTAGCGTAGACCAAGGCTTCCACCGCTCAACGTGCCGTGGATTTTGAATGAAATGCGGCCCGATCGGCTTGAGAGGTTCCTTCGGCGTTCTCGCCGATTAGGAAACCACCACTCGGAGGCATTATTTACCATGGCTAACTTTGTCCAGCTCTTGGCAATCGAAGAGCCCGCCGGCAAGCGTATTCTCCGGACAGGAAGGTTCCCGGTCTTCGCCGGCGACGACCCCACCGCACCGACGTTCGTCTGCGGGGGTTGCAACACGCCGCTGATAGCCGGAATCCCGGCCGGGGGAGTCCGCACCTTGGTGGGAATGGCCGACGGCGTCGAGTGCATCATGTGCAACACCGTCCGGGCAGTACCCAGACAATAGGATGGGCCGCCGGGCGGTCTTGGCGCCTGCAGGTTGGCGACCGAAAGTAAGGGTAGGGACGCTGGGCCGGCGCGTCGCAGCGAGGCCTCGGAGGTGCCCCATGCTCGAGTACCGTTCGATCCGCCATTTCCTCGCCGTTCCGGTCTGCGCGGCGCTGGCCGCCGCCACGCTCGGTGGCTGCGGTGGAGCTCTCCCCGCGCCCTCCGGCATCGCGCCGGCGGCGAACCGCCTGCATGGCTCGGCCCTGGGACGCCCGCGCATGGATGCGTCGGCCTGCGGCAAGTCGGTCGTCTACGTGACCTCATACAACAACTCGGTCTACATCTACGACCAGGCACACAACGGGAAGATGCCGTGCGGGCAGATTACCGGGGTGACGAATCCGCAGGGTCTCTTCGTCGACAAGCACCACAATTTGTGGGTCGCGATCAGCGGCGATTGCAAGACCCAGTTCTCGAGCGTGCTCGAGTTCGCGCCCGGCAGTTCGACCCCGGTAAAGACGCTGCAAGATTCGGTGGGCTCGGCCGCAGACGTCGCGGTCGATAATGCGTCCGGCACGGTTTACGTTACGAACTTCTTCAACTACACGCGCGGCTGCATCAGCGGAAATAACGGCGTCGTCGAAGTCTACGCAAACGGCAGCACCTCGCCGACCGCGACGCTGAGCGATCCAAACATGAATTATGCCTTCAATGACGCCATCGACGCTCATGGGAATCTCTACGTTACGTACCTCGAAGTCAGCGGACCGTCGGGCAGCGGACGGATTGACGAGTGGATGAGCGGCTCGGGCTCGCCGACCGATCTCGGAATCACCCTCCAGGCACCGGGTGGCATCCAAACGACCTCGACGGGGGCACTCTTGGTCTGCGATCAGTCGGTTGCGTGCGGCGAGTTCGCGCCGGGTTCTACGACGATGACGAGCCTGTTTGCTACCAAGAATCCGGGCTCGTTCGGTGTCGCGCTCGACAAGAGCGAGAACCGCGCTTGGGTCGAGAACGCGGGCCTAACCGCCAAACAACTGCAGCGCTACAACTACCCGGGGCCGGACAGCCGGGCTACCGAGTCGATTACCGTGCCGGGCGGAGGTTACGCCGGCGTTGCGGTCAGTCCGGCCGCGCCGCAGGGAGCACCTTATTAAAAGCCGTCACAACCCCGGCACTGGGAGCGCTTCTAGCCGCATGAAGGCGTTTCTAACTGCTGCCCTGCTAGCGGTCTTTTGCGCATGCGCATTTGCCCCGGCGTTAGCCGACCAAGATGCCACGGATTTCGGGCCGCTCTCCCCTAGCGAAGAACAGTTCGTCGCATCGGTGAAGGCCGATCTCTTCGCGCGCTATCCGCATGTGGGCGACGCCGAGAAGGCGGGCTACGTGCGCTACACGAGCCCCGACGACACCGGCGCGATCAGCTACGCGAACCGAAAATGGGCCTCGGACCCCACCCATCCGAGCCAGCTCTGGTACAACGCGAGCGGCGACCTTATGGGCGCCGATTTCTCCCTGCTACGCCCAAACAACGAGCCTCGCCCGCAAGTTTGGGGAGTCAATCCCGGGCGTTGGTACCAGTTCAACGGGCACGTGCACTACGTGGTCAAAGAGCCGAGCGGCAAGATTCTTTACGACCAATGGCTTTGGAACGCGGACTTCGTCGCCCTCGGGGGCAATCTCGACAATCCGTCACCCGATACTATCGTCAAGGCTGGTAAAGTCCCCAGCGCAGACATGATCCAAACGATCTTTGACTTTCCCACGCAATGGGATCTCATCGTATGGCTCGTACCGCACCGCGAGGGTGCGTTCCACTGGTAGCCGACGATTCGCCCTAGCGTGATACCTGCGCGGGGGTAGCGTCGCGTGATGCGGCCCCCGCGATCTGCCGAATCCGTGCGGCGAGGGCATCGCCGGTCAAACCGAAGAGCGCACGTTGCTTCTCCTGCGAGTCGTGCTGGACGAGCACGTTCGGAATGCCGAGACGCTCGACGCGCAGTTTCAAACCGTGATCCGAAACGAACTCCGCGACGGCCGAACCGAACCCGCCGGCAAGCGAGTGTTCTTCGAGCGTGATGAGATGCGAATGGTCGCGATCCAGCTCCAGGAGTAATGCCTCATCCAGCGGCTTGGCGAAGCGCGCGTTTACCACGGTAATACCGCTCTTCGAGTCGCCCTCGCCGAGCAGCTTTTCGGCATCGAGAGCGATATCGACGGTCGTGCCGTATGCGAGCACCGCGACGCCACGACCCCAGCGCAGCACTTCGGCCTTTCCGGCAAAGAGCGGCGCGAGCGGATCGGCGTGCCGTCCGCTGCTCGAACCGCGTGGATAGCGGATCGCAGCCGGCGAGTTTAGCGAGAGCGCGAGTTCGAGCATAGGCTGCAGCTCCGCCTCGTTGCGCGGCGCCATGAGCGTGACGTTTGGAAGCGTACGCAAATAGGCGATATCGTAGAGGCCCATGTGGGTCGGGCCGTCGTCGCCGACAAAACCGGCGCGGTCCATGCAAAAGACGACCGGAAGATTCTGCACGACTACGTCGTGCACGACCTGATCGTACGCGCGTTGTAAGAAGGTCGAGTAGATCGCGCAAACCGGCCGGAATCCGTTCGTCGCCAGGCCTGCCGCAAAGCAAACCGCATGTGCCTCGGCGATGCCGACGTCGAAATAACGATCCGGAAATCGCTTGCCGAACTTCGCAAGACCGGTACCGTCGGGCATCGCGGCGGTGATGCCGATGACGCGCGGGTCTTTCTCGGCGAGCGCGATCATCGCGTCGGCGAAAACGTCCTGGAACTTCGGACGCGCGCCCGGGCTGCTCTTTTTCGTGCCGTCGCTCGGCTCGAATGCGTTGGCGCCGATCCCGTGAAAGGTCCGCGAATCGCGCTCAGCCGGCTCGTACCCCTTTCCTTTAACGGTGCGCACGTGCAGAAGCACGGGACGGGCAACGTCTTTAGCGGTCTGCAACGCATCGACGAGCACGTCGTAGTTGTGGCCGTCGATCGGACCGATATACCGAAAGCCGAGCTCTTCGAAGATTACGGCGGTCTTCTCGGACGGCCCCATGAAGTGCATCGCGCCGATCTCGGCACCTTCGATCGCCTTCTTGGCGGCGCCGCCGAGCGGGATGCGTTTGAGCACCTCTTTGCCGGTCCGGCGCACGAAGTTCGCGAACGGCTTACTGCGCAATACTGAGAGATACGAGGCCATCGAGCCGACATTGGGAGCGATCGACATTTCGTTGTCGTTCAGGATGACGAGAAATTGCGTCTTGAGCGCGCCGGCGTTGTTGAGCGCTTCGTATGCGAGGCCGCCGGTCAGCGCTCCGTCGCCGAGGACCGCGACAACGATCTCCTTGCCGGCGACCAAATCACGCGCCGTCGCCATCCCGAGCGCCGCAGCGACGGCCGTGCTGGCGTGACCCGCTCCAAACGGATCGTACGGCGATTCGCTGCGCATCGCGAAGCCCGAGAGACCACCGCCCTTGCGAATCGTATCGAATCGCTCGCGCCGGCCGGTGAGAATCTTGTGCACGTATGTCTGATGGCTGACGTCCCAAACGAGCTTGTCGACGGGCAGATCGAGAACGCGATGGAGCGCTAGCGTCAACTCGACGACGCCGAGGTTGGGCGCGAGGTGGCCGCCGTTGGCGGCACACGTCCGCACGAGCAGATCGCGAATCTCACTCGTCAGGACCTCGATCTGGTCGCGCCGCAGGCGCTTGACGTCGGCCGGAGAGTCGATTCGCTCGATTATCATTGGCGCGTTATACGCATCCGCTCACCGAGGCTCCTACGCTTCCACGCATAGCGCGCCGGCGACGACTCGTGCCGCTAACCTCGCCGCCCGAGGCGCCGCGCGCGCGAGCCAGATCGCTTGCGGCCAATTCCATGGTTTCAGTATTGCCAGGGCCGGCACGCGCCAATCCTCGGAAATTTCGCGCTGCGGAGTGTCCAAGACGACGCGGACCGCTGCAACGCGCGCGGCATCGAGCAAGCCGGTCTCCATGTCGACGGCGGCGTAGCCTTGCTCGGCCCATTGCGCTCGCGAGGCCCCGTGGACGATCCGCTCGGCCGTTACCATCGGATCGAAGACCGGCTCCGCACCGAGCCACCGAGCACTCGTCGCGAAGGCAGCAACGAGCTCCTCATCGCAATGAAGCACGCCGCCCCCGGGCCGGCGAACCTCGCGCGGAACGAGAACGCTCCCAGTCGGAAGGTCGGGGCGCAAACCGCCGGCGAGACCGCAGCTGATCACGACGTCGCCCAGTTCTTCGCGCAGGTGTGCGAGCGCGACGCCCGTCTGCACGATACGCGAACCGGGAAACTCGCGCCGGAGCGCGTTGCATTCGAGCGCAGTCGCCGCGATTAATGTAGGCGCCGCGCCGGAATAGCCACTCACATAGGTTTTCTTTTGCGCGCGCTCGTAGCCTCATGCTTCGTCCAAAATAAAGGAGGGCGGTTGGTGAGGTTTCGAGCCATCTGTGGTTTTGCGGGTTCCGTGGCCATGCTCGCGTTCTCTGCCTGCGCCGCCCGCAACGGCGGACTGCCGTCGTCACCTCTTAGCCAGAGCCCTGGGGCCACCCGAGCCGCCGAGGCCCGCGGCGATTCGAAGGTCCGAGTTTCGGGAACGTATGAAGGCTCGGTCAAGGAAGTCGAGGGCAGCCACGAGCGCTCCGGGAGCGTAACGGTTCAAATCTCGCAGAGCGGCCGGAAGATCTCGGGCACCTTCTCTCCGACGTTCAGCTCCGGAAGCACCAATCTTACCATCAATGGCAGCGTAAAGTCCGATAAAGCAAAGAAAGCGAAACTCGTTTTCATCATCGAGGATCCGAAAGGACGCAATGCCTCGGCGACGGCGACCGTCACGGCGAAAAAGCTCGTCGGCAAAGCAACGGTTCCCCCGTCCGGAACCAAGCCCGGCGTCAACATCACGTTTAGTACGACCCGCAAAAAGAGCGACAACTAGCAAAGGAGTACCTGTAGAATGAGCGCGACGAGCCAACCCTTCCTCTCGGACGTTACGGAGCTTCGGCGGCGAGCCCGCGAACAGATCGAGCGTGGAGCGGTGACCCAGAACTACGGCGGCGACGTCCAGCAAGCCATCGATCTTCTCCAGACGGCCCTGGCAACGGAGATCGTCTGCGTTTTGCGCTACACGATGCACTACGTCGCGGCAGTCGGTATCGACAGCGAGGCCGTGAAGGGCGAGTTCGCGCAACATGCAGCCGAAGAACGCGCGCATATGGAGAAAATCGCGGACCGCATCAATCAGCTCGGCGGCACGCCGAACTTTGACCCGCAGGGACTGCACGCGCGCTCCGCGACCGAGTACGGGAATGCCGAGAAGCTGGTCGACATGATCAAAGAGAATCTCATCGCCGAACGCATCGCGGTCGAGCACTATCGCGAGTTGGTGCGCTTCTTCGGCGATAAGGATCCGACAACGCGGGTTATGTTGGAGGGCATCCTCGCGCAAGAGGAGGAGCACGCCAACGACATGCACGACCTCCTCGTCGCGCACGAAGGTCGTCCGTTCTTAGACTCTTAAATAGCCGTTTGCCCCGTACCACGCCACCGCACGTTCGAGCGCCGCTCGCACCGGCGTGGCCGCGTACTCCAAATCGCGCTGCGCCTTTGACGAGTCGGCGTACATGCGCTCGCGCGCGAGGCGCACGCCCTCGAGCGGTATCTCGGGCGTCGCTCCGGTGATCGCGCAACGTACCTCGTCGGCGAATGCCGCGGTCAGCGCGAGCCCATACGGCGCACGCCACGACGGCATCGGCTTCCCCGTGACCGCGGCAAGGAGTTCCCAGATCTCGTCCATGCTCAGGTTCTCGCCGCCGATCAGGTAGCGCTCACCGATCCGGCCGCGCTGCACTGCGGCAACGTGTGCATGCGCGACGTCCTCGACCGCGACGAGATTCATGCCGCCGCTGCCGGGAGCCTTTGCGCGGATTCTTCCGCGCGCGAAGTCGAGGACGAGCTTGCCGGTCGGGGTCGGTTTGCGATCGCCCGGACCGACCGGCGCGGTCGGCAGCAGCGCCACGACGGGAACGCGCGCGGCGAATGCGGCGCGTTCTTGTTCGAGTTTCGAGCGATGGTAGCCGCTCCACGCGTGATCCTCGGTAGCCGAGCTCGAGGTCAACACGACGCGTTCGATGCCCGCGAAGTGCGCGGCGAGCAAAAGGCTGGCGGTGCCCTCGACGTTGACCGAGCGGATCGCGGCGCGGTCGCGTGGCGCAAACGAGTAAAGCGCCGCACAGTGCACGAGATACCGGCAGCCGTCGAGCGTACGAGCGAACCGGCCGACGTCGCGCAAGTCGCCGTCGATCCACTCGACGTTTCGATCGCGGCCGGCGTCGTCTGAGCGCGCGAGCGCCCGAACGTCGTAACCCGCCACGAACAGTTCGCGCAGCACGTGCGACCCGACGAATCCGGTCGCGCCGGTGAGAAAGATGCGTTCGCTCGCGGCCATTGCGCGTGATTACTGCCGGCGCGCGGAGGGCTCCTCGCGCGTTTTCCGGTAGTACGCGCCAAAGGAGTCGTGTATGAAGCATTTATCGGCCGCCACCGAGTCTGGCCCCGCCGACCGGCTCGTGCAACGGCCCCTTCATAACGGTTACCACGCGGTTGGGACCGGTAAGCTTGCGGCGGTTCAAACCTTCCTCGAGATGCGCGCGCGTCCGGAACTGCGGCCGTGCAAAGCCGATCCATCGTGGCGGACAGAGCGTTTTGACCCGGTCGATCTCACTCGGTTCTACGCGCTCTTTCACCGCGTCGGCGACGAAGAGCTCTGGACGCTGCGGTTACAGATGAGCGAAGAAGAGGTCGAACGGCTCCTGAGCGACCCGAAGTTCCAGCTGTACGTGCTCGTTACCGGCGATGGAGACGAAGGGATGCTCGAGCTGGACTTTCGCGTAGCGGGCGAGTGCGAGCTAAGTCTCTTTGGCGTCGCTCCGCGGCTGGTCGGAACCGGAGCGGGGCGCTATTTGATCAACCGCGGCATCGAGATCGCGTGGTCGCACCAGATCGAGCGTTTCTGGCTGCATACCTGCACGCTCGATCATCCCAACGCCCTTGCCTTCTACCGCCGATCCGGATTCGTTCCGTACGAGCGCGCGATCGAGATCTTCGACGATCCGCGAGCGCTCGGCTTGACGCGTGCGGATGCCGCGCCCTGGGTTCCGATACTCTAACGCGATTAGTCCGGAGTAAAGATCTCTTCGACCGAGCGGCTGAAGATTTTTCCGATCTTGAACGCAAGCGGCAGGCTTGGAGCGTATTTGCCCGCCTCGAGCGCGACGACGGTTTGGCGCGCGACGCCGAGCTGATCGGCGAGTTCGGCCTGCGACCAGTCGCGTTCGGCGCGCAGAACTTTCAAACGATTCTTCACTGCTGATAATGCCGGGCCACGACGAAACGGGCCACCGCCCACGAACCCATGACCACAAGCCACGTGAGCCACGCCGAAGGCCGCGGCAAACCGGCGATCTCGAGGAATCCATAGGTGACGGCGCAGAGGGCAGTCACCGCCGCCGCAATCGCGAGCGACTCGGTCATCACGCGCCGTTCGTAGTCGTCGGTGGAGACAAAGTACCGAACGATAGCCGGCACGATCAGCGCGACCGGAATCACCGGCGCGAGCAAAAGCGCGTAGCGCAGCAGACCGGTCGGGTGGATCGCGTTGACCGTCGCGATCGCGGCGTAGAGGACGCAAACGTAGGCTGCCGTCAAGAGGCCCATCTGCATCAAATACCGGCGCCCGGCGGCTTGAGTCGGATTAGCTGGTTTCATGGCGCTATAGTACGCTATACCTGCCTAACTGTCAAGTATACGCGACTATATGTCTGCTATATGCGTCATTCTGTCGGGTCTGCTTGTCTAGCCTTCTTCCGAGCGACGCCCTACCTCCCCACCGCGAAGAGCGCCATCGCCAGGATCAGGATAAACGCGACGATCCCCGAGGCGTGGATTGCGTGCGCGGCGTGCGGCCGCCGCGATCGCCCGTGGTGGAAGACGACCCATAAGTCGAAAGCCGAGACGGCGATCCCGACAATGGCGAGCACTATGAGGAGCGGCAGGAGTCGGTAATAGGCCGTCGCGCCGAGCGCGACGCCGAATGCCACGTCGCGGATGCCGGTCGCGCGAACGAAGGCCGCGGCGGAATGTCCTTCGGCGGGGACCCCGTAGCCGTGCGCGAGCGGGTGCGGAGCGAGCATCGCGTAGATGCCGACGGCGACGAGCACGATCGCGATAATCCATCCGAGGTCGAATGCAAGCGTCATTGCGGCCACGCGATTCGGCAATGCGGCGACCAGTCCCCGGCGAAAAGCACGCTCTCGACACGATAGCTCCACCGCAGCAGGTTCCTCACGGAAGGGCCGAGCACCCAACGGGCAGGCTACATGAACGGAGGACTTACATGCGCAGAACTAGTTTACTCATAGCGATCGCCGCCGCGGCATTGACGGCCGCCCCAATAGCGGGCTTGGGACAGCAGATGAATCCAATCTCGGATTCAGATTACATGGCGAAGGTCGCGACGGCCGCGCCGGCCGCCGTGGTGAAAGGTGCGACCATCGTGCGAATGGATACGGGTGGAACGATGAAGGTGCTTCAGCAGGGGAGCAACGGCTTTACCTGCATGCTAGCGGGACCCGACCCGATGTGCGCCGACGCAAACGCCATGAAGTGGGCGCAGGCCTACTTAGGGCATACCACGCCGCCCGACACCGTCGGATTCGTGTACATGCTGGCGGGGGACAGCGGCACGAGCAACACCGACCCGTACGGCCGGGTACAGACCCCCGACAATCATTGGGTGCAGACCGGACCGCACGTCATGATCGTCGGATCGGTAGTGAAGACGATGGGGTATCCAATGGGTGCCGATGCCAGCGCATCCGGACCATACGTGATGTGGGCGAACACGCCGTACGCGCATCTGATGATCCCGGTGAACCCGCAGCCCTAAGGGGCTAGTTGCCGAAGGCGGCTCTCAGCGATTCTTTCAGTGACGACGTCGTGCGCAGGACCGCGGTCGGTTCGTACCCACAGTGCGCCATGCAGTTCTCGCACGACTCGTGCTTGCCGCGCCCGTACTTCGACCAATCGGTCTCGTCGAGCAACTCTTTGTACGTGCGGGCGTAGCCCTCTTTGCTCATGAGGTAGCAGGGACGCTGCCAGCCGAAGACCGTGTAGCAGGGAATGCCCCACGGCGTGCACTCGAAATCGGTCTTGCCCTCGAGGAAGTCAAGATAGAGCGGGCTATGGTTGAGTCGCCACTTCTTACGCTTGCCGTCGGCGAAGACTTGGCTGAAAATCTCGCGAGTGCGCTTCACGCCGAGGAAGTGCTCCTGATCGGGGGCCTTCTCGTAGGCGTAGGCCGGTGAGATCTGCATCATGTCGACTTTGAGGTCGTCGTTGAGGTAGTCGAGTACCTCGCGGATCGACTCGGGACCGTCCTGGTCGAAGAACGTGGTATTCGTGAAGACGCGGAATCCGCGCGCCTTCGCCTCTTTGATCGCATCGATCGCTTTGTCGAAGACGCCCTGGCGGCAGACCGACTGATCGTGGCGTTCGCGCATGCCGTCCAGGTGGATCATCCAGACGAAGTAGATCGACGGGGTGAAGAGATCGATCTTCTTCTTCAGCAGCAGCGCATTCGTGCAGAGGAAGACGAACTTCTTGCGTTTGACGAGCTCCTCGACGATCTGCGGCATCTGCTCGTGAACGAGCGGCTCTCCGCCGGCGATCGAAACCATCGGCGCTCCGCACTCTTCGACCGCGGCAATGCAGTCATCGACGCTCAGGCGCTGGCGCAAGATCTCGTCGGGATGCTGAATTTTTCCACAGCCGGCACACGCTAGATTGCATTGCAGGAGCGGCTCGAGCTCGAGCACGAGCGGATACTTCGTCTCGCCTTTAAGCTTCTTGCCGGCGATATACTTCGCTACGGCGATCTTTTGTTGGAGGGGCATCGTCATGGGTTCGATTCCTTTAGGGCTGCGATACAGGTCATCCTTCGACAAGCTCGGGATGACACGGTGAAGGCGACGGTTCTACGGGTGGCGATGCCTCGCTGCGCTCAGCCGGCAACTCCTCACCGCGCTCAGGATAAGAGGTCAACGGCGTTGCGCCGGTGCGAAGGCGAGCGTCCATGGCGAGGGCCATCGCCGGAAAGAGGTGCCGATAGAGGTGATAGTTGATGTAAAAGTCGCCAGGAAAGCCCGTTCCCGTGCATTCCGGTTCGTCCCACGTTCCATTAGGCCGCTGTTGCTCGCACAGATAGGCAAGACCCCGCGCGACGGCATCGTGTTGCGCTCGTCCGGCAAGTTGCAGCGCAAGGACTGCCCAGGCCGTTTGCGACGCAGTACTCGCCCCGATGCCCGCAAACGATTCGTCGGCGTAGGAGTGGCAACTCTCGCCCCAGCCGCCGTCTGGATTCTGCACCGAGATCAGCCACGCCGCAGCGCGCTCGACCATGTCACTTCCGGTCTGTAATGCCGCGAGCGCCGAGATCACGCACCACGTGCCGTAGACGTGGTTGACGCCCCAGCGTCCGTACCACGACCCCCACGGCTTCTGCGTGGCGCGAAGATACGCTAGGCCGCGCGCGACGTAGCGATTCGTGGCGTCGTAGCCGAATGCCGCGAGCATTTCGAGCACGTGCGCAGTGACGTCTTCGGTCGGCGGATCGATCATCGCGCCGAAATCAGAAAACGGCATCCGATAGAGCAGCTCGCGCGTGTTGTCGCGATCGAAGGCCGCCCACGCCCCGTTGTGCGATTCCATCGCGAGCGTCCAGCGGCGCGCGCGTTCGACCGATGAGGCAACGTTGTCGCGATCGCCTCCTTCGAGCAATGCCAGCACGACGATGGTGGTATCGTCGATATCGGGATAGGCGTCGTTATCGAATTCGAAGGCCCAGCCGTTGCCGCGCCCGTTCGAGCACTTCATCCGCCAATCGCCGGGCGCGTCGTCGGGAATCTGCTCGCGCAGCAGCCAGTCGACGGCGCGGCGCATTGCCGGATGCTCGGCGCCGAATCCCGCCAGCGCGAGCACGCGTACCGCCCACGCCGTATCCCAGACCGGCGACATGCAGGCCAAGAAACGCCAGCCCTGCGCGTCGTCGATGCTGAAACGTTTCATCCCCTCGATTCCCTTGCGCATCACCGGGTGATCGAGCGAGTAACCCATCAGATCGAGCGCGATCAACGAGTAGACCCAGGGCGGCTGAATCCCACCCCAACTGCCGTCGGCTTCCTGACGCTCGACAACCCACCGCGCAATGCGCCGCTCTGCCTCTTCTCGATACGGTTGCTTCGGAAGCCGCTCGTAGAGCTTCAGCAGCCGCTCGGCGTAGAGCAGCCAATGACGCCGGCCTTTGACGCGGGTCATCTCTCGTTGCGTTCCAGGCGCGACGATCTCGCCGACGTCGACGCCGAGCTCGCGAACCGGCTTCTTCGAGAGCACGATCGTCAGCGGCGCGACCGTGCCTCGGGCCCAGCAAGCGAAGTCGTAGAGATTGAACGGCATCCAGAGCGGAAAGTACACGATCTCCGGCGGCACCGAGGGCACGCCCGACCACGGGTAGACGCCGAAGAGCGCCAGCCAAATCTTCGTGAACACGCGCGCGTTGACGACGCCGCCTTGACGCACGATCACGTCGAGCGCCCGGCGCATTTCTTCGCGGTCTGAATCCACGCCGAGGACTTTGAGCGCGACGTACGCTTCGATCGTCGTGCTCACGTCGGCAGGGCCGTCGTAGTAAAGCGCCCACGATCCGTCGCTGCGCTGATGGTGCAGAATATGCGCGGTCGCACCCGCGCGAAACTCGTCGAGCGGCAGCCCGAGAAACCGGAAGAGCAGCACGTGCTCGGCGGTCATCGTTACGTTCGTCTCGAGCTCGCCCGACCACCAACCGTCGGTCGACTGTTCTTGCAAGAGCCAGCCGATTGCGCGTTTGAGGGTCTGATCGATCGCGGGATGGGCCGGGCTCTCCAAGCGAGAGCTCCAGCTGGCAGCAGGAGCTCCACGCGGATGCGGAGCGACCAGCAGACACTCCGCTGCGATTTTGCCGCTCCGGACGGCCGCTTCCATGGTGTCGGCCCAACTCGTCTCGGTCCAGGAGCCGGCAAGGGCGATTGCGGGGTGCGAGGTGCGCTGCCGCGTGCGCGCGGCACCGATGTGCGGAAGCCACGTCGCCTCGGGATTACGCGTGACGGCGCTGCGTACGAGTTTCGCATCCCGCAAGGCAGGCAAGAACGCTTGCGCTTCTTCCCACGCGAGCGCTTCGAGCGCTTGCGTCGACATCTGCAGGTACCGGTCGGCGGCGCTGATGCTGCAGCAAAGATAGCCCGGCGCCTTTTCGAAGATCCACTGCAGCGGCGACTCGAGCGCCGCCGCAAAATCGAGGCCGATGCTGCCGCCGTCATGCCAAAGATGGACGTCCACGATCGGATACGGCTCGTACGCATCGAGGTTTGCAATGCCGTAGCGAGATGGATCGCCGAGAATGCGGGAGACTTGGCGCGGAGGAACGGCGAGCACGACCGCGTCGAACGTTGCGGTCTCGCCCTTCGGCAAGGTCAGGGTGACACCGCCGGAATCGTTGGGTTCGGCGGAGAGCACCGCGGTCGAGCGATGGACCGCGTCGAGGCGAGAGGCGGCGGCCTCTGCGAGATGCGCGAGCGGCACTTTCGCAAACCCGAAGCGCGCAGCACCGGCGTCGCGCACGAAGGCCGTCTGCAAAACGAAGAGTGCATCGGATGCGGCAACGCGATCGAACGGCGCGTTGAGCGCCGGAACGAAGAACGGATCCCAGAAGGCGCGACGCTCGCCGGGGCCCTGATTGCGGCGCCGCAGCCATTGCTCGAAGGTTTCGCCCTCGTGCGGTCGCGCCGACGAGGCGAGGGCGCGGGCGACGCTGAGTTTTTCGCCGAGCGTGAGAAACGGATACGCCGTGAAGGACTCGAGCAGGTGCAGCGGCGCTGGGAGCAGGCCGGCGCGCAGGCGACCGCTGCGGCCGTCGCGCGCGAGAATCCGCGCGTCGAAGCGATCTTGCAGGCGAAGCTCGTGCGCCATGCCGACGCGCTGCGCGAATGCAACGAACTCGCTGCAGCAGGCGAGAAAGACGTGTTGTCCGTTATCGACCTCGACGCCGTCGATTTCAAACGACGTTGCGCGCCCTCCAAGCAGACGCCCGCGCTCGAAGAGCTCGACGCGGGCGCCGGCTTCCTGTAGGCGGAGCGCGGCCGCCAGCCCGGCGAGACCGGCTCCGACGACCGCTACGCGCTCGAGAGCCACGACCGCACGACCACTCGCAGTTTCTCCGTCTTCGATAGCGCCGCGCGCGCTCGAAGCGGGAGACCCGGCTCTCGTTCGATCTTCTTGAGCAGCTCCTCGTAGATCCCCGCCATCGTCTGCACGCAGGCGGCCGGACGCCGCGGAATGTAGCGTAGCACTTCGTATCCGCTGGCAAAGTAGGTGCGAGCCCGCGCGACGCTCTCGCCGATCAGTTCGCCCCAACCGGGATAGATTTCACCGCTAGCGAGTGCCGATTCGGGAATGCCGAAACGGCGGAGCTCGTCCTGCGGCAAGTAGACCCGTTGCATGTCGACGGCATCTTCGCGCACGTCGCGCAGGATGTTGGTGAGCTGCAGCGCGAGCCCGAGGTCGTCGGCGTGACCGAGCGCCAGCGAGTCGCTGAAGCCGAAGATCCGCACGCACATTCGACCGACGACCGAGGCCACGAGCGTGCAGTAAGCGCGCAGCTCCTCGAACGTCGCGTAACGCGAATGCGTGAAGTCCATCTCGACGCCGTCGATGAGCGCCTGCAGCTCGCCCTCGGGAATCGCGTAGCGCTCGACTGCCTCGGCGAGAACGCGGAGGATTGGGTCCTCGCCCCACTCGCCGCGGACGCAGCGCGAGATGCGTTCGCGATGGACGGCAAGCCGGGCCGGGAGGTTCTCCAGCCCAACCGTATCGGCTTCGTCATCCACCTGCCGCGCGAAGTTGTAGAGCGCGTAAATGGCCATGCGCTCGTGATGTCCGAGGGAGATGAATCCCCAATAGAAATTTCCGGCCTCACGCTTGGCCATCTCGCGGTTGAAGCGCTCGGCTCGCTGCTGAGCCGATTCCGGAACGGCGATGCCGCGCAACGCGCGCTGAAGGTTGATCATCTATGCGAACCGCTTTCGCGCGAGAGAGTGCATCGCGGCACGAACCACGAGCGAAATCTTCGTGGACGCCGAAACGCTCGGTCGTTCATGTTCGGTGTTGTACCCCCCCGCCTGAATTGCGTCGCATATGGCCAAGCCTCCCATCCGGTAGAGTGCGAGCTGCAGGCGGAGCGGTCGCGGAACGATCTCCTCGAGTGCGACGCCTGAGGCGAGCAGGGCGCGAGCTCGCTCCACCATGGCTTGCGCGGCGCCCGCGATTCCCCTGGCGTCGACGTCGCTATCCACAAGGTACCGCCGGCCGATCGCCGCGTCGCGGCTGACGTCTTGAGCGTGGTTGGCGAGCTGCAGCCCGATGCAGACGTCGTCGGATAACTGCGGCGCATCGTCGCAGGTAACGCCGAAGACGCGCAGCACCATCCTGCCGACCGGCGCGGCGGAGAGGCGGCAATACCCGATGAGCTCCTCCCAGGTGGGATAGTGCGTCACGTCCTGATCCATGACGTTCGCGGCGATGAGATCGAGAAAGGGTTGCGCGGGCATCGCGCAGCGCTCGATCGTCGGCGCGAGCGCAACGAGCACCGGATGGACGGCCTCCACACCGCCGAAGAGCGCCTCCACCTCGCTGCGCCAGCGCTCCAGGCGCGGTAGCGCGCTGCCGATGCGGCTCTCGTCGCCGAGATCGTCGGTCGTGCGGCAGTACGCGTAGATGCGCGTCAGGTCCCGCCGCTTGGCGGCATCAACAAAGCGCGAGGCGACGCTGAAGTTCTCGTAGTGGCGGCTGGTTAGCGTGCGGCAATAGGCGTCCGCAGCCTCGAGGTTCAGCGTCATTTCAGCGTACCGCGCAGCTCGCGCGGCGTGCGCGCGCCCGTGCAGAACATCGCGACACGTAAGGTTTCGACGAGCTCGCGCGCGAGCTCGCGCGCCGCTTCGAGGCTTGTGTCGGCCGCACGCAAGAACGGTCCGGCAATGCCGACGAGATCGGCACCAAGCGCGAGCGCTTTCGCCACGTCGAGGCCGTCACGGACGCCGCCACTTGCGATCAACGTCTCCGCCGGCGCTACCTGGCGCGCTTGCGCGATGCACTCCGCCGTCGGGATTCCCCAACCGGCGAACGCTGCGGCGACGCGCGCGCGCCACGGTTCGGCAATTCGGTGGCGCTCCACCTCGCTCCACGAAGTTCCGCCGGCGCCCGCAACGTCGACGGCGGCGGCGCCCGCGTCAAAGAGCGCGCGAACCTCGGCGGCACCGATGCCCCATCCGACTTCCTTCACGATGACCGGAAAGTCGGCCGCCTTGCAGAGCGCCGCGATCTGCGCGAGCAGACCGCCGAAACACGTGTCGCCCTCCGGCTGGAGCGCTTCTTGCAGCGGATTGAGATGCAGCACGAGCGCGTCGGCGCGTAAGAGTTCGACGAGCCGGCTACATTCGGCGATGGCGTATCCTTTGTTGAGCTGAACCGCACCGACGTTTGCGAAGAGCGCGACGTCGGGCACCAGGGAGCGCACGTCGAAGGAGTCGATCGATTCAGGCGATTCGATCAGCGCCCGTCCCGATCCCAGACCCATCGCCAGTCCGTGCTCCGCCGCGACGCGCGCCAAGCGCCGGTTGATCTCCCGCGCTTCGGGTGTTCCGCCCGTCATGCACGAGATCAACAACGGCGCGCCGAGCTGGCGCCCGAAGATCTCGATCGACGGATCGACCGCGGTCAGATCGATCTCGGGAAGCGCGCGATGCACGAATCGGAAGCGATCGAACCCGGCATCGATTCCTTTTCCGTCCACGTCGCGCTCGACGTTAATTCGCAAGTGCTCCGCCTTGCGCGACGGCGTCGGGCGATTAACTCGCTCGTCGCGCAACGTACCGGGCAACTTCTTCAAAATCGGCTAACGCGTTCGGCGGCGCGAACGCACGAAGCGCGGAAGCGGCGGCGGGCGGATCGGTCTCCAAGAGCCATCCCGCGTGCGCGAACGCTTCGACCGCCGGCTCTTGGGCACCGGCGATTACCGCGCCGGCTCCAAGCGCCGCGCGAGTCAACACCGCGTTGCGCACGACTTCATCGCGTTCTTCGATCGCATCGAGGACTGCCTCGGCGACGAGCCGTGCCGTTCGAAGCCGCCGCTCCGGCTCCGAGGCATCGTGCGCGAGGCTTCGAAAGGCGAGTGCGTAGAGCGCGTCGCCGGCATTGAGGCTCTGTCCCAAACCCCAGCGGAGAACGCTCGGTGCGCAATCGCCGGCGAGCTCGTCGTGCAGTATTAAGAAGCGATCGAAAAGGTCGAAGGAGGCGGAGACCGGCAGCGCGTCAGCGAGATTTCCGAATCCCGCGTCGCACGACCACAGAACGAGACTGGGCCGAAGGGCATCGCGGTCATCTCGGCCGGGACGCCGCTCGTCGATGATGCTCGCTGCAACCGAGCCCGGCGGAAAGGCGATTCCTCGGAGGTACTGCGCCACACGGGCGCGATGTTGACCTAGAGGAACGGGGTCGCGGAGTTCGGTCATTGCCGCAAATCCTTCGACCGCTCTCGGGATGGTTGCCTTCAAACGGTTCAAGATGGAGATTTTTCGTGCAGATCGGATCGAACGAACACAAAGAGCTTTTTTGCCGCTCGTTCATGGAATCGCATCGTACTTACGACCCCAAAGAGTGGGCGTGGCCGGAGCTCGACGAGCTATCGCTCGCGCGTTTGCGGGCAATTCCGATCTGGACGCTCGCACTCGAAATCGAGCTCGGTGCCGGGAAGATGCTCGAGGCCTTCGCGCGGACGGAACCCGATCCGCTGGTTCGCGAAGCGCTCGCCCTGCAGGGCTACGAAGAAGACCGTCACGGACGGATTCTGCAATGCCTGATCGAGCGCTACGCGCTACAGGTCACGCCCAACGTCCCCGCGCGGCCGCCGACGCGACAGGCCTTCATCGACTTCGGCTATGACGAATGCGTCGACTCCTTCGCGGGCTTCGGCATCTTCCGTTTGGCTCGCGATGCGCGCATTCTTCCCGAGGCACTCACCTCGCTCTTTACGCGCTTGCTCGTCGAAGAGGCCCGGCACATCGTCTTCTTCGTGAACTGGATCGCATGGGATCGTAGCCGCCGGGGATTGCGCGGAGGGGCCTTGCAAGCGGTGCCGGTGCTCTTCTCCTACGGCGCCGCGATTGCGCGCCACGTACAATCGGGCACGCAAATGCAGCGCAGCAAACCCGAAGGAGATTCGACCGATCTCTTCGGGGACGTGCTCAAAGACTTAACGATCACGCGATTTCTCCAGGCTTGCATCGAAGAGAACGATCGCTACATGGCCGCGTTCGATCCACGCCTGCTGCGCCCACGCGTCATTCCAACGTTTGGAAGATTCGCGTTGGCGATCGCCGAGACGATCGAGCGCGTGCGCGCCGCCTTTCCGAAGTCGGCTTCGCGATCGACGGGTTAGCTCGCTAGAACTTGAAGTAGATAAACGTCGGCGAGACGCCCTGCCACGTGAAGAGTTCGAGGGCTAGCAAGAGCCCGGCGAGCGTTCCGACCTGTGCGAACGCCGGAAGCTGCGGCCACTTCGGTTCGATACCCAAACGTTCCAGCAGAAGGCGCACCGCCCCGAACGCGACGATGCCGGCGCCCAGAACCGCCGGCCAACCCGCGATCATCACGCTTCCTGGGCCGCCCGTGAAGAGCTCGCGATAGACGTCGAGCGCCGTGCCGAAGTTCGGCGAACGGAAGAGCACCCACGCCAGCGATACCGCGCCGAACGTCCACACGATGCGCACGACCGCGACGGCGCCCCGCGGCGGGGCCGTTTCGCGACCGATCCTCAGGAGACGTTCCGCACAGAGCATGATTCCGTGGAAGCCGCCCCAGGCCACGAAGGTCCACTGGGCCCCGTGCCAGAGACCGCCTAAGAGCATCGTCACCATCAGGTTCCGAAACGTCGCGGCTCGGCCGTCGCGGCTCCCTCCCAGCGGAATGTAGAGATAGTCGCGCAGCCACGTCGAGAGCGTTATATGCCACCGGTGCCAGAAATCGGTGACGCTCGTCGCCAGATACGGCATTCGGAAATTCTCCGGAAAGACGAAACCGAAGAGGCGCGCGCAACCGATCGCAATGTCGCTATATCCCGAAAAATCGAAGTATATTTGCATCGCAAAAGCAAAGAGCGCGCTCCACGCGGCGGGTGCGCCGGGATGGCCGGCGACCGAAGCCCAGTAGGCGTTGGAAATTCCCGCGAACTGATCGGCGATCGCCATTTTCTTCACCAAACCGAAGCCGGCACGCGCGAGTCCGTACGCAACGTCGTCGGGACCGGGCGGCCGCCACGCGAAGAGCTCGCCAAAGAAGAGGCCGGCACGTACGATCGGCCCCGCGAGCAGCTGTGGAAAGAATGCGAGGTAGAGTGCGTAGTCGAGCGGTTTGCGAATGGCCGTCATCCGACCGCGATAGACGTCAACGAGATATGAAATGCTTTGGAACGTATGAAAGCTGATGCCGATCGGAACGAAGAGATTGACGAACCAAGGGTTTTCGTGCATTCCCAGGAGCATGGCAGCGGTGCCGCTGCCGAAGTTCGCATATTTGAAACTCGCGAGAAACGCGAGGTTCGCCGCGACGCCGACCGCCAGCAAGAGCCGCGGACTTCGCCCGCGCGCTTCGCGCGATCGCTCGAGCGCCAGCGCGATGACGAAATCGCTTGCAGTAAGAATCCACAGGAAGAGCACGTACCACGCGTTCCAGCGCGCGTAAAAATAGTAGCTCGTGAGCAGCAATACGTAGCGCCCAGCCCGTCGCGGCAACCCATAAAACAGCCCCGCAACAATCGCAACGAAAAGCCAGAACTCGTAGGATTGGAAGGGCAGCGGAATGCCGATGCCGGCCGCCGCTGCAAACCACGAAAGGTTGTGACGCTCAGGATGACAGGAAGCTGCGCATACGGGGGTTGCGTCCGCGCGCGCCGTGGGTGAGGTGACGGCGCGTGCGGCCGCAGGTTGCGCCGGCGACGGCGGATCGGCGGCAAGCATGGCGGCGACGTCCTGGCCGAGGAGGCGGCTGAAGCGCAGGCTTCCCTCGCGGTTGAGATGGTCTTCGTCGGCGAAGAGCTCGGGGCGCTCGAGCGCCATGTACGCGCTCGCCGGGATCAAACGCGCCCGATGCGCGTCGGCGATTGCAAGCAGCGAACCACTCGGGATTTGCGTCGCTTCGCGGTGCGCCGGCCGCGTAGGAATCCGAACGAAGAAGACCGGAACGCCCGCCGCTTCGTATTTTGCCGCGATCGGCTCGAGCCACTCTTGCCGGTAGCGCGCGTACGACGGGCTCGGCTTTGGAATCGCGAGCACCTGCGTCGCAATCGCAGCACGTTGATCGGCTGGGGTGCCGGGCGGATAGAGAATCGTGCCGTTCGAGAAGTCGACGCGCAGGCCCGCGAGCGACTCGGAGCGCGGATGCGCCGCCAGCGGATCGTATGGGGAAGTGATGCGAGCTTGCTCGATCGCCGCGATCCGGGCCGGCGGATTCGCGACGAGGGCTTGCAAATCGTCGCGAAGCTCGGTGCCGCGCCAGAAGAGATCGATCCCGTGTTCCACGCGCTCCCGCGGATCGGAGAACGAGCCCGCCAGCTTCGGAAGATCGCTCAATCGGGTCTGGAAGACCACGTAGCGCAGGTCCATCGGGCGATCGTCGCCATCGAGACTTCCGATCGCGCTGTCGTCGTCGGCGTATGTGTCGACCGCAATGACGACGGCCCGAAGTCTCTCCGCCCGCGGGTCGATCGCACGCACGAAGAACGGCCAGCAGCGCGGCGTCGTACCCGGCACGCCGCCGTTGAGAAAGCGCAACGAGCGGCTCGCGCCACTTGCGGCGCTCGGGTCGAGGCCGGAGTAGATGCGCGAGTCACCGAGCACTAAGACGTCGGTGCGCGGCTGCGCAGCAAGGGCGCGGAAGTCGGCGATCGCGGCTTCGAAGCTGCCGGTACTCGACGCCGGGTCTAGCAGATGGCGATAGAGGCTGGTCCGAAACGTAAGAGCGTCGACGAGAGCGAAGACCGCAAACGCCGACGCAACGAGAAGAGCGGCCGTCCTCTTTCCTGACGTCTCGAATCGGGATCCCACCGCAACGTCCCTTGTGCGAGGATGGGTTGGAGGCCTTTAGTGGACCGTTCAGCCAAGCCGAGTCACTTGGGAACCCGCGGCGCGCCCGTCGCCCTCATTACCATCACGGTGATGCTCGGCCTGATCATGGCGATCATCGACAGCACGATCGTCAACGTTGCGCTGACGACGATCGGTGGAAATCTCGGTGCGACGGTCGATGAGGTTGCCTGGGTCGCTACCGGTTACATCCTGGCCAACGTCGTCGTCATGCCGCTCAACGGTTGGCTCACGGCATTTCTCGGGCGAAAGGCCTTTTATGCCACCTCGCTCGCACTCTTTACCGTAGCCTCCTTATTCTGCGGAAGCGCGCGTTCGATCTGGGTGCTCGTCTTCTATCGTGTCGTCCAAGGAATCGGTGGCGGCGCGCTGCAGCCGACTGCGCAGGCAATCCTCTTTGAGACGTTCCCGGTCGAGCGGCGCGGCGCGGCGATGGCGATCTTCGGCTTGGGCGCGATGGTCGGCCCCGCAATCGGACCGACACTGGGCGGTTGGATCGTCGACAACGCGAGCTGGCCGCTGATCTTCTACATCAACGTGCCGATCGGCATTGCGGCGTTCCTCATGACGCTGGCCTTCATTCCCAACCCGAAGTACATTGCCAAACCGAAAGGCGGCGTCGACTGGACGGGTCTCACGTTGCTCACCGCCGGGCTCGCTTCGTTACAGTTCGTTCTCGAGCAGGGCGAGCGCGACGACTGGTTCGGGTCGCAGACGATCGTGCTCTTGAGCGCGGTTTCGGCGATCGCGCTAATCCTTTTCGTCGTCAAGACGCTGCGCGACGAACATCCGCTAGTCGATTTGAGCGTCTTTAAGTTCCGCTCGTTCTCGGTCGGCTCGTTCCTGGGAATCGTCATGGGATTCGGCCTCTTCGGAACCTCGCTGGTCTTGCCGCTCTTCTTTCAAAACATGCTGGGCTTTACCGCGTTCGATACCGGCATGGCGCTGATGCCCGGCGCGATCTCGACGGCGATCTCGATGCTGATCGTCGGCCGGATTCTCAACCGAATCGACGGGCGCTGGTCGATTGTCTTCGGAACGCTCCTCTTTGCGTGGTCGACCTGGCTTCTCGGCGGTTTAAGCGTTCAAGCCGGCTATTGGGACGTCTTTTGGCCGCGCGTCGTGCAGGGCTTCGCCCTCGGATTTCTCTTCGTTCCGCTCACGACGATCTCGCTCGGCGACGTCCCGGTACCGAAGCTTGCCGGCGCGACGGGGGTCTTCACGCTCCTACGTCAGCTCGGCGGGAGCCTCGGCATCGCGATCTTGACGACGCTCTTGACGCACCAAACGGCGGTCGCCTGGAACGTGCTGGCTTCAGGAGTAACGCAGAACAATGGCTACTCCGTCGGTCAGCTTACGACGATGGTTGCCCAGCAAGCGACGATGATTGCCTACAACTACGTCTTCCGCTTCACCGCGGTGATTTTCGTGCTTAGCACGCCGCTCGTCTTTCTCATCCGCCGTCACCCAGCCGCAAACGCGCTGGCCGTCGAGGCTTCGGAGCAGAGCGCGGCCTAGAGGACGACGACGCCCTGAACGGCGGCTACTGACTTGCGACGCGCATGATCGCGTTGCCGCTGACCGGAAGCGTCGGCGGAAGTCCGGGGTAGCTCAGCAATGACTTGAACGAGCCGGTCACTTGCACCGAGACGTAATAGACCGTGTTCGGCGCGGGCCCGCTCGCTCCGGTGACGCAGATCGTCGGCGTCGCGCCGTTGACCGAACAGAGGTGGCTGACCAGCACGTGGCCGCCCGAGGCGGTCCAATTCGGAAGGTTCTGTCCGTCCGCCACGACCGCGTTCGTGATCCCCGTGGTATCGGCCGCGGTTTGCAGGTTCTGCGCGCCGTACTGCACGCCGGCTCGCGCGGCGTTTGCGGCGAGGATCGCAAAGTATGCAAAGCGTCCGATTTCGATCAGGCCGACGAGCAACGCGATGAGCATGGGCGCGACGAGCGCGAACTCTACCATGCTCGTTCCCGATTCCTCGCGTGCGAGCCGCCGCGAACGGCCGAGTGCCGGCAGTGCCACCGTCATTCCGCCAGAACCGCATTTCGCACGAGATAGTTTTCGCCGCCCGTCGGTGCCCCAAAGTCTTCGCCGGTGCTATTGTTCAGGTTTGCGTAGGCACCGACCAGCACCGTGTACTTTCCTTGCGAACCGTTGTAGTTGATCGCGGCGCCCGGCGCGTAAATCAAGCCGGACATGCTCGTCGAACTCCCGTTGAAGTTGACGTCGGTGGTATTGGACGCAACCTGGAAATAGGTAACGCCCGCGTCGTTGCCAGTCGTCGGTGGCGAAAGCGTGAGCGGGCTGACTTTGTTGAAGTTCGTCGTTGCGCCCGCCGGAATGTAGATCGTCACGCCCGACGTTCCGTCGATCATCGCATTATTGAAGTTGGAGCTGCCTGCGAAAACGTAGAGACCCGAGCTGAGCGTCACGCAGGCTCCGTTCAGATTGAGATTATTGTAGCATCCGGGCGTGAGGCTTCCGCCTCCCTTGTAGGTGCCGGTGCACGATGACGTCGACGGTGGGTTGGCCGTGAGATACGCACACCCGGCGATCTCGGGGCAGGGATTGGCGACGGGGAGCATCGGAGTCGGCGCGGCGCCGGTGAAACTTCCGCCATTATTGCTGCCGGAGTAGTTGCCCTCACCGATCGATGACGCGTTCACGGTCGCACCATTGAAATTTCCGGAGCCGTTCAGATAGATACGGCACGAGTTGGCTTGCATGTTGGCGCCGTGGAAGTTCGTGTTCTGTCCCGCGGCGAGCATGTAGATACAGCCCTTGTTCTGCTGCGCGGCGACCGCGACGGCCGACGTGGACTCGCTCACGCCGTTCGCTTTCCCGAAGAAGCGCGAGAAAAAGCCTGGAACCTTCGCGTTGGTGATCTGCACCGAGACGGCACATGAGTTCCCGGCATACGGACCGGACTGCGGCGGTGTCTGAACCGTCACGCTGACGTTCCCGCCGGCCGCGTAACCGCTATTCGCAGCGTCGTTCTGCGCGGCAGTGATCGCCGCGCTCGAGCCGGTGCAGTTCGAATAGGTTAGCTGCTGCGCGCCGCCGAGCGCCGCCGAATCCACCGCCGACTGCTGCTGGCGCTGGTGGTACTCCCAGGTGCCGACGTCGACTCCCATGCCGCCGAAGCCCAAAAGCGTCGTTAGGGTGAGGGCGACGAATGGCATTATTTGCCCGGACTGCCATCGATTCTTCATTACGCGAGCCTCCTCGTGGACGATCTGTGCACGACAAAAGCAAGCCACTTTAATAAAGCGGCTCCCGTAGAGGCGCCGGCGGGGAAGCATCAACCGGCACAAAGGCGCCGCCTATTCAAAATAGACGGCCCGTTGCTTGACCTCGACCCGGTGGATTATGCCAGATTGGCGTTAACGCGTCAACATTTTTTAACAAAATGCGAGGGGAGAGGCCGGCGGCGGGCTAATAGGGGGGCGTTCAGGCAGCTCGTTTATGGGCTGGCGGCTTCGATTTTGCCGCTCCTTAGACTGCCCGACATTTAGCAATTCCGTTCGCACAAAGGAGAGAACATGATCGCCACCCTCACTTCGATGCTCCGAGATGACTCAGGCGCATCCATGGTCGAATACGGCTTGCTCCTCGCGCTCATCGCCATGGCCGCGTTGATCGCGGTCAAGGGCGTAGGAACCGGGCTCACGGCGCTGTTCAACAACGTCGCCGGCTCGCTCTAGGAAACGTGAACCTGGAAATCGGGGCGCCATCCATCGGATCGCGCCCCGTTCGAGGTCTGCGTCTGCCGCGGCGCCCTGCAAGAGGCATTCTTCTGGTCGAGTATGGGCTGCTTTTGGCCCTCGCGGTCGTCGCCGGAGTCTTCGTTGCTCGCACCTTCGGGACGAGCGTTTCGGCGCTCTTCGCCGTTGCGGCGAATACGCTTTAGGGTTCGACCGTCACCGGCGCCACGACGCTCTCTTGTCCGAAACCGTCGGTAAACGACGCAACGACCGTGTAGCGAGTCGCAACCCAGACGACCGGCGCACGTAAGGTAAGCGCGTCGGTTTCGGCGCCGACGTCGATGCCGGTCACTTCGTGTGACTGCGCGTCGGTCAGCGCGATCCGCATGCCGTTGCGAGGTGAGACGATCCGAACGTGGATCGAGCCACCGCTCTTGACCGTTGGTTCGAGGACTTCAAAGGTCTCGTTCGCATCCGAGCCCGACGCCGCGGGCGCGCCCGGTTCGTTGTCGCCCACGATTTGCGGCGCGGCGGTGAATGCCGGCGGCGCGGCACTCGCGACGACGAGGCCCGCCATCGACTGCGCGGTCGTACGCCCCTTGTCGACGTGAAGCACGACGCGCATTTCGCGCAGACTCGGCGCGTGCGGAATCGTAAGCTGCGTCTCTCCATCGCGTGAGAAGGCTCGTTGCTCCCAAATGGTGCCGTCGGCGCCGACGAGACGGACGTACCCCGCGTCGCCATCGGCGGCATAGGTTACGTCGACCGCTTGGCCGGGCTGCGCTACCGGCGGCTTTACAGAGATGGACGCGATCTGCGCGCTCCCGCGCCCTCGTGCCGGCATCGTATTCAATACGCGCGTTGCCGTCGCGGTTCCGAGCGGACCCGTCATGACCATCTGCAGCGTGTAGGCGCCGGGCTCGCTCGAAGCCGGAATCGTAAAAGGAATCGAGCCCGACGCTGTCGTTATCGCCTCGCTCTGCATCGTGCGGCCGTCGGGAGCAGAGACCGCGTAGGAGAGGCGACCCATTCCGGAAACGTCGTACTCCGCTTGGATCGTCGTCCCCGCGATCGCTTCGGGCGGAACCGCAAATGCCGCAATCCGCGGCACCTGGCCACGCAGCGTTCCGGCCGCGCCTAAGAGTACGAATCCGGCCAACGAGACCGCTGCGGCGATGAGATAGCGTCGCGGGGCTCGGGTCCGAACCGGCGGCGGCGCTTCGACGATGCAGTGCACGCCGTCGCCGGCGATATCCGCGACCGCTCGATCGAACGAGACGAAGTCGCCCGGCCAGACCGAAACGTGCGCGCAGGCCGTCGTCTGCGGCGCGACTTCGACGAAGAGCGGACTCGCAAGTACGGCGTCGCCGGCGCGCGAGATGATCAACGTGCGGCAGACCAAGACCGACGCCGTGCGATTGACGACGCGCAGTGCGTAGGTTCCGACGCCCAGCCGCCGGTCGAAACCCTCGAGTGCAAAGAACGCCGAGACGCTCCCGGCGAGCGTCTGGACGGCGGTGCCCGAGCCGTACTGCGCCCGCGATTGCAGCTCGGCCGGCGCGAGCCTCGCCAGCGCCGTGCTCACGCCCGAAACGCGCTCCTCATTGCGAGATGACCATCTGCGAGCTGCTCGACATGCCGAGCGTCGCGAGGTTCCCGCCCGGCATGAACGGCAGAAGGAACTTGAACGGATAGGTGACCGTTACGGTGACGGTGCACCCCGGCGCGTTGTTGCCGCTGGTCCCGGCCGGGCAAGTGCCCCAGATAGTCGTGGCAGTGGTGTTTCCCGAGGACGTCGGTCCCTCTGAAAGGCTCCGCACGTACGTTTGAACGTCGGTCTGTTGCGCGTTGCAATGATCGAGCACCGAGCACTGGTTCCCCCGAACGATCGCCCAGCGCGCGCCTTGGCGTGCGAGCTGCGCGACGAACGAATAGGTGTAGACGGCGCGTCCGAAATCGATGATCCCGAAGAGCAGCGCCAGCAGCACTGCCAGCACGATCGCGGTCTCCGGCAAACTGCTCCCGCGTTGACTCGCGCGCGGCTTCATTGATTCACCACCCGCTGCGTTGCCGTAACGCTCAGCGGTATCGAATGCGGAATGCCGGGATAGTTCAGCAGCGAGGTCACCGTCCCGGTCACCTGTACTTGAACGTAGTAGACCAGCGACGGCGAGACGGAGTTCGAGTTGTTTGCCGGGCAGGGTCCGGAGACGCCGTTGACCGTGCACGTCAGCGACGACTTGACGGTCCAACCGGCAATGTTCGCATCGGCTTTGGCGGCGCCCGTCGTGCCGGGTCCATTGGAGTTGGCGTCCGCCGCGGTCTGCAGATTTTGAGATCCGTATTGCACGCCGGAACGAGCCGCGTGCTCGGCGACGATCCAGAAATAGCTGAAGCGGCCGATTTCGACAAGGCCGACCAAGAGAAAGACGAAGACGGGCGCGAGCAGGGCAAACTCGACCATGCTCGTTCCGCGCTGGGAGCGCATCATCGTGGCCCGCGTTTTTTGAGAGGACGCGTTCATTGTGCAAGTACCGCCTGTTTGACGATTGCCCCGCCCGGCGGCGGCGTCGCGAGGTCAACCGCACTGCTACCATTGAAGTTGGTAGAGCCGAAGACCAGGACCACGTAGCCGCCGTGCGCGCCATTGAAGTTAACCGAGGTCGCGCCCGGGCAGTAGATGAGGCCGCTGTAGTAGTTGTTCGTTCCGTTGAAGTTCGCGCTACCCGTATTGCTCGGCACCTGGTAGTAGAGGACGCCGACGTCGCTCCCGCTCGTCGGAGCCGCGAGGTTGGCCGTCGCACCGTTGAAGTTCGGAGGCGTGCCGCCGTTGGTAACGTAGATCGTGACGTTCGTGCCCGTGATATGCGCGCCGTTGAAGTTCGAGCTGCCGCTCAGCACGTAGGTCCCCGACATCGTCACGTTCGCGCCGTTCAAGTTAAGGCTGCTGTAACACCCGGCGGCAAGCGCGCCGTTGTAACCGTTGCCGTTGAAGGAGGTGCACGAATTCGTCGGCGGCGGATTGTTCGCGAGATACGCGCAGCCGGTCGCATCCATGCACGGGTCGGCGATCGGCAGCATCGGAGCCGGCGTCGCCAGCTTGAAGGTCGCGCCGTTTTCGTTGGGCGCGGGGCCCGCGTAACCGATCGACGGCGCGAGGAACGTCGCTCCATTGAAGTTCGCGGTATCGTTGATGGCGATGCCGCACCCCGGCGAGTTCACGTTGGCGCCGTTGAAGTTCGCCTGAACGGTCGGGCTGAGGAGGTAGATGCATGCGCTCGAGTACGATGCCTGCACCGCGGCCACGGCCTCCGTCGACTCCGACATGCCTTGGGCGTAGCCGAAGAGACGCGCGAAGAACGTGGCCACGTGTTTGGTCGTGATCTTGACGTCAACCGCACAGCCGTTCGAGGAGAAGGGGCCGCTCATTGGCGGATTATTGACGGTGACCGTCGTGTTGGTGCCGTTGCCGTTGTTCGCAAAGCCGTTGGTGCTCGCGTCGTTGTCCGCCGCCGTGGTCGCGACACCGCTGTTCGGACAACCGCTTCGAACGATGGCCTGTGCGCCGCCGATGGCCGCCGCGTCGGCCGCGTTTTGCTGGGCCTGCTGACGGTACTCGAGATAACCGGCATCGACTGCGACGCCGGCGAAGCCTAACAACACGGCGAGACTGACCGCCGCGAGCGGTAACACCATTCCGGATTCATCATGCCGTAGTTTCATTGTGCGAGCACCGCCTGTTTGACGAGCGACTGGCCCGGTGGCGGCGACGCGAAGACGTACGCGGAGTTTTGGTTGAAGTTCGCCGAACCGAAGACCAGCACGACGTAGTTTCCGTTTGCGCCGTCGAAATTTGCACTGTTCGACCCGGGCGCGTAGATTAGTCCGCTCACCTTAACGTTCGGACCGTTAAAGTTAATCGACGACGAGTTCGACGGCGCCTGATAATACAAGACGCCGGTATAGCTGCCGCTCGTGGGCGGCGAGAGATTGACGGTGCCGCCGTCGAAATTTGGTGGGTTGCCGCCCGACGGCACGTAGATCGTCACGCCGCTTCCGGTAATCGAGTAGCCCGAGTTGAGATTCATGTTGCCGCTGATGACGTACGTGCCGGATCTCAAGGTCGTCGCCGCGTTCAGGTTGAGGTTCTGGTAACAACCCGGATTCAAGGTGCTGGGGACGCCGTTTTCATTGAAGGTTTGACAGTTCGTCGCCGGCGGCGGGCTAGCAGCCACGGCGGCGCATCCGGCAATCTCAGGGCACGGGTCGGCGACGGGGAGCATCGGCACGGGACTAGCCTGCGGAAAGACGGTTCCTCCCCAGTTGGGGTTGCCGCCGGCGTAGCCGATGTACGGCGCGGTAATCGTCCCGCCGTTGAAGTCGGCGGTGTAGTTGATGTCGATCCCGCACCCCGGCGAAGAGATCGTGGCGTTATTAAAGCTGCTCCACGTCGTGCGGCTCATCAGGTACATACAGTTGCTGTAGTAGGAGCTGCCTTGCGCCGCGGTCGCCTGCGTCGTCTCCGGCATGCCGTTTCCGAATCCGAAGAGTTTGGAGAAGAACGAACCCTGGGTGCTCGCAATCTGCACGCGGACGGCGCAGTTGTTGCCGGAGTAGGGCCCGCTCGAGGGCGGATTCTGCACGACGATCGTCGAGTTCGAGCTCGTAAAGCCGTTGACGGACGCGTCGTTGTCCGCGGCCGTCGTTGCCACCGTCGAGTTTGGGCAGCCGCTGCGAACGAGCTGCTGGGCGGCTCCGGTCGCCGCGGCATCGGTCGCGCTCTGCTGCGCCTGCTGCCGATACTCCCAATAACCGACGTCGACGCTCAGGCCACCAAATCCCAACAACGCCGTCAAGCAAACGGCGACGAGCGGCAAGACTTGGCCCGATTCGGCCGGCCGCCTCATCGCGTGACGATCTCCGGTGTCATGACGAAGACGACGTCGGATTGCTGGTTCTGGTAGGCGGTGGACGTGAACAGTTTGCCCAGAATCGGAATCGACGAAAGCAGCGGGATTCGCGAGACCGTCTTCATCTCGAGCCGGTTGACGAGTCCACCGAGGATGATGCTCTCGCCGGGCCGCGTGATCACGTCGGTCGAGAGCTTGCTCACGAGTAGCGCAGGGATCGTGAATCCGGAGACGATCACCGCGTTGGCGTAGTCGAGCCTCGAGACTTCGGGCGCGACGACGGTGTGGACCGAGCCGTTACCGAGAATCTCCGGTGTGACGTTCAATTGAACGCCGTAGGGTTGATACTGCACGTTGACCGCGCCCAGGCCGGTCGACGTCACGACCGGTATCTCGCCGCCAACTAAGAACGTCGCCTTCGCGCCGGGGCTCGTGACCAAGTTCGGACTTGAGAGCACCTTCGCGTGGCCCTCTTGCATCATGAGGTTGAGCGTCGGCGCGAGCGTTTGAGTGCGGAAGAACGGCTGAACCGTGAAACCGAGCCCGCTGCCCGGTTGCGTGAATTGTTCGACGATCGGGAACGACGGGCCGCTCAAGGTATAGTTCTGTGGATTGATCGCTGGGTTGAAGATTGCCGAGTTGAGCGAGAGCCCGAGATTGGACTGCGCCGTTCTGTCGACCTCGAGCACGTAGACTTTGATGTCGATCTGACTATTGCTCAGCGAGTTCAGCCGGTCGATGAGCTGGCCGTTGCTCGCGAGATAGGGTCCGGCCAAGCCGCGCGCGCGGTCCAAAATCGCCTGTGCGGTGACGGCGTCGCTCGCGTTGCCGCTGACGATGACGTTCCCCTTACCGTCGGGATCCACGCGAATGTTGCTCGCGCCCGGAAGGTTCGCAATCGCGCGCTGAAGGTCGGTGAGATTTTGCGAGATCGTCACGGCGTTGACGATTACGGAGTCCTGTGCTTTGACGATCGCCTCGAACCGGCCGACGATGTCGTTGATCTGCTGGAACTGCGCGCCGTCGGAGACCGTTCCGCGCACGACGATCGAGTGGTCGAAGCTCACGACTTGGACGCCGGGTTCCGAGATCGCGCTTCGCAGCATCTGCGCGAGATCGTCGAGCTGCTGCTGGGTCACCGTCACCTCGTAGGTCACGCGCTTTCCGCCTGCCCAAATGAAGAGCGTCGTGTGCCCGGGCGCCTTGGCGTTGACGACGACCTGCGACGTGCCGACCGGCACGACGCCGGCGATCCGCCCGTCGCCGACCGCGACCCGCGTCAGCCCCTCCGTCTTCAATACTATAGAGTGGCCCGATTGGATCGATACAAGGGTGATCTGGTCGGCGCCGGCCGGGATCGCGTTCGCGACAATGGCCAGCACCATAACGGAAAGAACCCGCCGACGTAAAGCGTTCATCAGAGCAGTATTATGCCATGGATCTCGGCGTTAACGCGTCAACATAACGGGGACGTTGAGTTAGAATCGCGGCGAACGGCGCCGGTTCTGTTGCAAAGCGCCACCGGTGATGGCATGATACAGCGCACCAGGAGCTAGGAGGTTTCCATGCGGCCTTATCGTCAGGTGGTTCTTCCTGTACTCTGCTCGCTGCTTGCGGCACCAGGCGCCGCGGCAGCAGCAGAACGAGAAGTCCCGCTCGCAACCGTCGCCCGCGTTGCTCACTTAGAGTATACGTGGCTGGCGGCGACGCGCGCCGTACAACTGAGCGGCCCCGGAATCGTGCTCGTTGTTCGCCCCGGCGACAATGTGTACGAAGTGGACGATCGTGTCGAAGTAACCACAGTTACGCCACGCTACACCTCCAACGACATCTACGTTTCACAGGCTCTCGCCACACACATCACACAACTAGCACGGCAAGCGCTATATCTCGTCAGCGAGCAGGAAGCACAAGCTGCGAGAGTGAGCTTAGAACAGCAGCAGCAACCCGGCGTGCCGGAACTGCGCGGCACGATCGTCCTCAATGCCACGCCACTCCAAGGCGCGGAAGCTGTACTCGTCACGGGAGAGGCGCCGGCGTCGGCACCCGTGCGAATCACGCTCCTCGCCACGCTCTCCTCCGAGCTACCCAACGTGCTGCTCAGCCGTCACGACCTGACGGCAGGGCCGGATGGGAAGTTCCAAGCGATCGTTCCGATTGCTCCCGACTATATGCGCGACACATTCATCCACGTTCTGGCGACATCGACGCCGGGCGTTACTTCGGCAAGCGCGCAGCTCTTGGTCAAGGCAGCTAATGCCGGGAACACGGTGCCCATTGAGGCATTTCCCGGCGGTATTTGGTAAAGGAGATCCATGCTTAAGATCCTACAATCGATGGCTCGCGACGAAGAGGGCGCAACGATGGTCGAATACGGACTTCTGGTCGCATTCATCGCACTCGTCGCTCTCGTTGGCGTGCAGGCACTGGGCGTCAACCTGGGTGCCCTGTTCACCGGCGTCGCCGGTAGCCTGTAAGTCGCACCCCAACGTTCCTACGTAAACTCAGCATTACAACACAGCAACAAGGAGAACCCATGCTAACCACGCTTACCTCGATGATTCGCGATGAGGAAGGCGCCACGATGGTCGAATACGGACTTCTCGTCGCCTTTATCGCGCTCGTAGCACTGGTGGGAGTCAAAGCCCTCGGCACTGGGCTCAACACGCTCTTCACCGGTATCGCCGGCTCCCTGTAAATCAAAGAACCGACGAAACGCAGGGTTGATGGGGCGCGGCTCGGGGGATTCGCGCCTCCCCAACCCTTCTCTTATTACATGTCCATTACGATTTGGTTGGCCCTCGCGGGCTGTTTGATCGCCGGCTTTTATGACCTGCGTTCGCGACGCATTCCAAATGCCCTAACCGGCTCGCTCGCGGTCGCCGCGGTGCTCGTTCACGCCTTCGGCGGCCTCCATTCCTTCGCGATCAGTCTGTTCGTGATGGCGGGATTGACCCTTGCCGGCATGTTGGTGTACGCGCGCGGCGGCATCGGCGGCGGCGACGTCAAGCTCGCGATCGCGGCTTCGGGCATGTTCAGCTATCCGCTCTTTATTCCGTTCTTACTCTACTCGGCGATCGGCGGCGGCCTGCTGGCGATCTTCTTCCTCGTCTTTCGGGGTGAGGCGCGAGCCGCATTTTCGAGAGTCGCGCTCATCGCGGCCGGCGAGGCTCGAAGTATCTACACGCAGCGCGCGACGTTGCCGTACGCGCTTGCCTTCGCGATCGGCGCGATCGCGGTCGCGCTCTCGCAGAACGTTGCGCCCTTCTTGAGGATTCTCTCGTGAACGTCCGCCGCACCACCCTTCTCGTCGCAATCGTTCTCGCGATCGGCACGGGCTGGCTCACTCTCACCTATCTCTCCGCTCTGCGGCCGCCCTCCAACGAGCAACGCCCGGTCCTCATCTCTTCCCAAGAAATCGCGGCGCGTTCGCGGATCGTCGATACGATGTTCACCAAGGAGATGCGTCCGGCGCAGTCGCTCGAACCCGACGCGCTCTCCGAGCCGAGTCAGGCCGTGGGATCGCTCGCGCTGATCACGATTCCGGCCGGTTCCCAACTCACGGCGTCGAAGGTCGGAACGAACGTTGCCTTCGCGCTGCCCGTGCGCCTCGCGCCGGGGATGCGCGCGGTCAGCATTCCGGTCGATCGCGTCAAAGACGTCTCCGGACTCATTCAGCCCGGCGATCGCGTCGACGTGATCGCGATTCCGCCAACCCGCGCCAACGGTCCGCCGCCTAAAGCGGTGACGATTTTCCGCGGAATACGCGTGCTGGCCGTCGGGAATGCGTTGGAGAACCCGTCTGCGACGCCGTCGCCGCAAGAACAAGAGGCCTCGACGGTCACGCTGGAAGTAACGCCGCGACAGGCGGATATGCTGGCCTGGGCCGATGCGAATGCGACGCTTCGTCTCGCGTTACGCTCGCCACGCGAATCGATCCGTACCGAGCAAGCTGAGAATCTAACGATCACCGGCAATGCGGTGGCGGCTGCGCCGCCGCCCGTCGCGCCCGGCCCGCTGGCATTCATGTCACCGCCGCCGCGGGATCCGCCCGCGCGCCGTTTCAACTCGCCGGTCGAGTTGATCATCGGCGATCGGATCGTCGACCCCGACGATCCGACCGCACCCTCCACCCTAACTACTCCGAACCAATGAACGATTCGCCGATCGCACTCTTCGTCGGATCGAAGGGCGGCGTCGGCACGACCACGCTCTGCTCTGAGCTCGCGCGGGCCATGGGCCAGCGCGGCAACGTCGCAATCGTCGACGGCGATCTGACGGGACGCCGCTGCGTTGCGGTGCTCTTCGAAGCGATGCGGAGCCTCGACGCCGCTCGCGTCGGCTCGCCCATTTCGCGCGTTCGCGCGGCGGGAATCAGCGTCGTCGAACTCGCCGACCGCTACGATGCCGCGTTCACGCTCGATCCGACTATGGTCGAGACGTGCGCGGCCGACATGGTGGGCTTCAACACCATCGTCGTCGATGCGCCGCAGCCGTTCGCGGCCGCGGTCCGCCCCTTCCTCATACGCGCTAAACGCGTCCTTCTCGTGGTCGAGCCCACGCTCTTGGGCGTTGCGGGCGCGCAGGCGATGTACGCCGACCTCCAGCGCTTCGGCATCCCGGAGAATCGCATCGCCGCGATTAGCAATGCAAGATCCGATGCAGAACAGGTATCGCGAAGCCAGATCGAGCGGGCGCTGGGCGCGAAGATCGTTGCCGAGGTTCCGTCGTCGACGCATCGTGGCTACGCTAAAAGCATCGCGGGAATACAGCAGTACTTCGAATCGCTACCTCCGGAGGATCAACTCGCGGGTTTGCAGCCCTCGGCCGCTTCGCCGCCGGGCGACGCGCACGTGCCGTTGCGGCGCACGACGGCCGTCCGGACGAACGGCAGCCGCGCCGCGGGCACTTCGGCGGATTACAAGCGCGACGCGTTTAAGCAACAAGTGCACCAAGCGCTGCTCCGGCAACTCGATCTCCAGACCGCGAGCATAGCGCACACCGATGCCGCCAAGCTCGCGGAGCTTCGATCGAAGATCGAAAGCATCACATCTTCGCTCGTCAAATCGGCAAACTTCGAGGGCTCTGCCGAAGACCTCGCGGCGCTTCGGCAAGAGATACTCGACGAGGCGCTGGGCCTCGGTCCGCTCGAAGATCTCATGAAGGACGAAGAGGTCTCGGAAATCATGGTCAACGGGCCGGAGAAAATCTACGTCGAGCGCCACGGTATCATCGAACGCACGACGAAGCGATTCGCCGACGACCGGCAGCTGCGGCTCGTGATCGAGCGGATCATCACGCCGCTCGGCCGGCGCATCGACGAATCCTCGCCGATGGTCGACGCGCGTCTTCCCGACGGCTCCCGCGTGAACGCGATTATCGAGCCGGTCGCCATCGACGGCACGACGCTGACGATTCGGCGCTTCGGTCAGCGCCGGCTCACCGTCGACGATCTCGTGAACATCGGCGCAGCGCCGCGTGTGGTGATGGAGTTCTTAAGCGCGGCGGTTCGAGCACGGCTCAACTGCATCGTCAGCGGTGGAACCGGCTCCGGTAAGACGACCTTTCTCAACGTGCTGTCGTCCTTCTTGCCCGAGCGCGAGCGTATCGTCACGATCGAAGACGCTGCCGAACTATTGCTGAACCAGCCGCACATCGTGCGGCTCGAGTCGCGACCTCCGAACGTCGAAGGCTCGGGGGAGATTCGCATCCGGGATCTCTTCCGCAACGCGCTGCGCATGCGTCCCGACCGGATCATCATAGGCGAGTGCCGCGGTCCCGAGGCGCTCGATATGCTGCAGGCGATGAACACCGGTCACGACGGCTCGCTGACCACGATTCACGCAAACAGCCAGCGTGACGCGATCTCGCGTATCGAGACGATGGTGCTGATGGCCGGCTTCGATCTGCCGGTGCGCGCAATTCGCGAGCAGATTGCGAGCGCTCTCGACCTGGTCGTTCACACCTCCCGCTTGCGCGACGGTTCGCGCAAGGTCATCGGCGTCAGCGAGGTGGTCGGCATGGAGGGCGATATCGTCACCATGCAAGAGATCATGCGCTTCGCGCAGCGCGGCATCGACAAAGAGGATCGCGTGCTCGGAGACTTCTGCTTCAGCGGCGTGCAGCCGAACTGCCTGAAGCGCTTCGCTGAGTACGGCGTCCCGTACGACTCGCGCGACCTTAGCGAATTGTCGCCGCTGCCCTCGTTATGGTAACGGCGCTCGTACCGATCGCCGTCTTCGCCGGCGTTTCGGCGACGGTCTTCTTCGCCTTCTTCTCGTTCTGGGGCTCGGTGAACGAACGCGCGAACGCACGCGTTCGCGGTATCGCCGACCGGCTCGACCGCGCCGGCATCAGGAGCGGCTCGCAGGAGATCGTGCTCACCGTCATCAGCGGCGCAGCGATCCTATGGATCGCGCTGCTGTTGATGCTGCACCTTTCGCTCGTGGTCGCGCTGATTCTGCTCCCGATCATCTTCTTGGGAGCGGGCATGGGGTTCTTCGGATACGTGAACTTCACGGTAAAGCGGCGTCTGGGCGCCTTTACGTCGCAGCTCGAGCCGGCGACGCGGCTTCTCGCCGGCGGTTTACGCGTCGGATTGGGCTTGCGCCAAGCGCTCGCGATGGTCATCGAAGAGCTTCCGGATCCGGCGCGGTACGAGTTCAAGCGCGTCATCGGACAGACGAATCTCGGCGCGAGCGTCTACGACGCGATCGACGACCTCTGCGAGCGCATGCCGAGCCACGAGGCACTGATGCTCGCACGGGTCTTCCGCGTTCAATCGGAGACCGGCGGCGATTTAGCGCGCATTCTCGATCAGCTTGCCGAAACGATCAAACACCGCCGTCAAGTCCAGCGCAAGATCGACGCCCTGACGGCAGAGGGACGCATGAGCGCCTGGGTGCTGATGCTCATCCCGCTCTGCTTGGGTACATTCATAGCGACGACGCAAGAGAGCATGGGGCACGCGCTCCTCTACACCGCCATCGGACACGTCGTTATCATCATCGTCGCTATTCTCGAAACCCTCGCCTACCTCTGGCTCAAAGCACTCTTAAGGATCGACGCCTAGATGTCTATTTTTACGCTCCTGATCTCGGTGCTCTCGGGGGTTTCCGCCTTCCTCTTCGCGTTCTCGGCGATTCCAACCAAGAACGTTCTTGCAGAGCAGCTCGAGGAGCTGAAGACCCGCGATCCGATCAAAAAGGAACGTGCGGCGCTTCCAATCGTCGAGCATATCTTCAACGAGGATCGGCGGGCGGTTCTCGCGCGCAGACTCGCCGAAGCCGGCTGGTATACGACGACGCCAATGAAGTTCGGCTTGCGCGTCGTCGGCGGCACCTTCCTCGGCGCGGTCTTTGCGTTGCTGGTCTGGCGTTTCTTCGATCTCGACGGACACTGGTTTCTCGTGCTCTTGCCCGTGCTGGCGTTTTGCGGCGGCTACTCGCCGTACTTCGTCCTCAATCGGGCGAGCGACGGCCGGAAGTCGTCGATTCAGAAGAGCCTTCCAGAGTTTCTTGACATGGTCGCCTCTACGGTGCAAGCGGGCTTGGCCCTCAACTCCGCGCTCGGCTACGCGGTTGAGGCCGTTCCCGGACCGCTCGGCGACGAGATCAAAGAGGCGCTCTCGCAGATTCGTCTCGGTCGATCTCGCGTCGACGCGCTGCGAGCGGTCGGCGAGCGCACGAATCATCCGGCACTGCGCAACGCGCTGCGCGTGATGACGCAGGCCGAACGGCTCGGCGCCAACGTTTCAAAGATGCTCACCGACCTCGCCGAAGACGCCCGGCATCAGCGCTTAATGCTGGTCGAAGAGATCGCTGCGAAGCTGCCGGTAAAGATGGTCTTCCCTATGGTCTTCTTCATGATCCCGGCGATCGTGACGGTTATTTTCGGAGCGGTCGCTGCGAACTATTTTGCGGGAACCGCCGGGAAGCCGTGATCGCAGCGATCGCCGGGCTCTTCTTCGCATCGATCGCCGTGATCGGCATCGCGGCGAGCCGCGCCGTATGCCGGGGGATCACGCCCGACGAGGACGGGCCGCCTGCGGGTACGCCGCCGTATGCGGTGCTGGTCACCGGCTCGGCGCTCCTCGGCGGGTTGTTGATGTACTGGCATGCAACCCCGTTACAGCTCGGAATCGCAGCGATGGTGCTCTTCGCCCTGGTCGCGTCCTGGTGCAGCGACGCGGTCTGCGGTATCGTTCCGGATGTCTTCACACTGGCACCGCTCGCAGCGCTTCTCCTCTTTTCTTTAGCGCAGCACGATTGGGATATTTGGATCTCCGCGTTGCTGGCGTTCGCGCCGTTTGCGTTGGCCGCGCTCTTCTCGCGGGGCCGCGGGATGGGCTGGGGCGACGTCAAGCTCGTCGCGCTCTCGGGCGCCGCGCTCGGCGCGCCGCTCGTCGTCTTCGCGCTTGCAGCCGCCTGCGCGGTAGCGGCGGCCGTCCATCGAATCGGCGGGGCGCATCGCGGACCGATCGCCTTTGCGCCGTACATCGCGGCAGCGACCGGAATAGCGCTGCCGTTAGCCCTGGCACGCTAGCGCGTCTGCAAGCATGAAGCGCCCCGATTTCCTGACCGCGCTCGCCACCGCCACTCTGGCGGGAATGTCGCCGCGCGCCGTTCGCGCGGCGATTCCAAACGCGCGCCGCCGCATTCTTTGGCTGCGCCATCAAGTCGACTCAAGCGAAGTGATCGCGCCGTTCTGTATCGACGGCCGCACCGTCTACGAACCCGGCTATCGCGAGATCTGCTGGTTGATGCGCGACCGCCACGTTCCAGCGGCCCAAGGATACGTCCAGTTCGACATCGTCGAGATCGAGGCGCTTTGGGAAGTGCAGCACGCGCTCGCGCTCAACGGCATCTACCAGCCGCTCGTGATTACCAGCGGCTACCGGACGCTCCAAACGAACCAGGCGACCGAAGGAGCGGCACGCAACAGCATGCACCTCTACGCGAAAGCCGCCGACATGTACGTCGACGGCGTCTCGATGCGCGACCTCTTCGACACCTGCTGGTCGCGGTCGGTCTCGGGCGGGATGGGCTATTACGACGACCACGTGCATCTCGATTCGGGGAGTCGCCGCTGGTGGGTAGGCGACGTCCCGGTGCCGCGATTCGCAGAACCAAGCTAGCGCTCTATTAGCCGGTTTGGCGCAGGTGAATCTTTTCGGGGGCGGTATGGGTAGAAGCCACTACGATGTTGCTGCTCGCCCGGTCCCCCCGCCGGCTCGCTTCGCGTCTTTCATTCGCGGCGGCTGCGTATTGGGGCGCAAACGTCGCGCTCGCGGCGATCGAAGTGCGCTGGCACCCGATCACCCGCCTGCTGCTTTGGGATATCTCCCGCTTCAAGATTCTTCTGCCCGCCCTGGCCCACATCGTTCACCTCGGTTCCTAAGCGACTTCGACTTCCGCCATAACGGAATCGGTTTTCTCCGATTCCTTTTTGCCTCGGCCGTCGTGTGGTCGCATGCGTTCAATCTCGGCGGCTTCGGCATCGATCCCCTCTCTGCACTGACCAAAGGCGTCGAAGACGCGGGCACGATCGCGGTTGACGGCTTCTTTCTGTTGAGCGGTTTTCTCATCACCCGCAGCTTTGAGGGCACCGGCAACCTCGGCCGGTATATCTGGCACCGGGCGCTGCGAATCTTTCCCGGCTTCTGGACGTGCCTCGCGGTGGTCGCCTTCGCGTTCGCGCCGCTCGTCTTCGCGCACGAACGCGGGACGCTCGCTGGTTTTTTCGCCGGCCCGGCTTCGCCCACGTCGTACGTCACGTCCAATGCGCTGCTCGCGATGCGGCAGTATAACATCGGCGGATTGCTCGCGACGGCGCCCGTCCCGCTGCTCTTCAACCACTCCCTCTGGACGCTGCAGTACGAGTTCCTCTGTTATCTCATGGTCGGGGCGCTCGGGACGCTGCTCGTAATGACCCGCAAGCCGGCGAGCTTTCTGCTGCCCCTGGTCGGGTGCTTGGCGCTCTTCGCGGCGGCGTCGTGGTGGCGCGGTTTGGAGCAAGTGCCGACCTCGTTACGCACGCTCGAGCTCTATACGTTCTTCGCGATCGGCGCTTGCGCGTATCTCTATCGAGACCGCATTCCAATCCGTGGATCGATCGCGGTACTCTCTCTGCTGCTCATCGCGGCGACGCTAGCGACGCGGGTCTACGGAGCCGTTCTGCCGTTCGCGCTCTCGTATCTGACGATCTACGCGGCGATGCGTCTGCCGTTGCGGGATTTCGACAAGCGCTTCGATCTCTCGTACGGCATCTACATCTATGCGTTTCCAATCTCGCAGCTCTTGACTGCGTTCGGCGCGACCGCCTTCGGATTCGCGGCCTACTTCACCGCCGCATACGCCGGCAGCATCGTTCTTGCCGCGGCCAGTTGGTTCGGCATCGAAAAACGTGCGCTCGCGCTGAAGAACCTAGGGGATAACGTCAGGATACCATCGGGCGAACGTGCGCCGCGGCCCGTTCTCTTCGAGTGCCGGCGCGCAGTCAAACCACGAACGCTCCTCTCCTAGCCACTGCTGCGGCGCTCCGGCCGTAGGTCGAAGAGCCGCATCGCTCGCGCACGGGAACCTGCAAGTTTCCTACATAACCAACGACGCGTGATACGCAGGTTTCTCACCGACTCCGACCGGCTCGAGGCATTTAGCGACGGCGTCTTAGCGGTGATTATCACGATCATGGTGCTCGAGCTGCGCCCTCCCTCGGGGACGCAACTCGCTTCGTTAGTGCCGGTGCTTCCCGGGATGGCTACGTACGCGCTCAGCTTCGTTTTCATCGGGATCTACTGGAACAATCATCACCACATGCTGCGGGCGAGCCGCGGCATCGACGGCTCCGCGATGTGGGCAAACTTACACCTGCTCTTCTGGCTCTCGCTAGTTCCATTCGCTACCGCATGGCTCGGGGCGCATCCCAACGCGGCCGGCCCCACCGCGTTCTACGCCACCATCCTCCTGCTCGATGCGATCGCGTACGCGATTTTAGTTCGCACGCTCTTAAGGGTCAACGGGCAGAAGGCACCCTTTGCGCGGGCGGTCGCCGGCGATTTCAAAGGAAGGATTTCCATCGCGTTCTACCTCGGCGCGATCGCCGCCGCATTTTTCTTTCCCCTCGCTTCAGACGCGTTGATGGTGGCGGTGGCCGTGATGTGGCTGGTGCCCGACCGCCGTTTCGAAGCGCTGATCGATCGCAATCGCGAAGAGGCTACTGCGAGTCCGGAATCCGCGGATCGGGAGGCTGGTGCCTGAAATAGCTCTCCCGCAGCGGCGCGGAGATCGGGACAAAGACGCGCGGCGGCTGGTTGAAATCGAAGGCGTCGGTCTCCGGCGAGTTGGCCCGAGTATCGCTTGCGGCTAGACGCGGCAGGCCGAACTGGTCCTCCACGAATTTGAGAATGCTCCCGTGCTCGAAATGGACGTGCGAGACGTAGCCCTGCTTTGCATACGGTGAGATGATCACGAGCGGGATGCGCATGCCCAGCCCATCGTAATCGACGAGCTGTGGCGCCACGTCGTCGTACCATCCGCCATAGTCGTCCCAAAGGATGAAGATCGCCGTGCTCTTCCAGTACTGCGACTTACCAATCGCGTTGACGAGCGACGCGACCCACGACGGACCCGTCTTGGAGCCGCACCCGGCGTGATCGGAGTTCGCGCACGTCGGGGTGATCCAGCTCACCGCCCGCAGCCGGCCGTGTTCGACGTCGTCGAAAAACTGCACGTTCGGCAGAACGTCCTTCTTCCAATCGGGTCCGTAATAAATATGCCCGATGGCCTGATAGGCGCTCCAAAGATTGATGTAGCCCGAGGAGTAGGCCGCGGCATAAAACGCCCACGGGAGCTGCGCTCGATCGAGCTCGTCGCCGAGGGTGGTGTTATCGAAGCAGACGCGGATGTAACTGCCGTACAACGTTCGGGCCTCCGTGACCGTCCCGATGAGGTCGCGCTTGCCGCCCTCGCAACCCCAACTGCTGTCGGGATAGTTCACGGCCGAGCTCGCCTGTCCGGCGATGATGTACTGATGCGAGATGAAGCTGCTCGCATCGAAGTTCGATGCAAACATTCGGTCGGCCAAGACGTACCGGTGCGCCATCTCAAAATAGGGACGCGTCTCTTCATGCGGCACGTACGCGTAGGCCGGATGCGGAACCGGACAGGGTGGATACGACTTGTGGCCGCAGCCGACGTACTCGCGATTGAAGCCGTCCATCCGGCAGTCGGTGCCCGGAAAGCTTCCGCGGCCGTTGCAAGAGGTTAGGAAGGAATACGAGCTGTGATCGAGATCCCAAGTGGTTTCCAGACCGATCGGCGAGAGCGCGATGCGTTGCCCGTGCGAATCGTAGCCGTGCGTCACGGTGTGCGCCCCGGGGAAGCCATAAAACAAATCGTTGAAGCTGCGGTTCTCCTGAACGATGATGACGACGTGCTGAATCTTGCTCGCCGAAGCGGGCGGCGCCGGATTCGGGACCGCCGGCGATGCACCGCCTCCGCAAGCCGAGATGAGGAGCGTCCATAGGATTGGCAGGAACCGCCTCGCGGACCAAAGCAAGCGCATTGCGACCCCCTAAGGTGCCCCGGGAAGACTTGCGAGGAATGCATCGATCGCGGCATAGAGCGCCCCCGGCTGATCGAGCATAACAAAGTGGCGCGAGTCGTCGATCATCACGACCTTCGCGTGCGGATCGGCGGCGAAAAGGCTCGCATAGTAGGCTTGTTTCTTGCCGCTGGTAGGCCACGGGTGAAACGGATTCTGCGGGTCGACCGTCGCGTCGAACGGCGCGATCTCGAGCAACGGAACCGCGATCTGCGAGAGCTGCCGACGAAGATCTGCCGCAAGCAGTTCCTGCATGTAGGTTGCGGTCGCGCCCTGATCGGCGCCTTGCGAGTAGGTTACGGCGGTGTCGACGTTGGCGGGCTTAGTCATATACGAGATTTGCTGACGCTGGGCCGCTTTGAATTCCGCGGGGCTGGAGCCCTTAATCTGCGCGGCGAGCTGCGCGGCTATCGCCGAGCGCGTCTGTGGCGACAACGCGTCCATTCCGGCGAAGACGGGAAGACCGTCGATGGCTATCGCACCGCGGATGAGATTGCCGTCTTCAACCGCCATACGGATTGCTAGGTAACCGCCGAGGCTATGGCCGATAACGACCGGTTTGTTCGCTTGAGCGAGAAACTTGCCGATATCCGCCGCGACGGTGTCGAGCATCGGCGCTGCGATCGGCGCGCGTCCTCCGAATCCCGGCAAGGTCAACACGTAGATCGTGTGCGTCGATTGATAACGCTCGACCGTCGTATTCCAAACCGCTGCCGAATCGGTGAGCCCCGGAATGAGGACGAGTGACGGCGCACCCGTTCCGTACACGTCGACGTGAACGCTTCCGGCTTCCAAGGAGGTGGTAGGCGTGGCGGCAGCGGCCGCCACCGGAGCAACGATCAGAACCAAAAGCGCGAGAGCACATCGCTGTAGCATGATGGCTCCGTTGGTTCAGCGTCCGTCCCGCAACTCCGCTCCCGCATTCGGAGTACTCCGCCTGCTTATGCTACAACGCGGTTCGAGCGCCGCTTTAGGAACGCAAGGCCGACGCCGTTTGCGATCGTACGGGCAGTTCGGTAGTGACTGGACTGCGTCTCGATGCGTTTGCGGCAGCGGCCCAGACGAGAGCGAGTAGCCCGATCCACGTCGGTAAGCGCATCAACCACATCACGGGACGGTTCGTGGTGTTTCCGAGCACGAACTGTCGCCAGCTCGCTTCGGCTAAGCGGGGATCGATCGTCGCATAGGCATGCGGGAGCGCGGCGGCGTGTGCCGGCGGCGCGACGGCAAGCGCGAAGAGCGCGACGAGCACGGCGAACGATACCACAGCCGTTCCGAGAACCGCCGCGCGATCTTGGCTCCACAATGCATAGGTAAGGTACGCTGCCGGAAAGACCGGTGCGAGAAAGATGGACGCCGAGCTGGCCATCATCCATGGAATCGCGAGCAAGAGCAGCGCCGCGAAGACCAAGCTACGGTGCTCTCGCGCGCGAGAATAGAGCACGAGGCAGGCTGGAACGGCCGCCGCAATCTCGCCCGTGTGGACGAACGTGCCGCCCAGAAGCGCGAACGCCGGCGGGACCAGCACGATCAATGCCGGCTCGGCGTAGCGGCGCGCTAGCGTAATTGCGGTTATTGCGCCGAGCGCCGTCATGATCGCGTACGAAGCGTTACCGAAGAATACGGCCGACGTGTCGGAGAGGCCGAGCGCGGCGACGACCGTGGACAAGCTGTATTGGTTGTCGCGCGAGACCTCCGAGAGCGCATGCGCGGGAAGCACTTGCGTTAGATACGCGACACATTGCGCCACGCCGCCGGTCGCAACCGCGAGCGCACCGAGTGCGGCAAATGCGACGAGCATCGGGATCCGAACCGCCGCATAGCCCGCGAAGAGCGCAATCGCCGCCGGAAGCGCGAGGTGCGGCTCGACCATCGCCGCCGCGATTGCCGCCGCCGCCGCAATCGGCTGCCCACGCGAGGCAAAGAACCCCGAGAGCACGATCGCGGCGAGCGCGAGCGGCAGGACGTTCCCGGCAGAGAGCGAGGTGAGACCCGCAGCAAGGGCGAGCGCGGCCCATCCGACGAGCGCCGGCTCGCGCGCGATTCGGGCCAACGCATAGGCCGCCACGAGCAGCGCGAGCCCCAGCACGATCCACCACGCGACGATGGCCGTCTGAAACGCCATAAACGTAAACGGATAGAAGAGCGCCAACGCATAGGGTGGATAGGGTGCCGGAACCGTAACGCTCTTGGGGGCGCGATAGAACGGCGCCGCCGCAGCGCTCTCGCATTGGTGCAGGGGCGCCTCATAGTATGGATTGCGACCTTCGCGCTGCGCGAGCGCCGCGCAGTAATACGCGCGCGCGTCTACGCCGAGCCATCCGGCGTGCCCGTCACCGTAGAACTGACCGGCAATCGGCAACAGCGTACAAAACGCACCAAGCGCAATCGTGGGCGCGCGCGCGCTCACGCGAAAGCCCGCCTGACGGACGAGTAGCGCGAGCAGTATCGCAAGTCCGGCCCACGTCGGGAACCGAAGCATCCAACCGGCAAGGACGTTCGTCGAGCCCTTCTGCGTAAAGTGACTCCACGACGCTTCCGCCAGGCGCGGATCGATCGCCGGCGAGATTGCATGCGCCGCGGCGTGCGGGACCGCTACCACGAGTTCGATCAGCCCCAGTAATATCGCGGCCGAAGAGAGACCGGCTGCCAGTGCGAACTTCGTTTCGCCCGTATACCGCCATGCGAGATACGCAACGGGGACGAGCGGCGCGATGATGAGTGCGGGAGAAACGACCCAATCCCACGGCACCGCGAGCGCGAGCAATGCGACGATCGCCGGCACGCGAGCGGTTCGCGAAGAGTACGCGACTAGCAGCGCGGCCGCCGGAAGCGCCGCGGCGATCTGCGTAACGTGGATGAACGTTCCGCCGAAGACCGCGAACACCGGCGGCACGCACGCGAGAAAAGCCGGGTTCCTCGTTCGTTGCGCGAGCCGCCCGGCGACGAACGCGCCGGCCACGAGCATTGCGGCGTACCAGAGCGTGCCAGCGCGCACGGCAAGGCTCGGCGAGAGGCCGAGCGCCGCCAGAACGGCAGTCAGGCTGTACTGCGTGTCGCGGGTCGCTTCGGAGAGCGCGTGCGCGGGCAGCACGCTGGTGAAGTACTCGATATTGACCGCCGGACCGAGCGCGGCAAGCGAGAGCACTCCCAACGCCGCGAACGCGCACGCGAGCACCACGCGCGAGACCGGCATCCAGATCGCGAGCGCGACGCAGACCGGCAGGCCGAGGTGCGGCTCGATCATCGCAGCGGCCGCGGCGAGCGCCGCCGCGCGCGGCCGCCCGCGCCACGCAAAGTATCCGCAGAGGCAAATGCTTCCCAGCGCGATGGGTACGACTTCGCCGAACGGCAGCGATAGCGCGGCGAGTGCGAGCGCGAAGATTGCCAGCGCGGTCGCCCGAGCGATGGACGCAAAGCGCGCGAGCGCGAGCACGGAGGCGATGCATGCCAGAGAGAGGAGCGCTCCCCAGAGCGCGGCGGCGACCGGGAAGGGAAGCAATGCGAGCGGCACGAGCGCCGCGATGGAATACCCGGGCAACGGCGACGGAATCGTGACGCCCGGATTCTTTTTGAAGAAGGGCGTGATTCCGATCGCGGTTTCGCACGAGCGCAAGGGCTCGACCAAATACGGATTCGCACCGATCGAAGCCGTGCGCGCCGCGCAATAAAACGCGCGAAAGTCGCCCATCAAGAAGCCGGTGCGAGCGACGACGCCGGTCTGCAGACCGAGCGCGGTTAGCGCCGCAAATAGAACCGCCGCGCCGATCCAGCGGCGTCCCACGGAACTACGATCCCGAGACGAGTCGCAGGTTCGGCTTATCCGAAGCTTGATAATCGAGCGAGGCGACGATCTCGGCAATTCGCTCGAGGACCATGACGTGACGCTGCTTGAGCGCGGTGTCGAGGGATGCGACCCAGGATTCGTGGGCATCGCCGATGAGCAGATCGCCACGATATACGCGCGCCGCGCTACGGTAATGTGCGTAGGCCGCGCGCAGCTCGGTGCGCTCGAACTGCTCGTCGGCATCGTTGGCGTGCGAGACGAAGCGGTTTACGTCGACGATCACGTTGTCGAGGTCGATCGAAAGCTCGTCCCCCGCGCGGAAATAGGCTTCGACCTGCTTGAAGCCGACGATATGCGCGATCGCTTTGCGGATGTTCGAACAGGCAGTTCGAAGGCTCTGCGCGACGAGATGCCGCTCGGCATCGGGCCAGAAGACTTGCCCAACCTCAGCGCGGGAGACCGTTCCGTTGGGTTGCAGCGCGATATACTTGAAGATCTGCCGGTCGCGACGGCGCACCCACTCGATGGGCTGCTTGTCGATCTCGGCGAGGAACCATCCGAAGAGGCGGACTTGCATCGGCGTCGCCGGCTGCGTACGCCGGCCGTACCGGTCGTAGAGCCGGCTGCGCGAGAGCGCGCGAAGCGGCCGATACCCGTCGGGCGTGTGAACGACGAAGAGCCCTTGCTCCTCGAGAGCTTGCAGTTGCGAGCGGTCGTCGAGATAAGAACCACTCATCAGTTTAAGGACGAGGTCGGCCTCGCGTTCCGAGACGTGCTTGAGCGACTCGGCGACGAACTCGTTGAAGAGGTGCCCGTGTCGCATGCGCCAGTGCTCGAAGGCCTGCGCGAGCGTGACGTTATCCTCCGCGGCCTTTCGCAGCGCGCCGCTAACGACTTGCGGCCATCCGTCGGTCGATTCGAGCATCCGCAAGACGTCGGCGTGCGTAAACGGCACACCGCAGGTCTCGGCGACGTGACGGATTCCCGCGGCGTCGAAGGCAAGCCGTTCGGCATCGCAGAGCACCGCGGTGCCTTCGGAGACGAAGCGGCCGGCGTGGAAGGCTGCCCGCGACCGGCAGGCGATCAGCAGTGAAACGTCTTCGGGGAGGTCGTCGATCAGGTTGAGGACTGCTTCGATGCCCGCCGGGTCGGGGACGTCTTCGCAGTCGATGGCCAGTTCGAGCGGAACGCGCGCCGCGAGGGCACGAACCATCTCGTCGTGCGACCCGAACTGGACTTCCAATTGTAGCGCCCGGGCGACCGAGTTCCAGAACGTCTCGGCGTTCGCGCCCGTCGCGAGGGCACAGTAAACTCCGTTCGTTCCAGAGTGGCGCAGATAGCCGAGGAGCGCCATGCTCTTGCCGAAACCCGGAGGTGCGACCAAAAACCGAACCGGAACGCTCCTAAAGCGTCCCAACCATTCTTCCAGGCCCTGGCGCCGGACGATCGACGGCCCAAGGCGAGGCATCATCCCTGAGCTCATAACTTCCTAGGGGCGGTCAGTAAGCTGCCCCCTCTGTAGTACAAGTATACTATTTTAATCATATCTTCGCAACAAAACGTCTACGAAAACCTAACGGGCCAGCCGGCGGCCCAGCGGGGAGAGGGCCCGGGAGCGCCACCGGACCTCGTAGTTCAGCTTTCGGAGGAGGTTCCGAAGCTTGACGCCTCGGGATTGCGCCCGAGCAACACTCCGGGTGAGCTCGTGGTGGGAACGCAGCCGGGCGGTTAGGACCTCGACCGCCGGCAGGGCCGCGGCAGGCTGGCGGCCGGTGAAACGGAGCAGCCGGGGGTAGACCGGGGCGTAGTACCGGACCACGTCGAAGCCCTCGAGCTCGTCTTCGCGCAGCACGTTCCCAGGAGCGCCGAGCGACGAGTAGTGGCGGCCCTTCTCGGCGTGGCGCCGCGGCTCGAGCGTGTGGCCGTAGTGAGCGTAGACGTACGGAAGGACGAGACGCTTCCCGGTCAAGCCGACGAGGTGCTCGTGCACCGCGCCCTCCCAGCGTAGGTCCGGACGATAGCGAAAGAACATCATCCGGCGCTCGATCGACGTGTAGTAGTCGAACGAACCGAAGAAATGCCACGTGTAGCCGTCGACGAAATCGTAGGCGGCCGGAACCCGGTCGAGACGCCGTGCGATCTGCCGGACCCGCGTTCCATGCACTTCGTCGGCATCGATAAAAGCGACCCATCGCGCCTCGCTGAGCTCGCCGTGCAGGTGCAAGCACCGATTGCGAGCGGTCGCAAAGTCGGTGAACGGCGTGCGATCGACGACGAGGCGCCGCTCGCGGCCGAAGCGGCTTTCGGCGAGCGTCGCAGCATGCGGTGACGGCTCCGGAGCGTTGTCGTTGACGATCAAAACCGACGCGACGTCGCCGATCGAATCGAGCATCGCGCCTAAGAACGGTTCCTCGCGCGGACCTAAGATCAAATGCGCCGCTATCAGCGTGGAACGGCTCGGGATGCCGGGACCTGGAATGACAGCATGGTCACAAGTTCGAAGTCGGCGCGATGCCGCCTCTCCGTCTCGCGGTCGATGCGCGCGTCGTTTCCGAAGATACGCGCGGAATCGGGCGCTATGCGCGCGCTATACTCCGACGGATCGCCCTTCGCGACGACGTCGAGCTGACGCTGCTCGCCGATCCGCCGCTCCCGCAGCGCCGGCGCGGCGCGTATGCGCGCGCGCTCGGAAGCAAAGCGTTCCGCGTGAGCGGCAGCGTACCGGCGGATTGCGACGTGGTCTGGCATCCAGCCAACGGAACCTTCTTCTTTTCCACGCTGCCTAGCGTCGCGACGATCCACGATGCGGTGCCCTTTCGGTATCCCGATCCCGACCCGAAGCGGCGCGAGCACGCCCAGACACCGTTTCTCCGCTCGGCGCAGAGCGCGGCGCGGGTCGTCGCCGTTTCGCACTTCGGCGGCAGCGAACTGCACGAGCTGCTCGGCATTCCGTCGGAAAGGATCGAGGTGATCGAGCACGGGGTCGATGAGTCGTTCACGCCGGGAGCGCTAGAGTTGCTCCCGGCGGGCTTGCGCGGCTTGCGGTACCTGCTCTTCGTTGGGGATCCGATCCGCGAGCCGCGCAAGAATTTTGCGATGCTCTACGAGGCATACCGGCGGGCGTGGCCTTCCGGCGACGCGCCCGCGCTTGTCGTGGCCGGACCGCGCGCACCCGAGCTTCCGGGCGTCGTCCACGCAGGCAACTTCGGCGATGACTTGGCCGCCGGCTCGAACGAGGTGCTGCGTGCGTGCTACCGTGGCGCCGTCGCGCTGGCGCTGGCCTCTTATCACGAAACGTTCGGGATGCCGATGCTCGAAGCGATGGCCTGCGGGACACCCGTCGTTGCCTCGCGCGCGAGCTCGCTGCCGGAAATCGGCGGCGACGCGGCGCTCTACGCGCCGCCGGACGACGCCGATGCCTGGGCCGCAGCGCTGCGGCAGATTGTCGGCGACGGCGCACTTCACGATCGGCTTCGCGCCGCCGGGCTCGAGCGTGCGAAAGCCTTCACCTGGGAGCAGAGCGTTCGCCGCCATCTCGCACTCTTTCGCGCGGTCGCGCGATGATTCGCGTCGGCGTCGATGCGTGGAATCTTCCTGGCGACCATCGCGGGATCGGCCGGTATCTGCGCGAGATCTTGCGCGTCTGGCGCGAACGCGAAAGCGACCGCGTCGAGGCGACGCTGATCGTTCCCGAGTGGCACACGTGGACGGTTCGAGAGCGGTATCGCCGGGAGCTCGAAGGCTTTCCATTTCGGGTCGTCTCGCGCCGGCTTCATGCGGGAGCCCCGCTCGACGCGCTCTGGTTTCCGTTCAACGGCTGCAGTTGGACTCACTTCACGCTGCCGGCGACGGCGACGCTTCACGACGCCTCAAATTTCGTGGTGCCCGAGTACGCGCCCGAGACCCAGCGAATCTTTCGCGCCGCCGCGCAACGCTGCAATGCGTTGATCACCGATTCGCTCTTCGCACAAGCGGAGCTAGCACGCGAGCTGGCGATCGAATCCGATAGAATCGTGCCGATCGCGCTCGGCGTTTCGCCGCCACGTCCCGCCGCGCCGGTCGCGCTCGACGTGCGGACTCTGCAGCCGTTCGTGCTCTACGTCGGAACGGCCGAACGGCGGAAGGGATTCGACACACTCCTCGACGCGATGGCGCGGGTGGCGCAGCAGCGTCCGGATCTGCAGCTCGTGGTCACCACGAAGCTCGAGGGATGGAGCCCCGCGCCGGGAGTGCGCGTCGTCGAACTCGGCTACGTCGACGACGACGTGCTCGCCGCACTCTATCGCACATGCGCGCTCCTCGCGTTTCCCTCGCGGTACGAAGGCTTCGGGCTTCCGGTGCTCGAGGCGATGAGCTACGGTGCGCCGGTCGTCGCGTCGAACGCGTCGTCAGTGCCCGAGGCCGGCGGCGATGCGGCCTGTTACGTAGCTCCCGGGGACGCCGCTCTGCTGGCCGCTGCGATCCTGCGCGTCGCCGGCGACGCCGAATACGCGCAAGAACTGCGCCGGCGCGGCCCAATCCACGCCGCCGAGTTTACGTGGGAGCGTACCGCCTCGCGGACGCTCGCGGTTATTGAGGAGACGGTGACGGCCCCGTAGTGCTATGGAGTCTCGTTTGGCGCGTCGACGACGCCGTACGGACTGCCGAATTTCCCGCGGCTGTAACCGAGACGTTGCTCGAACCTTCCGCCCGGGTAACCCACGACGATCACGTAGCTGTGGTAAAAACCGGAAACGCTGGCGAAGACCTTGCTATTCGCTTTGTCGATGGAGATGAATAGTGGGCCCCATCGGCCGGTTTTCAAGTGCCCGACGATCTTTGAGTAAGGCGGAGGAATCACGTCGATTCGTTTGGCGCTGGAATCCCCAACCAGGAGATTGTTCCTACTATCCAGCACGATGCCGGTCGCACTTCCGACATGCGCCCCCAACACGGTGGGCTTACAGCCTGCGAGGCCGCCCGTGAACTCTTCGATATGGCCGCCGGCGAACCGTGGACCGTTGTAGTCGACGAAGACATTGCCGGACGAGTCGACCGCAACGCCAAACGGCCCGGGCACCGTACACGAATACAACGGATGGTTACTGGCCTGCGGGTATTCGCTGACTCGGCCTGGCTCATCGTATCCGGTAAAGTCGGTTTCGAAGAGATTGCCTTGGCGATCGACGGTAACCAACCGCGGCGAGATCATCGCGAAGAAATAGGTAAACGAAGGCGTCGACGTACCGGGCGCATATTCCGTAATATTCCCACCGTCGGCGTTCGCTACGTACAGATTGCCCGACTGATCGAGCGTAACGTCCCACGGACCGCTGATGCCGGTCTTGATCGATCCGTCGGGGGCGTAGCCGTGATTCTTAAACAGGAAGACCGTACCGGTGCCGTAGTCGGCCACGTACAGATCGTCGAGACCGCCGTATCTCGCGGGAGGTGCCGCGGCGCGCATGGGCGCAAACGCAGTCGGACTTGTCGTCGAACTTGAGCAACCCGGCAGAAGGGCGAAAACCACTGCGCTCGCACACGACAGCGCCGAAAACGTCTTCATCACAGAACCTCCAATCGCTCGCTTCGTCCTTCGACACGCCCGCCAGTTCTCACTTGCAGCGGTAGCCCCGTTCGCCCCGCCATAGGTGCTTGCCGCGTCACACGGAGAAGGCGGCCGGGGCTGCATGATACACCTAGCGACGGGGATACTGGTGCAAGAGCGACGGCTCCTCATGGTGGCCTCCCGGTATCCCAATCATCCCGCGCCGTTGTGGACGCTCCCCGGCGGACGGCAGTTGCCGGGCGAACTGCTCGCCGCGACCGTTGTTCGCGAGGTCTTGGAAGAGACGGGCGTTCGCGCCGAGGTACGCGAGGTCGCATACGTTAGCGAGAGCTACGACCGCGACGAGCATTATTTGAACGTAACGTTTGTGCTCGGCGTCGGGGAACCGCCCTTCGACGCCGCGCGCTCCGCACAGTCTGACACGACCGACCACGTCGTTGCGGTGGAGTGGGTACCGATTGCGGATGTCGGCGCGCGAATGACGGTTGCAGTCGTGCGGGAGCCGCTAATGGCCTACCTGCGCGGAGACCTCACGCAGCGCTACGCCGGCTTCCACGAAGCCGGCATTACGATCGAGTGGCCTGCGGATTCTCGCTGAGGCCGGCCCAACGCTCCCGATCGAGCGAATGGGCGATGACGTCAACGGGCTTGCCCTGAATGGTCGCCCCGCGTGTCAGCGTTCCCGCGTCTTTAAATCCGTTGCGGCGCAGCACCGCGCGCGACGAGAGATTCTCCGGCAGACAATAGGCGTGAATCTCGCGGAGCCGCGCGCGGATAAATCCTTCGTCGATGAGCGCCGCGACGGCTTCGCTTGCGATGCCAAGTCCACGATGCGCGCGTACGACGCTGTATCCGATCTCGGCCGTCGCGCGATTTGCGTCGGCGACGCGCAGCGAGACCCAGCCGAGCGGTTCATCTCCGGCCGGAAGGTAATGGACCAGCCATTCGAATCGTCCGACCGAGCCCGGCGCGAATCGCGTTGGGCGACCGCCAACGACGCGCGCAAACTGTTCGCGATTGACGTCGGGCAGATCTTGATACTTACGCAGATCCGGTTCTTGCAGCACCCGCCAGAGGAGTGCCGCATTCGCGGCCGTCACCGGCACGAGGCGTAAGCGCGTCGTTCGAATCGTTCGCATCGCGGGTTACTAGCCGGCCGAACCGCCGCGCGTGATAGAGCGCCGATGGATTTTGCCGCCGCCTATGCCGGGAACGCGCCGGCGTGGGTCGATTTTACGGGAACGGTCGCCTCGGCCCCGCGCTTCTTCTACGGCTCGCGCACCCACGCGATGCACGAGGCGTTCGACGTTGCCAGCAGCGCCGGCAAGCTCGAGATCGTCGACAACGTCGGCATCGCGCCGCGCTGCCCGGTACGCGCCGGCGATACGGTCGAGATCCGCGGCGAAATGGTCCACGATCCCGGACGGCTGCCGGTCGTTCATTGGACGCACCACGATCCCGGCCATCACCATCCCGACGGCTTCATTCGCTTGCATGGGCGGCTGTATGCATAGGCGCGTGCGCCTGTATACGGAGCAGCTCCGGTATCGTCACGAAACGGTACCCCTGCCGCTTCAGTGATTCCACGATGAGGCGCGTCGCTTCGACATCGCCGCTGCGATCGCAGAGCCTTCCGGGCGCGTGGACTCGCGCACAGACGATGCCTCGGTTGCCATCGTGCAACGCGATGATTGCCCCGTCGCCCGTATAGCGCAGAACGCGGGCCGCGATTACGCGCGCGGGCGGATATTCCCAATCGTTCGCGAGCGGTACCGACCACATGACCGGAGTGTACCCAAGCTTACGCACCTCATCGAGCACGAGCCAATCGCGCGCGCCGAAGGGCGGCCGCATGATTCGGCTATGGCGACCGGTCGCCGCGAAGATCGCGCGGTCGGTCCGCAACAAGGTTCTCCGAAGGCTGCTGCCGTCGTCGAGCAACAGATGCTCGTGGGCCCAGGTATGGTTGCCGATCGCGTTGCCGGCCTCGGCCTCGCGGCGCACGATGGCGGGGTAGGCCGCGACGGCGCGGCCCACGACGAAGAACGTGGCGCGCACGTGCTCCTCACGAAGCACTGCGAGGATCTGATCGGTGTACGGCGGATTGGGACCGTCGTCGTAGGTGAGCGCTACGATGCGCTCGTCCTTCGGTCCGCTCACGAGCGTCTTGCCGAAGAGCTGATTGGTTGGATTTTCGACGATCCGGTAACCCTGAACGACGACCGCACCGAGCACCGCGAGCGCGACGACGCTCAGGATTGCAACCCGGCGGATCACGCTCAGCCGTGCAAGCCGCGAATGCGGCGCTCTGCGTTCTCGACGTTTCGGCGAAACTCGTCGGGACCGAACTCGCGAAAGTCGTTGACGATCTCTTCGTAGCGGGGGTCGGCGACCTGCGTGCTCTGCATATGGACCAGATCGCTGGGCACGCCCTTGGAAAGGTCGATCTCGAACTCGTGTCCCTTCTTCGTCGCCCAGTACCGCGGGTTGGTGAATGTGACGGTCCGCTCGCCGTGCTTATAGTCGACGACTTGTTTGACGTAGACCGTGTACGAAGCGTCGGCGCCGGGGAGTGGGGCTCGGTTGACGAGTTGCCAGATACCGTCCTGGTCGAGCTTCCCGAAGAAGAAACTGACGTCGTAGACGCGCGCCGCGGGCGCCGTAACCGTAATCTCGTGCCCTTTATTTCCACGCACCCGATAGATGAACGTCGAGACGCCCTCGACGTCGGACATGCGGTACTCTTCTTCGTAGATCGGCGGCTTCGAGTAGCGAACGAGCATGCGGGCGTAGAGTTCGCTGGGCGCCTTTTGAGCGTGAATCGCCGGTCCGAAGCGTCCCATCTCGCCGAAGCCGTAGATGCGCCACCCGAGAATAAGCATCACGAGGCAGACCACGACGATCAGGATCTCGATCGGAAAACGCCGCATGACGAGCGCCTACTTTACCGCTGCGGGGGCTTCCTGGTCGAGCACGCGGTTGACGAGGCGATCGGCGAGCGCGTTCTCCTTGCGCGGGATGTGGCGTACGTCGACCTCGGCAAAACCGCGGATAAGCTGCCGAGCGCGGCGATAGTACGGTTGAAGTCCGGCATGCTTCACGCGATATTCGCCGCTCAACTGTTTCACGACGAGTTCGGAATCGAGCCGAACTGCCAAGCGGCGTATCCCGCGCTTTGCGGCGGCTTCGAGTCCGAGTACGAGCGCGGTCCACTCTGCGACGTTATTCGTCGCCACGCCGAGGTAAGCGCCGATCTCTTCGACCAGCTCGCCGCCGGGATCGAGCAGCACGGCCCCACTTGCGGCGGGGCCGGGGTTGCCCCGCGATCCGCCGTCGGCAAAGAGCGTCGCGTCCATCCCTCGCGGCTTCGCCGGTCCGAAGGCATAGACCGCTCGCCTTGTGGGTACGTCGGAGAGCATGATGCACTCAACGACTCTTCGCGCCGCGGCGCTGGCGCTTGCCGCCACGTTCTTCGGCGTTCCATCGGCGGCGCTCGCCTCGACGACGTCAACCTTCTACGGCATTACCGTGCACGTTTCGACCCAGAACATCAAAGTCCAAAATCCGAAGACCAAGGAGACCTTGAGCTTTGTGATCCTGCCGAAGTTCGATCAGGTCTTTTCCGCCGACGGCAAGACCACGTATCAGATGAACAAGGTCAAGGCCGGTCAGTACGTCGGCATCATCTACGACCAGAAGGGGCTGGGCGTCCGTCACGCCGACAAGATCTATCTGCTCGACAACGCCAACGAGAAGATCGGCACGCAATAGGCTCGCTCGCGCTCGCGAGCTACGTCACGGCAGGTCCGGTCCCGGGCACCGCGAACGGCGGATGAGTTTTCCCTCGTTCTGGAGCGTACGGTGTGTTAAGACTCGCCATAGTCGCACTCGTAGTGGCCGGCGCGTCCGCGCTATCGTCGTGCACGGCCACGCGGCCAGTGCCGTCGCCGTCGGTCGCCGATCCGGCGGTTCAAGCGGCGATCGTCAGCGCGGTGCAGGCCGATCGCAAGGTTTACGGCGGCAAGACGCCGGTGCCGGGCGTGCTCGTCGGCGTCTGGGACGGGAACGGGCACACGTACGTTCACGCCTTTGGATACGCGGATCGCTTGGTCCGCCGGGCCCTAACGCCGGCCGACCACTTTCGGATCGGCAGCAACACGAAGACCTTTGTGGTCGCTGTGCTCCTGCAGCTCGTCGATGAGAAGCGGCTGCACCTCGACGACCCGATCGGCCGCTTTAGTATCGGTGTGACGATTCCGGGCGCCGATAAGATCACCGTCCGCGAGCTCTGCCAAATGCGCAGCGGGCTCTTCGAAGCTTACGATACGCCGCAGATGTCGGCGATGAACGTGCGTCCCGGGATGACGTTCGACCCGCGAACGATCGTCGCATGGGCCGTGAAGGAGCGTCCGTATTTTCCGCCGGGAGAAGGCTACCATTACAGCAATACCAACTACTTGATTCTCGGTCTCATCGTTGAAAGCGTGACGCACGACACGGTCGCGAATGAGATTCGCAAACGCCTGATCGAACCGTTTCATCTGACGCAGACCGTCTATCCGTCGACGGAGGCGATGCCGGAGCCCTGGGCGCACGGGTACGGCCTCGACAAACACCGCCGCTGGGAGGACGTGAGCGGCACGATTCCCGTTTCGCTGATGGGGGCGGCCGGCGCGATGATCTCCGACATAGACGACATGAAGCGCTGGATCGGCCTCTATGTGACCGGAAAGACCAGCGCCCCCGCGACGTATCGCGCGCTCACCGAGTGCGTTCCAACGGGCCATAAGAATCTCTCGTTCGGACTCGGTCTTGGTTGCAGCGTCGGCTGGTACGGTTATACCGGCGGGCTCCCCGGTTACAACACCGCGAACTACTATTTCCCCACGACCGGCGCGACGATCGTCGCGTGGGTCGACGTGCAGGCGAACGCACCGGCGCCCGGCGTTGCAAATGCGATATTCCGCGACATCGCGCGCGTGCTTACGCCGCAAAACGCACCGTTTGAGGGAATCGAAAAGGGGCTGTGAGCGCAATCCGGACCTTTTCTGCCGGCTAGCAATGACGATCGCTCGTATCGCCGCGGCGATGCTCTCGGCAGTCCTCCTGGCCGCCTGCGCCGACAGCCGGCTGCTGCCGGATAGCCCCTGGAGCAAAGCAACAGATGCGGCGCAACCACACGGTCCGGCGTTTGGGCCTTTCTACAAGGATCACCGGGGCTATCCGATCGGACAGATCGTGCTCGGTCCCGACAAGAATTTCTGGTTTGCCGACAACGCTTCGATCGTGCGTATTACACCTGAGGGCGTGCAAACCAAGTTCGCGCCGGACGCCGCCGGATACATCCTCGCGACCGGTCCGAACAAGACGCTGTGGTTCCCTAGCTTCGATTCGCTAGGGGCTCCGGCGCTCAGTAGCATGACCACGAGCGGCTCGATTACGAACTTTCCGCTTCCCTCCAGCGTTTTCGTCATCGCGCTGACGTGGGGGGCCGACAACAACGAATGGTTCGCCGACAACGGCCACGACGCCATCGGAAAAATGACGCCGTCAGGCGTGCTCACCGAATACGAGCTGCCCGACGCGCAGACGCACATGCCGGTCGGAATTACGAGAGGCCCGGATGGCAACGTCTGGTTCTTAGCGACCGACTCCTACGGCACGTCCCCGGAGGCCGGCAGGGTTACACCGAGCGGCACGATCACGGAGTATCAGCTTCCATTAAACTGTTCGAACGTAACCGACGCGATCGTGGCCGGGAACGACGGGAACTTGTGGATGTCGGCATTTTGCGACGCCTACGCGATGGTGAGCTTGTCGACGTCGGGAGCTTCGACCGCGTATGCCGTTTCGGCTCCGATGTTCGAGATGAGCGTCGGCACCGGCAACGAGCTGTGGGGCACCTTCGAACGATACCTCGTGAAGTTCGATACCACGACGCACGCAACCGCGCCGGTCAAGACGCCGCCGGTCAACGGCCATCGGACGTTGCCGTGGCAGCTAGCCGAGAGCGCGCGGGGCGATCTGTGGTTTACCGCCAACACTCCGGGCCGTCTAGCGTTTGTCGGCGTGTATCACCGGCATTCACCGCCCGAACCGTTCTAGCTTTGGTCTTTGAAGAAACCGGCGATGTTGCCGTCGGAGTCGAGAACGAAGTTCAGCGGTACCGTGCCTTTATCGAAGGTGGCGACATAATGATATCGCGCAAAGCCTTGTATGGTGTCCTGGCGGACGAACTTCAGGCTTTGGAACGCGCCTAGCGGCGACAGGTTGTTATCGACCTGCGAAATCAAATCGGGCGTGAATTTGGTTTTCATCGTATCGGAGATTCCGCTCGACGGCAGCTTGCCCGCGAGCACGTCGGTGAGGAAGGCCGCGAAGCGGGCCGTCATCGCGCTGTCGGGAGCGCTCGCAGCAGGCGCAGGCGCGGGCGAGCTTTGCGCGATAGCGTACTGCGGCGCTGCGAGCGTCGTCAGGGCGAGGGCGATCGCAATCCTATGGGTCATGGTCTACGTTTCCTTTCTGCGCGTTCGCAGAGTTTTTCGATAGCGAGGGCGATGCGGCGCTTGCGAGTCTCGGGCTTCTTCGCCGCTTCGATCCACTGCACGTACTCCTTTCGATGCGAGTAGGACATTGCATCGTAGGTACGCCGCTGCGCCGCTTTCATCGCTTTGGCAAAGTCCGGCGGAACGTCAACCGTGCGCTCCAGCCGGTCGGCTTCGATCGAGACGCCGATCCGGTCGCCTCGCTCGATACCGGCAGCACGCCGGATCGCGGCCGGAATGCCGATCATCGGCCCCATGCCCATGTCCGCGACCGAGGTCCGATGTTCGACGCCTTTGACGACGATGCGTACCGGCACGCGGGCTCGCCCGCCGAGCGCTCTCAGCACCGCGTCGGGCACTCGCACGTACGTGCCCGAGGAATCCTCGACCCCTTCCAAGACCGCGCGAAACGTTCTCATTGCGTTAGGCGCGTTTCCAGACCAGGACGTTCGAGCTTCCCCAAATTTCCGGCGGCAGCGTTCGAATCGTCAGCGTGTCGCCATCGATTTTGAACTGCCGTTCGAGCGTCGTCCCCATCAGGTTGGTGAAGACGCTGACCTCAACGTGATGGAAGACGCGATCGCCCCGCACGTCGTAGCGACCCGCGTAGGCAAGAAAGTTCAGGAGTGCCTCGCTTCGGCTCGCCTCCGATACGGCGCTTCCGGCCGGTGACTTCAACTCCGGGCGATGCGTGCCGGCGAGCACCGCGGCCATACGCGCGTCGGCGCTGTAGATGAGATAGCCAACGGGATCGGGGCCGAAGCGCGGCTTCTCCATCGTCTTTCCTTCATCGACGGCGAAGCTAACGAGGCTCCACGCCCCGACGATGCCCTCTCTTGCCGCGGCCTTGGCCGGCGAAACGTTCCCGATTGCTGCGAGTAGACCGAACGAAGCAGCTACTTCGAGCATGCCTTTCCGAGAAACGGGGCGCAATGAATTCATTACTCGCGATTACGCTCGTCGCCGCAACTTCCTTCGCGCAATCGGCGGTCGATTCTGCGGCGACGCTCTTCGGGCGCGGCGACTTTCCCGCCGCCGCGGCCGCATACGAAGCCGTTCTGAAGGCGCATCCCAAGGATCCGGACGCGCTGCTCGGACTCGGAACGATCCGACTCTACCAAAACGATTTGAATGCAGCCGAGCCGCTCTTGGATTCGGTCGCCAACGCGCAACCGCAAAACGCGCGAGTGCAACGGTTGGTCGGCGAGGTGCTCCGGCGGCGAGCCGAAGCCTCTCGCCGGACGACACTCGACGGCACCTACACGTCGGCGCCGTTCGTCGTCGCCGATCCATTGCCGGTGGTGCGCGTGGTCGCCAACGGAATCGCCGCCGATTTCATCGTCGACACCGGCGCCGACGTCGCGCTCGAACCGAGTTTCGCGCAACGCATCGGCGTCAAAACCTCGAACGCAGGCAGCGGTGTCTTTGCCGGGGGCTTGCACGCTCCAATCCAGAGCGGGATGCTCGCATCGCTCGCGCTCGGTGGGGCGACCGCGTACGACGTTCCCGTGCACGTGATGGAGACGCATGCGGCCGATCTCTTTCCGAAACTGCATATCGACGGCATCGTCGGCACGACCTACTTCGAGCGGTTTCTGGTGACGATCGACTATCCCGGGAACGAACTGATCCTGCGCCCGCGCACCGCGAGCGCATCGGCGGCCTTCCAAGCGCAGGCCTCCGCCGCAAGCGCGACGATCGTACCGTTCTATCTCGTCGGCGATCACTTCGTCTTCGCGCAAGCCCAAGTCAACGCCGCGCCACCTGGGCTCTTTCTCTTCGATTCGGGTCTCGCCGGCGGCGGGCTGATGCCGACGGCGCAACTCGTCACCGTTGCACGACTTCCGCTGAACCAAACTGCCGCCGGAACGGGGTACGGTGGAGGCGGGGCCATCACCGCGGTGCCGTTCGTCGCGCAGCGCATCGCCGTCGGCAATGCGGTGCGGGAGAACGTTGCCGGAATCTTTACGCCGCAGGGAACGCCCTTCGCGCTCTTCCCATTCGTCGTCTGGGGAGCGATTTCGCACGACTTCCTCCGTCATTACGCATACACCGTTGACTTCGATGCAATGAGGATAGTGCTCGCTCGCTTACCTCGCGAGGGCGGATGAGCTATCTGTCGAAAATGCGCGGCTTGACCCGTGCACTTCTTACAGCGCTAATCGGCGCCGTCGGCCTCACCTCGTGCGCGGGCAACCCGTGGAGCCCTTCGACGCCCGTTGGCTTGCAACGCGGCGCCGTGCCCGGCGAACATCATCGCAGCACGTCATATATTGCGCACGTGATCGTCGTAATTCAAGAGAATCGTAGCTTCGACGACCTCTTCTCAACCTTTCCGGGTGTCGACGGCACGACGACCGGCAAGATACGAGGACGCCACGGCGCCCGGAAAATTCCGCTCCAGAGAGTCAGCCTCGTGGAGCCGTGCGACTTCGGCCACTCGTATAACGGCTTTATTACCGACCTCGACCACGGAAGGATGGACGGCTTCAGCAAGGAGGGCGTAAGCATGCAGTGCGAACCCGGTCCGGCCGGAAAGCGTCCGTATCAATACGTCGATCCGTCGCAGATCGCGCCGTACTGGCAGATCGCGAATACCTATGTGCTGGCCGATCACATGTTCCAGACGCAAGGCAGCGGCAGCTACACCGCACATCAGGATTTGATCCGCGGCGGGACGATGATCAACCAAACGCAGACGCGCAGTTTGGTCGACAGTCCCACCTCGCTTCCGTGGGGGTGCGACAACGGCACCCCAGGCACGACGACGCCTCTGCTGATTTGGAGCAAGAATACCCTCCATCATCAGGGCGGCGGCCCATTTCCGTGCACGACCAAATTCCCAGAAAAAGGGGCGTATTACGAGACGCTCGCGACCCTGCTCGACAACGCCGGGGTATCGTGGAAGTACTACTCGCCGAGCGTTAAGCCAGGTGTCGGCAGGTATTGGAACGCCTTCGACACGATCGCATCGGTGCGCTACGGGCCCGAATGGGGCACGAACGTCACCACGACCGAACCCTTCGAAAAAGCAATCTTCAGCGATATCCAATACGGTAAACTCGCCGACGTTTCGTGGGTGATTCCCGATGAAACCAACTCCGATCATCCAGGCTCGGGGAGCGATACGGGACCGTCCTGGGTCGCGAGCGTCGTCGACGCGGTCGGGCAGAGCTCGTATTGGAGCTCGACGGCGATCGTCATCGTGTGGGACGACTGGGGCGGCTTCTACGACCACGTGGCGCCACCGATCACGGACGAGTGGGGCGGGTTGGGCTTTCGCGTTCCGATGCTCGTCGTTTCGCCGTACACGCGCAAGGGAAGCGGTAGCCAGGGCGGCTATATTTCGACGACGCAGTACGAGTTCGGCAGCATCTTGAAGTTCATCGAGAACAACTGGACGCTGCCGTCACTGGGCACGACCGACGGCCGCGCAAACAGCATCGCAGATTGCTTCAACTTCTCCCACCACGGGCGCAAGTTCAAAGCGATTGCGTCGAAGTATTCCCGCTCGTACTTCGAGCGGCAGCCTGAGTCGCTTAGACCGGTCGATTCGCAGTAGGCTATTCCCAGTCGGGGGCTTGGTACTCTCCGTATTGCCGCATGAAGAACTTGGGCGGCAGCGGCGCCGCGATCTTCACGAAGGACTGCGGTTTCTGCGCGAAATCGAAGCAATCGGCGGCGGGCGAGTTCGCCCGCTTGTCGGCCGCGGCGAGTTGATCGAGACCCCACAGATCTTCGGCGAATCGTAGGACGCTCGCGGTCTCGTACTGCACGTGCGAGACGAAACCATGTTTGGCGTACGGTGAAAGCATGAGGAGCGGGACGCGGAAGCCCAGCCCGTCGTAGTCCTCAAAGGGCGGCGGGACGTGATCGTAGAGCCCGCCCCAATCGTCCCACTGAATGAAGATCGCCGTCGAGTTCCAGAACTTGCTCTCGCCAACCGTATTCACCAGTGCGGCCACCCACGATGGACCGAAGCCGCCCGGGCAGTTTACGTGATCCGAATCGTCGCAGACCGGGGTGATCCACGTGAAGTTCGCAAGCTTTCCGGCGCGGACGTCGGTAATGAACTTCCAGTTCGGCGTGATCACGTCTCTACGCCAATCGGGGCCGTAGTAGATGTGCCGAACGGCCTGGTAGCTCGACCAAAAACTGCCGTCGCCGCTCGATGGGCTGCCGTACTTGCTCGTATAGAAGCGCCACGTAAGCTTCGCGCGGTCGAGTTCGTCGCCAAGCGTTTGATAATCGAAGCAGGGCTCTTGGGGCGGCCCGATCGTACGCTCTTTCGTAATCGTCGTTACGCTATCACCCGAGCCGCCGAAGCATCCCCACTGGCCGTAGGGCAGATCGACGCTCGATGCTGCCTGCGCGGCGATGATATACTGGTGGCTCACGAAGCTTTCGTCGAGGTGCGACTGGAACATTCGATCGGCCAAGACGCCCTCGCTCGCCATCTCGAAATACGGTTTGGAATCCTTGTGCGGCACGTAAACGTACTCGGGGTACTTGACGCCGCGGGGCCCGTTTTCATGGAACTCTTTATTGAAGCCGTCATTGCGGCATTGCGTTCCGGGAAGTTTCCCGGTTCCGTGACAAGCCGCAAACATCGCCGCCGCGGAATGGTCGATAACGTACTCGACCGAGAGCGGTACGGGCCGCAGTGCGATCGTCTGCCCCGTCGAGATCTTGCCCTCCGAAACCGTATCGGCGCCGGGATAGCCCTGGAAGAGGTTGTCGAAGCTTCGGTTCTCTTGCACGATATAGATGACGTGCTTGATCTTCCCGGCACCCGTCCCGTTCACAAACTTGATCGGCTCGTTGTTTCGCATGTAGGGCAGCGCCGGTGCGGACTGCAGGGCCGCCGAGCAGCCTACAAAGCACAGCACGGCCCCGAACCCGGCGAGACGGCGCACGATCACTGCGGATCGCCGTGCTGTACGCGATGCGGCCGGTCGATGAAATACTTCGTCGAGAACTTCGACGAGATCGCGGTGAAGGCGCGCGGCGACTGACTGTAGTTGAAGAGGTCGCCGATGCTATTCGCGCGTTGGTCGGTCGTCCCGACGGAAGTGAGACTCCAGTTCTGTTCCAGGTACTTCAAGATGCTGCCGAACTCGTACTGGGTGTGCGAGACGTACCCGCCCTCACTCGAGCTGCCTTTGATCGCGTAGGGTGAAAGCACCAGCATGGGTACCCGGAATCCCAGGCCGCCTTGCACGCCCTTGTATTGATGCGGCGCGACGTGGTCGTAGAAACCGCCCCAATCGTCCCAAATAACGATAACGACGCTTGAGTTCCAGTAGCGGCTCTCTCCGACCGCGTTAACGACGCTCGCGACCCACGACGGACCGGTGTCGCACTTGCATCCTTGTCCTGGGTGATCGTTGGCGTCGTCTTCGGGAATGATCCAGGAAACGGCGGGCAGCGTGCCGTTATTTATATCGGTAAAAACGTTGGTCTCGGGCCACGAAACGTTCGTGCCCCACTCCGGCCCGTACCGCACGCCGTAGATCACGTCGAAGGCGTCGAGCAGGTCGGCATCACAAGCGGATTTGCCGCCATCGCAGTCGGAGCTTGGGCTGCAGCCGGGCTGATCCGAAGTGTTGAAGCAGGGCGTATAGTATTTCCACTGCACGCCGGCCGTGTCGAGACGATCGGCGACGGTCTTATATCCGCCCGAACCATAGTTTGGAAAGTCGTTCGAGCACGGGTGCGGACCGTTTTCGCGGACGTCGCCGTTGATATCGATCGTCCACGTCTTGGCGTTGGGATTGTCGCATCCCCACGGCCAGTACGTCGGGTTATCGATCAGACTCTCGCTCGATTTCGACGGCTTGCTGCAGCCTTGAATGCAGGTGCCGCCGCGAATTAGATCCTGGTGGGCGGTGAAGCTCCCACTTCCCTGACTCTGAAACATACCGTCGGCGAGCACCCAGTGCTGCGCGATGTCCCAGTACGGCTGGATATCGGTCTGCTTGACGTAGTGATAGGGAAGCGTTCCGGCCGGCTGGCCGTTCGGACAGGCGCCCTTGCCTTCGAGATTAAACCCATCCATTTTGCCGGCATCGTAATCGGTTTCGAAGGATTTATGGCAGTGCTGCAAGTCCGTATCGAGCACGAGCGACTGCGATTTCAGCGTCACCCACTTGTCGACGTACTTGCCTCCTTGTTTTACCTTCATCTTGCCGCGGGTCGCGCCGTTCGCTCCCGGAAAGAGCGCAAACAGGTTATCGAAACTCCGGTTCTCCTGCACGAGGATGACCACGTGTTGAATCGGCGAACTCCCGGCCCGGCCGAGCGACCCCAGCGAGGCTGCCTGGGGGAGCGACGACCCGCCGCTGCAGGCGGCGAGCGCGAGACTCGCGGCGGTCAGGTTCGTTCGTAGGAGTAACGCGCGGCGGGTCATGGCCGTTCCATTCTATTCTATTGCGAGTCGGGTGCGACGCCCGACGGCTTCTGACGCAGGAAAAACTCGGTCGAGTACTTTGACGAAATCTTCTGGAAGGGGCGCGGAGACATGGTGAAGTCGAACGCGCCGGCGAGACTGCTCGCGCGCTGATCCTCCTGCCCGAGCGAGTCGAGAGCCCAGTTTCCCTCAACGAACTTCAATACGCTCGCCGTTTCGTATTGCGTGTGCTCGACGTGAGCTTTGACGTACGGCGAGACGATCAGGAGCGGAAACCGGAAGCCGAGACCGCCTTGCTGATCGTAAAGCGGCGGCGGCACGTGATCGTAGTATCCCCCCCAGTCGTCCCAGAGCACGACGATCGCGCTGCTCTTCCAGTACTTGCTCTGCCCGACCGCGTTGACGAGGGAGGCGACCCACGACGGACCCGTGTCGATCGGACCGTTCTTGTTCTTCTCATCGGGATGATCGGAGTTCGCTCCATCGGGAGTGACCCAACTGACCGCGGGAAGCTTCCCGTTCTTGATGTCGCTGAAGATCTGAAGGTCGCTGCTCGTGACCTTCGTTCCCCACTCGCTGCTGTACCGAACCGACTTGATCGCGTCGAAGGCGCTCCAAATGCCGGCGTTCCCGGCCTTGGGGTTATGCCACGGGTAGACTTTGTTTGCGTAATACTTCCACGAAATGCCCTTTGCGTCGAGGAGGTCGCGAATCGTACCGTTGGGATAATTCACGCAAGGAAACGGGCCCTGCTGCTGCTGCCCGGTGGTCGTGATGACGGGAACCGTCGACGTGGTGTAGGCGTCGCATCCCCACGGGAATCCGGTCGGATCGTCGATCATGCTGTGATAGGGGTCGATAGCGGTTCCACCAGCGATCAGCGCCTGGTGCGCGGTAAAGCTTTCGCTGCCCTGTGTTTGAAACGCATTGTCGGCGAGGACGTACTGCTGCGCCATCGACCAATACGGCTTGATATCGCTCGGATCGACGTATTGGTACGTGTAGGTACAGGTCGTCTGCGGCCCTTCGCCGTCGGGGCCGAATTTCGTGACGTCGAAGCCGTCCATCGCGCACGGGTTCGACGCGCTCGGTTTCGACGCGGCCGAATGGCACTCGAGCAGATACCCCGCCTTGTAGTTATGCGCGAGATCGTTATCCCAGCCGAAATTGTTCTTGAAGCCTTTACCGGTGAGCGTGACTTCGGTGAGAGCGACCTTCGTCCGCGTCTTGATCACCGGCTGGCCTTTTGCCGCGCAGAGCTGCGCGACCGGTGTCGGCATCGGCTCCGCGTAGCCATACTGCGTTCCGTTCGCGTTTGGAAAGGTCGCAAAAAAGTTGTCGAAGCTGCGATTCTCCTGCACGATGACGATCACGTGTGAGATGGGCGTGGTCGGGTTGCTCTCGCGTCCTTTGCCCATCGCCGGAAGCGCCCCGCTCGCCGCTCCCGCGCCCGCGCTACACGCGACGATTCCCCCAGCGGCTACGAGTAGAAGAAATGCCAACGCGGCGGTACGAAAATGCAAGCAGGCAACAATCATTTCAGCCGCCGCTACTTGGGCGCCGGACCGCCCTCTCTCCTTTTAATAACCAGGAAGATGACTTTGTTTATCGTTTCGCTTCGACGTTCTCAGTCGTAGCTTTCGCGTACCGTTTCGAGCAGCGTCTGGCCGAATTCGACCATCGCGCCGTCACCGTCGAGCACGTCGACCGCGAATCCCGGATAGAAACTGATGAAACGCTCCTGCTTCCATCGCGCGACCGACCAGCGGTCGCGCGCGCCTTTCTCGAAAGGCCACGGCGGCATGCCTTCGCGGTCGGATCGAATGTCGCGACCGTCGCTGGTTTTGATGCGCACCTGAAAGCCTTCGATGCGCGCGATCTTCATTTCGAGCGTTCCGATCTTCATGGTTCCTCGCCGCTCAACAGAGAATCGGGCTGACTGGATTCGAACCAGCGATCTCTAGTCCCCCAGACTAGCGCGATAACCAAGCTTCGCTACAGCCCGCTACACCGGTGGCGACGCGACCTTCTTCGGTTTCTTCCTGCGCGTCTGTCTTCCACCCACGGCATCCTTGAGCGATCTTCCGGCGACAAAGGCCGGGACCTTGCGTGCGGCGATGGTAATCTTCTCGCCGGTCTTCGGATTGCGCCCCTCGCGCGCTTGACGCGCTCGAACGACGAAACTACCGAACGGATTGAGTGCGACCCGGTCGCCCTTTTGCAATGCCCCCTTTATCTCGTTCAGTATTAAATCGACTATCGCGCCAGCCTGACGCCGCGAAAGCTCCGCTTCGACGGCGACCGCATCTATCACATCGGCTTTCGTCAACGTCGCATCTCCTCGGGTCGGCGGCACGATCGAACGATCGCTCAACGGGAGGCCGCCTGTCCAGTAGCAGGAGTATACGGAGACTAAAATGAGCGCTCCTCCCGCCTGCGACGGCTAGCGCGAGAGAATCTCCGCGAGTGCGCGCAGCGCCAGCGCATACCCGGCCGCGCCGAGCCCGCTTACGATGCCACGGCAAGCGGCCGCCGTCACGCTGATGCGCCGAAACGCTTCGCGAGCGGCAACGTTCGAAAGGTGAACCTCGATGGTCGGAATCGCGATGGCGGCGATGGCATCCCGGATGGCATACGAATAATGCGCGTAGGCGCCCGGGTTGATCACGACGCCGGCGAAGCTCTTGCGCGCGGCCTGAAGCGCGTCGACGATTGTACCCTCGCTATTGTGCTGCTCGCAGCGAACCTCGATGCCGAGCTCCTTCGCAGCGGCGGCGATCGTTTCGTTCAACTGGGCCAGCGTCTGCGTGCCGTAAATCTCCGGCTCGCGTTCGCCAAGCAAGTTGAGGTTCGGTCCGTGCAAGACCAAGACGCGCATGCTCCCGGCTTCTTTGAAGGAAATGCGCGGGCCTCCGAACCAGAGGCGCTCATGCCCGATACCCTGTTGGCCGCATCGAACCTCGAGGCCGGAGTCGCGCTCGTCGCGGCGATCACCACGGAGCTCGTAACCGAAATTCGCGACCGGCACGACCTCTGGCCGACCGCAACGGCGGCGGTGGGACGCCTCGCGACCGGCGCAGCGCTCTTTGCCGCAAGCTTAAAAGGCAGCGAACGTATCTCGCTTCAGATTGCCGGCGATGGGCCGCTGCAAACGCTCGCCGCCGACGCGTGGCTGCCCAACGAGCGCACCATCGCCGCACGAGGCTACGCTCGCAACGGACGCGTCGAGCTCCCCGTCGACGCGCGCGGAAAGTTCAACGTCGCCGGGGCAGTCGGGGCTGGATCGTTACAGGTCACGCGGTCGAGCGAGATTGGGCAACCGTACGTTGGGATCGTGCCGATTCAGTCGGGCGAGATCGCCGAAGATCTCGCGGCCTATCTCGCGCAGTCGGAACAAATCCCGAGCATCGTCGCGCTCGGCGTTCTCGCCGATCCCAACGGCGTGGTTGCGGCCGGGGGTATTCTCGCACGCGCCCTGCCCGGGGCGGACGAGCGCGCGCTTTCGATGCTCGAAGCGCGAGCCGCTACGATGCCGCCGGTGACCCAACTCATCGCGCGCAATCCCGATCCTCGCGCGCTCTTGCGCGAACTCACCGGAGACCTCGAGCTGCGCTCTTTCCACGCTATCGACGTTCGCTTCGCGTGCCGCTGCAACCGAGCCAAAGTCGAAAATGTCCTCCTCGGCTTAGGCGCCGACGAGCTCTTGCAGTTGACCCGCGAGCGCGACCGGACCGAGGCGACCTGTGAGTACTGCAAGACTCAGTATGTTTTTAGCGCCGGCGAGCTGCGCGAACTCGCCAAACGTCTATAACTACTCCGCGTCCGGGATCACGCGCACGAAACGACGCGCGCCGACGGAGAGTACCGCCGGATCGCGATTTGCCCAGGGCGCGTTCGCGTCGCGTACCGCCTCGCCGTCAATCTTGACCGCACCGCCCGCGATTAGGCGTTCGGCCGCGCGTTTGCTCTCCGCAAAGCCCGCTTTGACGAGCAGCTCCGAGACGCGCTTGCACTCGCCGAGCGTGACTTCGGCCAGGTCGTCAGTCGGGATTTCGCGTCGCTGGACGGTTCGTTCGAAGTATTCGCGCGCCGCGGCGGCGGCAGAAGGGTCGTGGTAGCGTGCGACGATATCTTGCGCAACGCGCTTCTTCTCTTCCATCGGATTCGCGCGGCCCGCGGTGAGATCGGCTGCGAGCCGATCTGAATCTGCGCTCGAACGAAACGCAGCGAATCGCGCGTAGACTCCTATGAGCTCGTCGGGCATCTTCATTAGCTTCCCAAACTGGTCGTTTGCAGGCTCGGCAACCCCGACGTAGTTCCCAAAGGATTTGCTCATCTTCTTCTCGCCGTCGAGGCCGACGAGCAACGGCACCGTGGCGCAAATCTGCGGAAGCTGCCCGAACTCACGCTGAAACTGGCGCCCCAGCAAAAGATTGAAGAGCTGGTCCGTCCCGCCAAGCTCGACATCGGCTTCGATCGCTACCGAGTCGTACGCTTGCGCCACCGGATAGAGAAACTCGTGCAGCGAGATCGGCACGCCCGAGTCGTAGCGTTCGCGGAAGTCATTGCGCTCGAGCATTTGAGCGACCGTCGTCTTCGCGAGGAGCTTTACGAGATCGGCAAGCGAGAGCGGATCGAGCCACTCGGAGTTGTAGCGCACCTCGATCCGCTCGAGATCGAGCACCTTTCCGGCCTGCTCGCGATAGGCTTGCATATTCGCCTCGATCTCCTCGCGCGAGAGCTGCGGGCGCGTCACGTTGCGCCCGCTCGGATCGCCGATGCGCGCCGTGAAGTCCCCGATGATCAAGGTGACGTGGTGGCCGGCCTCGGCGAATCGCTGGAGCGGATGAAGCACGACCATGAAACCCAAATGCAAGTCCGGGCTGGTCGGGTCGACACCCAGTTTGACCCGCAGCGGGCGCCCGGCGCGAAGCCGCTCGTAAAACTCCGGCACGGTTTCGACGTGATCGAAGCCTTCGAGCAGATCGCCCGCATCGCGAAGGCTCACGTGCCCAGTTCGATCAGCGTAACGCCGGTCGATCCTTCCTCTTCGTTGCCGTAGCGCAGGCTCTTGACGCCGGCGTGGCCGCGCAGATACTCTTGCAGCCCGCGCCCAAGCATCCCCGTGCCTTTGCCGTGAATCAAACGCAGCGGCGAGTTTCCGGCGAGCAACGCATCGTCGATCCATCGTTCGACCAGCGGTTCGGCCTCGACGTAGCGCTTGCCGCGCACGTCGAGCTCAGCCGACGAACGCTGCGCCGCGCTCAAACGCGCGTCGGCTTCTCCGCCGGAGCGCTCGCCGCGCTTCACCGCGCGGCCCTCTCGGCGAACGTCGCTCTTCTCCACCATGATTTTCATTGAACCGACCGAAACCAGCAACCTCTCGTCCCAATCCTCCGCGACGACAGCCTCCTGATTCAACGAAAGGATCCGCACGCGATCGCCGGGTGCATATCCGCCGGTATCCGGTGCATCCGCCGCGTCGGGCCGAATCCCCAGATCCTGCCGCATCGCCTCGATCGTGTGCGCGAGCAGCGCAGCCTGCGACGGCGTTACGCGCCCTTTTCGCGCGCGCTCGCCGGAGCCGAGCTCCTGCGTGCGCCGCTGCAGCTCGCGCACGAAGTCGCGCAGGCTCTGCTGCAACCGTTCTTCCGCCCGTGCCCCGAAGCCGCGGCGTTCGGTATCGAACTCGCCGCGCTCTCCGCGTAGCCGCGCGTGCTCTCGGGTGACTTCGCTGCGCTCGGCCGCCAGCCGCGCGCGCTCCTCCCGAAGCTCGCCGCTTCGTTGCGCGAGCTCGGCCAAAGCCGCTTCGTAGTCGCGTTCGCGCCCCTCGAGCAGCGCGTTCGCACGCTCGACGATCTCCGAAGCGATGCCCAAGCGCGCGGCGAGCGGGAAAGCCAGGGATTGCCCGGGCGTGCCAACGTCGAGCTCGAATGTCGGCGCAAAGGTCGCGGGATCGAAATGAACGCTCGCGTTGGTCACGCCGGATGTGGAGTGCGCGAAGAGTTTGAGCTCGACGGAGTGCGTGGAAACGATCGCGCGCGTGCCGTCGGCGAGCAGTCGTTCGAGCATCGCGACGGCGAGCGCCGCGCCGGCCGTCGGCTCGGTGCCGCCGCCAATTTCGTCGACGATCGCCAGGGTTCGGTCGTTCGCCGCGTCCAGGATCTCGCGCATGCGCTCGAGATGAGCCGAGAACGTCGAGGCGTTGGCAACGAGCGACTGTTCGTCGCCAATGTCGGCGATGACGCGCTCGAACCGTCCAATGCAACAGCGTCCCGCCGGAAGCTGCATCCCGCAGTAGGCCATCACGACGAAGAGGCCGGCCATCTTGAGCGCGACCGTCTTTCCTCCCATGTTCGGCCCGCTGATCACCAGCAGCGGAGTCGTTTCGTCGACTGCGAGCGACTGCGGCACGGCACGCTCGCCGAGAAGCAGATGGCGTCCCCGCTCGATCACGAGCACCGGCGCCTCGATGAGCTCGGGAGCAGCGCACGCGTTTGCGTGGGCGAGCTCCGCCTTGGCGGCGAGGAGATCGATGCGCGCGAGCATCTCGACGTTCGCGTCGATTGCGGACGCATGAGTGCCGACTTCGCGGGAGAGCGATTCGAGAATCCGGTCGACTTCGCGCTCCTCTTCGATCTGCAGGGTTCGGATGCGATTATTCGACTCGAGCGCCGCAAGCGGTTCCACGAAAAGCGTCTGTCCGCTCGCACTCGTATCGTGGACGATGCTCGGGAGTGCTCCGGAGAACTCGGCTTTGATCGGGATAACGAAGCGCCCGTTGCGGATCGTCACGATACGGTCCTGGATCACCTTGGCGTACTTTGCCGAGCCCAAAATCGAGCTCACGCGGTCGCGAGCCTCGGCTTGAGCTCCGGCCAGGCTGCGCCGAATTCGTCCGAGCGCCGGCGATGCGCGATCTTGCACGATGCCGCGTTCGTCGATCGCATCCACGATCTTCCGAGCGAGTTCTCGCAGGGGCGTGTAACCGGCGATCACCTCGCGCAGCTCTGCCTGGCCGCCGACGGCGCGATGTGCCGCCGCCGACGCCGCTACCGCATCCCCGATTGCGCGCAGGTCGCTTGCGCCGAGCGTGCGTCCGGTGGCGGCAGCCTCCGTAAACTCGACCGTCTCGATCGCCGGCATTACACGAAAGTCCGAGCCCGCGACGAGCGAGCGCAACGCCTCGGTATGAATCTGCTCGCGGCGCACGAGCTCGAACTCGGAGTGCGGCGCGAGTGCTTGCGCGTAGGATCGTCCGCGCTGCGTTCGCGTCCCTCCGACGACGCGATCGCGCACCGCGGTGAAGTCGAGCGCGTCGAGCGTCCGGTCGTCGGTTAGCAGAGTCGCTTTCGCACCAGGTCGTTGACGAGCGCGGGGTCGGCCTTCCCTCGCGACGCCTTCATGACCTGACCGACGAGAAAACCCATGACGTTCATCTTGCCGGCCCGGTATTCGCCGGCGACGTTTGGATGGGCGGCGAGCACCTCGTCAACGAATCGTTCGATCGTTGCCGGGTCGCTCGTCTGCGCGAGGCCTTCGCGGTCGACGATCTCGGCCGGCGAACCCTCGCCCTGCCACATGCGCCCGAGCAGCTCCTTAGCGATCTTCGAGTTGATACGCCGGCCGTCGACGAGTGCAATGAGCTCGGCGAGATGCTCCGGCGAGATCCCTGAATCCGCGGCCGCGAGGCCGGTCTCGTTCGCGAGCCGCGAGAGCTCGCCGAGCACGAAGTTGCTCGACTGCTGCGGATTGCCGCTCGCGGCAACGACGCGATCGAAGTAGCTGCCCAGCGACGGATTATCGATGAGCTGCGTCGCCTGCTTCGGCGCGAGACCGTACTCGCTCGTGTATCGCTCGAATCGCTCCCACGGAAGCGGCGGGAGCGCGGCCTTTAGGCGCGCGACCTCTTCGCGCGCGACCTCCAGCGGCACGAGATCGGGATCGGGAAAGTAGCGATAATCGTGCGCCTCTTCCTTGCTGCGCATCGGATGCGTGACGCCCTTGACTTCATCCCAGCCCCGCGTCTCCTGCACGACGCGCTCGCCGCCGCTCACGAGTTCGGTCTGACGCGCGATCTCGCTCTCGATCGCGCGCTCGACCGACCGAAACGAGTTCATGTTCTTGATTTCGGTCTTGGTTCCGAGCTGCGTCGAGCCGGCCGGCCGAATCGAGACGTTGGCATCGCAGCGCAGCGAGCCTTCCTCCATCTTCACGTCGCTCACGCCGAGCGCGAGCAGAGTGCGGCGCAGCGATTCCAAATATGCGACCGCCTCGGTTGCGCTATGCAGCTCGGGCTCCGAGACACACTCCATCAGCGGCACGCCCGCGCGATTGAAGTCGACGAGCGAATAGGCGCTCCCGGCGATTCGTCCGTCGCCCGAGCCCGCGTGGGTCGATTTCCCGGTATCCTCTTCCAGATGGATGCGGGTCAGGCGGCACTCGCCCATCGTACCGTCCTCGAGCCAATATTTTACGGATCCCCCGAGCGTGAGCGGCATGTCGTACTGCGAGATCTGATAATCCTTCGGCATGTCCGGATAAAAGTAGTTCTTCCGGTCGAACTTCGAAAAGGCGGGAATCTCGGCGCCGAATGCAAGACCGGCCGTGACGAGATGCTCGATCGCCTTCGCATTGGGAACGGGCAGCGCGCCCGGCATGCCCAGGCAGACCGGGCAGACCTTGGTGTTCGGTTCGCCGCCGAACTCGTTCGCGCAGCCGCAGAACATCTTCGTGCGGGTTCGCAGCTCGACGTGGCACTCGATCCCGATCACGACCTCATAGGCGGTCACGTACGCACTCCTTTGAGTGCCGGCTTGTGCGCGAGCGCGTGCTTCGTCGCGCGCTCGTAAGCGTGCGCCGCGCCGAGCAGCAGCCTCTCCGCGAAGAGCGGTGCGGCCAGTTGCAAGCCGATCGGCATCGGCGCACTCCCTCCATCCGGCGTGCTCCAGCCGCACGGCACCGAGAGTGCCGGTAATCCCGCGAGCGCCATCGGAATCGTGTAGTAATCCATCAAATACATGCTGTACGGATCGCTCTTCGCGCCGAACTCGAAGGCTGGACAGCTCGCTGCGGGCGACGCGATCAGATCGCACTGCCCAAAGGCCCGATCGAAGTCGCGCGCGATGAGCGTGCGTGCCTTCTGCGCCCGCACGTAGTACGCGTCGTAATAGCCGCTCGAGAGCGCGTGGGTTCCGATCAGAATCCGGCGCTTTACCTCCGGGCCGAAGCCCGCGGCGCGCGTCTTGTCGTACATCGCGCGCACGTCGTCGCCCTCCACGCGCAATCCATACCGAACGCCATCAAAGCGCGCGAGATTCGACGAACACTCCGCCGGAGCGATGAGATAATACGTCGCAACCCCGTAGTCGGCCGTGGGCAGCGAGACTTCGACGAGCTGCGCACCGAGGCGCTCGAGATCCTGGTAAGCTTTTCGATAGAGTGCGTCCAGATCGTTTCCCAACGCCTTCGTGTCGAACTCGTGTACGATACCGACCCGTAGACCCTTCAAATCTTCGCGCAGCGCGCCGGCAGTCGGTTCGAGCGGCCGGTCGATCGAGGTTGCATCCATCGGATCGTAGCCCCCCATCGCGTCGTATGCGAGGGCGGCATCCTCAACGGTACGGGCGAGCGGACCGATCTGATCGAGACTCGACGCAAAGGCGATCAAGCCATATCGCGAGACTCGTCCATAGGTCGGCTTGAAGCCGACCAGATTGCAGAACGCACCCGGTTCTCGAATCGAACCGCCGGTATCGCTGCCCAAGCCGATCGCCGCTTCGTAGGCGGCGACCGCCGCGGCGGAGCCGCCACTCGACCCGCCGGGAACGCGCGCCGGATCGTACGGGTTGCGCGTCACGCCTAGCGCCGAGTTTTCACACGAACTGCCCATCGCAAACTCATCGCAGTTCGCTTTGCCGATCGGGACGGCGCCGGCTTCGAGCATTCGCGCGACGGCGGTTGCCGTGTACGGAGCGATCCAGTGCTCGAGAATCTTGCTGCCGCACGTCGTGCGCGTGCCATCAAGGCACATGTTGTCCTTGACGGCGATCGGAACGCCCGCGAGCGGAAGCCGTTCGCCGTTGCGGACCCGCTCGTCGACCGCTGCGGCCTGCGAACGCGCGAGCTCGCCGAGCACCGTCAAGTACGAGCCGACGACACCCTCCACGGCCTCGACGCGTGCGAGCGTCGCCTCGGCGATCTCCGCAGCGCTCGCATGGCGAGCGCGAACCGCTTCGGCGATCTCCGCAGCGCTCTTCTCGATCAAGCCGGTGGACACTCGCTACTCCGAAATGATGCGCGGCACGCGAAAGAACCCGCCTTGCCGCTGTGGTGCTTGATCCAAAACGCGCTCGCGGTCGAGACACGGCCGCAACTCATCCTCGCGAACGACGTTGCGCGACTCGACGACCTGTGCCGTCGCCGGCACGCTTGCGGTGTCGAGCTCCGCGAGCGCGTTCACGTGGCCGAGGAGGTCGCCGAGTTGGCGGCCGAAGATCTCGATCTCCTGCTCGGTCAATGCGAGCCGCGCCAGCTTTGCGACGTAGCGGATGTCGATGGTGTCGGACGTCAAGGGTGCGAATACTCCAGTCGAACGAGCGTCTCGACGTGCCCCGTTTGGGGAAACATGTCGAAGGGTTGAACCGTCACGAGCCGGTAGCCCTTGGCCACGAGGAACTTGGAATCCCGTGCCAGCGTCGCAGGGTCGCACGAGAGATACCACACCGACGCGACGCGGGCATCCGCAATCGCGCCGAGCGTCGCCTCATCCGACCCTTTGCGCGGGGGGTCGAGAAAGACCGCGCCGGCGTTGAGAAAATGCTCCCGAAGCGCGCCTGCGCCTGCGAGTTGCTCGACCCGCCCGGCCGTGAAGCGCACCAAGTCTTCCAGATCGTTGCGCCGCGCATTGGTCGTCGCCTCTGCAATCGCCTGTGCATTCTCCTCGATTCCGTAGACGATCCAACCCTTCTTTGCGAAGAAGAGCGCGAACGTTCCAACCCCGCAGTAGAGGTCTACGATTCGGCCTGGAGCTTGGAGCCAGGGCGCGAGATAGTCGAAGATGCGTCCCACCATCTCGACGTTCACCTGAAAAAATGAGGCGGCCGATACGCGGTAGCGGATGCCGGCGATCGTCTCTTCGATCTCCGATTCACCGGCGAGCGTGCGATGGTGCCGTCCCACGATTGCGTTCGCGCTCGAAAGGTCGAAAGAGTTCGTTACTCCCGCCAGACCTGCAAGTTCGGTACGCAGAACCGGTGCGGCGCGCCGTGCGCTCTCCGACTCTCGCGCCGTCGTGATCGTCAGCGCGCTCGTACCGTCGGCGCTTGCCGAGCGGTCGACGAGATGACGCGCGTCGCGCAGCATGGCTTCGACGGCGGCGTCGCCGCGCAGCGCGTTGAGCCTGGCGAGATCGGCGTCGAGCTTGGGCGCGACGATCGGGCAGGTATCGATCGGGACGATCTCATGCGAACGCTGCCGATAGAAACCCAGCGACGGCAGCGAGCCCCGGTTATCGACGACGAGCGACATCTTGTTCCGATACGCTCGTGGGTGCAGCATTCCGATCGTGGCCGGCACCTCGACGCCAGTGAAGCCGCCGATCCGTTGCAATGCCGCGCCCACCACCTTCTTCTTCCATTCGAGTTGCGCGGGGTAGTCGAGATGCTGCAGCTGGCATCCGCCGCAAGTGCCGAAGACCGCGCAGAAGGGCTCCGCGCGCGCCGATGAATTTGCCGACACCTCGAGGCAATCGGCGACGGCGTAGCGTGGCTTTACCTCGATAACTCGCACGCGAGCCCGCTCGCCGGGAAGCGGGCCGAAGCAGAAGACGACCATGCCGCCGGCGCGGCCTACGCCTTGTCCGTTAGCGAGGATATCGGTGAAAGCGAGCTCGAGTTCGACGCCTTTGCGGAGCGTCACATTGGGATCAGGCGCTGTGGCGCTGCTCGTCAAGTGCCTTGAGCAGCGAGTTCGCCTCGTCGATCAGCTCTTGAATGCGCTGCGTGGTCGGATCTTCGCGATGTCCGCCCGCGGCGATGCGCAGCGAAACGTACGCGATCGTCGTGCCGAGCGCGGCGATACCGAGCCCAAGCCCGATCCAAAAGAGAATCGGCGCGAGCCGCCGCCCTTCGCGATCGTCGAAGCGCTCGTTTTCCGGTTGTGGATCCCGCGATTGCATGGGTACGCTCTTCGCGCTTGGGGGATGCCGGCCCTATTTCGAGACTGGTGAACTCATGCTGGTAAGGAGCACGTCGTCGACGTATTGCTGCGTGGACCGGCGCGGATACCCGTCGCCGTGCACGCCAAAGTAGATCCAGAGCGTGCGCCCGGCGTACGCACCGAGATTCCATTGCGCACGCACCCATGCCGCGTTGTCGTTGACCGATCGATAGAGATTCACCACGACGTCGCCGCTATCGTCGAGTAAGTCCGCCTCCTGGTATGCAAAGGTGGCGCTCTCTTCGTTGGAAAGCTGATAGAGCTGGGCCGTCAGCAGGGCGCCGCGCGGAATCGTCACGCGCTGACAAACGCCGGAGTTGCCCAGCGGTTCTCCCGTACCGTTTCGAACTCCCGAGTATTCGGCGAACGAGCCGCTATGCGGCTGCACGCGCATCACGTATGCCTCGACGTCGCCGCATTGCAGCCACCCGCGATTGACGCGGCCGCTCTCGAAGCCGCCGTTTGCAACCGCGTTGGGCGACGCGGCCGTCGCGACCGAGCTCTTCACGAAGGTGCGGGGCAAGTTGAAATGACCGGCGACCGGTTGGCGGCCGGCGTCGCTAGGTGCCGCGCCGAGCGCAACGAGGAGCGTCGCGACGAGCAGCGCAACTACCGGCTTCGGCTCGTCAATGGGGGCCCCAGCGGCTCCGCCGCTGGGGGGCGTGCAGCACGCGCAGCGTGCGGAGCGCCTTTCAGAACAAATGGGGCCCCCAGTCGACAACGTCGATTGGGGAGAGGTGGCAGAGCGGTTGAATGTACTCGCTTGGAAAGCGAGCAGAGGTGATGAGCCTCTCGAGGGTTCGAATCCCTCCCTCTCCGCCACGCGGACAGCGCGAATCACGCGCCGGCGACGCGATCGAGATGCGCTAACCAGAAATCGAAGCTCGCGCGCGCTTGCGCTTCCAACATCGTATCCCCCGGAACGACTTCGCGGCCGAGCCTTTGTGCGAGCGTCGCTCGAGGACCGTAGTTCGCATCCATAACGAGATCGGCAAGCCGCAGCTCCGCGACGAGCTCGTCGGAGAGATTCGCATCGGGCGGCAAGGTGCTCACCACGATCTCGGGCGGGTTCGACTTCGGCCAAAGGCGGGCTTCGAAGCGCCGGCACGTATCCCGTAGGCGCTCCGGGTCGCGTCCCCACACGAACGCGTACGCGTCGTTGTCGTGCAGTTCGGCGAGAATCGCGCGCGCCGTCGCACCGTAACCGAGTACGCCGACGCGCTTGAGCGCCACGGGTTCGTCGAGGATCGCCTCGATGGCGGAGCGGGCACCAATCCCGTCGGTGTTCGTTCCGAAGATCTGCGTCCCGAAAAAGATCGTGTTGACGGCGTCGGCTTGGCGCGCCTCTTCGGTTAAAGCGCCGCACGTCGAGCGAGCCTCTTCCTTAAGCGGGTACGTGATATTGCATCCCAGGAAGCCGTCCCGCTGCAAGCGCGCGATTGCCGCGGCGCCCTCGCCGCGCGCGACGCGAATCGCTACGTAGCTTCCGTCGATATCGGCCGCTTCGAGAAACTCACGATGCAGGCGCGGACTTCCGCTATGCTCGACGGGATCGCCGATCAAGGCTAGCTTCATCGACGGCGCTCGCGTAGCATCAGCCGCTCGAAGTAGCGGAATACGCGCGTAACGGCAAAATCCTTCAGCTCGATCGGCTCGGTGAGAATCGTGTACAGCCCGCAGAGCTTACCGCCCAAGACGTCGGTAAAGAGCTGATCGCCGACGACGGCGATCTCGCGCCGTCGAAGCTGCAGGCACCGCTTCGCGCGTAAGAAGCCGAACGGCAGCGGCTTGAGCGCGTTTGGAAAACATGCCACGTTGAGCTCGGCGGCTAGTCGCCTGACCCGCTCCGAGAAGTTATTCGAGAGCATGACGATCCGAAAGCCTCGCGCTTGGGCCCGCTCGACCCAGTCGATGTGTTCGCGGGCCAGCTCGGTCTCGCGAAACCCGAGCAGCGTGTTGTCGAGATCGACGATCAATCCGCGAATTCCGGCCGCTTCGAGCTCCTCGTGCGGAACGTCGTGCAGGCGCGGCGCGAAGCGATCGGGGCCGAACATGGGCGTCATGCGTTGTACGGTTATCCCCGGTATCCTCGGAACTGTCCACACGCCCTCCACCCGCCTGCTTGCCTGAGCGACCTAGCTTCCACCGATTTCACGGGTTGGCCACAGCCGGTGCACAAGGATTTCGACCGGACCCCCAATATCTTGTGGTAAAACGGCGGATATGGCACAATAGGTATCCTATCTAGGCCGTAGAATCTATCGAATACGAACGTGTGTTCGGTAAGCGCGAGGAGCCGCATTATGAAGTTTTTGCGTACCTATTCCGCCCCCGGCGATCCTTATGCCGGCGTCGTGTTCGAGTCCCGCACTTCGCGAATCGTCAATCCCGACGGCTCGGTGATTTTCGAAGCAAAGGACGTGCTCGTTCCGGCTGGGTGGAGTCAGGTTGCGGTCGACGTCCTCGCCCAGAAGTACTGCCGCAAGGCCGGCGTTCCGAAGGCGACCGTGAAATTCGAGGAAGAGGGCGTGCCGGAGTGGCTCCAGCGCTCCGTCGCCGACGGCGCGGCGCTCGAGGCAATGCCGCGCAACGATCAGTTCGGGGCCGAGCGCGACGCGCGCCAAGTTTTCGATCGGATGGCGGGCTGCTGGACCTATTGGGGCTGGAAGCACGGCTATTTCGACTCCGAGAACGATGCGCGGATCTATCACGACGAGATGTGCGCGATGCTCGCGCGCCAAATCGGCGCGCCGAATTCACCGCAATTCTTTAACACCGGCCTTCACTGGGCGTACGGCATTTCCGGTCCGGCACAGGGACATTGGCACGTCGACGCCGCGGACGGCGTATCGAGGCCTTCGGCCGACACCTACTCACATCCGCAAGTTTCGGCGTGTTTTCCCGCCGATACGCTCGTTTGGACGGAAAGCGGATTCAAAGCGATCCAGGATATTGCTCCGGGCGATCGCGTGCCGACGCATCGTGGCCGCATGCGCAGCGTGACCGCTGTCATGTCCCGAGCGGCTGACGCCGGTCTCGTTGAGGTTAAAGCGCACTACTTCTCCGGAGAAAAGCTGCGCTGCACGCCTGAGCACCCGCTCTACGTCATCAGGGACGCCATGGAAAGAGTTGGTTCTCTCGTCGGGGAGGCCCGCTCGGAAGCCCGCACTCGACTCTCTCCTGAATGGGTTGCTGCTCGAGATGTCCGGCCAGGTGACTCGATCGTGCTGGCGTGCCCGCAAGAGACCGCCATCGAAGCCCCTTCATTCGACCTTGGCGAGTACGTCGCGGGCCGCGACCTCGCCAACTACTTTGAGATCAACGACACTGCGATCTATTCGCGACAGTACGGCGGCGGCGTATCAACGATGCGCCGCGTGATCTCGCTCTCGAATCCTAAGACCGCCCGGTTGATCGGTCATTGGCTCGGCGATGGTTCCTTCATGCTGCAGGGGCATGTAGGTCACGTCAAGGGCATTAGTTTTGTCTTTAACCGCAACGACGTCTGGCAGATTTCCGAGATTCGCGACCTTATGAGCGAAACTTTTGGCGTCGACACACAGCCTGAGACTTTCGAAAATCAAGGTTGGACGACGTTAAGATATCACCAGACGGCGATCGCCCGTTGGTTTCTAGAGTATTGCGGTCGATATAGCTGGGGGAAGCGCGTTCCATCCTTTATTTACGGATCATCGTCTGCTCACAGACTTGAGTTTCTTGCCGGCCTATGGAATGCGGACGGCTGCAAATCCAAGGCCCCTGGCGGGCGCAGCGTCTCGCTGTTTTGGGATTTTACGAATCGCGAGCTCTCCCATGGCGTCGTGCGCATTATGCGCTCCCTCGGGTACCGGCCCGCACTAGGTGTGGGCCGTCCGCAGCCCAACGGCAAAAGGAACCATTATCGGATAAGCCTCTCCGCAGCCACTTGTCCCGACCTTTGCAAGCTCCTCGGAATTCAAAGCGAGCTGCCGGTTCCAGCCGATCGAATGCGGTTTGGGATGGAAGTGGCCGCAAAAATACTGGATGTCCGGCACGTGCCTTTCGATGGGCAGGTATACAACCTGCAAGTGGACGAGGACGAATCGTACGTCGCAAATGGGTTCGTCGTTCACAATTGTTACATCCTCGGCATCGAAGACGATCTCGTTAACGAGGGCGGCATCTTCGACGGCGTTATCCGCGAAGCGCGCATTTTTAAAGGCGGTAGCGGTAGCGGAGCAAATTTCTCGAAACTTCGAGCGGCCGGTGAAAAACTCACGGGCGGCGGGACGTCGAGCGGACTCATGTCGTTTCTCAAGGTCTTCGATCGCGCCGCCGGTGCGATTAAGTCCGGCGGCACGACGCGGCGCGCGGCTAAAATGGTCGTGCTCAACGCCGATCATCCGGACATCGAGGAGTTCGTTAACTGGAAGGTTCGCGAGGAACGCAAAGTTGCGGACCTTGTCATTGGTTCGCGCGTCTTCGAAAAGCAGCTCAATGCGATTATTTCCGCGGCGCACGATACGCGGGTACCGGACCATGCGCGGCTCGATCCGGCGCTCAATACTTCGTTACGTTACGCGATCCGCGATGCGGTAGCGGCCGGCGTTCCGTCGGGCGCCGCGCAAAGCGCGCTCGATTACGCGCGGCAAGGCTATACGGGGATCGAGGTCGAGCAGTACGATACGAGTTGGGACTCAGAAGCATACATTACGGTCTCGGGGCAAAACTCAAACAATTCGATTCGATTGACCAACGGCTTCTTCGATGCAATCGATCGCGACGACGATTGGCTGCTGACCGCGCGCACGACCGGCGACGTAGTCAAGCGCATTAAGGCACGCGACCTATGGGAACAGATTGGTGTTGCAGCATGGCAGTCCGCCGACCCCGGCCTACAGTTCGACGACACCATTCAAGAGTGGCACACTTGTGCCAACGACGAGCGCATCAACGCAACTAACCCATGCAGCGAATATGTTTTCATCGATGACACGGCTTGCAACCTAGCCAGCGTGAACCTCGTCAAGTTTCTCAACGATGACGGCAATTTCGATGCACAGCGGCTCGCTGAAGCCTCGCGCATTTGGACCACGACGCTCGAGATTTCCGTCGCGATGGGGCAGATGCCGTCAAAGCGGATCGCCGAGAAGAATCACGGCTATCGTACGCTAGGTCTTGGCTACGCCAATCTCGGAACGCTGCTGATGCGCATGGGTCTTCCGTATGACTCTGAAGAGAGCTTTGGCTGGTGCGGTGCGATCAACGCGCTGCTTACCGGCATGGCGTATCGTACGTCTGCCGAGCTCGCGCAAAAACTCGGTGCATTCGCACGCTTCGACGCCAATCGCGATGCGATGCTGCGCGTTATTCGAAATCATCGACGCGCGGCCTACGCCGTCGATCCGAGCGAATATGAAGGCCTCAGCGTTAAGCCGGTAACGCACACGCCGACGCTCTTTACGCAACAGACTTGGGCGCTCGCTCGAAAGATGTGGGACGAAGCACTCTCCATCGGCGAAGTCGCTGGATATCGTAACGCTCAAGTCACCGTAACCGCTCCTACCGGCACCATAGGGCTCGTGATGGACTGTGATACGACCGGCATCGAGCCCGACTTCGCGTTGGTAAAATTCAAGAAGCTCGCCGGCGGCGGCTATTTCAAGATCGTCAATCAATCGGTTGATGCCGCGCTGCATAAGCTCGGCTACTCTCACGAACAGATCGGCGCGATCGAGACTTACGCGAAGGGAACCGGTACGCTGGCAGAAGCGCCGCACGTCAATCGGGCGACCCTGAAGGCGAAGGGCTTCGATGAGGAAGCGCTTGCGCGCATAGAAGTGGCGCTGCCGAGTGCGTTCGAGCTGCCGTTCGTCTTTAATAAGTTCGTGCTCGGCGAGGATTTCTGCAAGCAGCAACTTGGACTCACCGACGAGCAGCTCAACGACTGGAGCTTCTCCCTCCTGCGCGATGGCCTTGGATTCACGACTCGTCAGATCGAAGAGGCCTCGGCACACATCTGTGGACGGATGACCGTCGAGGGCGCGCCATACCTCAAAGACGAGCATTTAGCCGTCTTCGATTGTGCGACGCCGTGCGGTAAGTACGGCACGCGATACATCCGGCCGCTCGCGCACGTCGATATGATGGCGGCGGCCCAGCCGTGGGTAAGCGGTGCAATTTCAAAAACAATTAACTTCCCACAGACGGCAACGATCGAAGACGTCAAGGAAGCCTACCGCTATTCGTGGGAACGGATGATCAAGGCGGTCGCGCTCTATCGCGACGGTTCGAAACTCTCGCAGCCGCTCGCCGCGAGCTACGATCTCGGCGGCGACGCGAGCGATGAGGAGACCGCGGCTGCTGCCGCGCAGCAGCCGTTCACCACGCCGATGCAAGTAGCCGAGAAAATCGTCTACCGCTACATCGCCAAACGGCGTTCGATGCCGCAACGTCGCAGCGGGTACACGCAGAAGGCGACCATCTCGGGCCACAAAGTCTACTTGCGCACCGGCGAGTACGAAGGTGGTCAGCTCGGTGAGATCTTCATCGACATGCACAAGGAGGGCGCGGCCTTCCGCTCGTTGATGAACAACTTCGCGATCGCAATCTCGCTCGGCTTGCAGCACGGCGTTCCGCTCGAAGAGTTCGTCGAAGCCTTTACCTTCACGCGTTTCGAGCCGAACGGCCCCGTGGTCGGACACGATCACATCAAGATGGCGACGTCGATCCTCGACTATATCTTCCGCGAGCTCGCGGTCAGCTATCTCGGCCGCTACGACCTCGCGCACGTGCAGCCGTCGATGCAAATGGATGCGATGGGACCCGAAGCACAAGAGGAGTACATCGCAGAGGAGGAGGCCGGCGTCCAAGTCCGTCCCGCGGGAGTTGCGGAGAGACTCCATCCGGTCAGCACGCATCTGCGTCCGGGCCAGGACCTGCCGCAGGGCTCGAGTGCGGCTCCCGTAGCCAATCCTCCGGCGCCGCAGTTCACGCCGAGGAGCGGCGGAGGAACCGCGGTCGTAACGCTGGCGCGCACCGAAGCGATCAACGCATCGAAAGCCAAAGGCTACACGGGCAACGCGTGCTCGGAGTGCGGTCAGCTTACGATGGTACGCAACGGCGCTTGTGAGAAGTGCGACTCCTGCGGTGCGACGAGCGGCTGCAGTTAGCTCACTACGAGCGCGCATAGGACCGCCGGCTTGATTATGGAACGGAGCATCCTTAGATAATCGGCGTTGTTCAGGAAGGCGCGCCTCGAATCGTTGCTACGGAGGAACTAATAACCCAAATGGATTTTGTACCGTTCAGCCGGCGTGCATTGGTCGGCGCGGCTCTTATTATATTGGCCGGGTGTGGCGGGTCACAGTCACAGCCTGGCGTGCCTTCGACAGGGCAGCAAAGCGCGACAACCGGGCACCGTGGCGAGTCCGGGAGGGGCCGCCACGCTACGACCGTCACGAAGTTCACCGTTGGACTGCGAAACGTTCTCCTTGACGGTAAGCCGTTTTTCATCAAGGGCGTCGATTATGGCACGGCTCAGATCGACTCGCTCTACGATCAGGCACCGGTTGCCAATCCGCTCGACAACGCCTACAAGGGAATTTGGCAAAAGGACCTAGACCTGATGCGTACCGACGGTGTCAATGCGGTCAAAGTTTATAACGTCACGCTCGCCAGCTTCAAGGATATACCGAATTACGGGATCTTGGCGCCTCAACAGCCGTTTCCAAAAGAGACCGGTAAGATCAACGACTTTCTCGATGCGGCGTGGAACAATGGCGACCATCCGATTTACGTCGTATTAAGTCTTCAATTCGGCGGAGCTGACGCATTGCAGCCCGATTATAAAAAGGCGCTGGCAGCGGCGTTCAAGATATTGGCGAGCGAGTACGGCTCCTACCCTGCGCTCATGGGAATCTCTATAGGCAATGAGATCAACTCGAGATCCCTCATCATCCAGCCGGATTGGTGGAAAGCGCTCAACGATCTCGACGGTAGCATTGATGCCGGTTTCAAAGAAGCGGACGGAGCGAAGAAGCTCACCACAACGACCATGATCGACGGCGTAGAGAATATCGGCGGGAAAGATTATCTGGAAACCGTCTATTACGGCGAGAAATATGGCTTCAAGGTCGACGCATGGGGCATCGACGTTTATCGCGGGCCGACTTTAGGCAGCGTCTGGGAACAGATTAAGAGGAGCACGGTAAAGCCGACGATCATCGCGGAGTATGGCTCGACGGCTGCGTATTACCCGGCGTCGACGGCCAAACATGGGACGAACTACAGTTGCATAAATTACCCCGCGGGTACCGATAAAAAACCGTATTACGGGCTCCCACCTCCGGTGCCTTGGGAGGGTGCCGTGCCCCTAAAGAGCGGCGGCAATCCCAATCCCGGCATGCAAAACCTCGTCGACTACGTGACGACGAACCAGCAGGAAGTCTACGCGAACTCGACGGTGCAGGGCGGAGTCGATTCGGGTGGCTTTTACTTCGAATTCAATGACGAATGGTGGAAATCCGGATGGTCGCATAAGCACATCGGCGGTTTCATCGGCAACAAGATCACCGCAAATGCCGAATTTGCGGGTTGCTATGACGACGAGGCGTGGTTCGGGCTCTATGGTAACCAAAAGAGCGGCGTAGGCAACGAGCCGTATCCGCTGAACCCCGGACGAAACCCGGACATTCGCGTCGCTAGGCCGACCCGCGACGCAATCAAGGCGGAGTGGGCAAAGGAAGAGTAAACGGCGATTATCGACGGGAGACTACCATCGCGACTCCGAGCCGTGCTCGCGTAAATATTCGGCAATCGTCTTTTGTTTGGCGTACTCCGCCCAATCGAGCGGCGTGCCGCCGTGTAAGATGTCGCGGATATCGGTGCGTGCGCCGCGCTCGACGAGCAGCCGCACCACGTCTTCGTGTCCCGCAAGCGCCGCTTGATGCAACGGCGTCGCGTGCGAATGACCGCCGACCGGTGCGAATCGATTCGGATCCTCCCCCCCATCGAGCATCAACCGCACGATCCCCACGTAACCGTGCTGCGCGGCCATCGCGAGCGCTCGCTGTCGCGTCTGCGGATCGGCATTTGGTAACGCTTGCATCGCTTGGCCGAGCTCGCCCATCGCCGCCGCAACGATGAGATCCGCCTGAGCGCCGCGCCGGATCAACGCGCGAACGGCCTCGAACTGATTGTAGAGGAGCGCCGCATACGTTGCCGCCGTGGGATCGGCGCCGTAGTCGCAGAGCACGTCGATCAATGGAATCTGGACGCCGCTCTCGCGCGCGACATCGCTCGACGCCACCAGTTCCAGCGCGGAGTCCACGCTCTCCCGGTCGTCTCGACCGCCCGCATCGAGGATAATCCGAGCAAGCTCCGCGGCATTTGCCGGCAAGCTGCCTCGACGGGTCGGATTCTCCGCAATGAACTCGAGCAGCGCCGGCTCCCGGAAATAGTTGCCGCCCTCGAGGATCACGTGCTGACGAACGACACGCGGATTCGCCTCGACATACTGGCGTAGCCCCTCCGCATTGCCCGCGTCGAGCAAATCGACGGCGCGCTTAAACGTTTCATCCTTGATTCGGAGGTGCGCTGGAAGCTTAACGTCTTCGCGATTGGGGTCTTCGACGAAGGCCTTCAGCCTGGGCCAAGAAGCGAAGCCATACTCGCGGGCGATCGCAAACTGCGCATCGCTCAGCTTCAGAACGGCGCGTGCAATGGTCGCGTCGCTCGCGTCGCGAAAGCGCGGATGAAACTCTCGAATGCGTTGGGCAGCCTCAGGTAGATTTGCAACTTGCGCGCGGAGCAGGTCTTTGGCCTGCGCCTTGAGCTGCTGCAGGTTTGGATTGGCAGGCAGTTGCCGTGTGGGCACAATGAACGTCCTTTCAGTGCGCCTGACGTCCGCATAATTCAGGCAAGAAAGTCCGTTCGCAAATGGAGAGTCGCGAAACGAGGGTGGACTTCTGTCCTTTCCGCGGACCGGATGCGCCCCATGCGCCTCCGGAATCGTAGCACACGATCCGCCCAAATGGGAAGTGCAGGCGCACTTCGACCGCCTGCGAATCTGCCTTCATGCGGCGGCGGTCCTATCGCACGCGCCTCGTTGCGCTGATGCTGATGCTGGGAGTCATTTCCGCGTCGGGCCAACTGCCGCACGCGCCGGCCGACGCCGCGCCGATGCCGGACGGGATTCACAAGATCAAACACGTCATCATCATCATGCAGGAGAACCGCTCCTTCGATAGCTACTTCGGCACGTTTCCCGGTGCGGACGGCATTCCGATGCGCGACGGCGTGCCGCAAGTCTGCGTTCCCGATCCCGCGAGGAATGTGTGCGTTCGGCCCTACCACGATGACCACGACGAGAACACCGGCGGCCCGCACGGAGCGAGAGCCGCCGACGCGGCAATCGACGGTGGAAAGATGGACGGTTTCATTCGCGTCATGCAAGGCGCGCTCGAGACCGGCGGCTGTCCCACAAACATTCCGACGTGCGTGGTCAAGGGACACGAGCGCAGCGTGATGGGCTATCACACCGCGAACGAGCTGCCGAACTACTGGGCGTACGCCCGCAACTTCGTCCTGCAGGACCGGATGTTCGAGCCGGTCAGCTCGTGGAGTCTGCCGGCGCATCTCTATATGGTCTCGGAATGGGCCGCGAGTTGCGCGACGATCGGCGACCCGACGAGCTGCAAACCGAATCGAGTCTATTTCGACGATAAGGACTTCCCGCGCGACCTCTTCGATCGGGAGTCACCTCAAGTGCCGGGACGGCCCGACTATCCGTGGACCGATCTCACGTACTTGCTTCACGCCAACCACGTCTCGTGGGGCTACTACGTGATGGACGGCTTCGAACCGGACTGCACCAACGATCAAAGCAGTTGTCAGCTCCGGCCGCAAAGCGCTCGAACGCCGGGCATTTGGAACCCGTTGCCGTCGTTTACCGACGTCAAGCAAGACGGCCAGCTCGGCAACGTCAAAGACACCAGCCTCTTCTTTAGCGATCTGCGCGGCGGCAGATTGCCGGCAGTCGTCTGGCTAGCGCCGGGGAATCGCTACAGCGAGCACCCTCCGGGACGCGTCAGCGCCGGTCAGGCCTACGTTACGGGGATCGTCAATGCGGTGATGAGGTCGCCGTATTGGAACTCCGCAGCGATCTTCGTGAGCTGGGACGATTGGGGTGGCTTCTACGACCACGTCGTCCCGCCCAACGTCAATTTCTTCGGCTACGGTCTACGAGTTCCGGGCCTGGTAATCAGTGCCTACGCGCGTAAGGGACACATCGACCACCAGACGCTGAGCCACGACGCATACGTCAAGTTCATCGAAGACGACTTTCTATCGGGGCAACGTCTCGATCCCAAGACCGACGGCCGTCCCGATCCGCGTGCGACCGTCGCCGAGAGCGAACCTATCCTCGGCGATTTGCGCAACGATTTCGACTTCGCGCAGCCGCCGCGGCCGCCGCTGGTTCTTCCCGGCGGCATCGAGCCACCGTACAAGCCCGGTTACGCAGGTCCGCCCTAGATTACTTTGATGATCGCCATCATGCCGCGATCCTCGTGAAAAAGCATGTGGCAGTGAAAGACGAACGTGCCGCGCGGCACGTGGCGAAAATCGAGCAGAATTTTGGTGATGCGCGGCTTGACGAGCGGATAGTTGGGATCCTTGCGGTTCGGCAGGAGCGTGCCGACCGGAACGAAGACCGTGTCAGCCATCAACGGCGTGCCCGGCACCGTCCGTTCTTGCACGAACGCCATCTGATGAATGTGAAACGCGTGCGATTCCAGCGTCGTGTTGATCAGATACCACGCCTCGATGGTGCCGCGTTTGATGACGAGATCCGCATTCGACGGCACGGTCGCGCCGGAGGCGTAGACTGGCCAGAAGGGATGCTCCTGAAAGTTGGGGTTCGTCGTATCGGTAATATAGTACGCCTGATGGGGGGGAGTTTTTCCTTTCTTCGGGAGGACGTACTCGGTAAACGTCAGCGCGCGACGATGGACGAGCTCGGGATGCGCGCGAGCGAGAGCCACGAGCTTCCCGGCCGGTGTGTCGGCGATAACCGCGGGGGCCGAAGGGATGCTCGCAACGGGCCCCGTTGCGGCGGCGGTCGCATCGATCTTGATCAAGTTGTGGTGCAGTTGGTAGAACGCGTCGGCGCCCTCGCAATAGTGCTCCGACGAAATCGTCACTTTATCGCCCTGATTCACCGTCAGCAAAATGTCGGCGCGGGACATCGACGTCATCATCAGCTCGTTCGTAGCGACGTATGAACTGAGCGGGTGCGCCGAATCGCCCGAGACCGGTATTCCGTCGAGGCCGACGAGATGGATCGGCTGCACCCGGCCGGATGCGTCGTGCATTTGCAAGGCCGTTGCAGAATCCGACGTGCCGTTGACGATGCGTAAGAGCTGTGGAGCTCCCGCGGGAAGCCGCAGCGAAACCGGTGTGTCGGAGCCGTTCGCCGCGACATAAACATCCGAGGCGATGCCGTTACAGCCGCTGGGGTCGAGCGAAACGCCGCTGGCGCTCATCGGGTAGGTCACGGGCCACGGCGGCGGATGGAATGGGTCGTATGGGACCGGCGGCGACGGCCGAAGCGCAGCTTCGTGCGCCATCGCCGCCGGAAAGATCGGGTCGGTGACGGGCGCGTACGGATTATCGTTCTCGAACGGAATCCGGTAGCGGAGCATGATCACGTGCTCGGCCGAGCGCGGAAGCTGCGGCTGGTCGGGCTCGACGATCCAGACGCCGTCGAGCCCGGTGGCGACTTCCGCGTCGGACGAACCGTGCGCGTGCGGATGATACATATAGGTTCCGGCGGGCTGTGTCGGCGGAATCGTGATGTGATACTCGCAGGCGTGCATCGGCGTGCTCAGCGACGAGAGAAAGATGTTCTCCTCAGCCGCCGGTCCTTGGTAGCCATGCAAGTGAATGTTCGTGTCGACCGGAGCCATCTTCATCCACCGATCGTCGATCGTGTGGTTGAGATATCCGACGTAGTGATTGGTCGTAAGCGCCGGCATCGACATCGGCATGCACGTAGGAATCGCGCTGGACGCGACGGTCGCGGCTTTGCTCGGGCCGACGATCTCGTTGACCACGCGCAGCGCGAAATGCTCGCCGCGGCGCACCCGAATCGTCGGGGCAACGCTGTACTCCGTGCCGTTGAGCGCGTAACTATAGCAGTAGCGCGCGCTGTCGCCTTTGCCGTCGGCGCGGACGGTCAGTATCAGTTCGTGCTCGCCGCTCGCGTTCACGGGGAGGGTCCAAACTTCGACGTCCGGCGGCTCCACAAGCTCCCGCGGACCACCGAACGGTCCGCAGATCAACGAATGCGGCGCGACCGGTGCGGCCGACCCGTTTTGAGGCAGCGTCCCGATGATACAAGTCAGTGACGCAACCCCAAGCCAAAGCCCAAAGCGGCGAAGATTCATGACGGCTCTCCCATCAGTTCGACGACGTTACCGGACGGATCGCGAACGTAGAGCGAGAGGCTCCGTCCGCCGCGTTCCTCGTTGACGCGCTCCTCGACGATCCTGGCGCCGTGCATCGCCAGATGACGGCGCAGCGTAGCTTCGTCGCAGCCGCTCACCCGTACGCCAACGTGATCGAGGTTCCGTCCGCCCGCGACTGGCGGTCGCGCCCACGCGCCCTCGGGGACCGACGTATCGACGAGATCGATCTGCGAGGCGCCGGCGCGCAGCTCCGCCATCGCATACTTCGGAAGCCGCGTCTCGAGGCGTGCGCCTAGGACGCGTTCGTAGAACGCAATAGCCGGCTCGAGGCCGTCTACTAACAGCAAGAGATGGTCGATGCCCTTCATAGCGAAGGGCGCCGCCGATGCACCGGGGGCGCGCACGTGGCAAGCTTTCAAGGCCTCGCCACGCTTCTACTTCTCCCGCCCGTCTCGTCAACGCAGGGTTTTGCGAGGCGAGGGCCCGATATGAAAGGGATGAAGCGTCTTCTTACTGCTCTCGTTGCGGCGGCGTTTCTCGCCGCGCCGCTCCAGGCTCGCGCTGCGGCCACGACCTCTCCCGCCCAGCAGCTCATGAGCAAGCTGCAGTGGCGGAGCATCGGCCCCTATATCGGCGGGCGCTCGGTCGCGGTTGCCGGGGTGCCGAGCAACCCGAACTTGTTCTACTTTGGCGGCGTTCAAGCCGGGGTCTGGCGCAGCACCGACTACGGTCTGAGCTGGGAGAACATTACCGACGGTAAGATTCCCGGCGTCGCCGATCCGATCGGCGCGATCGCGGTTGCGCCTTCGAATCCGAGTGTCATCTATATCGGCACGGGCGAAGCGGACATTCGCGGCGATTTCGATACCGGTGCTGGCGTCTACAAGACGATCGATGCCGGAAAGACTTGGTCGTACGCAGGCCTGCGCGATACGCACATGACTACGAAGCTGGTCGTCGATCCGCGCGATCCGAAGGTCGTTTACGCTGCGTCGATGGGCCACGTTTTCAAATCGAATCCCGAACGCGGCATCTTCAAAACGACCGACGGCGGAGCGACGTGGAAGAAGATCCTCTTCGTCGACGAGAATACCGGCGGCGTCGACCTCTCGATGGACGCGCACAATCCCAAAGTGCTCTACGCGGCGATGTGGCAGGCGCAGCGTCAGCCGTGGAAACTCACGAACGGCGGACCCGGCAGCGGCCTCTACAAGACGATCGACGGCGGCATGCACTGGATGAAGATCTCGACGAACCCGGGTTTTGCGACCGGCATCCTCGGCAAGATCGGCGTCTCGGTCGCCACGAGCAACCCGCGCGTCGTTTACGCGACGGTCACCGCCGGCGACGGCGGCATCTACCGTTCGAACGACGCTGGCGCGACCTGGAAGCGCGTGAACTCGGAGATGAAACTACGCCAGCGCTCCTTCTACTACAGCGCCATCTTTGTCGACCCGACGAACAGTGAAGTCGCGTACGCACCCGAAGTCGACGCCGTTTACAAGACGAAAAACGGCGGCAAGACTTGGAGCCAGGTCAGTCCTCCGCACGGTGACAACCACATCGTCTGGATCAATCCGCGCAATCCAAAGATTATTCTCGTTGGCGACGACGGCGGCGCGAGCGTCTCGACCGACGGCGGCGATTCATTTAGCACCGATCTCAATCAACCGACGGGTCAATTCTATCACGTTGCAATCGACGATCAGTTTCCGTTCCACGTCTACGGCGCGAGTCAAGACGAGGGCGCGTACGAGGGCCCGAGCGCGGCCGTCGGTCCGGGTATCGGACCGGGCGAGTGGCGTCCCGTCGCGCTCGGTGAGAGTACGTTCGTCGCACCCGACCCCGAGGACCACGACGTCACCTACGGCAGTGGTTACTACAGTTCGTTTGCCGCTTTGAACAACAAGACGGGCAATGAGAAGAACGTCAGCCCGTGGCCGCGCTACATGGCCGGCAACTCCGCGGCGGAAACACAATATCGCTTCGGATGGACCCATCCGATCTTCTTCTCGCCGGCCGACCCCCACGAGCTGCTCGTGGCGGCGCAAGTCGTCTTCTCCAGCATGGATCGCGGACAGACCTGGAAGATCATCAGCCCCGACTTGACGCGAAACGATCCCACCACCGAGGGGCCCACCGGCGGCCCCGTTCTGCTCGATCAAACCGGCGCGGAGACGTTTCCCGACATTTCATCGCTCGCAGTCTCGCCGCTCGATGCCAACGTACTCTGGGCCGGCTCGGCCGACGGCTTGGCGCACGTGACGACGGATCACGGCGCGCACTGGACGGCGGTGACGCCGCCGGAGCTGCCGCAATGGGCGCAGATCAGTTCGATCGAGCCTTCGCATACCGAGAAGGGTACGGCCTATCTCACCGCATCGCGCTACATGTGGGACGACTTTCATCCTTACGTCTACGAAACGACCGACTACGGCGCGCATTGGACCGCGTTGACGAACGGCCTTCCGACCGATCAGTACGTCTTCGTCGTACGGCAGGATCCGCGCGAACCGCGCTTGCTCTTTGCCGGGACGAGGAGCACCGCGTACGTCAGCCTCGACGGCGGCGCGCAGTGGGAGCCGCTCACGCTCAATCTGCCAGGAGTTCAAGTTCGAGACCTCGCGATCGATACGCGCGAAAATGAGCTCGTAGCCGCGACGCACGGTCGCGCCTTTTGGATCATGGATAATATCACGATGCTCGAGCAGCTCGCGCATCAAACGGCACTCTCCACGGCGACCGCGCAGCTTTTCGCGCCCGAAACGGCCTGGATCTCGAACGCGTACGGCGGGCCCGCGGACTTCTCAATTCCGAACTTCGGATCCAATCCCGATTACGGTGCGGCGGTCTTCTTCAATCTGCCCGCGGGATACACGGGCGCAACGCCGGTTACGGTCTCCTTCCTCGATGCAAACGGCGCGACCGTTCGGAGCTTCTCGCTCCATGTAAAGGACAAGAAGGAGCGCAAACTGACGCCGGAACAGGAAGAGAAGCTCGATGCCACCCAAGAGCGCCAGCGCAGCGACGAGAAGCTTACGACCGTCGCCGCCGGTGCGAACCACTTCTTGTGGGATCTGCGCTATCCGCCGGCATACGACTACCCGGGCTTCAAGACCGTGCCAACCGACGATTGGCCCGATTCCGCCGACGGTCCGACGATCGTCCCCGGCTCCTATACCGCGGTCTTGCAATACGGATCGCAGCGGCTGCAAGCCCCGTTCAGAGTCGTGCTCGATCCGCGCATCCATCCGGCCGCGGGCGATCTCGAAGCGCGACTAGCGCTGGAGATGCAGCTCCTCGGCTCGATCGACCGTCTCGACCGCGCGCTCGCCGCCGCAATGACCGCGCGCGATCGAGCGCCGGCCGCGCAGCAAACGAAGATCGACGACGCGATCGCGAACCTGACCATCACCAACGTCTCCTCGAGCGAGTACGACGTCGTACATCCTACAAAAATCCGCGAACAGCTCGCGTTCCTGTTCAACTCGCTCGAAGGCGCCTTCGCACGGCCCACCGCCGCCGAGTACGCCGCCGCTAAGGACCTCGAAGCGCTGGCCACCGATGGCGAGGCTGCGCTGCAAGCACTCACTGCACACTAGCACACGCCGTTCGGAGAGATACATGATGTCGCTACGATTCTGGATTGGCACAGGGTGCGCGCTCGCAACCGGGGTGCTCTTTGCGGCATGCGCGCAGCACGCCGGAACGCTACCCTCGACGGCGTTCGCGCCACAGGGAGTTGCGATTCCCGACCGCAACCCACCCAAGTGCAAAGGGCAAAAGGATTCGAAAGAGTACGCATCCGTGACCGCGACGCTCTCGACGAAAGGGGGCTCGTTCTGCATACCTGAGTTCGGCGGGTTTGGAGGCAAGGTCAAGTACCCGGGCGCGAATCCATCCGTCAAGCTTACGGTGACGACGAGTACGACCAACTATGATCGGATGCCCCAGCTCGGTCAGGGAAATCCGATCGTCTACTTGCAGCTCGGCATCTCCGGCAAAACGTCCTTCGCGTACAAAGCGCGCGCCGGCGGCGGCCTTACCTCGAAGAGCATCACGCCGGGTCAATCGTATACGGCCTACGGCCAGGCAAAGATCTACGGATTTCCGGTAAATTTCGGTCCTTGTTACGCGGTCGCAACGAAGGGCAAGTACGGCGGCGTGCTCGGCGGCATCGGGACGCTACTGCAGGGCGCCAGCGTACCCGCCGCGGCGACGGCCGTCCTCGAAGTCTACTCCGGGAACCAGGGCGGGGGAGAGTGCTAGGCGACGGCGCCGGGTAGAATGACGCCGGTCAGGTTGAGCGGGTCGTAGGCACCGAGGTTCACGGACTCGCGATCCACTCCGGCGCGGCGCACGGCACGCAACGCATCGACGGCCTCGGGAAGCGCGAACTGTTCGCCGACGAAGCCCGCCACGAAGCGCCCTCCGCGGATCTCACCGCGTGACTCCATGCGACGAAAGACCGCAAGCAAATCGCGCCACGGCGGCGCGAGACTCTCGCGCGCGATGACGTCGCGAAAGACGACTCCCCATCGCGCGAGCAAACGGCGGGCGAAGGCTTCACGATCGATGCGCGGGGTCGCCGCTTGCAAGAGCGACCACCGCCCGCTCGACGAGCGCGGGCGCGCACGCAGGCCTTTCTCTCCCAAGCGGCGCTTCGCGTCGCTCAGCGAACGCAGCGCGTCGAAGCCGTCTGCCGTCACCAACCCCGCGGCAACGAGTTGCCAGAGCGCCTCTTCAACCTCGCTGGGAAGGCGCTTCGTCGCGCGGGCTATTTCGGCGAAGAACGGAGCGCGCAACAGCTCGATCTGCGCAAGCGTCTCGAGCGCGGCGTGCGAGAGTGCGGCGGGATCGCTGCGGCGCCGGACGATCAGCTCCTCGGCGTTCGCGCGCAGAAAGAGCGCGATCGGCGCGAGACGCGTCGGGCGCACGCGCGTGCGATCGGGCGAGAAGCCGGGCTCGATCGACGGGTGGGGCGTCAGACGCCCCCACATGACGTCGCCGGCGTAACAGAGCCGGTCCAGAAACTCGGGCCGATAACCGGCGACGCGCGCCGGTAAAATCTGGGATTCCCACGCGAACGCCGGTATCTCATAGCCTTCGAGCTGGCGCACGATTTGCAGCGTCCCGTCGATGCCGTGCAGACGCGACGCGAAGGCAACGTGCTGCCATCGCTGGAGAAACGTGACGTAGGCCGCCGTGCTGACCGGCTCGATCTCGCGGCGCAACGTACCGATCGTCAAGCGATGAATTCGTGCGAGCACGCGCCGGTTGCACCACTCCTCACCGGCATCGCGCCCGGTGAAGCGTCCGCGCAAGACCTGGCCCTGCGCTTCGAGCGCAAGCAGCGCCGCTTCGATCGCCGCTGAATCGATCCGCAGCCGCTGCGCGATCTGCGCGACGGTGGTCGGGCCGCTCGATTCAAGCCAGCCTCGCAGAACTTCGGTGACGGCAAGATCGCGTTCTTCCGACGCGCCGCCGTAGGCCGAGCGCGCGAGCTCGCCTCGCTCGGCGCAGGTCCACATACCGTTGACCACAGCGGCGCGGCGATCGGCAACGAGTTCCTCGAACCACGGGCTCCACGCCGAAACGGGCGGCAGCGCGATCAAGGACGTCAGCGCGTCGTGAAGTTCGTCGGCGTCGCGCACGACGGGCCACGACTCGGCGGCGACTTCCTGGATTGCCGCCGGATCGAGCACGCCTGCGCCGTCAACGTCGTCGCGCAGCGTCCGTCGCAGCTGCACGGCGCGCGCGCGGCGCTCCTCGAGCGGTGCGTCGTCGAGATACGCATACGGATTTGCGTTGAGGATCTCATGCGAGAAGACCGAAGGCTCCGGCGTATCGATTGCGACGGTGCGCACCGCGCCGCCCTCGACTGCGCGCAGCACCTCCAAAAGCCCGTCGAGGTCCATCGCCTCGTGCAGACAGTTACCGATCGTCTCCCGCACGAGGACGTGATCGGGAATGCGAATCGGCCCGGTGAGATTCTCCGGACAGGCGGCTTGATCGGGAAAGACGGATGCGAGCAAGTCGTCGGCGCGCATTCGCAGGATCTGCGGAGGCACCCGGCGCCCGCCGCTGAAGCGCAGGATCGCCAGCGCCCGCGACGCGTTCCAGCGCCAGCGTGCGGCGAACATCGGCGCCGGAAGGAGCGCCTGCGTGAGCGTCGTCTCGGCGCTTGCCGACTTCACGAACTCGAAGACCGCATCGAGCGGGAAGGCGTGCTGGTCGCTGAGCGAGAGGATGAAACCGTTATCGGTCGCGGCCGCCTGCAGCTCGAGATTAAACGAGCGGCAGAACTTCTTGCGCAACGCGAGTCCCCACGCACGGTTGATGCGCGCGCCAAACGGCGTGTGCAGAATCAACTGCATGCCACCCGCTTCGTCGAAGAAGCGCTCGGCGACGATCGTGCGATCGGTCGGAACCGTGCCGAGCATCGCTTTCCCGGCGCGGACGTACGCAACGGCTTGCTCTGCGCCGGCGCGATCGAGGGCGCACTCGCTCTTGAGCCATTCGTGGGCCGCCTCGTCGTCGCGCTCGTCGATTGCGGCGCGAACCGCGCAGACCTCGCGCGAGAGCTCGATCGTTCGTCCGAGCCCTTCGCCGTTCCAGAACGGAATCGACGGGGGCGCGCCATGCGCGTCCTCCACGCGAACGACGCCGGCCTCTACCCGCCGAATCTTCCACGAGTTCGTACCGAGCAGAAAGATATCGCCGGCCATGCTCTCGATCGCGAAATCTTCATCGAGCGTTCCGATAACGGCGCCTTCGGGTTCGACGACCACGTTGTAGTTCGCGGTATCGGGAATCGCGCCACCGCAGGTGATGGCGGCAAGCCGCGCGCCGCGGCGCGCGCGCAAGCGCCCGTTGACGCGATCGTAATGCAGAAACGTGCCGCTGCGTCCGCGCGAGGTCGCGACGCCGTCGGCGAGCATCGAGACGACCTCGTCGAAATCGGCGCGGCCCAGGTCGCGATAGGGGTACGCCTCACGAACCGTTGCGTAGAGCTCGTCGACGCGCCACTCGTGCTGCGCGCACGACGCGACGATCTGTTGGGCTAGGATGTCGAGCGGCGCCCCGGGGATGCGGAGGGCATCGAGAGCACCGCTTTGGATCGCCCGAACGACCGCGGCGCACTCGATGAGCTCGTCGCGCGTCGTCACGTAGAGAGTGCCCTTCGGCTTCGCGCCGATCCAGTGGCCCGAGCGGCCGATCCGCTGCAAGGCCGCCCCAATCGCTCGCGGCGATCCGAGCTGGACGACGAGATCGACCGAACCGATATCGATACCCAGCTCGAGCGAAGCGGTCGCGACCACGGCGCGCAGCTCGCCCGCCCGCAGCCGCCGCTCGACGTCGAAGCGCGTCTCGCGCGAAAGACTCCCGTGATGCGGCATCACGAAGCCGTCGCCGAGCCGCTCGTTCAGCGCAAAGGCGACGCGCTCGCTCATCCGCCGCGTACCGACGAAGATCAAAGTCGTACGATGCTCGCGAATCTGCTCGGCAACGCGATCGTAAATCTCGCCCCACATCTCCTTGCTCGCGACGGGACCGAGTTCGTCGGCCGGAACGCGCACGGAGAGTTCCATCGCTCGCCGGTGTCCGACGTTTACGATCGTCGCGCGCGGACTCAAAAAGCGCGCGACCTCTTCGAGCGGACGGACCGTCGCCGATAGCCCAATCCGCTGCGGGCGGCGGCCGCCCTCGCGAGCGACGAGATCGTCGAGTCGCGCGAGCGTGAGCGCGAGGTGCGCGCCGCGCTTGTCGCCGGCCATCGCGTGGATCTCGTCGACGATCACCGTCGTTACACCGGCGAAGAGACGCCGCGATTTCTCGGCGGTCAGCAGGATAAAGAGCGACTCCGGCGTCGTGACGAACACGTGCGGCGGCTTGCGTAACATCTGTTGACGCTGTGCCGGCGTCGTATCGCCGGTTCGCACCGCCGTACGAATCGGTGCGAGCGGCGCGAAGCGGTCGTTCGCGATGGCGACGATCGCCGCGAGCGGCTTCTCGAGGTTCTCCCGCACGTCGTTGGTGAGCGCCTTCAGCGGCGAGACGTAGACCACGAGTGTACGCTCCGGAAGTATGCCCGCATCGGCTTGCCGGACGAGATCGTCGAGCGCGAGCGTGAAGGCTGCGAGCGTCTTGCCCGAGCCGGTTGGCGCGGAGATCAGGACGTCGCCGCCCGCGCGTACCACCGGCCACCCGCGGGACTGCGGCTCCGTCACGGTTCCGAACGCCGACGTGAACCATTCCCGCACGAGCGGATGGAATCGTTCGAGCATCTCGGTTCCCACTTCCACTGCTGCCTCAGACCCACCCAGGAGCGGGTTGGCTGCGGACCCGAACCCGACTCGGATGCTCAGCATCCTCTTCGCTTCGGTCCTTCAAATTGCCGACATGGCGCGAATCGTCGACCTCGAGGAACCCGCGATCACGCCGAATGCCGCCAAGATCGCGTTCGTCGCCATTTCGCAGGACCTTAGGCACGCCGCGTACGTCAATCGGCTGCTCGTGGTCGACACGCGAACGGGACGAATCTCGACGCTCGTCACGGGAGCCGAGGTCGCGGTCCCGCGGTGGTCTCCGGACGGCACGCGGCTCGCCTATCTCGCCGAATCCAAGGGCGGGATACGCCAGCTCTTCCTACGGACGAGCGACGGCAGGCACCGGCGGCTTACGGACGCCGGAGGCGACGTCATCGACGCAGCCTGGAGCCCGGATGGCCGCGAGATCGCCTACGTCGCCGCCGACCCCCAAAAGCCCGCGACGTTCTTCTTTGCCGGGGACAACGACTACACGCAGACTGCGCTGACGCCCTCCGATCATCTCTGGGTCATACCGGCTGCGGGCGGAACGGCGCGGCGCCTTACGAGCGGTTCCTGGACGATTGCCCCGACCGACCCGGGCGGAATCTTCTCGCCGCAGATTGCGTGGACGCACGACGGACGAGCGATCACGTATACGCGCATCGAGAATACGTTTAGCGGCGACAGCGAATACTCGACGCTCTGGCAAGTCGACGTTGCGACGCGCGCAACACGCAAGCTGACCAATCATTCCGCCTTCGAGCTGAGCCCCGGGTATTCGCCCGACGGAGCGCACCTTGCGTACTGGTATCCGTTGGGCGGAGATTTTAACTCCGAGAATACCCTGCGCGTCGCAGACGGCGAGGACCGGCAACTGCTGGCCGCGCTCGACCGCAACGTCGCCTCCTCGCTCTGGTTCTCCGACTCGCAACACCTGCTCGTCTGCGCGACCGATCGCACCCAGGACGTGCTCTGGAAGGCCGACCTCGGCGGCGCGTTCGTGCAGATAGCGCTGGGAGATCTGCACGCGGTGTGCGACCCCTATTCGAGCAGCACGTTCGACGCGGGAATCGCCGGGGACATCGCGCGCGACGGCTCGATGGCATTCGTCGCCACGACGTCGCGCAGCGCCCGCGAGCTCTATTTTCTACCCGCGCAATCGGCGACGCCGCGCCGGCTCACGCACTTCAACGACTTCCTTTCGAAGATTGCCCTAGGCACGATGACCGAGCTCGATTGGACGGGGCCCGACGGCTTCGCCGAAGACGGCGTCGTTACGCGTCCGCCTAACGCCCGCGCGGGAGTTAAGTACCCCGTGGTGCTGCTCATCCACGGCGGTCCGGGATTGGCAAGCACGCGCGACTTCGTTTATGAAGAGTGGCCGCTCGCGCAGATGATCGCGTCGCGCGGTTACGTCGTACTCCAGCCGAACTATCGCGGCAGCGACAACCTCGGCAACGCATACATGACGGCGATCGTCCACAACACGGTAGCCGGGCCGAGTGCCGACATTCTGGCCGGACTTACTGCCCTCGGAGAATCTCCCGACGTGGACGCGTCGCGAGTTGCAGTCTCGGGTTGGTCGTACGGCGGCGAGCTCACCTCGTGGCTTATCGGCCACGATCATCGCTGGCGCGCCGCCGTCTCGGGTGCCGCGGTCAATAGCGAGTTCGAGGAGTACAATTTGTCGACGTCAAACGTGCAGGACCGCTATCCGCTCGGAACGTCGCCCTATACGGGCGACGGCCAGCGCGTCTACCATGACAACTCGCCGATTACGTATTACGGGCAGATCACGACGCCGACGCTGATCTGGGGAACGACGCTCGATCCGGTCGTTCCGATCACCCAATCGTACGCGCTCTTCCACGCGCTGACCGATAATCACGTACCGGTGCGTTTCGCCGTCTTTCCGGCGTCGACGCACGGCCCCGCCGACTCCCGTCAGACGGCCGCGCTGACGCGGCTCTGGCTCGACTGGTTCGACGAGCACCTGCAATAAAGCGCCCTCCCTCATCCAAAGCGCGCGCCCCGGCGTTATAGGGAGTGTGAAACGGATAAGCGCGATCGCGCTCTTTATTGGCTTGCTCGCCGCGGGTACGGCTCCGGCAAACGCCGCCACCCAGCGGGTCGTCCTTGCGGGCGGCTGCTTTTGGGGGATGCAGCTCGTCTTCGAATCGCTGGTCGGCGTAGACCGGGCCGTCGCGGGATATTCGGGTGGAACCGCCGGCACGGCGCAGTACGAAACGGTGAGCACGGGCGCCACGGGCCACGCCGAATCGGTCGAAGTCACTTACGATCCGGCCCGGATCTCGTTTAAGGAACTGCTCGACGTCTACTTTCTCGTCGCGCACGATCCCACGGAACTCGATCGTCAAGGGCCCGACGAAGGAACGCAGTATCGCTCGGAGATCTTTTTCACCTCGGATCAGCAGCGTTCGGAAGCTCTCGCAACCATCGCACGGTTGCAGCGCGATCGCGTCTACTCATCGAAGATCGTGACGATCGTCGCGCCCCTGCGCGGATTCTACCCCGCCGAGGCGTACCATCAGGATTACGCGATTCACAATCCGCAGAACCCCTACATCGTCTTCAACGACTTGCCGAAGATGCACAAGCTCCGCCAGCAATTTCCGCTGCTCGTCAAACCTGACGCGCCTTTCAAGACCTAAAAAGGGCCTTCTACATTGGTGCGTCGTTCGCGTGCGCTGCGTAAGAGCGCGGGTCGAAGTACCAATCGGGCAATGAGGCCGGAAACGTTATATCGTTGAAGTCGTAATCAACGGTGGCGTCGCGGCCGAGGTATTCGGCGTCGGTCTCCAGCGTGGGCGTACCGTGAATGTGGGTGACGACCGGCATGTCGTTCATCCAGCCGAGCGTGACCGTGAAAAGCATCGGATAGACGTGGTTTCCGTTATCGGTCTCGTAGAGCTTGTCGGTAGCGACGACCTCTTTGAGCTCGAGCGTTTTGCGATCGACGTAGAGCTCGCGCAGCCGGTTGCGATCCGGGTCCCGGCGTGGCAAGAGGCTCACGTGGATGAGATCGCCCTCGTCGGCGATGCGCGTGACGCGATAATCGAACTCGCCGAGAACCCTGACGCTCGCGATGGTCGGCGGAAGGCTCCCGCTCGGCTCCGGCGTCGGAACAAACTCTCGCGGATTATTGTGCGGATGCACGGGCGCGGGTTCGAAGAGATCGGCCGTCGGCGGACCGGGATCCCACGGCTCGTTGAACGACGGCCGCAGAAACTCCAGCGTTCCGCGCGCCGAACCGCGATAGACGCGCCGGCCGAGCGCCGCACGATCGTAGTTTCTGCACCAGATGTGATACGTGTAGCTATTGAGCAAATCCGGATAGCCGTCGTCGAGCGTCTGCTTGCGAATCAACGTGTAGGTCACGTACGGCGGGGGCGGGCGATGCGAGCGAAACTGCCGGCGAATTTGATAGAGCAATAGTTCCGGCGACGGCAGCGCAATCGGAGTCGCCACGCTCGACGGTTGAGGGGCGTTTCCGGCGGGTGCGGCCGCGATGCAGGCTCCAAGCAATACGAGCGCGGCGACAAATACGTGCTTCACGCTCGAATCTTGGCCGGACCCTCGCCCGAGGTCCTGGTTGTTAGCGCGGCGCCATCCGAATCGCCCCGTCGAGACGGATGACCTCGCCGTTGATCATCTGATTCTCGGCGATGTGACGCGCGAGGGCCGCATACTCGGCGGGCTTACCAAGCCGCGACGGGAATGGGACCTGCTTGCCGAGCGACTCGCGCGCGGCTTCCGGCAATCCTGCCAGCATCGGCGTATCGAAGATGCCGGGCGCGATGCTCGCGACGCGAATCTGATGCTGTGCGAACTCGCGCGCGATCGGAAGCGTCATCCCGACGACGCCGCCCTTCGATGCCGAGTACGCGGCTTGACCGACCTGTCCGTCGTAAGCGGCGACCGATGCGGTGCAGACGATGACACCTCGGTCTTCCCCCGGTTCGACCGCGCGTTCGAGCATCTTCGCCGCGGAGAGACGGATCACGTTGAACGTACCGATCAGGTTGACCGCGATAACCTTTGCAAAATTCTCCAAAGGCAACGGACCGTTACGTCCAATCACGCGCTCCGCAGTGGCGATGCCGGCGCAGTTGATCGCTCCGTGCAGCGCGCCGAACTTCTCGGACGCCAGATCGACCGCGCGTTGCACTTGTCCGCCATCGGTGACGTCGGTGCGCGCGAAAACGACCGAGCCGCCGAGCTGGCGCGCCAGCTCGTCGCCGCGCTCGCTGACGTCGCAAATCACGACGTTTGCGCCGGCGCGCGCGAATTCCGTAACGCAGGCTGCGCCCAGTCCGGAGCTGCCGCCGCTGACTAAAAAGGTTCGCCCATCTAACTGCATAGCCGCGGTGGTACAGCCTCGTGGGCCCGATATCCTACGATGGCGGGCGGCTCATGCAAACCCGGAGAGCGGCCGTGGGTAATAAGGTCAGATGATAGTCGCATTTTACGGTGCCGGGATGCTCGGCTCGGCGATGATTCGGCAGTTGCTACGACGCGGCGTCGGCGTGCGGGTTTGGAGCCGAACCCACGAGAAGGCGCAGGCGCTCGAAGAGTACGGAGCGATCGCCGTCGCCGACCCGGCCGAAACCGCTCGCGGCGCCGACCGCGTTCACTGTTGTTTGAACGACGACGCGAGTGTCGACGCCGTCATCGACGCCGCGCTCGGCGGAGTTTCGCTGCAAAGCCCGATCGTCGACCATACGACCGTGCTGCCGCAGCGGGTCGTCGAACGGGTGCAGCGCCTTGCCGACGCCGGGTACGCCTTTGCGCACGCACCGGTCTTCATGGGGCCGCCGATGGCGCTCGAGGCTACGGGGGTGATGCTCGTCTCGGGCGATCCGGCGCTGGTCGAGCGCCTCCGCGCCGATCTGGAGATGATGTGCAGCGACCTGCGCTACGTGGGCGCGAGGCCGGAGGACGCGGCGGCTTTCAAACTCATGGGAAACGCAATGATCCTCGCGGTCGTCGGCGGACTCAACGATACGTTTCGAATTGCCGAACAGCAGGGGCTCACGCGCGAGCAGGCCTATGCGCTCTTCGATTTCTACGACCCCTCCGGACAGATCAAAGGCCGCGGCAAGCGCATGGTTCGTGAGGAGTACCAGCCCATGTGGACCATCGACATGGCCCACAAAGACGCGGCACTCATGCAGGCCGCCGCACATCACGAGCGTCTGCCGGTCATCGATGCAATCGAGGGACTCCTGCGCAACGTCTCAGACCGGGGGCTCGGTGCGCTCGACCTCGCCGCAGTGGGGCAACGCTGAATGGATCTCAATCCGCAAGCGAAGCAGATGGCCGACGAGTCGATGGTCCGCAACCTCGACGCGCAGGCGCGGGCCATCTGGCCGCAAGAAGCGATTCTGCTTCAGCGTTACAAACTACCGGCGCAGCCGTACGTGCTCGACGCCGGATGCGGAACGGGCGAACTGGCCGCGCGCATCGCCGATCTTCTCCCACAGGCGCGCGTTCTCGGCGTCGACATCGTCGACGAACACCTCGAACTCGCTCGGCGGCGCTGCGCCGGAAACGTATCGCGCGTGCGCTTCGAGCATCAGAGCATCTACGAACTCGACGCGGCGGATGGGACCTTCGACTTGACGCTCTGTCGTCACGTTCTTCATTCGATTCCGCACGCGGATGGAGTCGTTGCCGAGTTAACACGCGTCACGCGTCCCGGCGGTTACCTGCACGTCATCCCAGAAGATTATGGAATGCTCCAGTTTGCGCGCGGTGCCGAGCTCGATCCGCGCGACTTTTGGCATGAAGTGCCGGCGACGATGAGCCGCGCCACCGGCGTCGATCTCTTCGTTGGGCGCCACGCGTACGGAATCTTCGCACGACTCGGCCTCGAAGAGATCGCCGTCGATTACATTGTGGTCGATCCGATTCGCGTGCCGCGCGAGACTTTTGCCACGATCCTCGAGGCTTGGCGCGACGGCTATGCGGCATCGATCGGCGAGACGACACCGATTACCGCGAGCCAGGCCGAAGCGTACTTTAATCAGATGATCGCAAACGTACGCGATCCGCAGGGCTACGCGGTCTGGATGGTGCCGGTCGTTAGCGCGCGCGTGCCGGAGCGACGATAGCGACACGTCGCGGCGGCGGAAGGGGTAAGGCGGTGCGTCGCGGCAAGGGCGAACCGGTCCATTGCGGACGCGGCGTCGACACCACCGGTGGCGTAAAGACCGCGCTCGGCGCCGCCGACCTCAGCGCCGGATTAAAGGGCGTCGGCGAGACGAGCGGACCGCGTGCGGGAATCGTTACGAGCAACCGGCGGGCGGCAGGATCGTAGCGCACCGTCGCTCCGAGCGACCTTAAGACCGGTCCGGCAGGTACGTACGCTTCGTTGAACTCGCCGGAAGAATTGGTCGTGAGCAGTACGCGAGTCCGCCGACCGAGCCGTTCGATGACCAACGTATTGCCCTCCACCCAGAGACGATCGGCGAGCCGCGTCAAGAGTGGCGAAACCGGCACGAAGACGCGCCCTTCCGCAAGGTACGAGCGTTGGTAAGCAGCGAGAGGGCGCCCGTCGACGATCACGGCGACCGGCGCCGCCGGTGGGAATAGCGGCACGTTCTACGATATACCGCCTGGAATGCACCGACTCATCTCCGCCTTTCGCCGAGCCCTCCAGCGCTTCGCTCGCGACGGCTGCGCGTTCCACGCTCAGTCGGTAGCGTTCAACGCGATCTTTGCCCTCTTTCCATTGAGCGTCCTAACGCTGAGCGCGCTGACGTTTGTGCTCCCCGAGTCGGAGCACCGCGCACTGGCTTTCTTCAATACGCTGGCGCCGACGCTCCACGACTATATCGTGAACAACCTGGAAACGTACATCTACGGGCGCGGCATCTCGAGCGTCATCGCGCTCGTCTTCCTGCTCTGGTCGGGAAAGAATCTTTTCCTGGGCCTCGCTTATGCCCTCGACCGCGCGCTTAACGTTCCGAAGGGACGTCCGCTGGTCCACAATCTCGCGCTCTCGCTCGTGATGCTTCCGGTCACCGCCATACTTTTAATGGTCGCGATCGCGTTGCCGATCGTGCTCTCGATAACGTTTCACGTCGCGGGAATTCACGATCCTCGGCGCGTTACTCATATTCTCGCGTATCTGCTCTCGATCGCGCTGGTCTTCATCGTCGCCGTGGTGCTCTACCGGTGGCTGCCGAACCAAACGGTCTCGTGGGCTTTTGCCTTCCGGGGCGCCGGCGTCGTCGCAATCGCATGGCCGGTCGTCCAGTATGCGTTCGCCGCCTACCTTACGCATGTCGACTTTACGCACATCTACGGAGCGCTGACCGCGCCGCTCGTCTTGCTTCTCTGGTTCTATTGCATCGGCTCGATCTTTCTCTTCGGTGCCGAGTACAGTATCGCGTGGCAGACCGGACATCCGGCTCGACGGCGCGAAGAGCCCTTGGCTAATGCCTAAGAGAGTCTCACTGCGCGGCCTTTTGGGCCTGGCCGCGCTCTGTTTGGCGCTTACCTTCGCCACGGCCGCGGCACCGCCGACACCCGCACCGCCGGCACCCTCGGCCAAACCGACGGTCACGCCCGCCGCGTCGGCGACTGCTTCGCCGGTCGCCGGACTCAACGCGTTGCCGGTCGTTGTCATCTACCCGTTCGACGTCCAAACCGGCGCGGATCCGCGAATCGGTGCCGCGATCGGACAGATCCTCGCGCAAGAGATGACCGCCGCGGGCGGGATCACCGTGCCGCCGGTACCTCAAGGGATCAAACGCGCCGACTTTCTGGAGAACGCGCGCTCCGCGCATGCCGACTTCTACATTAGCGGGTACGTGACGCCGGTTGGCGATAGCGCCGCGGTCGTAGAACAAGTCGTCAGCGTCGAGAGCGGCGTCATTCTCTTCTCGCAGACGGCGCAAGTATCGAGCGTCGCCGACGTGGCCTCGCAGTCGCTGCTCGCGCGTTCGCAGATCCTCGCTTTCCTCGGTCGAGGAACGCAGAACGTCGATACGCAGCAGTCGAACACACCTGCGCCCACTTCGACAAACGGCGCGCAGGTTCCGATTAAAGGGCTTAGCAACATCGTCAATGCGGTCTTCAAACACAAGGGTGCGTCGCACACCCCAACGCCGGGGCCGGTCACCAAGCCGTCGCGCGGCGTCATCGTCGCCCCCGTTTCCGCTTCGGGGCCGGTCGCCGCGGACGACTTGTCGGGTGCCGGGCGCGAGCTCTACTTCGCACTCAACGCCCATTTCAACGCGCAAATGACCCAGATTACGTCGAACGTGGCGCAATCGGCCGATGCAATCTGCGGCGCGAATCGCGATAACACTATCGCGACGGGAACGCTGCAACAACCGCCGGCGCATCATGGAAAACAGTACGCGTTCGATCTCTACGTCTATACTTGTTTCGGCGCGATGCTCGATCATGAAAGCGGCAAGGGCTCTTCTACGAAGAGTGCCGTCGATGCAGCGGTTGCAGCATACGTCCTCGCTCGCCCCGACAATAGCTAGGGCTCGGAGGCGTCGATCCGTTCGAGCAATCCCTCCGGCGGATCTATGAGTATTCGCCGGCTCGGCAGATCGATCTCGGCGACGATCGCTCGTACCATCGGCACCATCGCGCCGTTGACCACCAGCATGTCGCTTGAGGGAAAGTGCTCGACGCGTTCGACGCTTCCGTACGCGATGCCGTCGCGACCGACGACCGAACAGCCGACGAGATCGTCGTCGAGAAACTCTCCGTCTTCGAGCGCAATCGCCGCGCGCGGCGCGTAGAGCAACGCGCCCGCAAGGGCCTCCGCGGCGACGGCATCGTCGACGCCGTCGATTCGAACGAGCAATCGACCCTTATGCGGGCGGACCGCACCGACGCGAATCGCTCGAGCTTCGAGGCGCTGTACGCAGCGCAGCGTTTCACCGGCGCAAATAGCGGTGCGACCCGCGCTTGTCGGGTCGCACTTCAACTCTCCGCGGAGGCCGAACGCACCGGCCAGTCGCCCTACGACGACATACTCTTGCGCTGTCACCCTGAGCCTGTCGAAGCGGCTATCGAAGGGTCACTCCGGGCCCGGCGAAGCGTCATCTTCGAAGCCTCGTGCCGCTTCTTCGCTGTCCAGAATGTCGACGGCGACGCGCCCTTCGGCCGTCGCGCGCACGACCGTCCGCAGCGCCTGCGCGACGCGGCCGCTGCGTCCGATCACCTTTCCCAAATCCTCCGGATCGACGATGAGCTCGATGACCGGTTGTGCCTGTTCGTCGACGAAGAGCTCGACGCTAACGGCGTCGGGCTTCTGCACGAGTTTGCGCGCGAGAAAGCTCAGCAGCTCCGTCGCGCGGCGATGTCCCGCCCACGGATCGCCTCCGGAGTGGGGCTGCCGGTCGCGACGCTCGTTCGGACGGTACGGCCGCGGAGCCGGCTGTTGTCGAGGGGCTGATTCTTGTCGGGGCGCCGGTTCTTTGCGCGACAGCTCCTTGCGCGGCGAGGCCTTCCGCTCGGGCTCCTCAACGACCGTTTCGCTGAAAAGACCAAACTCGTCGTCGAAGGCACTCACGACGCGCTGCCCTCGGCGGACTTCGGCTTCCGCTTGGTTGTCGGGATCGGTCCGCGCTCCATGATCCCTTTTTCGGCGAAGAGCCGCCGAACTGTATCGGATGGCTGCGCGCCCTTCGCCAGCCACTGCCGCGCCTTCTCCTCGTCGACGACGACGGTTCGCGGCTCGGTGCGCGGATTGTAGTGTCCCAGAATTTCGATGAATCGCCCGTCGCGCGGTGCCTGCGCGTCGGCGACGACGAAACGGTAGGTCGGCTGTTTCTTTGCGCCGATTCGGCGCAACCTAATTTTTACCATGGTGTTGTTATAAACTCCGCCTGCTTCGGCTCAACTGCTTGGTCATTTGCCGCGCATGATCGAACTGCTTCACGAGCCGGTTCACGTCGGAGACTTGCGTACCGGAGCCGAGGGCAATTCGTTTACGGCGCGATCCATTCAGGATTCCGGGGCTGCGACGCTCGCCGCGCGTCATCGAGCAGATGATCGCCTCGACTTTTGTAAACTCGCGTTCCGGAATCTCGAAATTTTTCGGCAGCGCTTTCGATAGACCCGGAATCATCTTCATGAGATCGTTGAAGGAACCGAGTTTGCGCACTTGCCGCATCTGCTCGAGGAAATCGTCGAGTGTAAATGTCTGTTTGAGGAACTTCTCTTCGAGTTTTTTCGCTTGATCTTCGGAGTACAGGCTGCGCGTCTTCTCGATCAGCGTGAGCGCGTCGCCCATTCCCAAGATGCGCGACGCGAGCCGTTCCGGATAGAAAGGCTCGAGCGCCGCGAGTTTCTCGCCCGTACCGATGAACTTGATCGGGGCGCCGGTGACGCTATGAATCGAGAGCGCAGCTCCGCCACGCGTGTCGCCGTCGAGCTTGGTTAAGATCACGCCCGTGATGGCGAGCCGGTCGTGGAACCCCTGTGCGACGTTCGTCGCCTCCTGGCCCGTCATCGCATCGGCGACGAGCAGAATCTCGCGCGGCTGGGCGACCTCTTTGATTTTTGCAAGCTCCTCCATCAACGGCTCGTCGATCTGGAGGCGGCCTGCGGTATCCACGATTGCAGTCGATAGGCCGAGCCTTCGCGCCTCCGCGAGGCCCGCGCGAACGATCTGGACTGGGTCCTTCGACGCATCTTCGTAGACGGGAAGGCCGATCTGCTTCCCGAGCGTCTTGAGCTGGTCGATTGCAGCGGGACGGTAGACGTCGGCCGCAATCAGCAGCGAACGCCGGCCTTGCTCCTTCAAACGAAGCGCGAGCTTCGCCGCCTGCGTCGTCTTGCCGGATCCTTGCAAACCCACGAGCATGATCACCGAAGGGGGCGCGTCGGAAAATTGGAGACGTGCGCGCCCCGAACCCGTCGGCGGACCGAGCAGTTCGACGAGCTCGTCGTGGACGAGCTTGAGAATCGTCTGCGCCGGCGTCAGCGACTCGAGAACGTTTGCGCCGACGGCGCGTTCCTTGGCGCGCCCGACGAAGGCCTTGGCCGCGGCCAGCGAAACATCGGCTTCGAGTAAGGCCACGCGCACTTCGCGCAGTGCCTCGCCGACCTCGGCTTCGCTAATCCTGCCGCGCCCGCTGAGCCGATCGAAGATCGCTCCCAGACGCTCTTGGAGTTGATCGAACAATGCGGTTTAGGACGTAGAAGAACCGGCCGTTGTTTCGTCGATGCGCTTGACCGCATCGCCGACCGTCTTGATCTTCTCTGCTTCCTCGTCCGGGATGTCGATGTTGAACTCGGTCTCGAACGCCATCACCAGCTCGACCTGATCGAGCGAGTCGGCACCTAGATCGTCGGTGATCGACGCTTCCGGTGTCACTTCCGACTCGTCGACGCCAAGCTGCTCGACGATGATCTTCTTCACTTTATCGAAGGTCGTGGGCATTACGTCTCCTTTTTAGACTATCGAGCTCCGGGAGGAGCATCACATCAAGATGCCGCCATCGACGACGAGCGTTTGCCCGGTGATGTATCCGGCGGCGTCGGAGCACAGGAAGGCTACGACTCCGCTGACATCTTCCGGCTTCCCGGCCCGGCCGAGAGCGGCCTGTTTGATCAAAAACTCCCTAGCAGCGTCGGGCATCTTTTCAGTCATAGCGGTCTCGATAAGGCCCGGCGCGACGGCGTTGACTCTTATATTCCTCGAACCCAACTCCTTTGCCAGCGATTTGCAGAGGCCGATGAGGCCGGCCTTCGAGGCGGCGTACGCGGCCTGACCCGCGTTGCCGCTTATACCGACGATGCTGGTCACGAGCACGATCGAACCGGCCCGCTGCTTCATCATCGGCTTCGCAACCGCGCCGCAGAGATAGAACGCCGACTTGAGATTGACGTCCATCATGCGATCGATCGTCTCCGCTTTGAGGCGCAGCAGTAATCCGTCGATCGACTGGCCGGCGTTGGCAACGGCGAAATCAATGCGGCCGAATCGTTCGATTGCCTCGCCAACGATTCGTTCGATCGCCGCTTGATCGGTGACGTCGCCCTCGAAGACGTGCGCGACGGCACCGGGACGGGCATTCGCGCAGCCTGCGGCGCTTTCCGCAAGGGCGCTCACGTCACGCCCAACGAGCGCTACATCGGCACCGTGACGGGCAAACTCGACGGCGATCGCTCGCCCGATCCCCCGGCTACCGCCGGTAATCAGCGCCGCTTTGCCCGCGAGATTCATACGCTCGCCTCCGCGCCCTCGAGCACGCCGCGCAATCGTCCCACGCCCGCAAAATCGCTGACGGTCATCGCCGGCGGCGCACCCTGCATTCGTTTCATCAGCGCGCTCAGCACGCCACTCGCCCCGAACTCCACGACCATCTCGGGATCGTAGGTCAAGATTCGCACCGCCGTATCGTGCCAGCGAACCTCGTCAACGACCGAACGGATCAGATTCGCTTTGATCGTCTCGACGTCGCGATATGGCCGCCCGTCAACGTTCGAAACGACGTCGATCGAGGGCAGGGAGAAATGGCTCGCTTCGACTGCGTCGCGAACGCGCGCGACGGCGGGCTCCATCAGGACGCTATGCCAGGCTCCCGAAACGTTGAGCGGGACGACGCGCTTTGCGCCCGCTTCGAGCATGGCCTGACCCGCGGCTTGGACGGCGTCGAGCTCGCCACTGATCACGATCTGCGTTGGGGAGTTGAAGTTCGCCAATCCGATACGCCCGTGGTGGTGTAGACTTGCGAGCACTTCGCGAACGCGCGCCGTGTCGAGACCCAAGATTGCCGACATCCCGCCCCGCGCGCGCTGCGCCGCGGCCTGCATCGCCTTGCCGCGTTCGCTGACGATACGCAGAGCGTCTTCGAACGAGAGCGAGGCCGCCACGACGAGACTGCACAGTTCCGCGAAGGAGTGACCCGCGGTGACGACGGGCGCTAAGGCGTCGCCGACGGCATAGTACAGGGCGAGATTCGTCGTAAAGATCGCCGGTTGGCTGAACTCCGTCTCGCGCAGCCTTTCTTCGGGACCCTCTCGTTGCATGGCGAGCAGGTCGTAGCCGAGAATCGGCGCCGCGCGATCGAAGATGTCTCGCGCGACCGGCGCATTCGCTGCAACGTCCGAGCCCATCCCGACGCCCTGGGAGCCTTGCCCCGGAAAGACGACGGCAATGCGCACTACGCCGCCCAGCGCCAAGCTACGGCGCCCCACGAGAGCCCGCCGCCGAAGGCGACGAAGACGATGAGGTCTTCGGGTTTGATGCGGCCGGCGCGCACCGTCTCCGAAAGCGCCATCGGTATCGAGGCGGCGGAGGTATTGCCGTACTCCGCAATGTTGATCACGACTTTTTCGTCTGGAAGTTCGAGGTAGCGGGCCGTCGCACCGATGATGCGCCGGTTCGCCTGATGGGGAATCAGAAACGTAACGTCGCTTTTGCTCAGACCCGCGCTCCGCAGAACCGTATCGGTCGATTCGACCATGCGCTGTACCGCGAGCTTGAACGTTTCGCGGCCCTGCATGTGAATGAGATGGACCTTCGCGTCGAGGGCGGCGTGGTCGAGCGGGCGACGTGCGCCGCTTCCCTGCGCGTAGAGAAGTTCGGGCCTGCTTCCGTCGGCACCCAACGACGACGCGAGAAAGCTATCCTCGGCGCTCTGCTCTAAAATGACCGCTCCCGCACCGTCGCCGAAGAGGATTGCGGTCGCGCGATCGTGCTTGTCGAGAATCTTCGAAAGCGTCTCCGCGCCGATGAGCATGATTCGCCGGTAGACGCCCGAGCGTATCAAACCCGACGCGACCGTCAGCCCGTAGATAAAGCCGCTGCACGCGATCCCGATGTCGAAAGCCGGCTTCTCGCTCACGCCCAGCTTCGAGGCAACGAGGCAGGCCGTCGCCGGAAAGTAGTAATCCGGCGTCACCGTCGCGACGATGAAACAGTCGATCTCGTGCGCTTGCAAGCCGGCGTGCACGAGCGCGGCGCTCGCCGCTGCCGATGCGACGTCGCTGGTCGCCTCCTCCTCGGAAGCCCAGTGCCGGCGCTTCATTCCCGTGCGGGTCGTGATCCATTCGTCGGACGTTTCGAGCCACGCTTCGAGATCTTGATTGCTGACGACGTGCGGCGGCGCGTAGTGTCCGACGCCGACGATCTTCACGCCAGAGGGCAGCACGAACCGCTAACCGGCCGGCTCGTCTTGCATCTTGATGACTTGGCGTCCCTTATACGTCCCGCAGGTCGAACAAGCGAAGTGCGGCCGCTTGGGCTGATGGCATTGCGAGCACAGCACGGTGGTGACGTCCCCGAGCTTCCAGTTGGCCGCGCGTCGGCTTCGGGTCTTGCTGCGCGGCGTCTTCCATTTTAAGTTGGCCACATCTCTCTCCGTTTCAAAAAAATTGCGCGGGCTCGCACGAGCATTCGCCCGCATTCCGATTCGCCCCGCACGAGGGGCAGAGGCCACGGCACTCGGCGCTGCATCGCAACCCCATCGGCAGCGCGCTCAGCACGCTCTGCTGGGCCAGGTCCGCAACGTCCAGCCGTCCCCCAATTAAGACGTTGCTCTCGCCGAACGGATCGACGTCGCGACCCTGGGTGGGGTCGAATCGCTCGTCAACCTCCACGTGCACTTCGAGATCCACGTCCTCCAAGCAACCGTCGCATCTACCGTGGACCCGAGCATCGACGGTGCCCTCGGCCGCAAGCATCCGATCGGCTTGGCGGAGCTCGAGCGCAATGCGCACGGGGTCGGGGAAGGCGAGCCCCTCAAACGGTTCGAGGGGTACCTTGTCCTCGACCACCATAAGCTGCCGGCTGCCCGCGAGAAGCCCGCTGATATCAACCTTGTGCGAACGATCCATAAACGCAACGACGCCGCAGCACGAGGCCCCGCCAACCAGGCAGGGCCGCCACGGACTTTGCCATTCTAGAACCCCCCACGCGCCTTGTCAAACGCGACCCGCCGCGGGATAGAAGCCTACCATGAGCATCGATCCGATCGCCTCCAGACTCGCCGGGGAGGGAGTCACGTTCGCCCCGGCGATCGCGAACGCAGCGCGGCGCTACCGGCTCGATCCCGACCTGCTGGCGGCCGTCGCCGCCCAAGAGACCGGCGGCCCCGATAGCAACGCCGGACGAAACGTCGTTGGCGACGGGGGACACGGCCGGGGTGTCTTTCAGATCGACGATCGCTGGCATACCTTCGCATCGACCGCCGCAATGGATCCGGCGCAGAACGCCGATTATGCCGCCGGCATGATCTCCGGCCTGATTAAGCGCTACGGCGGAAACGTCCACGAGGCGCTATCGGCCTATAACGCGGGCTCGCCGACCGCGACGGGAACGACGACGCGTTGGTCCGACGGCACGGAGCTGGGTTACGCCGACTCCGTGCTGCGCCACTATCATCGGCTCAACGGCGAGTCGCCGCAATCGGCGGCGGTCGCCGAATCGGGTGAGGCGATTGCATCGGTCGGCGCGCTGCAATCGCGCGCACAGAGCCTTCCGCTCGCGCCTCCGATGTCGGCGCCCTATCTATTTGCGCCACATTCCGCTCGCGGCTACCGCGAGCAAACTACCGATTACCTTGCACTACTCGACAGCGACAACGACGAGAAAAACTCGTAGAAACGGAGCAACCACGTGTCATTCTTGCCCGCACTTGAGGGAACGATCGCGGCCAAACCGGTGGCCGGCGCAATTGAAGGCGCGCTCGGGGGTTCGATCAAAGCGCCCGTGAGTGGGACGCTGCTCGCGCCGGTCTCGGGCGAGCTCAGCGGATCGCTCCAGAGTTCGGCGATCGCGGAGATCGGCAACCTCATCTCTTCGATCGGTTCGCTCTCCGCGCAAGCACAAAACCTTCCGATGAGCCCGCCGAGCCTGCCCGGCCTGCCGCCGAGTCAAGGTTACAAACCGCAAGCCACCGACTACACGCAGTTCAGCGACGACTCGAACTGATTTCGTCAGAAGGAGCAACGACATGGCATTCCTGCTTCCAGTCCTCGAAGGCCTCGGCTCGGGACTGCTCGGCAATGCGCTCGGAGGCGCCCTCGGATCGGGTACTGCCGGCAATGCCGAGAACTCGGCGATGAACGCACTCAATACGCAAGACGAAACCTTCCAGCTCGGAATGTACGGTTCGGAAATTCAGAACCAAGAACAACTCCAAATGCAATCCGAAGTCTTCGATCAAATGATGGACGAGCGCAGCGAGAATATGCGTGAAGTCGACACGCTGCGGAACGTCGACATGGCGCAGCGTAAGATGGACGCCTTGCGCACCATCGCGACAAGGAGAACGCTTCTTTCCGTCGCACGCCGCGTTCGCGCTGAGACGCGGTAGGGTACTAATGGCGAACGCTTGCGCGCCGGAGAGGCCCCGGCTTAAGCGGCCACGCCAGCGTCGAGTTCCTTGAGGATCGCGATAGTGTCGGCCCAGAATCGGGAGCCAGGGATAACTGTGGATTTCCGCCCAAACGGGCTACGAAGGAGATCCACCGATGCGCAAGAGTCGCTTCTCCGAGACGCAGATCGTCGCCATCTTACGCGAGTTCGACGCGGGATCGCCAGCTGAGGAACTTGCTCGCCGGCACGGCATTCATGCCAACACGATCCGGCTCTGGCGGGCGAAGTACGCCGGGATGAACGCCAGCGATCTCGCCCGGCTCAAGCAGCTTGAGGCCGAGAACGCACAGATGCAGTGCATCATCGCTCGCCAAACGGTCAAGATCGACGCCATGGAAGAGTTGATGCGAAAAAACTCATGGAGCCTTCCCGGCGAGCCGAAGCCGTGAAGGCGCTGCAAACGCTCGGCTTAAGTCAACGCGAAGCCTGCGCGATCGTTCGCGCGCGACGCCGATCACCGCACGAGAAGCCCAGTACGAGAGCGCTTGAGGATGCGCGCTGGGCGACGCGGTTGACCGAAGTCGCGCAAGAGCACGCCGAACACGGCTGCCGGCGGCTCTACGACGCCTACGCTCGCGACGCTCTGCCCGGCAAAGACGACTACATGAACTACAAGCGATTTCGGCGGATTTATCGCTTGGCGAACCTGCAGATCGGTCGACGACGCCGCCGCGGCCGAGCCAAGATCGTGCGCGGTAAACCACTACGCCGCGCGACCAAACCGTTCGAAGGCGGGACGCTCGATTTCATGCACGATCGCCTCTTTGGAGGCCGGGCTTTTCGTACGCTCTCGATGGAGGACGAGTTCAGTCGGAGCGGTCTCGCGCTCGAGTTGTCATTTTCATTTCCGAGCCGCTCCGTGATCGCCGTACTAGACAGCGTTGCGGAGATCTACGGCTATCCGAAGTACCTACGGATCGACAACGGAACCGAGTTCACGTCAAAGCTGATGCAGCTCTGGTCAGAACAGCACGACGTCGAACTGCTCTTCATCCAGCCCGGCAAGCCCACGCAGAACGCATTCATCGAGTCATTCAACAACCGAGTTCGTTGCGAGTTCCTCAACGCGCAGTGGTTCCATGCGCTCGCCGAAGGCCAACTCAAAGCCTATGCATGGCTGCATCGTTACAACACGACGCGCTCGCACAGCGCCCTTGGTTACCGGACGCCCGAGGAGTTCCTCGCGACCTACGAAACTACCCAACCTCCACAGAAATCAGCGGCTGCATGACGGGACCGGCGCTAGCGACGACGATCTGCGCCTCGGTGAATCGAGTCTTCTTCGCGTGAGTCTCCTTGGTGGGTTTTACGCCTGGAAACTCACAGTCCCCGCCCGTCCGAAATCACGCCCTCATGTATGTTGCGGTCGTGCTATTCTAGGGATCGCGCGGTAGGCCGAGCACCTCGGGGGCAACAAGCCCGTTGACCTGCACTGGTCGCCGCGCATGGCATCATGATCCCGAATAGTTGCTTGGGCTTCGAGCCCGAATTTGCATGAGAGGGTAGCATTGACCGCAATTTTTGTCGGCGTAGACGTCTGCAAGGAGCGCCTTGACGTCGTCCTACGCCCGAGCGAACAGTATTTCGAATACAAAAACGATGCACGCGGCATCGTCAAGTTGGCTCTCGCAATCCAGAAGCTCATTCCAGAGGCGATAGTTGTAGAAGCCACCGGCGGCCTCGAGATGCCCCTTGTCGCAGCACTTGCGGCCGCGGGGCTTCCGATCGCGATCGTAAATCCGCGTCAAGTTAGAGACTTCGCCAAGGCGACCGGACGGCTAGCAAAAACCGATCGCATCGATGCCTCGATCCTCGCGCATTTCGCCGAAGCGGTGTGCCCGCAGGTTCGACCGATCCCCGATGAAGCTCAGCGCGGCCTCGCAGACCTCGTGGGCCGACGCCGGCAAATTATCGAAATGCTCGTGAGCGAGAAGAATCGCTTGAGTGGGTCGACGGGCGCGATTGCCACGGATGTACGCGCTCACATCCGATGGCTTGAAAAGCGGCTTTCGCGGGTCGACGAGGGTCTTGCGCATGAGATACGAGGCAGCGCGGCTTGGCGCGACAAGGATGACTTGCTACGGAGCGTTCCGGGCGTTGGCCCGACACTCGCGATCACCCTGCTCGCAAATCTTCCCGAACTTGGGCAGCTCGATCGCAAGCAAATCGCGGCCTTGGTGGGAGTTGCACCAATCAACCGTGACAGCGGGCGAATGCGCGGGACGCGTGGCACCTGGGGTGGGCGCGCTCACGTTAGAAGCGTTTTGTACATGGCGACGGTGTCGGCGATCCGTTGCAATCCCATGATTCGTGAGTTCTGGAAACGACTCAAAGGCGCCGGAAAACCCGGCCGAGTTGCGCTGGTTGCCTGCATGCGAAAGCTCCTCACCGTACTAAACGCTATAGTCCGATCTGGCGACGCCTGGCACGCTACCGCATCAACATAGTTGCAGGTCACTGCGGTTAACTGGAGGTTTCACGAGCACGCGAAAGCGATCGCTTCTGACATGCATCGGTGCGTTTAAGGTCTCCAGCCGCGCGTAGCTAGTTCTGTTCAGTCTCGTCGGGGCGATGCCAAGCATTCAAATCGTCAAAGCGCCGTCGCATTCCGTCGTGTGCCCGTTATCCGTTCGAACCTTATACCACTCTGATCACTGTTCGGTCTTTAGGAATATCTGGAAATCGATGCCTGCGATCTTGTCCGTTGAATCAAACGCAATCATTTCCACGACTCTTGCGTCTTTAAACTGCAGGAGAAAATCATACCCCATTTTGCCATTGATCGGATAGCTCTTTAAGAACTTAAATGAGATGGGGTTCCCAAGTGGCTTAAGCTTCGCGGCTTCCTGTTGAACGAGTTGATCGGTGAGCTGAGCATTTACGAGCGAACTCAACTCCGATCGATCAATCTCCGCCGCTTGGAAACGATGAAACCACTCTCTTGCTCGACCGGCAACGCGGCTATTTACCGACGGTGCGACGGAAGGCCGTGGCGATTGTACAGCGGCACCAAGCGCTGGCGTCCCGGCAAAGGCTGCGCTCGATAATATCGCGAGGAACACTCCCATATGGCACCTGGCTAGACGGTTCAGCATAAACGATTTTCCTCCGAGACAGTCAAGGACCCTATCTATTGTCACTCTGGTCACCCCCCGTGAGAAAACCCGGCCCAAGGCATACTCAATCTCAACTTGGCCGATTCGTGATCGCTGTTTTACGCGGTCCAAAATGCCGCTCGCGTCGAATCAGACACCGCCCCTAACTTGCGGCGTCAATGAAGGCTCCGCTGTCGAAGATGCCCAAAGCTATAAAGTAGTGTAACTCCACCAATGCGGCTCCTCCGTAGAACAACGCGCTCGGACACTCCCTCGGCCTTAATTTTGAGGACATTGTCCCCCATCCAAGTTAAGCGTGGTGGCGGGGAGAGCTCGGGGTTTAGTAGGCTTGGTTCGTATTGAAAAACAAGATTTTGAGGTGCCAAGCGCTCATCTATCTTATGGACAAAAATCAAGTAATATACATCGCCTATCGCAAGCTCTCCTGGACAGCTTGCCACACGCACGACGGCGAGGTCACCGCTGTGATTCGCTAATGTTGACACGGTGCTCAGTTGGCATGTGGTCGAGCGACCATTCGTATCTCCGAATACATCCTGATGAACAGGCATTCTAAGATGCACGAACAGGCACAACAGCTCGAAGCAAATCGAGGCCAGGAGGATTAAAGCGAGCGCCGCGCCATGCTTAGCAGCAAAGGCCACCGCTGCGATCGGTCCGCGTGCGCCGCTGCCGCTTTGACGTCTTGATAGGATCAAAATCACAACGACGTAGCCGCAAGCTCCAACTATAAATAGTATTGTTAGGAAGGCGTTTGGCAGTGAGAAGCAGAGCCAAGCGCCAACCACAGCCCATATGATCGCAAAGACTGCGAGTGCTCGCATCTACCTAATGTCTCCGCTCGCTTTGCCCTGCGTTAAACATCTTTGTGGCTACGACGTTCAGCGTTCGTTGAAAATGTTTAGCGTGAACAATGTCGGCTCGCCCAGTTGCGGCCCCATTGCGCCATATATCTATCGGCGGTGATAACGTCTGATGAGTCTCCATTCGATGCTGCTACCGCTAGTATACCGGCGTTAATCAAGTTTTCCGGTATGTTCGCGCCGGCAGCATAAACGCCGAGTCCGAAATTTCCCGCAGCCCTATACCGCCATCCCCTTTCGTATTGATAGTTAAAGGGTCCACTCTCGGTAAGGAGTTTCTTAGCAGCCACTAGGTTCATCGGATTCGCAACGCCAGCCTCGACAGCACCGCCGTGTTCGGCGCTCTTCGAGCAGCGACGGCCGATTTCTCCGCTTTCGGACACGGCTCGCGCACTCAAAAAGCAACTCTTGAAGAAGCCGGCCGATGCCAGGAATTACACGACACGAAATCGCCACCATGGACGTCGCCGCCCTCCGGCCGTCGCCCGATAATCCGCGCAGGATGGGTTCGGCCGCAATGGCTGCGCTGACCAAGTCCCTCGAACGATTCGGCGATGTTCAGCCGGTCGTGTGGAACAGGCGTTCGGGCCTCGTCGTCGCCGGCCACCAACGTCTGAAGATCCTCAGAGCCAAAAAAGTTCGGCAGACCAGCGTTGTTATTGTGGATCTTGATGAACGCTCCGAGCGGGCCCTCAACATCGCGTTAAATTCCTCGGCTCTCGCCGGCACGTTCACTGACGGCTTGGAGGCGTTACTGGAAGCGATCGAGCGCGATGACGAGGTGCTCTTCGCCCAACTTCGGTTCGCCGAGCTGCTCGACCGCGTCGCCCCTCGACCTGCGGGTGACCCTAACGACGCCCCGCCTCTTCCATCCAAAGCTACCGCAGTGTCGGGCGACCTCTATATGCTCGGTCGACACCGCCTGCTCTGCGGCGATAGCACCGACGCTAACGCCGTTGCTGCCGCGTGCGCCGGCGAGCGCGTGGACTTGATGCTGACCGATCCGCCCTACGGGGTGGACTACGTCGGCAAGACTCGCTATCTCGCCAAGCGGGGCATCGGCACCGCGACCTATCGGGATATCGCCTCCGATGCCGAGCCTGACTATCGCGCCTGGTTTGCGCGCTTCTTGCAGATCGTGCCGTGGGCCGATTACGCGACCTTTTACATCTTCATGTCGAGCGCGCACATCCACGACCTTCGCCTTGCTATCGACGATGTCGGTCTCACCTGGGGCGACTATCTCGTGTGGGTCAAGAACACACCGGTACTCTCACGTAAGGACTACAACCAGCGTACCGAGCTCGTCGCCCTTGGGTTCCCTACCCCTGAGCAACAGGAACGCGCCGAGTTCACCGTTTACGGTTGGCCGCAGCGTCATCGCTTCTACGGCGGTTTCAAGCGCAACAATGTCTTGGAATATCCGCGGCCCAAGATTTCCAAGCTGCATCCCACCATGAAACCGGTTGAAATGCTGCAGCAGCTCATGGAGGACGGTAGTCCGTCCGGTGGCGTGGTCTACGAGCCGTTTTGCGGCTCGGGCTCGACCATCATCGCCGCGGAGCTGCTCGACCGCCGCTGTTATGCCATCGAGCTCGACCCGCTCTATGTCGACGTTGCCGTACAGCGCTGGGAAGCGTTCACCGGACGAAAAGCGGAGCGCCGACGTGTCGCATAAGAGCGGTCGCCGAGGCCGGCCGGTGGGAACGCCGCAAAAGCTCACACGGGCGCTCCAAGACGCCCTTTGCGCAGCTCTGCGGACGTCAGTCGCTCCGAATCATGCTGCCGCACTCGTCGGGATCACGCCACGCACCTTTTACCATTGGCTCGAGAAGGCCGACCAGGGAATACCGGCCTACGTCGCCTTCGCGCGCGCGGTGCGTCGCGCAATCGCCGAGTGCGTCTGCACCTTGACGGCTCGGGCGCTCGCCGGCGGCCCGGGTGCGTCCCAAGCGCTCGGAATTCTGGAGCGGCGCTTCCCCGACGACTTTGGCCGCCGCATCGCGATCAGCAAAAGACGTGAAGATGAAAAGCGTCGCATCGAAGCTGAGCGGCTTAACGCCGAACCGACCCAATGGAAGCCCGAGGCGCAACGCAAGTTCGACGAAGCGATCGCCATCGCCACTGCCACCCTCAACGAACAGGCAACGTCGACGGAGGCTAACGGTAAACCGTGGGCATCCACGCCGAAGAGCGCGGCAGGTCGCCGCGGGCGGCCAGCGGGACGTGGGCAGAGGCTGACGTCGGCCGTGCGAGCGGGCATCATCGCGGCGCTGCGGATTGCGGTGCCGGCAAAGTATGCGGCGAATCGGGAGGGCATCGATGAGTCCACTTTTCACGACTGGCTTCAGCAGAGTGAGCAGGGCATCCAACGCTACGCCGACTTCGCGGTCGCAGTGCGCGCCGCCACAGCCGAGGGCGTTCGCAACCTAACAACTCGGGCGCTTGCCGGCGGAGCTGGCGCTACGGAGGCGCTGTCGCTACTGGAGCGCCGTTTCCCCGAAGAATACGGTCAGCGGTTCGCGATCGACCAACCTTCGGACGCCGACAAGAACAAGCTTGAACACTCGTTGCGCCTGGGGGCGGCGATTCGCTCGAACCCCGAAGCTACGCGTTTGATCCACGAAGCGATGGCGATCCAGAATGCCGATTCTTGAGCCTCCCGAGCTTTGAGTTGATCAAAAATCTGGGACGTAAACCTCGACGGGGCGCCGTAACGCCTGGCGGTGGCGAGGTTCGCGCGCGTCGCGCCAGCCCGTCCGCGAAGAACGCCGCGGTCGGGCTAGAGCGGCTTACACGGGCTCGGAACTCGGGCGGCCGAGCTGCAGACATGCGCCCCTCGCAACCTTCAACGCCGACCCGGGTCTACCACACACTACGGCGGACTGGATGAGAGCGCTTGCTCGCTAGCCATACGGCCGACCGAATAAGGGGGAATCATGGAAAACAGGCTGATCTCAATAAGAACTGGCGCGGGCGCAATCGGGCGTGGGGACCGGCGATGCAAGCGCGGTGATTGCGTTTTTCCTCGGCCGCTCATTCGCTTCGATCTTGAGGGGCATCGCGTTGTCGCCGTCTGGAGCTGGCTGGGCGTCGGAATCGCCGACGTTCCCAACGGCATCAAGATCAACGTGATGCCGACGATGCTGCTCATTCCGATGTCGTACAACTAATGGCCGTTGACGTTGGAAGCGATGCGGCAGCGACCACCGTTTGGCTGTTCGCCGCGGTGTCGAGTTCACCGCAAGAGGCAACCCTCGAAGACCAGCGTCAATGGGCAAAGGAGACCGCCGTTCGCAACGGCTGGGTGATCGCGCGAGAATTTGCCGGCGTCGGTTCCGGCGCCAAAGGCACCCGTGAGATCCTCAGTAACCTCATCGACGAACTGGACCGAACACCCAAAGCCGCTCGGCCGAAGCGCGTGCTGATGATCCGCATCGATCGCGTGGGCCGACAGGCACTGGACTGCATCGCGGCAGTGGCTCGGCTCCGCAAGCTCGGCGTCGTGCTGCACACCCGTCAAGACGGCGACGTCAAGCTCGACACGGCGATGGACTCGGTTCGACCCATCTTTGAGCTGGTCACCGCGGAAATGGAGAACGCGGCTCGGTCGGATAAGTGGAAGGCCGTTCATGCGCGGCGCCGCGCCGAAGGA